>Ga0209512_1000362_pt1 | contig 80582 bp, 70 predicted proteins | sample frozenSSSSmetaG_FD_184142 | JGI IMG/M metagenome (GOLD analysis project Ga0209512, IMG submission 184142) | Glacier valley bacterial and archeal communities from Borup Fiord, Nunavut, Canada, to study Microbial Dark Matter (Phase II) -... | ecosystem: Environmental > Aquatic > Freshwater > Ice >...
ATAGACGCAAACGAAATTGTGCGCGCAAGGTCCGCCAACCGGTTTCAAGCTGGCCAAGATTGATAATAGCAGAATCGAACGAAGGCGAGTATGAATTTGAGATCGTTACCCTTCCCTAAAGGCATTGGGCCTTGGCACCGACCTCGCGGTGGGCATGGTTTGCCTTGTCCTTGCCGGTGATTTTCTCGCGCCGCAGCTTGTCCTCGGCCTGGGTCGCGCGGAACAGGTTGGCGGCCAGCTCGGTGCTGCCCATGTGATCGAGGATCTGCTGGCTCTTCTTGAGGCCCTTCCGGCGGTGGATGTCCTGTGCTCCGAGACCACCATAAAGTCCCATGTATCCGTGATTCTGAAAAATGGCGTAGTCTCTCGGCTCAACGACTCCCGCGCCCTTCGCCGCATCGGCGAGCTGGCTGTTGTGCTTCTTCAACTCCGAGCGGATGGCAAGGCGGCGCTCGTCCTCAAGTTCCTCGTCGCTCAGCTCCTGCCGCCGTGTCTGGATGGCGAAATAAGTCTGCCCGAGTGCGACGATTTCCTTGGATGGATTGGCATTCTGAATGACGAGGTAGCAGGCGTAGCGAGACATCATCACGGTTTTCAGTGCCCGAGTGGCTCCACTGCCGATTTCGACCATTTCGTCGGTTCCGACGAAATGGTCCTCCACCCGTTGGCCGCTGTTGAAACAAGCGATGCGGGCTTTTTCGATAACTGCCTGAAAATGTCGATAATTGACGTAACCCAGCACGCGGGCAAAGTCCCGGCTGGACCAAAACTCATTGCCCGCCGGGTTAGTGCGGCGGATCGCTTCGAATGGGGCTATTTCGTGGCTCATGTGTTCTTGTGAGCACTATGATGAAAATCCTATTTTAGGCAAGAAGGCAGTTACACCCGTAGTGCCCGGCAGCCCCCTTCATCGGAAGCCCGCCTGCTCAAGCCGCTTCATGTAGGCGGATTTGCGGCGGCGGAGTTCGATGAGGCCTTCGAGTTTCTCCTGAAATTCCCCGGTCGTGCCGAGCAGGCTGGCGAGGTCACGGAGATCGGTGAGGATGCGGACGGAGTTGTCCTGATAGCGTTCCGAGGAGGATTCGGAGAGCTTGATGACGGACTGCCAGAGACCGCTTTCCTGGCCGATGAGCGACCGGAGGTGGGTTTGCCTCGCCTCAGCCGCATCCTTCCGCTCCTGGTCGAGACGTTGACGCTCGATGTCTCCCGCTTCGGCAAGCAGTTGGTCCACGCTGCGGGTGCGGCGGTGCTCTTTTTCTGAAGGACGACTGGATGCAAGGAAGAGGCGACGAATTTCCAGGATGGCGGATGAATCCTCTTCCAAGAGAATCCGGGAAAGCCATCGGTCCTTTTCGGTGGGGCTGAGGCTCGCCAGCCATCCGGCGACTTCACTGGCAGCGGGTTTCGGGGTGGGTGCGGAACTCAGTTTCGCGGCGGCCTTCAGAAGATCTTCAGTCACATGCAGGAAGTCGGCGAGACATTCGAGGGCGCTGTCCTCTGCGCCGAGGCCAGGAGGAACGGGTGGTTCCTCGGTGTCCCCATCCACCAGGCCGTGTTGGACGGCGGACAGCCAACCAAGATAGAGGGCGCGCGTGTCGCCGTTGGCCAGTGCGGTTCGGATCGCAAGCAGGGAGGATAAAATGCCAGGTCCATCCTCTTCGTCGTCGTATTCCCCGGACTCTTCATCGAGCGCGAACGAGAGGATCAGGTGGGAAGGCGTCTCGCGTGATTCTAACGCTCCTTCGACCTCGTAAGGGCGGATCCACTCCGGATCGATCCATGCCAGGGGAAAACGAAAGACTAACGAACGCGAGCCGAAGCTGCTGAGATAGAGATGGGCATCGAAGTATTTCTGCATCCACTCCATCGGGTTGCCCTTGAGATCGCCCCAGTGGTATTCGTTGACGAAATGCGTGGCGCTGATCCGGGCTCGTGATGAACAAGCTCTCAATGCGGCCTGTTCGTCCCGCGTCAACGGCCGGTCGATGGCTTGAAATTCGTAGTATTGGTATTCGCTCATGATGGCGGGTTCTCAATCCCCGCCGCCTCCGCCAGCGCTTTCTCGGCGGCTTGTTGATGCGGTTCGGCTTCGTCGGCGAGGTCGGCGGCGATGAGGAGGTTGGCGACTTTTTGTTTTTTGGCGGCGAAGGCGCGGAGGGTGGCGATGCGTTCGAGTTGCTCGGGGGTGAGGGCGGGTTTTTGGGGTGGGGCGTCGCCGGTTAGGTGGCGAGTGGCGCGGGTGTTGAAGGTGATGAGGCCGCTTTGGGCGAGTTGTTGGATGGCGGACCAGGTGGACTCGTCGATGACTTGGAGTTTCGGCGGGCTGCCTCGCCAGTCGGTTTCGTGGAAGAGATCGGAGACGGCGGCAGCACGGTTGGGGTCGCGCAAGACAGTTAGGAGGACGGGTGTTGCATCGCCGGGGAGGAGTGCTTCCTGGCAGTGGACGAGGGCATCGCCGAGGGTGGTGGTGGCTCTTTCGGCGAAGGCGAGCGCCGGGTCGGTGGGCGGGGCTTTGGGGGCGGGTTTGCCGCTGGAAACGATGCCGAGCATCTGATTGAGGCGGGCGAGGGTCGCCTCGGTGCCGCTCTTGAGCTTCGCGCTTTTCAGTGACTCGTCGGAGCCGTCGAGCACGCCTTCGGAGAGGTTCATTTTGTTGGCAAGGGTGCCTAACATGGCGTGCTCGATGGTGTCCTCGGCGATGAGGTTGACGACGGTGACGGGGCGCTTCTGGTGCTTGCGCCAGGCGCGGGCGATGCGTTGTTCGAGCTTGGCGGGATTCCACGGCAGGTCGCAGTTCACGACCACGCTGGCAATCTGCAGGTTGAGACCGACGCCGCCGGAATCGGTGCTGAGGAAGAGTCGGCAGTTAGGATCGTCATGGAAGGCGCGGATCTCGCCACGGCGCTTTTGCTGGGGGACGCTGCCGGTGTGCCAAGAGTAACCGATGCCATTTCTATCCGCCCATTCGCGGACCTTTTTCAACATCCCTTCCCACTCGGAAAAGACGATGATCTTGACATCGGGATCGGCGAGGCAATCGTCGAGCACGCCGGCGAGTTCCTTCATCTTCGGGCAGTCTTGGCAATCGCGTCCTTTGATGATGGAAGGTGAGTCGCAGATCATCCGCATCATCGCTAATAGGACCATCAGGAGCTCGCGTTCTTCTTTTCGGAGAGGGCGTTTGGCCGCTTGGGCGGTGAGCTTGGAGACCTGTTGTTTGATTTCCTCATACTCCTCGCGCATGGCGGGGGTGAGTTTGACGAAATGATTCACATCGGTGCGTTCGGGCAGCTCGGTTTCGACGTGGTGTTTGCGGCGGCGGAGGATCACCGGGCGGACGCGTTCGCGCAGGCCGGCGAGGTTCTTGTAATCCTTCGGGCGGCCGCTTTCGTCGAGTTGATAGAAGTCGCGGTTGAATCGGAACAAGGGGCCGAAGATGGCGGGATTGAGGAAATCGACGATGGAGTAGAGTTCGTCGATGCGGTTCTCGATGGGCGTGCCGGTGAGGACGAAGGCATATCTGCTTTTCAGGCGCTTGATTGCTTGCGCGGTTTTGGTGGCCCAGTTTTTGATTCGCTGGGCTTCATCAAGGATCACGATGTCGGGCTCGAGGCGCTCGTTGATGTCGAGTCCGTCGATAACGACCTGTTCGTAGTTGACAATGGTGAAGACCGGCGGGTTCCGATCCGCGTAGTAGTTTGTCCGTGCCGAGCGCGGGCCGAAGATGACGCGTTGGGAAAGGGTGGTGAATTTTTTGATCTGGTCCTCCCACTCGCTCTTCAGCGAGGCGGGGGCGACGACGAGCACGCGCTTTGCTTTTCCGAGGTGGTGGAGCAGGGCGCAGGCGGCGATGGCCTGGATGGTTTTGCCGAGGCCCATCTCGTCGGCGAGCAGCGCGCGTTCGCCGAATGCGAGGTGGAGCATGCCTTCACGCTGATAGGGGTAGAGCGGGAAAAGGGTGACGTGCTCCGGGTGGCGACCCTCAATGACGCCTGCTAGATAGTCGCGGCGCAGGGCGAGGCGTTCGTCCGCGCGGCGGCGGGCTTCGAGGAAGGGCTCGACGTCCAAGGAAACGCGGACCTTGGCATTGCGCCGGAGTTTCGCGACGACTTCGGTAGGGTCGTGCTCGTCGAGCAGGAGGCCGGCTTTGTCGAAGAGCGCGCGGAGGGACGGCGGCAGCCGGTCGAGGTTGCGTTCGACCGCGAGAAGTTCCCCGGCTGGGACGACGTCGATGCGCGGCGAAGCGGTTTTTTCTGCGGCGCGGAACTCGCCCTTCTGGCGGCGTTTCAGCCAGATCAGGGTGGCTTCGACGTGCTTGCAGGTGCCGAGGCCGTTGCGGCGGAAGTCCGGGCAAGTGCAGGAAAACGCGCGGCCCGGCAGGTCGCGGACCTCGACCTGATAGGTCATGCCGCTGGGCGACTGCACTGCGAAGGTGGAAAAGATCGGATGCTCCGGGTCGAGGTTTTTGATCGAATGTTTCTCGTCGATGGCGCGCTGGACGCGGCGGAGGATTTCGTCCTGATCGGTGGTGCGCCAATCGTGGGCTGCGGGCAGCGGGATGCCGGGCTTTTTCTTCCGAGGGGATTTCTTGGCGGGCATGGTCGAAGGAGAAGGGAGTGATGGTTAATGGCAATTGGTTGAGCATCATAAGGGACATGGACGTCTCGTCCATGCGTGGGGACGAGACGTCCCCACCCCCTATTGGCTCTACGGCACGCGTGGGAATTTCGAGAAATCCGGCTTCCGTTTTTCCAAGAACGCTTGTTTCCCTTCGCGGCCTTCCTCGCTCATGTAGTAGAGAAGGGTGGCGTTTCCTGCTAGATCGAGCAAGCCCATCTGGCCGTCGCAATCGGCGTTGAGCGCGGATTTCAAACAACGCAGCGCAAGCGGGGAATGGGCGAGCATTTCGCGGCACCACTGGAGGGTTTCCTTTTCGAGATCGGCGAGAGGGACGACGGTGTTTACCAAGCCCATGTCGAGCGCTTGTTGAGCGTCGTACTGGCGGCAGAGAAACCAGATTTCCCGAGCCTTCTTCTGGCCGACGATGCGGGCGAGGTAGCTGGAGCCGAGGCCGCCGTCGAACGAGCCGACTTTGGGGCCGGTCTGGCCGAAACGGGCGTTGTCGGCGGCGATGGTGAGATCACAGACGATGTGCAAAACATGGCCGCCACCGATGGCGAAACCGGCGACCATCGCGACGACGGGCTTCGGCAGGGAACGGATTTTTTTTTGCAGATCGAGCACGTTGAGGCGCGGGATGCCGTCCTCGCCGATGTAGCCGGCGTGGCCGCGGACTTTTTGGTCGCCGCCGGAGCAGAATGCGAGATCGCCGGCACCAGTGAGGATGATGGCGCCGACTTTCGGATCCTCGTGGGCGAGATCGAAGGCGACGAGCATTTCCTTCACCGTGAGCGGGCGGAAGGCGTTGCGGACTTCCGGGCGGTTGATGGTGATTTTGGCAATGCTTCCTTCATCCGTCGTTTCATAACGGATGTCCTCGAATTCGCGCACGGTGGTCCACATGGCGGCGACGTTGAATGATCCGCCGCCGTCCCGCAACCCGGGATATGTCACCGGATGTTCATAAACCGATGCGATGCGGCGGGGAGGGGAGAAATCCGGTCGCGAATCGGCTCCAGTCAGCCATCCTCGCTCCTCGATACGCCTTCTACCAAAAACGTTGCCGAAACAATGCTTGGTAAAGCGCTCCGGCCCGCTATTTTCGCGGTCGAGCGACTCTTCCCCTCAAACCCTTTGCTCCCGCTCCTGCCCGCGGTTCCCCGCCCCACCCCCGCAAATCCAGTCATGCCCTCGCAGAGCGCACCCCATTCACCTGCCTCCCAGCCGACGGCGGACGAGCTGCTCCATTTCTTCAACCAGTCGCCCGACTTGCTCTGCATCGCCGGCTTCGATGGGATCTTCAAGCACCTCAATCCGGCTTGGTCGCCGCTGCTGGGATGGACGAACGATGAGCTCCTGGCCCGGCCGTTTCTCGTCTTCGTGCATCCCGACGACTGCCCGGCCACCCTCGCCGTCGTGGATCAGCTCGACGCGGGGACCACCACGATTTCCTTTGAAAACCGCTACCGCTGCAAGGATGGCTCGTGGAAATGGCTCCGCTGGACCGCCAGCTCGTTGCTGGATCAGCAGGAGATCTACGCCATCGCCCGCGATGTCACCCGCCGGAAACACCTCGAACTGGAAATCCTCGCCGCCGGCGAATACGAACAACAACGCATCAGCCGCGACCTCCACGACAGCCTCGGCCCGCATCTCACCGCCATCCGCTATGCCGCCACTTTCCTGGCTGATGAACTGCGCCAGCACGACCCAGCGGCAGCGGCCAAGGCCGACCGGATCGGCGTGATGACGGGCGAAGCCGTCGCCATCGCCCGCGATCTGGCCCACGGGATCTTCCCCGCGCAGCTCGACGACCTCGGTCTGGCGCCCGCGCTGGAGGAACTCGCCGCCACCATCTCCCGCCAGACCGACCTGTGCGTCTCCTTTTCCGAAACCGGCGGCACCTGGACCACGGACCCAGCGGATGACCTGCACCTTTACCGGATCGCCCAGGAGGCCTTGAGCAACGCCGCGAAGCACAGCGCCGCCCGAAATGTCACCCTCGTCCTGCACCACGGCGAAAACGCGCTGCGTCTGACCGTGACCGACGACGGCCGTGGCCTTCCTCCCTCACCCCACGATGCGCGCGGTATGGGCCTGGACTCCATGCGCTACCGAGCGCACGCCCTCGGTGGCGAACTCATCCTCGACTCGCGCCCTCACCAAGGCACCATCGTGGCCTGCGAAATTCCCATCCGCCCGTCCGCCACTCCTCCCACATGACCCCTTCCCCCGCCGTCCGAAAAAAGCAGATTCTCATCGTGGAGGACCACCCGCTGTTTCGCGCCATGCTGGTGCATCTCCTCGAGCAGGAACTCGGCATGAGCGTCTGCGGCCAGGCGAACAACCTCAATGACGCGCTGGCCATCCTTGGGCAAACGCAGCCGGACGCCGCCATCGTCGATCTCACCCTATCCGGGCCGGGCGGGCTCGAACTCATCAAGGAAATCAAAGTGCGGCGCATCCAGCTCCCCGTGCTCGTGCTCTCGATGCACAGCGAGAAACTCTACGCCGAGCGGTCCCTGCGCGCCGGCGCGAAAGGCTACATTTCCAAGGAACAATCGCCCGCGGAAGTCGCCGCCGCCATCCGCACCGTGGTGGACGGCGGGATCTACGCCAGCAGGGAAATCACCAAGGCGATCCTCAACCGCCAGGCGCACGGGGTTCCGCAGCTTCCGGCGAAAGAAATGGACTCACTTTCCGACCGCGAGCTCGAAGTTTTCCAACTCATCGGCGAAGGCCTGACCTCCCGTGAAATCTCCGCCCGGCTCCATCTCGTCGCCACCACCGTGGACAGTTACCGGGCGCGAATCAAACAGAAGCTCGCGCTTAAAAACGCCGCCGAACTCTACCGGCGCGCGGCGCTGTGGACCGCCGCGCTCGGGGCCTGACACCGCATCGCGGAGGCAGAATCCTCAACTGCCAGCGGGATGCCCGCGCCACTCCGCGTGTGGTGAATTTTGCCACGCGTCATGCCTGTTGCACGCCACACGCCGCTTTTGCCATAAACCCCGCCTGCGGAACAACTCGAGAGCGATCCACACCCCAGTCGGGTGTCTCGCACCGAGACTCCCCCCAACGTAAACCACAAATTACAGCCAAGTATGATAACACCAATACCAACAAGAGGCTCCCCCGGCGGATCCATTTCCGCACCGCCATCAGGCTTGCCCGCGCGCTCCGGCGCTGTGGGCGTGATTCGAATCCTCGCTCTGATGCTCACGATTTTCGTGACTGCGATGAGCGCACATGCCCACGTCGTCTCGATTGGCTACGTCAACGCGGGACCCGGAGCGGTTACGTTCTGGTATGGGTCCTACCATCAACCCGGTGAAACCCCGTCTTTTGCCACAGAGGGCACGATGACGCTGGTGGGCATCAACGGCAATCCGTTTCCCTCGACAACCGTTCCCTTCAGTCTGTTTGCGACCGCCCTGCCTTCCGGCTTGGTCGCCGGTGTCAACAACACTTACCTGTCAGGCTATAACGACGCCAGCAATCATCGGTGGCAAGGGTCCACTTTCACCGGATTGGCTGCGGGTGACTATCGGTTTACCTACAATCCCATTGCTCGACCGACTGCGACTTGGTCGCCGCTTGGTGGCCTGACAAGTTCCACCGTGTCCGTATCGGTCGCCCAGCTCATCGCGGCACCAGTCGCCAATGCAGGTCCGGACGTCACGGTGAACCCGGGCAATTCCGTATCGCTCAACGGTAACGGAAGCTACGACCTGAATACCCCCGCCCTGCCGATCATCTCCTATGCTTGGACGCAGCTCTCAGGAGTGGCGGTCACGTTGAGCGGTGCCAACACGGCCACTCCTTCCTTCACCGCACCGCCCGTGCCACCAGCCGGTGCCACACTGGTCTTCAAACTCAGCGCCTCGAACGGCCAGTCGGTCAATCCAGGTACCGATACGGTCAACGTTTATGTTCGCGGCAACCTCCCGCCTGTCGCCAACGCCGGAGCGAATCGGAGTGTCTTTGATACCGACAACAACGATGTGCCGACGATTGTCACGCTGGACGGCAGCGCGAGCTTCGACCCGGAAGGCGCGCCGCTTGCCTACGTGTGGACGCAGACCGGCGGACCCGCGGTGGCACTGCAAAACGTCGCGATTGCAACGCCAAGTTTCGTTGCTCCCGACATGCACGACCACCTCGGCGGCACCCCACCGCCCATTGATCTCACCTTCCATCTCAAAGTCAGCGATGGCACGCTCACGACCGAAACCGACGTGATGATCCGGGTGACACACAACAATCAGTCACCCGTCGCCAATGCCAGTGCAACGAACCCCACAGCGCCAGAGGGCACCGTGACGTTGAACGGCTACCTGAGCAGCGATGCCGACCAAGATTCGCTGACATACAGCTGGTCACAAGTCGGAGGCACGCAAGTGGCAATCTCTCCGAATGGCACCAATGCCTCGTCCTCCAGCTTCGATTATCAAATCAACACGGAGCACTCGAACGAGAGTGAGTTGCTCAGCTTCATTCTCACCGTGAGCGATGGCATCGCCAGCAACAGCACACCGGTTTCAGTGTTCGTGCAGAATGTGAACCATGCCCCAGTGGCGGCAGTCAGCCCGGTAGCTCCGGTCTTTGACAACGTGGGTCTCGTCGCTCTCAACGGTTCGGCTTCTGACGAAGATGGAGACACCGTGAACCTGCACTGGCAACAACTCACCGGTCCCCCCGTGACGTTGAATAATGCCACCACCGGGGATCCTTCCTTCATCGCGCCGCTGGTGAGCCCAGCTCAAGGAAGTGTGACGCTCACGTTCCAGCTGATCGCGAACGACTCGGACGGCCCCGGTGACAACGCCGCTCTGGACAGCATCCCCATGACGGTGGATGTCCTCGTGAAGCACGCAAACCGCGCACCCGTAGCGGATGCCGGACAGAACAAGGACGTTCCTGAGGAAACCGCAGTCGCTCTCGACGGTTCCGCAAGCTATGACCCTGACCAAGATCAGATCACCTATGCCTGGACTCAGACCGGCGGAGTTTACGTTGGGCTGGATACAACCGACCCGGCTCATCCGACATTCATCTCGCCAAGCGTCGGCCCGTTAGGAGCCGCGCTGACCTTCGAGCTCATCGTGACCGACAATGGGGCTGCTGCTCCGGCTGGTCCTGCAGCTCCGGCTGGTCCGGCGCCTGCGGCTGGTCCAAGCGGCAGACTCAGCTCGGCTCCGAGCACAGTGGTGATTACCGTGAATTATGTAAATCAACCACCGGTTGCCGTGGCCGCCCCAGTGGCTGCATGCAACGAGGGCACCGGTGTATCGCTCGACGGTTCCCAGAGTTCGGATCCGGATGACAATGCATTTACCTATTGGTGGACTCAAGTCAGCGGCCCGGATGTCGTTGGCCTTTCCAGCGCGACGGATGCCATGCCTACCTTCACCGCACCGGCAGTGGATCGCTTGGGTGCAACAGTCGTATTCGAGTTGAAGACGACTGATGAATTCGGTGCCGTGAGCAATGTTGCGACGACTTCGATTGTCATCAACAATGTCAACCAAGCGCCGGTCGCGGATGCGGGCATGCTTCAGACTGTATTTGAAGATACGAATGTCGGTCTCGCCGGCTTGGGAATCGACCAAGACAGCGAAGAGCAGGCTCTGCTCACCTACGCTTGGGTGCAAACGGAAGGCCCGACGGTGCTGCTTCTGAATGCGACTACCCCGAATCCGAGCTTCCACGCGCCTGTCGTGACCGGTGGTGGCGACCCGAATGCAAAGGTGAAATTGAAGTTCGCCCTGACGGTGACCGATCCTAACCATGCTTCCGGAAGTGCCACCACAACCGTGTGTGTCGCCAATGTGGACCACGCGCCAACGGCCAACGCTGGAGGCATCATCACCACCAATGAATCCTATAACAATAGCGCGGTGGTCGTCACGTTGAATGGCGCCGATAGCACCGACCCGGACAACGACCCGCTGGGTTTCGCCTGGGTGCAGACTTCCGGACCTGCCGTCGTGCTGGCGAATGCCAATACGGCAAATCCATCCTTCACCGCACCGTTTGTGAATGCGGCAGGTGCCACGCTGAAGTTCAAACTGACCGTCAAAGATCCTTGGGGTGGTGTTTCAGTCGACACGGCCACCGTGGTGGTGGTGAACAACAATACGCCTCCAACCTTGTCCAATGCACGGGCCAGTATCGGTGAGCTCTGGCCGCCCAATCATAACATGGTCAAGGTGTCGATCCTTGGCGTGGTGGATCCGAACAACAATGCCGCGATCACCATCACGGGCGTGACCCAGGACGAGGCGACCAATGGCCTTGGTGACGGCGACACGGCGATTGATGCGCTGATCAATGCCGATGGCAGCGTGCTGCTACGCGCCGAGCGCTCGGGCAAGGGCAACGGCCGGGTTTATCACATCCACTTCACGGCTTCGGACTTTGAGAGCCAAGCCTCCGGGACCAATGTCTCGGGCGTGGTGAATGTGAGCGTGCCGCACGGCAAGAAGGGCGATGTCGCCATCGACGGCGGCGAACTCTTCGACTCGACCCACTAAGGGCGTAAACAAGCGCTGTGCGAGCGGGTTGATTTTCCCGTCTCGCCCGGCATCATCTCACGGGCGGAACTCGAAAGGGTTCCGCCCTTTTGCGTTGCTGACGGTGCGCCTGCTAACCGGGCGAGGGTATGATCGCGGTGTCGTCTCCACCCTGTTGGCATAGGAGCAAAATCCTCGTTCGCCAGGTTCACAAGCCGGTCCGCAGGAAACCCGCTGCTTTCTCCGCCAGCCATTCTTCCGCCTCCCATGGCACGCGGTGCCCGGCACCCGGCGCGACGGCGAGTCGGGCGTTGGGGATTTCCGCCACCGCGCGTTCTGCCAAGGCGAGAAACTTCGTGTCGTTTTCTCCGGCGACCCAGAGCACGGGGACAGAAATTTCGCCCAGCCGGTCCCACAGCGGTTCCTGCGCGCCGAGTGACCAATCGACGAAGCTGCGGGCGATCTCGCGGCGGCGCTGCATGAGCCTGCCCGATGCCTGCGGATCGCGGATGGTGGTGTTAGCGAGCATCGGTTGGGCATTCCAGTCATCGAGAAACTGCTGCCAGTTTCCAGTGAGCGCGCGGCTTGCCCATTCGGCGTCGTGGGCGCGGCGCATGGCCCGTTCGTTTTCATTTTCCAAACCGGGATGCGCGGAAACAATCACCGCCGCCTGCCAGGGATGGTTGTTTTCCAACAGCCCGTGCAGCGCCATCCGGCCGCCCATCGAGTAACCTAACAAAGCCCGCCCGCTGCCGCGGAAAACAATGTCGCGGGCGTCCGCATCGAGAGCTTTGCCGAAATCCGGCAGTGGCACCGGGCAGCAGTCGAGGAAGCGCCAGAGGTCCACCGCCCGCGTGCCGATGCCGGATGACGCGAGTTGTTTCGCGAGTCCGCGCCAGTCGGCAGCCAACCCGACGGCACCGTGGAGGCACCAGCATTCCAGCGGTCCGGCGTCGCGGCGCTCGTCGGTTTCTTTGGAGTATTGGATCACTTTTTCGGCATCGGGGCATTGGCCTGTTGGATCAATTCAAGAAGTTTGTCTTTGATCTCCGGGCTGCCGATGACGCCGAACAGGAGGGCGACCACCGCTGCGATCGCAAGAATTCCTACCAGAGTCAGCAGCCAGTAAATGATCGCAAGAAAGATCCCGATGCCGTCGAGTTTCCTGTGATAGCCGTATCCGGCGGGGCAGGCGAAACAGCGGAAGCCAACCCAGATGTTGAGCAGAGGGACCAGGAATCCGAGTGACCATGCGCCGCTCATGCCGAGATTTGCGAAGCGTTTCACTCCGACGATGATGATGACCAGCAGCGGAAGAAGCGGTGCCGCGATTCTCAGATAATTCATGATGTGGGGGCCGAACTGCACATCCAGCATCGGCGCGGCGAACTGGAATCCCATACTCCACAGGATGGGGAAAACGATCAGAGCTGCTAGAAAGCCCCTGCGCCGCACACCTGGCCAGTTGCCCTCGCGGCTCATTTTATCCTCCACGCTTTCCTCCTGCGGCGGTGTGTAATGATCGGAAGGCGGAGCGAGATCTTCTTTTTTTTCGGGCTCCCTGCGCTCGAACAAGCCCTCGATTTCCCCCGAGGCCGTCCACTGGTCCATGCCGTGTTTCCAAACCAGGTCGAGCCGCGGATTCAGCCCACCCTCCTTGGCCTTGATCTGCAAGTCGGCGAAGGTCACCGGCCCGATGCGCTCACCTTCGTGTGAGTAAAACCAGGCGTCCGCAGGTGTTTCGTTCATGAAGGTTGAATATCGAATTCGATAAAAGCTGTCAAACGCCACCTCCCCGAGGATTTCCCCACGCCGGGGCTTGTCAAAGCGCATGCCTTGGAGAAACTCAGCCTATCCCGCCATGACACCCCGGCGGCGCTTCGGTTTCAAACAACGCTCATGCACTTTCTGGGAATTGAAATAGGCCACGGCGGGACCCGCGCGGTGGCCCTCGATCTGGAATCCGCCGTGATCCGAGCGGAGGCATGGGTACCGCACGATTGGATCGAGGGGCTGCCCGCCGGATACCGCGAGCAGAATCCGGCGCAGTGGATCGACGCCGTGGACCGTGCGGTGCGCCAGTGTCTCGCGGCGCTGGAGGGACAAAAGGACCGTGTCGCGGCGATCGGCGTGGCCGGACCGCAGCGTGGGCTGGTTTTGCTAGATGAGGCGAACCGCATCATCCGCCCGGCGAAACTGGCGGGCGATGTCTCGGTGAAGCGGCAGGCGGATGAAATCGCGCGCGCCTTCGGTGGCGCGCCCGGCCTCATCGAACTCGCCGGCCAGGCACCCGGTGTGGAGTCTGCGGCTGCGGAGTGTCTCTGGCTGAAACAACACGAGCCCTATCATTTCCAACGGGCGACCAGTCTTCTAACTGCCCAGGATTTCATCGCCTACTGGCTGACCGGCGAGCGCGCGACGGAGCCTGGCAGCGCTTCCGGCACCGGGCTGTTGGACATCCGCACGCGCAAGTGGTCGGCGGAGTTGTTGGATTTCATCGACCCGCAACTCGCGGCGTTGCTTCCGCCGATCGGCGTGTCCGACCAGCCGCGTGGCCTGCTGCGGCCCGCGCTTGCTAGAGAGTGGGGGGTTTCCGAGCTGGTGCAGGTCGGTGCGGGAAGTGCCTCGCCGATGCTCGCCGCGCTGGCGGCCGGCTGTGTGAGCAACGGAACCGTCGCGGTGGAACTCGGCGCGACCGGCGTGATCGTCGGCGTGGGCGATGCCCCGGTGATTGATTATCGCGGGGAAATCACACCGCTTTGCAATGCCACCGGATCGTGGCTCGGCCTCGCGACCACGACCAATGCTGCTGTTGCACCGGAAGTCCTGCGCCGCCACTATGGCTGGTCGGCGACGCAGTTCGAGTCGATGGTCTCCAGCGTCGCACCCGGCGCGGACGGCCTGCTGCTGCTGCCCTATTTCACCGGCGAATCCATCCCGCGCCTGCCGGATGGAAAAGGCGTGCTCCACGGCATCACTCCGGAAAATTTCACTCCCGCCCACATGGCCCGCGCGGCGGCGGAGGGCGTGGCGCTCGGCCTTGGGTATGCGATGAGCCGCTTGCGCGACCTTGGTTTCGATCCGACGGAAATCCGCTTGTTAGGTCCTGGCGTGGTCAGTCCGGTGGCGCGGCAGATGCTGGCCGACGTGTTCGGCGCGCCGGTCGTGCCGGTTTCCAGCAGGCAAGGAGCCGCCGTCGGAGCGGCGATGCAGGCGGCGGTCGCGTTTTTCCATCAGAGCGGTGAGTCGCTCGGCTTTGAGGAAATCGCCGCCTATCTCGTGGCGGGAGATTCCGAATCACGTTGCGATCCGGATCCGCAGACGCAGGAGATCTATCAAGAGTTGATGTCGCGCCAGCAGTACCTCGTCGATACCCTGCACCCCGCCGGTTTCCTGTGACGCTTTCTTCCTCTAACTCATGAGCGAACCGAAGAGCACCGAGATCCGTGGGAACCGCAAGGCGGAGATCCTCGGAACGCTGGCGGGGTGGCTCATGCGGGGTTGGTCGAAAACGCTCAAATTCGAAATCTACGACCGCTGCGGCGTGATCACCGCCGACGATCCGATCCGGCCGGTGATTTATGCGCTCTGGCACAACCGCATTTTCACCATGCCTCCCATCTGGTGGCGGACCGGTGGAAATTTTCGCAAGTCCGTCGTTCTAACGAGCGCGAGCAAGGACGGCGCGATCCTCGCGAAAGCGATGGCGGTCTTCGGCCTCGGAGCCGTGCGCGGATCTTCCTCGCGGCGCGCGGTGGCGGCGCTGATCGGCATGAAACGCGCGCTTCTGGAAGGCCTCGACGTCTGCATCACCCCTGATGGACCGCGCGGGCCGAAATACAGTTTCCACCCCGGCGTGATCAAGCTCGCCCAGTCCACCGGCGCGCCGATCGTGCCGATCCATCTCCATTTTTCCTCCGCCTGGCACCTCAAGACTTGGGACAATCTCGTGATCCCAAAGCCGTTCAGCCATGTCACTGTGGTGTTCGACGAATTGCTCATCATCCCGCCCAAGCTTGACGAAGCCGCCTTCGAATCCGAAACCGAGCGCGTTAAAAACATCCTCCTCACCGGAGCCGACTGACCAACAAACCGATCCCATGAACCCGCCCCGTATCCTTGATGGAAAATCCGTCGCCGCCGCCGTGCTCGACGAGTGCCGCACCGAAACCGCCGAATTGTTAGCCAGAGGCATCAAGCCGGGCCTTGCCGTGGTGCTGGTGGGCAGCGATCCCGCATCGCAAGTCTATGTCGGCTCGAAAACCCGCACCTGTGAGGAACTTGGATTCCACTCGCTGAAAATCGAGCTACCCGCCGAAACCACGCAGGAAGAGCTGTTGAAAGTCGTGCAGGATCTGAACGCCGATCCGGCCGTCCACGGCATCCTCGTCCAGTCTCCGCCGCCGAAGCACATCGATGAGGAGGCGATCATCCGTGCGCTCGATCCGCGCAAGGACGTCGATGGATTCCACCCGGAAAACGTCGCCAAGCTCGCGCTCGAGGATCCCTCCGGATTCGTTCCCTGCACACCGGCTGGCTGCATGAAACTGTTACAAGTTTCCGGCATCGACACGAACGGCGCGGAGGCCGTTGTCATCGGCCGCAGCATGATCGTCGGCAAGCCGATGGCGCTTTTGTTAGTTTCGAAAAAATCCAACGCCACCGTCACCATCGCCCATTCGCGTTCAAAGGACCTCCCCGGCATCTGCCGCCGCGCGGACATCCTCATCGCTGCCGTCGGCCGTCCCGAAATGGTGAAGGCGGACTGGGTGAAACCCGGTGCCGTCGTCATCGACGTCGGCATCAACCGCGTGGCTGATGCGTCCAAAAAATCCGGCTACCGCCTCACCGGTGACGTCGCCTATACCGAAGTCGCCCCGCTATGCTCCGCCATTACCCCTGTCCCCGGCGGCGTCGGCCCGATGACGATTGCGATGCTGATGAAAAACACGCTGCAGGCTGCGAGGCAGATTAACGAAGGTATTTAAATACCCATGAAAATCCCACTTTGAATGTTCAATTTTCATGGTAAAAGTGCTTCATGATTCACCGAGACGGAGCAAAAACCCAGATTGAAACAGCTATGCGGCGGAGTCGAGTGACGGCATTGCTCGGTCCCCGGCAATGTGGGAAAACGACTCTGGCGCGGGAATTCGTCCCCACGGATTCGGTCAACTATTTCGATCTTGAAGATCCGGAAAGCTTGGCCCGCTTGGATCAACCGAAGCTGGCGCTGGAAAATCTGACAGGCCTGGTCGTGATCGATGAAATCCAGCGGAAGCCCGAACTGTTTCCGCTGCTGCGGGTGTTGGCGGACCGCCAGCCGAATCCCGCGAAATTTCTGGTGCTGGGGAGCGCAGCCCCGGAATTACTGCGCCAGTCGTCGGAATCCTTGGCCGGGCGGATCGAGACCTTGGAGTTGAGTGGGTTCAATCTATCCGAAGTCGGCTTGGCGGCGATGCCACGGCATTGGCTGCGCGGAGGGTTTCCCCTCTCTTTTCTAGCGGAAAACGATGAGGACAGCGCTGTTTGGCGGAGCCGCTTTGTCAGCACCTTTCTGGAACGCGACCTTCCGGCTTCCGGAATGGGAATTTCCCCGGTCGCCATGATGCGCTTTTGGACGATGCTCGCGCATTACCATGGCCAGACTTGGAACGCGTCCGAGATCGCAGGTGCCATGGGAGTTTCCGCCACGACGACACGGCGCTACGTGGATCTACTCACCCACACGTTCATGATCCGCCAGCTTCAGCCGTGGCATGAGAATCTCGGCAAACGCCAGGTCAAAGCCCCCAAAATCTACTTCCGCGATTCCGGCTTGTTCCACGCGCTCACCCATATCAAATCGGAAAGCGATTTGCTCACCCATCCGAAAATCGGTGCTTCCTGGGAAGGCTACGCCATCGAAGAAGTCCTTCGCCACTATCAGCCGGATCAGGAATATTTCTGGGCGACCCATAACGGAGCGGAACTCGATCTCCTGTTATTCAAGGATGGGAAAAGAATCGGCATCGAATGCAAGCGGCGGGACGCCCCCAAGCTCACCGCTTCCATGAAAGTCGCCATGGACGATCTGAAATTGGACGAACTTCTCGTCATTTACCCCGGCCGCAAGGTGTATCCGCTGGCCGAGTCGATCCGAGTGCTTCCCCTGGAAGCCTTGGTCTAACAAGAAAAGCCCATGCGCCTCGCTGTCATCAATCTCGTAGGACTTTCCCAATCGCTTCTGGGAGAGCACATGCCCGGATTGACGAAATTCGCGGGGCAAAACGGAGTGCAATCTTACAAGCCGGCGTTTCCGGCGGTGACGTGTACGGCGCAGTCGTCGATTGTGACGGGGACGTCTCCCGCAGGCCATGGGATCGTGGCGAACGGCTGGTATGACCGGGAGAACGCGGAGGTGCGTTTTTGGAAACAAAGCAACCACCTCGTCTGCGGCGAGAAGCTGTGGGACAAGCTGCGGCGTGAGGTTCCGGGGTTCACCTGCGCGAAGCTTTTCTGGTGGTATAACATGCATTCCACGGCGGATTTCTCGATCACTCCACGGCCGCTCTATCCGGCGGACGGGCGCAAGGTTTTCGACGTCCACACGCAGCCGATGGGCATGCGGGAGGAGTTGAAAAACGATCTCGGGCCGTTTCCTTTCCCCGCGTTCTGGGGGCCGGCGGCGGGGATTGCGTCGTCGGAATGGATCGCCGCATCCGCGAAGTGGGTGGAGGAAAAACACTCGCCGACGCTGAGTTTGGTTTACCTGCCGCATCTGGATTATCCGCTGCAGAAGGACGGGCCGCTGGCGGCGAATATTCCGGAGGAGCTGCGGAAGATTGATCGGGTGGCGACGGAATTGATCGCTTTTTATGAAGCGAGGAACATCCGCGTGCTCGTCCTATCGGAATATGGGATTTCTCCTGTGAGCCAGCCGGTGCATCTGAACCGCCTGTTCCGCAAGAAGGGCTGGATCCAGGTGAAGGACGAGCTGGGATTGGAAACCTTGGATTGCGGAGCGTCGCGGGCGTTTGCCATCGCGGATCACCAGGTAGCGCATGTTTATGTGAATGATGGGTCGATCCGCGAGGAGGTGCGGACTCTGTTGGAGAACACGCCGGGGGTGGACGAGGTGCGCGCGGCGGAGGATGTTTGGGAAACCGGCGTCGCCACCGAGCGGGCAGGGGATTTCATCGCCATTTCAAAACCGGATGCGTGGTTCACCTACTATTTCTGGGAGAACGCCGCCGTCGCGCCCGACTACGCGCGCACCATCGATATTCACCGCAAGCCGGGCTATGATCCGTGCGAGCTTTTCGTCGATCCGGCGATCGTGTTTCCGAAGCTGAAGATCGCGAAATTCCTGCTGAAGAAAAAACTCGGCCTGCGCGGATTGCTGGACGTGATCCCGCTGGACGCGTCGCTGGTGAAAGGTTCGCACGGCCGCGACGTGGTGGAGGAAAACGAACGGCCGGTGCTGTTGGGGTCGAATTTCCCCGTGAACACCGCGGAGGATGTTCACGAGGCAATTTTGGCAGCCGTTCGACAGGGCTGACCGTCACTTCGGCGAAACCACCACGGCGTGCTCGTCGTAGCGGGCTTTGGCACGGGCGGTGTCCAAGACGTATTTCATCACGGCCTTGGACGGCATGTTTTTCAGGTTGAGGCTGATTTTCTGCGAGGCGAGCAGGCCTTTGGGATCTTCGAGCACGAAGTTCGGGGTGACGGTGTCCTTCGACTGCTTTTCGATGATCAGGCTGAGGGCTTCGAGGGCTTCCTGGAGGCTGGCTCCGTCGAGCTGGAAGACGGGAATCATGACGGCACCGAACTTTGTCTCGCGCCCTTGGGCGGCGATGGTGGCTGATGTGAGCTTCAATTGGCCGATGCTGTAGCGGGCGTTCGCGTTGTTCGGGTCCGCCTTGAGGGCCTGGGTGTAGCAGTCTTTGGCGGTGACCGGATCGCCGGCTTTTTCAGCGGCCTGGCCTTTTTGATAGAGCGACTGGGCGGCTTGGGCCGGGGTTTCCGCAAGGGCGAGGGATGTCAGGGAACCGGCGATGACGAGCGTGATGATTTTGGACATGGTGGTTGAGGTTTTTGACCAACCGCATTTCTATCATCAATTTCCGGCCGTTCAACCGGGAAATCCGATCATTTCGCGGCGGCGATGCTTCTGAAAAAAACGTCCACCGTTCCGGCGATCCAAGCGTCGCCATCGAGCAGGGAAAGGCCGGATGTCCGCCGCAGCATGCCGCTCATCAGGGTGGCGGTGAAAAGCTCGGCGAGGGCTTCGGGTTTGAGATCGGCCCGCACTTCGCCCTGCTGCATTTTTCCTTTCAGGTAGCAGGCGATGCTCTGATGGAAGGGATCCACCACGTCGCCGATGAGTTCCTTGGCGAGATTGGGCCGGCGGCGGCCTTCGCCGATCAGGGCGCGGGCCATGCCTTCACAACGTTCGAGCGAGCGGTTGTAAACGCGGGCGAAATGGCCGAGGTCGGCGCGCAGGTCTCCGGTCATTTCGTCCGGCGAGGTGCAGATGCGGTGGAATTCGTCGGTGGTGTCCTGGACGACGGCGGCGAGTAGTTTTTGCTTCGATTCGAAATGGCGGAAAAGCGTCACTTCATTGCACTCGGCGCGCTCGGCGATGCCGCGGGTAGTGGCGCATTCGATGCCTTTTTCGCCGAACTCGAGGCGCGCCGCTTCGATGAGCCGTTGGCGCATTTTCACAATGCATTCCTTCGGGACATTCGTTTTCAACAACTTGGCGCTCACGAGAGTATTTTTGCAAGTAACCACTTGCACGCAAGGAGAATCCCGATATTTTCCATGAAAACGATGCCGATGAACCAAACTCTCCGCCGCCTGCTCGCCGCCGGCACTTTGCTTCCCGCATTCATCGGCTGTGCGCCGGTAGGGCCCAATCACGAAGTCCCGGGCATGGAGCTTCCCGCGTCCTTTTCGAGTGGGGGGGTGAACTGGAAACGTCAGTCGCCGGACACCCTGCCCAAGCCGCGCGCCTGGTGGAAACTTTACAACGACCCGACGCTGACCTCGCTGGTCGAGCGCTCGCTGGATTCCAACCAGAACCTCGCAGCCGCCTCCGCCCGTCTCCGCCAGGCCCGTGAAATCAGCAAGTCCACGCGCTCGTTGTATTTCCCGGATGTGAATATCGGCTTCGATGCCAACCGCTCGAAATCCCGCATCAAGGGCAAGGGCGTCGGATCGAGCATCGAAAACAGTTTCTCCGTTCCCGTGGATCTCAGTTACGAACTCGACGTCTGGGGCAAACTCAGCCGCCAAGTCGAATCCGCAGAGGCGAAAGAAGCGGCGACCCTGGAAAGCCTCAACGCCCTCCGCCTCAGCGTGGCCGGCGAGGTGGCGCAAACTTACTGGGCGCTGCGGGCCGTGGACGCGGACCGGGCGATGCTTGACCGGACTTTGGAACTCCGCCGCCGGGCGCTCAAGCTGCTCACCGAGCAACGCAACGCCGGTGCGATCAGCGGCCTCGATCTGTCGCGCGCCGAAACCGAAGTGGCGACCGCCGAATCGGACCGGATCAGCCTGGATCGCGACCGGATTCAACTGGTGAACGCCCTCGCTGTTTTGAACGGAGCCGCCGCCACCGGATCGTCGGTGCCCGAGCGCGCGGATCTGCCGCCGCCGCCGTCGATTCCTGTTTCCGTGCCGTCCGAACTGCTCCGCCAGCGCCCCGACATCCGTGCTGCCGAGCGGACCGTGGCCGCCGCAAACGCAGACATTGGCGTGGCAACCGCCGCGTTTTACCCATCCTTCGCCATCAACGCCGGCGGTGGTGTGAGCGCGAAGACTCTGAGCAATCTGTTCCAATCCAGCTCGCTCATCTGGTCGCTCGGCACGAACATCACCGCCCCGATCACCAGCCAGCAATACCTCAAATCCCAGAAAGCGGCGGCGGTCGCAGCCCACGAAGCGGCGAGCGCGGACTACCGCCAGACCGTGCTGCAATCCATGGGCGAAGTGGAAAACGCGCTGCAGGGGTCGGAAATTCTCGCCCGTCGTTTGGTCGCCCAGGAGCAGGCGCAGGCCGCTGCGGAAAAGACGTTGGACCTCTCCACCAAGCGCTTCAAGGCGGGCCTCGTCAGTTTCCTCGATGTGGTGGACGCCGAGCGCACCCGCCTCGACCTCGGGCGCGCCACCAACGCGATCCGCGCCGAGCGGCTGGCGGTTTCCGTCGCCCTGATCAAAGCGATCGGCGGCGAGTGGAAGTGAGCCGGACCGCGGAATTCATTCCGCCAGTCAATGAAGGGTGAAAGGAAAGTGCGTTCAGCAGCTTCGGGTTCTCCCAACATTGGCTGCGAAGCCTTGGACTGCGCGCAGCCTGCTGCGGGCGAGTTCATGGCTGCCCCGTGCCAGCAGGCTGGCTAGGGAAAGCGGCAGCAGGCCGCGCGCAGTCCAAGGATGACGGCTGATTTTACCGCTATGGAACAGGGTTTCATACTGCCAGTGGAAAGTGAAAGTCAGGGTCTTAACGCCTGTTCTTTCGCACTTATTGACTGGCGGGATGAATCCCGCGGTCCGTGAAGATCACTCCTCGATCGGCTGCGCTTTGGGAATTTCCTGGGCGCGGGGGATTTGTTCTTCGATCTCCACCGGGCTGGCGCGGAGAACCGGCGGGGCGGGTGGCGGTTCGATCGGTTTGGCCTTGGGTGGCGTCGGTTCCGGCGGCGCTTCCTCCACCGGCAGTGCGCGGTTCGGCTTCACCAGCATCGCTTTCGGCGGCGGTGCGGGTTCCGGCGGGGCTTCTTCGACGATGGCCGCTTTCTGCGGAGCGATCCGTCGTTGCTCGCTGGTCGGCGGGGATTTGCGCATGCGGATTTCGACGCGGCGGTTTACGCCCTGCTCTTCGGTGGTGCCGGTGATGACGAGCGGCTCGTAGCGGCCGAATCCGCGGGTGATGATTTTCGAGGCGTCCATCCGCATGGATTTGACGAGGTATTGTTTGACGGACTCGGCGCGTTTGATCGAGAGGTCGAGGTTGAAATCATCGCCGCCAACGAGGTCGGTGTGGCCCTCGATCCAGCAGTAGAGACCCGGGTTGCGGTCCATCAGCAGGGCGAGTTTCATCAGGCCGACTTTGGCGCTTTCGCGGAGGTCGGAGCTGTTGAATTCGAAAAGCAGGTCGCTGGGCAGCATGGTTTTTTTGCTGAGCAGGATGTTGGCGGGGAGGTCGAGCAACTCGTCGAGCGACTTGATGCCGTCGAGCGCGCCGTTGTCCACCTTGCCGTTGGCGCCTTTTTTGATGAGGTCGTCGGTGAATTTTCCGAGATTCAGGTCGTCCACCTGCGGCGAGCCGGGATCGACGGTGATCTGGCCGATTTCCGCCGGGCGGATGTTGGTCGGCTCGCGGCCGAGTTCGGGGAGATCGGCGGTCATTTCGAGTCCGGAAGCGGCTTCGAGGGCGATCGCGCCCGGATCGCCGGCCATCGCGGGTTTCTGCATTTGCAGGGCGTATTCGGCCTGGGTGACATCCGGCTTGATGTCGATTTCCGAATTTTTCGGCAGTTCAGCGAGGAGTTCGATGTCCTCCATCAGTTTTGCTGCGTCGGTGGGTGGCTTGATGATGTTTTCTGCAGGCTGCGTCGGCTCCGGCTCGATGGGGCGGACCTCCACCTGCTGGATGTTGATCGGCTGGGTGCTGAGTTCCTTGGCCTGCTCGAAACCGATGGCGATTTTCATCCGGTCGAGCGCGAAAAACACGACGACGTGAAGGAGGATGGAAAGCAGCATGGCCACCGCCGCCCACCATCCAAGGTGCTCCGGGCCGGGCAACCGGTAAGTCGCTCCGCCTCGCTGTTCACGCCATGAATAGCCGTCGGCCACGGGCGCACTATACGGCGTTCCATTGTGCTGGCAATCACCAGTGCGGGTGATTATTCTGCGCTTGGCACCTCCCGTGCTAAAATCAACTACAACTTTCCAAAATCATGGCTGCTAAAAAGACTACCAAGAAAAGCACGGAACCCGCCGCCCCCGAAGCTGCGGAAGCTCCCAAGCCCGCTGCCAAGAAGGCTGCGAAAAAAGCCGCCCCGGCCGCCAAGAAGGTCGCCGCGAAAAAAGAGCCCGCCGCGAAAAAAGCGGCCCCTGCTCCGGCCGCCAAAAAGGCCGCCGCCAAGCCGTCCCTCGATTCCGTCGCCCGCGCCGCGTATCTGAACTACCGGCGCCGCGTCGAGCAAGGTCTTCCGGGAGATTCCCACGCCGACTGGCTGGAAGCCGAGCGCCAGTTTTCCGATCCGGGCTGATCCCCGCGCATTTTTTCGACTCTTCCGGCTTGGAGAACACGCGGCGCACGCTCACAGTCCGCCGCGTGAACCCCTGCTCATCCATCGGCATCGGCCTGGCCGGATTCGGAACCGTCGGCTCCGGCGTCTGGAACACCCTGCAACGCAATGGCGAACTCATCGCCGACCGCACCGGCGGCGGTGTGACCCTGCACATTGCGAAAATCCTCGTCCGCGATCTTTCCAAGGCCCGCGCGACGACCGGTGACGTGCCTGCGGAAATTTTCACCACCGATTGGCAAGCGCTCGTCGCCGATCCGGCAGTGGACATGGTCGTCGAGCTGATCGGCGGGACGACCGACGCGTTTGAAATCGTCGCCGCCGCATTGCGGGCGAAAAAACCGGTCGTCACCGGCAACAAGGCGCTGCTCGCCGAGCGTGGCGTGGAGCTGTTCGCGCTTTCGAAGGAAATGGACACGCCGATCCATTTCGAGGCCGCCGTCGCCGGGGGCATTCCGATCATCCGCACGGTGCAGGATTCCTTCATCGGCAACCGCATCCACTCGTTTTCCGGGATCATCAACGGCACGTCAAACTACATCCTCGGCCGCATGACCGACGCCGGGCTCACCTTTGAGGATGCCCTCGGTGAAGCTCAGGCGCTCGGTTACGCCGAGGCCGATCCCGCGCTCGACGTCAACGGCTGGGACGCCGCCCACAAGGCGATTTTGTTAGCGACGCTCGCCTACGGATTTCCGATCGCCCCGGCGTCCATCCACGTCTCCGGCATCGAACAGGTCCGCCCGGCTGACATCAGCTTCGCGAAAAACCTCGGTTATGCCGTCAAGCTCCTCGCCGTCATCCGCGAGCATGCGGACGGCTCCGTCGAACTGCGGATCCAGCCGTCGTTCATCGCGAAAACCAACATCCTCGCCTCCGTGCACGGTGTTTTCAACGCCGTCGCCGTCCATGGTGATGCCGCCGGCGAATCGCTCTTCTACGGCCGTGGCGCCGGCCAGGACCCGACAGCCTCCTCCGTCGTCGCCGACCTCGTCGAAGCCGCCCGCGGACTCCGCCAGGCCAGCGGCCACCGCGGGTTCCTGCCCTATCGGGAAAGCGGACACATTCTACCTGTTGGAGAAACCTCCACGGCCTATTACGTCCGCTTCGACGTCACCGACCGCCCCGGCGTCGTCGCCGAAATCGCGCGCGTCCTCGCCGACCACCGCATCGGCATTTCCGGCACCCACTCGCCGGTGAATCCTGCCGACCCGGACGCCGAATTTGTGGACATGGTTTTCCTGCTCCACACCTGCCCCTTCGGAAAACTCCAGGCCGCGCTAACGGAAATCGAGGCGCTCGACTGCATCAACAGCGCACCCGTCGTCTTCCGCATCGAAAACCTGAGCTGAAGCGCGGTCTTTTCCGAAAGATCTGGCCAGAACCCGCCGCGGTGGTTGAATGGTAGAGTGAAACTCGAAAACGAACGGGTGGTCTTGCTGATGGCTGGCGTGCTGTCGTTGCTGCTGGTGGCGCTGGCAGCCGGGCACGGCATGGCGGAGTGGATGCGTTGGGCGTGTCTTGCCGCCGGGCTGGCGCTGGTGGTGCTGATCACCTGCGGTGCCGGATCGGCGCGGATCAGGAAGCTGCGGATGGAGTGCGACAAGCTGGAACGCTATTTCTGCTCGCTGATGGATTCGGTGCCGGCGTCGATCTATTTCAAGGACCTGGAATCGAGGTTCGTGCAAGTGAACCCGGCGATGGCGGAGGCGCTCGGCGCGGAATCCCCGGAAGTGATGTTAGGCAGGAACGACGCGGACTATTTCAAGGAGGAACACGCGACCCAGGCGAGGGCGGACGAGCTGAAGATCATCGCCAGTGGCAAGGGCATTGAGGAGTTCATCGAAAAGGAAACCTATCCGAACGGCAGCGTCGGCTGGGTGATGAGCTCGAAGCTGCCGTTCCGCGACAAGCAGGGCCGCATCGTGGGGACCTTCGGCATTTCCAGCGATGTGACGGAGATGATGAAAACCCAGCTCACCCTCGAGCGGGAGCGGAACACCCTGCGCACCCTGTTGGACAGCATCCCGGACAGCATCTACATCCGCGATTTCGACGGCCACTACATCGTCGTCAACCGCGCGCTGGCGGAGCTGGTAGGCTGCGATGATCCCGAACAGGTGACCGGGAAAACCCCTTTCGATTTTTTCCCCGAGGACCGCGCGCGGCGTTTCCTGGAAGAGGACCAGAACGTGATGGACGGCGGAAAACCCCTGATCAACCGCCATAGCAGCTTGCAGGACTCCAGCGGCGCGCCCCGGCATCTGCTCAGCACCAAGGTGCCGGTGAGGGATCGCGAGGGAAAAGTGTTCGGCATCGTCGGCATCAACCGCGATGTGACCGAGCAGGAAAACGCACGCATGGAGCTGCGCCAGACCGAACACCGGATGCAGGAGATCGTCGATAACAGCCCCTCGCCGATGTATGCGAAATCGGCCACCGGCCACTACCTCATGATCAACCGCCGCTACGAGGAGCTGTTCCAGGTGAAATCCGCGGACGTCATCGGAAAGACCGATCTGGAAGTCATCGGCGATCCCGATGTGGTGCGGCGCATCCAGAAGCACGACCGGCTCGTCTTCGAGCGTGGCGAGCCGATCCAGGTGGACGAGACGGTGAAATTTCCTGATGGAGAGCGCGACTACGTTTCTGTTAAATTCCCCATGCGCGACCTCGACGGCGAGATCTACGCCGTCGGCGGGATCTCCACCGACATCACCCTGCGGAAAAGGGCCGAGCAGGAACTCCAGAACCTCAACCAGGAGCTGATGCAGGCCCACGAGAATCTAACCAGCGCCCACGAGCAGCTCATCCAGGCCGCGAAGATGGAATCCGTCGGCAGGCTCGCCGCCGGCGTCGCACACGAGGTGAAGAACCCGCTGGCAATGATCAGCATGGGGCTGGAATTGTTAGCGCGCCACCTCCCCGCAGAGGACACCAAGGCGGCGGAAACCATCGAGCGCATGAAGCGGGGCATCGAGCGGGCGAAAAAAATCGTCCGCGGGCTGGTGGACTACTCGTCGGACCGGCGGCTGGAGTTCGTCTCCCTCGATCCTAACAAACTCGTGCGCGGCGCGCTGGACCTTGTCGATTACGAGCTGACGCAGGCGGGCGTCACGGTGGTTTTTTCACCGGGTTCCGGGCTGCCCACCGTGGAGGCGGACCAGACGAAGATTGAGCAGGTGTTGGTGAACCTCTTCATCAACGCGATGCACTCGATGGAAGGAAAGGGCGACCTCGACATCCGCACCGAGCTCGTCAGCTTGGAAAACGTCACCCGCGACGAAGGCTCGCGCCTCCGCGAACGGCTGCGGGAGGGCGACCGGATGGTGCGGATCACCGTCGCCGATACCGGCCGGGGCATTCCGGACGAGGCGCTGGGAAAACTCTTCGATCCGTTCTTCACCACCAAGTCCACCGGCAAGGGTACCGGCCTCGGGCTCACCGTTTCCCGCAAGATCGCCGAGCTCCACGGCGGCGAACTGACCATCACCAACCGCAGCGACCGCAGCGGCGCCGCCGCCACCCTGCTGCTCAAGGTGGATAAGGACTGAGCTTCTGCAGGGCCACCTCATTTTGAAATCACCCGTTTCAAAGGGCTGGCGGACCGTGACCGTGGTTGCTGCGTCTCGCAGCAACGTCACATTGCAGCGAGAGGCCGCAACCACTCTTTCGCGAGGCCCGGCCTTGAGACACAGGCACTTCCAATATGAGGGAACCCGCAGAGCTTCTGCCTTGATTGATTCCCACAATGGGAAAGGATGTAAGGGCAACCATGACCGCGAAAATTCTTTTGATCGACGACGAGGTGGATTTCACCGAACTGCTGGCGGCGAACCTGGAGGACTCCGGTTTCGAGGTCCGGCAGGTCAACGATCCGGTGCAGGCCCTCAACGAGGCCCGCTTGTTCCGCCCGGACATCTGCATCATCGATCTGGTCATGCCCCGTATGGACGGCGGCGATGTGGTGAACGCCCTGAAGGCCGATCTCGTGCTCTCCGCCACCCCGGTGCTCATGCTCACCGCCCTGGTCGAGCAAAGCTCCGAGGAGCCCGGCGAGCTCCAGATGAAAGGTGGCCTGCCCTTCGTCAGCAAGACCTCGGAACTCGAGGTCATCATCAACGCCATCAAGCGGCTGCTAGGCCTGCGGTAGCTGCGGATCTGGCAGATTCCGGCAGGGTCTGATCATCTGACGGATTTGGTTCGACTGACCAGCGGCGGTTCTGTTAAAGCGGCGGCGCGCCATGATGAAAAATCCGCCATACACTGAAGTGGACTGGAGTTTGGTCACACCGTCCGATTGGGAAACGCTCACCTACGTGGAGATCGCCCGTAAGGCCGGATGCTCCTATTCCCAAGTAAAGGATTACCTCAGGAACATGAGCCGCTCCGGGAAAAAGCTGGCCCGGACGCGCCGTGGCGCCAAATTCAACTGGTCCGCGATCACTCCACCGGACTGGCGGGCGATGTTCAATAAGGAGATCGCCAAAAAAGTCGGATGCAGCTCGAGCACCGTCCGCACACGCCGGTTTTGGCTGATTGAGCAGGACCGCAAGGCCGGCAAGACGGGAGAGTGGTTTGTGTGTGCGAAGACCGGGGCCACGGCTCCGATCAATTGGGAACTCCTCATCCCCGAGGACTGGCGGAACATGCCCAACGATGAAATCGCCGGGAAACTCGGATGCCGCCTTACGAGCACTGCCAGACGCCGGAGACACCTGACGAAGACGCCATCCGGGAAGCGGCTTTTCACCTATCTGAAACCCCCGAGGCCGCCCGGTTCCCGGCATGATTGGGACAAAATCCAACGCGCGGACTGGAAGGCGCTGAACAACTTGCAGATCGCCCGCAAGGTAGGGTGCAGCCTCCACGCCGCGCACTGCCGCCGGAAACGGCTCATCACCGCCGCAGCGGGAACCGGTGACAACGGTCAGGACTTCATTTGCGAACAAACCGTGCGTGAAAAAAAGCTCGCCCCGGATTGGTCGCTTTTGAAACCGCAGGATTGGGAGATGTACAACATCGAGATCGCGCGCAAACTGGGATGTCCCGCCTACAAGGTTTCCTACCAACGCAAGCTGAGGATCGCGGAGGAGAAAAGGAATCGCAGGAACGTCTGACATCCGTTAGCCGCAGGCAACCAGTAAAACGCGTCCCTACGCGATTGCGGGTGGTTAGGACGCCTGGCGGCGGGGTTTCGCATTCCCTCCTCGCCAATCCGCCGGATTTCTGTTTTAGACGGGGCCATCACCATGCAGAGCCATCCAACGCCCCATTTGCCGGTCAACCACGTGTTTGTGGATTTGGAGAATGTGAAGACGGTCGATGCATCGGTGGTGTTGGGAAGGAATCTGACATTCCATCTGTTTTTCGGTCCCCACAACAAGAAGCTGGATGTGGTGGTGGTGGAGGCGCTGCTGGAGAACGCGCAGGCGGTGAAGCTGATCCGGAGTCCGAAACCGGGGAAAAACGCGCTGGATTTCGTGCTGGCCTATCATCTCGGACAAGCCGTGCAGGGCGACCCGAAGGGATACTATCACATCGTTTCCAAGGACACGGGATTCGACTCATTGGTCGAGCTGCTCAAATCGAAACAGGTGAAGGTGAAGCGGCACGACGACTGGAGCGAATTGAATTTCAACTCGCCGCCAAAGCCTGCTCCGGAAGCCAAGGCTCCTGAGGTGAAAGAGCTGTCTAAGGAAGCTGACAAGCTCTGGGGAGATCTCAAGAAAAACGCGACCCGGCCGAAGAGCGAAAAGGGTTTGCTGGGACGGGCCAAGACCATCATGGGCAAGGACAGCTCCGAGGAGTGGAACAAACAGGTGGTGCAGGAGCTGGTGAAGGCGAATCGAATCTCGATCGGAGAGAAGGGTGCCGTGACTTACAGGGTGTGAAAGCGGATGGAGGCGGGAGAAGGCGAAGTGGTAAGGTCGCAGACACGCAACACAGAGGGAACACGGGGGCGGGATGCCTGCGAGACGCGGCAGCTACTTTTTCGCTGCCCTCTGCCAACCGCTCACCCCCGGGCGTCGAGGTATTTCCAGACTCCTTTGTAGCGCTTGAAGCGGGAGCGTTCGTGAAGTTCGTGACGCTCGCCGTCCTCAAAATATTCGGCGGTGAATTCGACTTTGCCGGTCTTGTCGTCAGGGCTGCCCTTGGAGGATCGGAGGATGGTGAGGAAACTCCAGTTTGAGTCGTGGATGGTTTCTTCCAGTTTGCGTTTCAAGTCGGGCTCGCGGGTGTCCGGGTGGGTGGTGGAGACGAGGTAATCGACGAGCCGGAAAAAGTAGGCGCTGTAGCGGGAACGCATGAGTTGCTCGGCCGTCGCCGGTTTCGCCCGGCCGAGGTGAAAGGGCTGGCAGCAGGCGGCGTAGGTCTCGCGGCTCTTGCAAGGGCACAAGGAGAGTTCGCGTGGGCCTGCCGGCCGTTCCGTCGGTTCGTTCATGAAGCGAGTGTGCGGATGAGGAGGGGAGGGGCAATGAGAATCAGGAGCATCGAACAACGAATGTCTAACATCAAATGTGGACCCCATTCACCGCTCACCGATGCCGCCACGCGGGGGTGCCGTTGCCGTTGCCGCGGAGTTGTTTGAGGCCGGTGCCGTCGGAGTTGATGATGTAGATCTGGTTCTTTTTGGCGTCGCCCTGCTGCAGTGGGCCGACGATGTTGTTGCGGGACTGGATGGCGAGGTCGAAGACGATGCGGTTTCCATCAGGTGACCAGTCCGTGGTGGTGATGTAGGTGCCTTGGGGAAAGGTGCGCAGCAGGGTGTCGGCACCGGTGTTCAGATTCAGGATGCGGAGGGATTGGACATCGGGATCCGGAAAGAGGGAGGTGAGCAGGGCGTGGGACTGGAAGGAACGCACGTAGAGCAGGCCGACTCCGTTGGGAGAGAACCGCGGCTGATAGTCGTGCTCGGTCCAGAAGAATCCCGTCGCAATGTTGGAGTCGGCGCGGGGAAAGGTGATCTGGCGGGCTTTTCCTTTCTGCACGGCGGCGAGTGTGGGCGGAATCAGGAAAATGGCGGTGGTTTCACCGGGACCGCCGCCGCTGAGAAAGGGTGCGCTGGATTCGAGCGGCGAGGCGAGGATGTCCCGTGCGGGTGACCAATCGACGCCTTCGCCACCGTGGTGGCGGCCGTTTTTTGTCTTGTCGACGTGGACGAGGATGGGATTCGCGGTGCCGGCGAGCGGATAGATTTCGAGAACGGGCACATCGGCGACGCTGCCGCTGCCGCCGGTCTGGGTGAGCGAGAAGATGGCCATGGCTTTCCCGTTCCGCGAGTAGGCTTTGTACCACGGGAAGGTGTAGCTGAATGCGGCGCGGTCCGGGTCCAGAATGTCGAGGAGGCTGGTGAGTTTCCGCGGGGTGCCGGTGCCGTTGGTCATGGAATAAACGTTCCACGTGTGGGTTGGAACTTTCTTCGGCTGGAAGGCGGTCACGGCCAGTTGTGATCCGTTCTGCGACCATCGCGGAAAGCCGACGAGGCCGAGCGGGAACTTGAGCGTGGTGTCACCGCCGCCGCTCGCGTTCATCTGATGGAGCTGGAGGTGGCCGTTCTTGAGCAGACGGGTGTAGGTGATTTGTCCCGATGCGGGGCAGCATCCCGCTAACAGCAGAATGGTGGCGAAAAGACAGGGGGATGATGAGGTGGTTTTCATGACAGTGGGACAGCGCGGTGGGAGGCTAAAGGCAATCCAGACGGAGGCGATCCTCATGGATTCCATCTATCCGACCATCACCTTGCAGGATAGTCATGGAGGTTTCGCTGTCGAGGAAGTTCAGGGGAATGCAAGATGCACGCATGGGAAGTCCGGGCATTTGTCGTGGCCTGCTCGCGATTGATCGTTTGCCAAGTGGGATGGTGCGCTTACACTGCCAAGACTGCGGAATGGAATCCGCCGTGGCGGGGAAACAAATCGAATCAATGCCGCGTGAGACCCGTCTGTCTGTTGTTGGAAGAAACCTAAAAAAACGAAAACCATGTATTTACGAAATTTTACCATGATCAGCTCGCTCACCGCCTTCGCGGCCGGTGGGGCGTTGCTGGCTCCGCCGCTGGCACGCGCCTCGGAACAGGGAGTGGAGGAACTGACGCGAGGCCCTGTACACGAGGCGTTTGCCGCGTCCGTGAACTTCGATCCGGAGCCGGGGATATTAGTGAAAACCGCACCGCCTGCGGCGATCGAAGAAGTGCCGCCGGACCAGCGTCCGGAGGGCGACAATGTTTCCTGGATCCCGGGCTACTGGGGCTGGGACGACGAACAGAGCGACTTCATCTGGATCAGCGGAGTGTGGCGGAACCTACCACCGGGCCGCCAGTGGGTGCCGGGTTATTGGGGTGAAGTGGAGAGCCAGTGGCAGTGGACGTCCGGCTACTGGGCGGACGAGCAGGCCGAAGAGGTGACTTATGTTTCCAAACCGCCGAAGTCGATCGAAAGCGGTCCTAACATCGAAGCGCCGTCGCGCAACCACATCTGGGTTTCCGGAACGTGGATCAACCGCGAGGACCGCTATGCGTGGAGACCGGGCTATTGGCAACCCGGCCAGGAAAACTGGTCGTGGAGTCCTTCCCACTATCAATATACGCCGCGTGGCTACATTTACGTGGACGGCTACTGGGACTACAACGTGGCCCGCCGCGGGGTGGTGTTCGCTCCGGTCCGTTTCCAGCACGAGTACTATGATCGTCCTAACTACTCGTACACGCCGGCGGTGGTGATCGCTCTGGGTGTTTTCGCAGACCACTTGTTCGTGCGGCCCAACTACGGCCACTACTATTATGGTGACTACTACGAGCCGCGCTATCAAAGGGAAGGTTTCTTCGCCTCGTATTCCTACAGCTCCGGCCACCGGGGTTACGATCCGATCTACATGCAGAGCCGCTGGCAGCATCGTGACGACCGTGATTGGGAACGTGGACGCCGTGAGAACTTCGCTTACTATCAATCCCATGAGGACGCCCGTCCTCCCCGCACTTGGGCTGCGATGCAGTCGCGGCCGATGGCGGCAAGGCAGGGACAACGCGATAACTATCAGTTCGCCCAGCCGCTGCAACAGTACGCCAGCAATTCCAAAGGCCAGCGTTTCCAGGCGGTGAGCGCCCAGAACCGCACCGAGATCGTGGAGAAGAACAAGCAGGTCCGGAAATTCAGTCAGGAACGCAAGCAGATGGAAAACCGCCCGAACGACCGGGCGACGGAAGGTGCCGACAAGCGCATCCAGGTGAAACGTGAGAAGCTTGAGAAGTCGCCGGTGGTGGGCAAGCGCGCCGACCAGTTTTCCGGCAACGAGGCCCCGCCGAAACGCCACGAGCCGAAACAAGCCGAAGCGCGCGATCCGAAAAACGGTGGTGCCGAAGGCAAAGGCGGCAACAAGGACGGCGAACCGAAAAACACCGAGCGTCCTGACAAAGGAAACCGCGACGGCGGAGCCCCCGCCGAAAATGGCAAGGGTAAGGAGAAGAATAATGACCAACCGCGTGGCAAGAACGCCGAGCCGACCACCAAGCCAGATGGCAAAAACGACGGACGTCCGGACCAAAAAGGCGAGCCGAAGATGAAGGAAAAGAACCAAGACAACAGCCGCCCCGAGGATGGACCTAACAAGTCTGACAACCCGAACAAGGCTGAAAAGTCGGACAATCCGAACCGCGCGAAAAACGAACCCGACCAACCGAAAAAACAGGCGGAGCAGTCGGAAGGAAAAGCGAAGAAGGAGCGCGAACCGCAGGCGGAGCAACCCAAACGTCAGGCTGAGCCACAGCCGAAGCGTCAGGCCGAGGCACAACCGAAACGTCAGGCCGAACCCGAACCAAAGCGCCAGGCCGAGCCACAGCCCAAGCGCCAATCCGAGGCGCAACCAAAGCGCCAGGCCGAGCCACAACCGAAGCGTCAGGCCGAACCCGAACCAAAACGCCAGGCCGAGCCGCAACCCAAGCGCCAGGCTGAGCCGCAACCAAAGCGTCAGGCTGAGCCGCAACAACAACGTCAGGCCAAGCCTGAGAAAGAACAGTCGGCTCCCAAGGAGTCAGGACCCAACAAGAAAAAGGACAAGGAAGAGGATCCTGACGCGAAGAAGAAAAACTGATCAACGGATCAGCCAGTAATTCCATGAAAGCCGGGGGCCAGTTTTGGTTCTCGGCTTTTTTGTTGGAAAAGACCTGTCTGCCGTGACGAGGAGACGGTCACTCTTCCATCAGGCGGATGCCGTTAGCCTCGATGGTGATTCTGCGTTTTTTCAAGAGCGCGCCGGTGGCCTGTTTGAAAGTGCGCTTGCTGACGCCGAGCTCGCTGTTGATTTCATCGGCAGGGCTGTGGTCGCCGAGGGACCAGAATCCGCCGCGGGCTTCGAGTTCGGCGAGGATCTGGGTTTCGAGGCCGTCCACCTTGGCGCGGCCGGGCGCATGGAGGGTGAGATCGATTTTCCCATCGGGCCGGACATCGGCGATGAAGCCTTTGAGGGTTTCGCCGGGGCGGAGCGGTTGGAAAACGTCGTTAGCGAAAATGAGGCCGCTGTGGGTGCTGTTGATGATGGCCTTGTAGCCGAGATCGGTTTTCCCGAAAACGATGAGATCCACTTCCTGACCCACGCGGAAATCAGGCGGCGTCAGGTCCATGTGCCGGGCGATGCGCGTGCTCGCGATGATGCGGGCGGTCTGTTCATCGACGTGGACGTGGACGACGTATGGTTTCCCCACGTCCATGCGGACTTTCTGCTCGCGGAAGGGCACGAGCAGGTCCTTCGGCAGGCCCCAGTCGAGGAAGGCGCCGACGCCGGTGACCGCAACGCATTTCAGCCGGGCGAACTGGCCGGGCATGACCTTCGGCACCTTGAGCGTGGCGACCGGGCGGTCCTCCGAATCATTGTAGAGGAAAACGTCCACCAAATCGCCGAGGGTCCATTTGACCGGCATTTCGCGGCGCGGAAGGAGGATTTCGCCCAGCTCGCCGCCATTGAGGAAGAGCCCGTGGGGTTTTTCCCGGAGGATAGGAAGAGTCGCGCGTTCGCCGATGTTTGCCATGGCGGAGTCTGGACATCCGGGGATCGCGAGTCGATGGCGATTTGGCGGGCGGTGATCGGGTGTTGCCGGTCGTTCTACGAGACGGTAGCACAGGTATGACTGTCTGCTCTTTACCGCTTACCGCCATGTCCCGCATCCACCACTCCTTCTGCCGCTGGTGCTATCAAAGCATCCCCCTCGAAGTCCTCTGCCTCGCCGCGAAGGAAATCGGCATTCCCTCCATCGAGCTCGTCATGCCGGATGACCTGCCGCTGTTGGAAAAACACGGGCTCACCTGCGCGATGGTCAGCTTTCCTGTTGGGAAAACCCCTGAGGGCACCGAAGTCGGTCGCATCGAAAAAGCCTTCAACCGCCTCGAACACCACGACACTCTCGAGGAAATCTACACGCCCCACCTGAAAGCCGCCGCCGCAGGAGGAGCGGAAAACGTCATCGTCTTCTCCGGCAACCGCGAGGGCCTATCCGACGACGAAGGCCTGCAAAACTGCGCCACCGGCCTCCGCCGCCTGCTCCCGCTCGCCGAAGAACTTGGTCTCACCCTCGTCATGGAGTTGCTCAACAGCAAAATCGACCACCCCGACTATCAGTGCGACCACAGCGCCTGGGGCGTGAAACTCTGCGAAACCCTCGGCAGCAGGAATTTCGGCCTGCTCTATGACATCTATCACATGCAGATCATGGAAGGCGACATCATCCGCACCATCCGTGAGAACCACCGCTGGTTCACCCACTACCACACCGGCGGCTGCCCCGGCCGCAACGAGATCGACGACACGCAGGAGCTTTTCTATCCGGCCATCATGCGCGCTATCGCCGAGACCGGCTACACCGGCTTCGTCGGCCAGGAGTTCATCCCGTTAGGAAAAGACCCTCTCGCCAGCCTGCGCCAGGGCGTGGAGATATGCAGCGTCTGACGTGATACAGACATTCCTGTCTGTTCTTTCACAAGCCCCAGCCACCCGAAGAACAGGCAGGAATGCCGGTGTCACTCACTTGATGCCGTGCTCCGCCTTGAACGCCTCGGCTGCGGCTTTGGAGGCGTCGTCGCTTTTCGGCCAGTTCTGGTAGATCGACCTGAGTGTCTGCTCGCGGTCTTTGCCGGGCGGCAGCGTCATCGCCCATTGCGCGGCGGTCTCGGGTTCGTATTTGGAAACGGTCTCGGCGTAGGAGCGGATGGAGACGTTTTTTGTAGGGCTGTCGGGGGCTGATGAAAGCCATCTGCCGGCGGCCTGATAGTCATTGCGGGTCCAGTTGCCGACCATGTTGCGGATGCCGCTCTCGGATTCCTTTCCTGCTGGCAGGGTTTTGCCCATCCACTCGACCCACTTGCCGGTGTCATCACCTTTGACCGACCACGAAAATCCGCTGCTGCCAATGCCGGCAAGCTGCTCCGGAGTGAATCCCGCGCTTTCGATCCATTTGCTTCCCGCTTCGAATCCATCCTTGGCGGCGTTGCCGGCCAATGAGCGGATTGCATTGTTGGAGGCCTCGGCCCGCGCCTTTTCATCGGTGATGGTAGCAAGGTGCTCGCGAAGCGCTGCGAGGGTGACATTCCGTTGTTCGGGGGTGGCCGCGGCGTCCACGATACCGCGGATGGCATCGTTGGAATTCTTCAACCCGAGTTCACCGATGAGTTGGAACGCCAGTTTTGGATCGTTCGCGGCCGCGCCGGAAATCATGCCGCGCTTGGCGTCGTCATTGACGAGATCAGGAAATTTCTCACCGTTTTTCCTTACCCAATCGAGCGCACCCGCCGGGTCCTCCTTGGCCCACTTCGCCAGTGAGGATGAGATGACATGTTCGCTCATGCCGTTGCCCTTCATGAGATCCGACGACTCGGTGAACAAGGCAAGCGCCGCCTGCGGGTGGTCGTTGGCGAGGGTCATGATCGAGAAGCCGATCAGCCCCTGGCGCATCTCATCCTTGAGGTCCTTGCTCGCACGGATCTCGGCGATGACGATTTTCAACTGGGCGGCGTCCAGCGACATCATGAGATCCATCAGGTCGATGACCTTCTTCTGACTGCCCTCGTCGGGCTCGCCGCCTTTTTCCTCGGCGGCCTGCATTTCCCGGGCGAAGGCGATGAACCGGGCGGCGGCTTTTCTCGCATCCTGGTCCTTGTTCTCGCGCTCGCGTTTGGTGACGCGCACTCCCTCTTCCGGATGGGCGGGGTCGATGGAAATGCCGGACCCGGCGGCTTCGGCGACGAGTCTCGCATGGCTGTCGCGGACCTCCGCAAGCCTCCGGTGGTCTTGCCAACCCACCAGCGCCCCGATGGCGAGGATCAAAAGTGATAGGGCGATGGAAATTCTCATGATGGGTCAGGGGATCAATTGAAGCGTTTGAGAATTTCCTCACGCCGCTTCGGGTCGGTGATTTTCGCGGCGAGTGCCATGGCCTCCTCCTTGTGGCTGTAGGCGGCACCGGAGTTGAGGAACTTGACGAGCACGTCATCATTGCCGCTGGCCTGATGGTATTGGGTGGCGAGCTCGGCAGCCTCGGAAAATTCCATTTTCTGATTCGACTGGGTGGCTGTGGCCAAGGCAGAACCGGTGACTTGGTCGAGCGTGTCAGGGGACTGCGTCGTCGCCCAATCGCGCAGGGAGTCGATGTCCTCGCGGGTGATCTTCTTGTTCTGCGAAATCTGTTGGATCTTGGAATTCGCGGCTTCATTGACGCACACGGCCCGTTCCGCTGGAGTGGCTTTGATGCGCTCCAGGTATTCGTTGATTTTCGTATAACCCTCGCTCCACGCTTTCATGGAGGCCTGCTGTGCCAGTGTTTGCGCCTGATCTTTTTCCGGAAGCTGTTCGCGGACGAGACTGGCGAAGGCAAGCTCGTCCTTTTCCTTGACCAAATTGCCGGTATTGTTCCGCAAAACGTCCGCACGCTGGTCTTCCGGTAATGCGACCAACCGTGCGGCAGCCGCGGCAGGATCCGTCGCAAGCAAGGTGCCGATCACCGTGCCCTCGAACTGCATCCGCGACTGGCTTTTGCCATCGAGCGACTTGCTGGCGAACTTCCCGGCGGCGATCTGTTGGTCGAACCAACCCATGGCCCTTTCCGGTTCCTTCTTCATCCATTCCTTCATTGCATTCGCAAGCTGCCAACTCATGCCACCACGTTGATCGGCGACGCGGTCGATGTAGTGGTTCAATGCGAACTCAGGGTCCTTCTGGCAGAGCGGTCCGATGAGCATCATTTCCAACTGCTGCCGAGTTTCGTCGTTCAAATCGAGCGCTGCAACCTCGTCGAGCGCCGCCACGAGCTCATCCTTGGACATTTCTTGAAGGCGCTGCTGGAGCCGGATCATCGCCCGCATGTCACCCATGCCGCCATTGCTGGCCCGGGCTTCCGCGATCTGGGCGGCGACTTTTTTCCAGTCGAGGGGGTCTTTCTTCGTGTGTTTTTCAGAAATTTTCGGCTTCGCGGAAGAGACGTCCGGTCTTGATCCGGCGGAACGGCTGGCAAGGCGCTCTTTGATTACGGCACTTTCATTTTCCAAGGTGGAAATCATGCGCCGCTCATTGCCGATCCAACCGGCGACGACGATCAACGCGAGAACTGGAGGAATGATGGTTGAAAGTCTCAAGATTCTAAAGGCAATGAATTCCACTCCCGCCTGTCAATGATCTTGGCGTTAGAATCCCGGCTGGATTTTCAAGTCATGATCGCCTTCACCGCCTTGGCAGGCTCGACGCCGGTGAGCTTGTAATCCAGGCCCTGGAACTTGGTGGAGATACGCGTGTGATCGATGCCGAACTGATGGAGCAGCGTCGCGTGCAGATCGCGGACGTGGACGATGTCCTGCACGGCGGCGTAGCCGAGCTCGTCGGTTGCGCCGTGGACGATGCCTTGCTTGATTCCCGCGCCGGCCATCCACAGGCTGAAGCCCTTGATGTGATGGTCGCGGCCGCTGCCCTGGCCCATCGGCGTGCGGCCGAACCCGCAACGGTTTCCATTCCTATTCCCGGAAACCGTCGCGGGGCAGGGGATTTCAGAGTTTTGTCAGCTTGGTGACGCGACCGGTCTTGTTCCAGTCCTCGACGTAGAGGTTGCCAGCCTTGTCGAAACTCAGGCCGTGCGGCGCGGTGAAAATCCCGAGATGCATCTGCTCCGGCGGGACGGGGAACTGCGCCCATTGGGACTTGTCCGGATTGTCGCCGAGGAAGGCAATAGGGGTGCCGGTCTTGTCGAGGATGGTGACGCGGGATTCCAGTTCGGCGACGGCGACGTTGTCACCGAGAATGCTAACAGAGCACGGGCGGCGGAGGTTGCTGGAGTGCACGCCGATCCAGTTTCCTTCGAGGTCGAAGTGGACGAGGCGGCGCTTTTCCCGGTCCGCCACCAACAGGCGTGGCTCGCCGAAACGGGAGTCGATCGCCAGGCCATGGGGCGTGTTGAATTGCTCCTCATCAGGTCCCTTGCTGCCGAAGGATTTGAGGAGTTTGCCGGCGGCGTCGAACTTGTGGATGATGTTCGCGCCGTAGCCCGGTGAGGCGAAAATCGAGCCGTCGGGAGCGACCGTGACACCGGTGAGCCCGCTCCAGTCGCCGGGAACCTCGCCGGTGGTGGCGTTCGGAATTTCCAACAGGAGCTTGCCGTCCGTGTCGATCTTGCAAACGCGCAGCGGCGGTTTGTTGCCGCCGAACTGGGCACCGTAGATCACTGTTTTCCCTTCCTCCTGGCGGACCGCCATCGCATGGAATCCCTTGCATTCGGGGGCGATGGTTTTCACGAGCTTTCCATCAGGTTGATAGACGATGACGGAGAGTTCGGAGTCGGTGGAAACATAGATGAGCCCGCTTTGGTCGTCGATGACCACGCCGCCGTGGGTGGGCCCGATGATCTTCCCGTCCGGCAGCTCGCCCCAGTGCGGCACTGCTTCGTAAGACCAGGCTCCGTTTCCGGTGTGAACCGCCGTCTGCGGGCCGTCGCCCGGCGCGGTGCCGTTGTCGGGTGGGCGAAGGCGAGCGGGGCGGCGAGGATGGGGATGGGGATGGGGATGAGGAGGCGTTTCATGGGATGGTTTGGAACCCATACGCGATCTCCTTCTGAAAATTTACTGCAAATATCGCCATGCGGGGACTACCGGCTGTGGGGCACCCGCGTGGCGTGCAGCTTCCTCAGACCGCCGCCTGTATTTCGCCGGGAAAGCGGGCACGGTAGGCGGCCTCCACCCGCGCGGCGACGGCTGCCGAGTGCAGGCGCAGTTCGTGAACCACAGTGGCTTCGAAATAGCGCGCACGCAGCATCGGGCCGACGATGTAGAGCAATTTCGACCGCTGTCCGCTGCGGCCGATGGCGTGGTAACCCGCGGAGGTTTCCGCTCCCAACCGGTGTGAGTCCGGTATCAGGAAGCCACGGCGGAGGAGATTCTGGATCAGCGGGAGGCGGATCGTGTTCAGATCGCGGGCGGGTCCGGTGGCATCGAAAATATGCTCCGCCTCGATCCAGCGCGCCGCTGCATCGCGGGTCCGGGCGGCCAGTCCCAGGCGTTTGCGGTTTCCACCGCCCTCGACGCTGACGATCGTTCCTTTGTGCAGGACGAGGTTTCCGGAATTGATCAGTTGGGTGATTTTCTCGAAATTCTCCGGCGAGCACTGGTGGCGGTGGATTTCCCAGAAAGGGCTGACCCACCGCAGGAACCGGGTCCGGTCCCGCTCGGACAATTCCTGCCACAGCGATGGCGTGGACGACCGGATCGACGCGAACAAGTCACGCCAGTTTCCGCCCTTTGCCTCGTGATCGAGGATCGCCTTCCGGAACAGGCGGAGGCTCTGGCGCAGATTCGAGTCCGGCAGGTGATCCAGGTCCGGTGCGTCCAGCGGTGCGGCCGGTGCATACGGTTTCGGCAGCAGCCCGTTGCGGGAAATCGCGTGGATCGTCCCGACCTTGCCACGGCGCTCCAGTTCGAGAACGGTGTCGATCATCGTCAGGCCGGAGCCGACGATCAGCACGTCCTCCCCGTCACCTTCCGCTTCGATCGCAGCGAGATCCTGAGCGGGCACCGTATGGGAGGCCCAGACCGAGGCCGCGAACGCGGATCCCTGATTGCCGCTCGCCAGAACCACCGCCGCCGCATCGAGCGTGCTTTGGTCCTTCAGGACGATCCGTGCGGCTCCGTTTTCATTCGATGCCCGTCACGTCGATGACACGCCGGTGGTCCACCTGCAGGAAGGAATTGTTAGGCCGTGCCTCCTCCAGGCATTCCATCAAATAGTTTCCGTAAACCCGGCGGGGCAGGAACCCTCCGGCCCTCACATTTTCTCCAAAAACCCGACGGACGTATTTCAGAAAGTGATCCGGCTGATCCACAAACGCGCTCATTTTCCCCGCCGGAATGTTGAGGCAGGAGGTGGAATCCGACGTCTGATAGGCAAGCCCCGGGCCCGCCTCGCCGCGCTCTTCGAACAGGATCACCGGAGTCTCCGGCAGGCGGCGCGACAGATGAATGGCGGTCAGGGTCCCGCTGAATCCGCCACCGACGATCACGATCGGCAGGGTGTCATTGTTAGGGTGATGCCCTTTGGTTTCCATGGTGGTGTGGGTCGATTGGTTTGCCATTGCGGATGGTAGATTCGTCGCGCCGGATTTAATGCATACCGAGCACTAGAGATTAAGCTGTCTAGGAAATTTCCCTAAATCCGTAAATTGGGCCATTCCGTGTGTGACCGTTGGGTTGGAGGTATCCGGATCCAAGGTCATTACTGACCGAAAACCTTATGAATCTTATGGATTTTCCGGAAATTTTCCTGCGCAACCCGTTCATTTTCAAGAAATAACATTGGGCGGGCGGTTGGCGCGGAAATTTTCTTCTTGGCGAGCCGGGATTAATTCATACCGTGCCGTCCACATAACCGAATGCACCTTTCGAAAAAAGCAGAATACGCGCTCCGCGCCACGATCAACCTCGGCATTGCGACCGAAGTGGGGCGGACCACGGTTTCAGGAGCGGAACTCGCCGAGGCGAACCGTTTGCCGCTGAAATTCGTCGAGCGCATCCTCCAGGAACTGCGCGAGGCCGGTCTGGTCGAAACCCACCGGGGTAAATTCGGAGGTTACGCTCTCGCCAAGCCCGCCGACCAGATCGGCATCGGCGAACTCGTCCGCCTCATGGACGGCCGCCTGGCTCCGATCTGCTGCGCCAGCGAAAACGCCTATCAGCCCTGCACCTGTCCCGACGAGGACCACTGCGGACTGCGCATGGTCATGATCGATGTCCGCAACGCGATCGCCAACATCCTCGACCGCTACACCGTCGCCCAAGTCGTCGAAGTCACCCTGCGGAAAATGCGCCGCGACGGCATCATCCCGCCCTTCGCCACCGCCGACTCGATGGCCGCGGCCGGCGGAAAAACCAAAGGCAAGGCGGACCCTGCCGACGGATTTCTAGCAGGCCTCTCCCAACTCGCAACCCTCACCAAGGATTCCAATGAGCACGATCACCTCTGAGCGCCCCTCACCGGACGGGTCCAAGGCAGACTGGCTGGAGGTCGTCCGCCAGAATGTGGCGAATCTCCGCTTCGGCTCGGTCCAGATCACCGTCCATGAAGGCCGCGTGACCCAGGTCGAAAGCATCGAAAAGACCCGCTTCGTCGCCACCCGCGACGACGCCCCGCCCAAATAAACTTTCAACATCCCGCCGGCGCCACCGCCGGCCACCAAGCTTCAAGAGACCGACCGGACCACCGGAGGAATCGGAGAAGCGCCACCCGCCTCGGCGCATCCGCGCCGCAGGGTGCCGCCGATCCATCCCTCGACTCCGGTCGGTCTCTTTTCCTAGCCGGACATCCGGCTTCCCATGCCCACCGCACACCCGGGGGCGCTCCCACCCAACCCCTGCGAACGCCCACCGGACCACCGGACGCGGACGCTCCGCAGACAACCATGACAACCAACCAACGACATCCATTGAACCAATTCCGCACAGCTCCTTTAGTAATCCTGGCCGCGCTGCCCATGCTCGCGAATGCCGAGGACAACTCGACCGAGTTTGTGGAACCTGACATTTTCGACCAGATCTGGGGCCATGCCACGCTCTACAAGGACGACCTGAATCCCATCCTCGAGGAGTTCAAACTCCGCGGCCGCTATCAGGGCCAGTATTGGGACGTCGATGCCGACCAAGGCAGTTCCAGCAACTGGGAGGACCGCCGCTCACGGTTTGGATTCGACGCCAAGCTTTTGGACAAACAGCTCGAGGCGCGCGTCGATTTCCAAAGCAACGACGGTTTCGATGATTTCTATGACGGCCTCGTGGACGCCTATCTCCGCTGGAAACCCCAGTCCTGGCTCAGCATCACCGCGGGGAAAACCAAACCACTCATCGGCCAATATGACTGGCTGGAATCCACCAACACCCAGCCGACCTTCGAGCGCTCGCAGATCTTCAACCAGCTCGGCATCAACCGCGCCTCCGCCCTAACGGCGGAAGGCAGTATGGATGAGTTCTCATGGCGCGCCGGCGTCTATTCGAACTCCACCCCGTCAAACACGGTGGACCCCATTAGCAAGGAATCCACCGGAGCCTGGGGCGACGGTGAGTTCGGCGAGTTCAATGGCGGCGTATCCTATTCCCTCGGTGTCGGATATGATTTCAAGCACCTGCTCAATGTTGAAAAAGCGGACTTCAAGCTCGACTGGCTCCACAGCGAGCGCGATGCCGGCGACCTCGTGTTAGGTAAATACGACGACATCATCTCCACCACCTTCTGGGTGAAGGAAGGCTACGCGGCCGTTGTTTTCGAAAGCTACTTCGCCAGCGGCGGTGACGGCACCAACTCCGATGTCTTCGGATTTTTCATCCAGCCGACCTACGACATCATTCCAAAGAAACTCCAGTTGGTCGGGCGCTACTCGTTCGCCCACAGCTCGGGGCCGCTCGGAGTGGTCGGCCAGTCACGTTACGACCGCAAGGAAGCGACCGGCGGCGGACTCGGCGACACCTACAACGCGATCTACGGCGGCGCCCAGTACTTCATCTACGGCGACAAGCTCAAGCTCATGGCGGGCGCGGAATGGGCGAAGATCGATGGCAGCGGGGGCGATTCCTACGATGGAGTCACACTACTCACCGGCATCCGCCTCTCCTTCTAACCTTAATTCGGAATCCAAACCGTTTCACCATGAAAACTTTCAAACTCCTCGTGCTTCTTTCATCCCTCCTCGTCTCCGCCACCTTTGCGGACGAGCTGCTCAACGTCTCCTATGATCCGACGCGCGAGCTCTATCAGGAAATCAACTCGGCATTCGCCAAACAATGGAAACAGCAGACGGGCAAATCCCTCACCGTCAAACAATCCCACGGCGGCTCCGGCAAGCAGGCCCGCTCGGTGATCGACGGCCTAAGCGCCGATGTCGTGACTCTGGCGTTGTCGGGCGACATCGACACCATCGCCAAGCAGTCGAACCTCCTGCCGAAGGACTGGCAGGCGAAGTTCCCGGAGAACAGCTCGCCCTACACCTCCACCATCGTCTTCGTGGTGAGGAAGGGAAATCCCAAGGGCATCAAGGACTGGGGCGACCTCGTCCAAGCCGGCATCCAGGTGATCACGCCGAACCCCAAGACCTCCGGCGGCGCGCGCTGGAACTACCTGGCCGCCTGGGCCTACGCGAACCGAAAGTTCGGCGGCGATGAGACGAAGGTAAGGCAATACATCAGCACGCTCTATCAGAATGTTCCTGTTCTCGATACCGGCGCGCGCGGATCCACCACCACCTTCGCCCAGCGCGGAATCGGCGACGTGTTCTTGTCATGGGAAAACGAAGCCCACCTCATCGAAAGGGAGTTCCCCGGCAAGACCCAGATCATCATTCCATCCATCAGCATCCTTGCCGAACCGCCGGTGGCCGTGGTGGAGAAGAACGCGAAAAAGCACGGCACGGAAGAGCTGGCGAAGGCTTACCTCGCCTTCCTCTACACGCCGGAAGCGCAGGACATCGCGGGGAAAAACTTCTACCGCCCCCGCAATTCCAAGGCGCTCGCAAAATGGTCCAAGAACTTCCCGAACATCAATCTGGTCACCGTTGACAAGGAATTCGGCGGCTGGACGAAGGCCCAGAAGACCCACTTCGACGACGGCGGGACCTTTGATCAGATCTATAAGAAATAATTTGTCAGATTCAAACAGCTTTGGCCGCCCGCTCGGATCGCATCCCGGCGGGCGGCCCTCTGTCCGTTCAAACTCCACCCCTCAGAAATCATGAAAATCCCGTTGTTGATCGCCACCTCTGCCATTGCCCTGCTTTCCCTCACCGGATGTCAGAAAAAGAGCCCTGCCACACACGCCACCCTGCTCAACGTCTCGTATGATCCCACCCGGGAATTCTATGCGGAAGTGAACGAGGCTTTCAAAATGGACTGGAAGAAAACCAAGGGAGAGGACGTCGAGATCAAACAATCCCACGGTGGTTCCGGCAAGCAGGCCCGCTCGGTGATTGACGGCCTTGCGGCGGATGTTGTCACGCTGGCGCTTGCCGGGGACATCGACACCCTGCACCGGAATGCGCAGCTCCTGCCGCAGGACTGGCAGACCAAACTGGCGAACAACAGCTCGCCGTACACCTCCACCATCGTCTTTGTTGTTAGGAAAGGAAATCCGAAAGGCATCAAGGACTGGGGCGATCTGACAAACAAAGGCATCCAAGTGATCACGCCGAACCCGAAGACCTCCGGCGGTGCCCGCTGGAACTACCTCGCGGCGTGGGCATGGGCAGACAAGGAGTTTGCCGGAGACCAGGCGAAGGTTCTCGATTACATGACCCGTCTCTTCAAGAACGTGCCGGTGTTGGACAGCGGCGCGCGGGGAGCGACCACCACTTTCGCCCAGCGTGCCATCGGCGACGTGTTCCTGTCATGGGAAAACGAAGCCCATCTGATCGAAAAGGAGTTCCCTGGAAAAACAGAAATTGTCTATCCATCCATCAGCATTCTGGCAGAGCCGCCGGTCGCCGTGGTTGAGAAAAACACGGAGAAACACGGAACCACCGCGGTCGCGAAGGCCTATCTGGAATTCCTCTACACCGATGAGGCGCAGAACATCGCCGGGAAACATTTCTATCGCCCGCGCAAGCCGGAGATCGCCGCGAAGTACAGCGACAAGCTGCCTGCCATCCCGCTGGTGACCATTGACAAGGATTTCGGCGGCTGGGCGAAGGCGCAGAAAACCCACTTCGACGACGGCGGCACCTTCGACCAGGTTTACAAGACCCATTGAACCGAGTTTAAAACTAACATTCGATGTCAAGACGACGCGTCATCCCTGGATTCGGGCTATCGATGGGATTCTCCATCACCTATCTCAGCCTGATCATCCTCATTCCGCTCGCGGCCCTCTTCCTCAAGGCCGCCAGGCTGGGAGCCGCCCAGTGGTGGGAGATCCTCACCTCGGAGCGGATGATCGCCGCCGCGAAGCTGACCTTCGGGGCCAGCGCCGCGGCGGCTGCGGTCAGCACGGTGTTAGGCCTGCTGGTCACCTGGGTGCTGGTGCGCTACCGTTTCCCGGGCAGACGGCTGTTGGATGCGATGGTGGATCTGCCGTTCGCCCTTCCGACCGCCGTCGCGGGCATCACGCTGACGGCGATCTACGCGCCGAATGGATGGATCGGTGAAACCCTCGCCAAGTGGGGGATCCAGGCCGCCTATACTCCGTTAGGCGTTTTCATCGCGCTCACCTTCATCGGGTTTCCCTTCGTCGTGCGGACCCTGCAGCCGGTGATGGAGGACTTCGGCAGCGAGTATGAGGAAGCCGCCGCCACGCTGGGCGCGGGGCGCTGGACCGTATTCCGGCGGGTGATTTTCCCGATGTTTATTCCGGCGCTCATCACCGGTTTCACCCTCGCCTTCGCCCGGGCGATCGGTGAATACGGCTCGGTCATCTTCATCTCGGGAAACCTGCCGATGAAGACGGAAATCCTGCCGCTGCTCGTTGTATCCCAATTAGAGCAGTTCAACTACGAGGCCGCCGCCGTCATCGCCGCCGGAATGCTGATCGTTTCCTTCGTCATGCTGTTCCTCATCAATTTGCTGCAACGCCGTCTGAATTGGCAGAACCGCTGAAACCCCATGTCCCAACGTCCTGTCACCACCGAATCCGCCCCGGTCCGCCTGCTCCTCATCGGCGCGGCCATCCTGGTGCTTTCCCTGTTCCTGTTGCTCCCGCTTGCCGCGGTTTTCGTGGAGGCATTCCGCAAGGGCTGGGAGGTTTTCCTCGCCTCGCTGCATGATGAAGCCGCTCTATCAGCGATCAAGCTGACCCTGATTGCCGCCGGAATTTCCGTGCCGCTCAACACCCTGTTCGGGGTTTCCGCCGCGTGGCTGGTCACGAAATTCCGCTTCAAGGGCCGCTCGCTGCTTGTTTCGCTGATCGACCTTCCGTTCGCGGTTTCTCCCGTCATCGCGGGCCTGGTCTGGGTTCTGTTATTCGGCGCGAAAGGCTGGTTCGGCCCGTGGCTGGACGCACATGACATCAAGATCATCTTCGCAATGCCCGGCATCGTCATCGCCACCGTCTTCGTCACGTTTCCCTTCGTCGCCCGCGAACTGATCCCGCTGATGGAGACGCAGGGAAGCGATCAGGAGGAAGCCGCCGTCACGCTCGGTGCCAACGGCTGGCACGTGTTCTTCCGCGTCACGCTTCCTAACATCAAGTGGGGACTGCTGTATGGCGTCCTGCTTTGCAACGCCCGCGCGATGGGCGAGTTCGGGGCTGTTTCCGTCGTCTCCGGCCATATCCGCGGGGAAACCAACACGCTGCCGCTGCATGTGGAGGTGCTCTATAACGAATACCAGTTCAGCGCCGCCTTCGCCTGCGCCACCCTGCTGGCTTTCCTCGCGCTGATCACTCTCGGCATGAAATCCGCCGTCGAGCACTTCACCGGCCATTCTACGAAGGGACATTAGACATGAGCAATTGAGACATTCGGGAGCGCTTCCCTCATTTCCATTTCCCCCAATTTCCAATATCCCACTCGTCCAATCTCCTTTCTACCCCATGTCCATTTCGATCCAATCCATCAGTAAAACCTTCGGCGCCTACGCCGCCTTGGAAAACGTCTCGCTCGAAGTACCGGACGGTTCGCTCACTGCTTTGTTAGGGCCTTCCGGTTCAGGGAAAACCACCCTCCTACGCATCGTCGCCGGTCTTGAGTTCGCTGATTCCGGACCGGGAAAAATCTCGTTCCATGGCGAGGACGTCATCAATGTTCCAGCGAAGGAGCGCGGCGTGGGCTTCGTTTTCCAGCACTACGCGCTGTTCCGCCACATGACCGTCGCGCAGAACATCGCCTTCGGACTCAGTGTGCTTCCCCGCTCGCGGCGTCCGCAGAAATCCGAGATCCGGGACCGCGTGATGGAACTTCTCAGCCTGGTGAAACTCGATGGCCTCGACAAACGCCGTCCGCACGAACTTTCCGGCGGCCAGCGCCAACGCGTAGCCCTGGCCCGCGCGCTTGCCATCCGGCCGAAGGTCCTGCTGCTAGACGAGCCTTTCGGCGCGCTCGATGCCCAGGTCCGCAAGGACCTCCGCCGCTGGCTGCGGCAGTTCCATGACGAGATCGGCCTGACGACGCTTTTCGTCACCCACGATCAGGAAGAGGCACTGGAACTTTCCGACCAGGTGGTGGTCATGAGAAACGCGCGCATCGAGCAGGTCGGAAAACCGCAGACTGTTTATGACCAGCCGCGCAGCCCGTTCGTTTATGAATTCCTCGGCAACGTGAACAAACTGCACTCCGGCAACAACGTCCGCTACGTCCGTCCTCATGAAATCGACGTGATCTTCGCGGCCGAATATGATCCCGCTACGGATGCGCTCGCCCGTGTCCAGCATCTCTTCTCCGCCGGACCGATCGCCACCCTAACTGTCAGATTGAACGACGGGCAGTTTCTTGATGTGGAGCTGTCGCGGAAGCAACTCGACGAACTCGGCCTCAGCGTGGGCGATGAAGTCGCCGTGCGCCCGGCGGAAGGCGCGTGTTTGTAGAGTCGTAAGTAGTTCAACCCTTTAGGGTGTCTTCGTTGCGCTATGAAGACACCCTAAAGGGTTGAACTACGCACGAAAGATTACCTCCGCCTGCGGCGCTTCGGCTTGTCCTTGGGGCTGGCGTAGCGGCCTTCCTTGCGTTTCGCGGCCGGTCCCACCTTGGCGGCGGGTTTGGTGTGCGGCTTGCCGTGTTTTTTCGCAATCTTCGTCGCAGGACCAGGACGGTGCGTGCCCTCGGTGGTCGGTCTGCCGGCCACGGCGAAGTCCACGAAACGCTTCTCGAAGTCGATGTTGATCACCCGCAGCGGCAGGCGCATGCCTAACTGTATCACCTTTCCGTCCATGGAAACCCACGCCATGCGGTGGGCCTCGAAACGCCAGCGGCCTTCCGGCAGATCCTCGCGTTTCACCACGCCACGCACGCCCATGTCCGGGATCTCCACCATCAGGCCCATCGGCCGGACATCGGTGATGAGGCCGTTGAAAACCGGCGGCTCGTCCGCGCTGGCGACGCGGTCGAGATACTCCAACAGCTTGATCTGCTTCGTTTCGCTTTCGGCATCGGACGACGTGCGTTCGGTATCGGAGATGTGGCGCGAAATCTCCCGCAGATCCGCCTGTGAGGGCGTGCTGTCCTGCTTCGGCGGCGCGTTTTCCAACAGCGGTTGCAGCGCGCGGTGGACGATGAGATCGGCGTAGCGGCGGATGGGGCTGGTGAAATGGCAGTAATCGCCCTTCGCCAGTCCGTAGTGGCCGACCGGCTCCGCGGAATAGGCGGCGCGCTTGAGGCTTTTCAGCAAGCCGAGCTTGATGACGTGCTCTTCCGGACTGCCTTTCGATTCGTCCAACAGATTCTGGATGTGCGCGCGGTTTGTGAGCTCACCGGGACGGTAGCCGTGGGCCTTCGCCGTCTCGGTGTAGTCCATCAGACGCGACGGATCGGGATCATCGTGAATCCGATAGATCGCCGGTTTCATCCGCTCTCTCAGAATTTTCGCAACCGCCTCGTTCGCGGCGAGCATGCATTCCTCGACGAGCTGGTGGCTCTCGGTGTGGATCACCGGATCGGCGACGACCGCGCGGCCCTGGTCATCGAGGCGGATCTTGATTTCCGGCATTTCGAGATCGAGCGCGCCGTTTTCGAAACGGCGTTTGCGCATGGCGGACGCGAGGTTCCAGCCTTCCTTGACCATTCCGGCGAGCGTCGGATCCGAGCCTTCGGGAGCGGGCTTGCCATCGAGGATTTCCTGCGCCTGCTCATAGGAAAGCTTCGCGCGGCTGTGGATGACGGCGTCAATGAACTTTGCCTTCGTGATGATGCCATCGTGGGAAATTTCCAACAGCGCGCACTTCGTCAGGCGGTCCACATTCGGCTTGAGCGAGCAGATTCCGTTGGAGAGTTCCGTGGGAAGCATCGGCAGCACGCGATCCACCAGATAGGTGGAGTTTCCGCGTTCGATGGCTTCCTGGTCCATCGGGCTGCCGGGCTTGATGTAGTGAGAGACGTCTGCGATGTGGACAGCGAGCGTCCAGCCGCTGCGGGTTTTTTCCAGCCAGATCGCGTCGTCGTGGTCCTTCGCATCGGCGGGGTCGATGGTGATGACGAGTTTGTCCCGCCAGTCTTTGCGGCGGGCGATTTCCGATGGCTCCGGCTCTTCCGGCACCGCGCGGGCTTCCGCCAGAACGTTGTCCGGAAACGACGTGCGCAGGCCGAAGCGGTGGATCACGGAAATGATGTCCACCCCCGGTTCGCCCGGCCAGCCGAGCACCTCGACGATCCGTCCGCGCGGGGTCGCGTTGCGGTCCGCCCATTCATCGAGATTCACGACGACTAGCTGACCCGGCATGGCGGTGGTGTCGCCGGTGATGTCGATGGTGCCGTCGATCGCCTTGTCATCGCACTCGACGAAGCCGAAATCCGCCTTTTTCCGGTAAATCCCGACCAACCTACCCGAGCGGCGGGCGATCACCTCGTCCACCTTGGCGCGCATTTCATCCGCCGGGTCTGGTGCGAACTCGCTGCGTGTGCGGAACGGCCGGGCGACCTGTTTGATGATGGAGACACCGACGCGGTCGCCATCGAGCGAGGTGCCGACGTTCCGGCGGTCGATGAAAATGCGGGAATGAATCGTGAAGTCGATGCCGCTGGCGAGGTTCCGCTCGTCGGTGAGATCCGGGAAAAAGAACGCGTGGCCTTTCGGGTGAAATTTCAGCGTGCCGGTGAGTTGGTCCTTCGGTGCGGCCGGGAGCAGGTAGGTATTTTTGGCTCCGGCGACGATCACGCCTTCTTTCACCAGCGCATCGAGCGTGGTTTTGAGTTCGGAGATGCGGGGACCGGGAAGTTTGAGGCCACGGGCGAGTTGGGATTTGGAAAGCGGGTTTCCTTTGGCGGAGCGGAGGGCGTCGAGAACGGAATCTCGCAAATTAGTGCCGGGCATGGCGCAAGCTTGCCGCCAAGAGGGCTGAGCCGCAACGGCAAAGGCGGAATAAAAAGTGTTGCAGCGGTGTAAATATCCATTTACGTGTTTACTATGTGAATGCGAATGGGTTTGTGGTGTTGTCAGCCCCAAATTATTGGTATTTGCTGCGAGATCGTTAACTCCCACTCCAATTCCGTCATGAAAACTCAACCGTCCCACCGCAAAAGCGGCTTCACCTTGGTCGAACTCCTGGTCGTCATCGCCATCATCGCGGTGCTCGCCGGAGCCGGATTTGCTGCGGGTACCGCGGCGATTCAAAAAGCTCGCCGGGTTACCGCCCTTGCCACTGCCATCGCCATCGAGTCCGCCGTGAACCAGTTCTACAGCGAATACGGGACGATGCCGCTTGATCCCATTGCGGGCGAAACGACAATATGCAAAACTACAGATACTGAAGGGAAAAAAGTTCTGACTGCATTATTAGGATACACTGAAGCGGGGAACACCCCTTTGAATCCCAGAGCCATCAAATTCCTCTCAGTGAAAGATGGCAAAAATAACAAAGGTGGCCTTATCACCGCCGGGACATCACCGAACATAACCGTCTCTGGACTGTACGACCCTTGGGGCGGTCCTTATTCCATCGCGCTTGATGGAGATTACAACGAAACCGTCGTCGCAGCCCCATTGTCCGGTAGCAGTACGACATTGAATGGCCGCAGAGTAGCTGTGTGGAGTGATGGTGCTGACTATAATTCTACGACTAAGAAAGCTGCCGACGACGTGAAGACCTGGGGTCAATAAGGTCTTTTCCTGGCAAATTCTCCCAAAACCCAGAGGAAACCCCGTCCAGATCCGGCTGCGGCGGGGTTTCTGCTTTTCCGGCGGTGACTTGGCCGGAGGAGGATGCCCTCGTTATGAAAAATTGACCAGAGCAGGGACAATAGACGCGAATCTTTTGGAGCAAGGCCGAAAGCCCACCAAAGCGTTTCCCCGGCCCACACGGAAACCCCACTATGGTGCATTGGGGCTGGAAACATTGGAAGTGCAAGAAATTCTGTGTCTATTGCCGCGCATCAATCGTTGTGAAATCGGTGTGGGAAGCATATAAGGGGAGCACCTGCTCCCTCGCAGGTGGTTTTAGGCGCCCTCGCCGGAAACTTCGTTGAAAGTCCTTCGACGCCAGTCTTTGGCGAGGGCGCCAAAGACAACACGCGAAGGCGCGTGTGCTCCCCCAAGATTTTTACGCGATGCTTCCGCTGGAAGAGTTTCCACAAATCTTTACGCGCGACAGTATATGGTTCCGTGTGACGGAAAAGTGGTCAAAACGTCACATTCCGGCCCATTTTAGCCCGAACTAGTCGGAATGGACCACCATTTCGAAGCGGCGCGGCACCCAGCTCAAGCGGCATGGCGTCCAGCTCAAGCGGCGTGACGTCCAGCTCAAGCGGCATGGCGTCCAGCTCAAGCGGCGCGGCATCCTGCTCAAGCGGCGTGCGATGCCGGAGAAGGGGCTTGATGGGGCTGCCTGTTTCACCGATGCATGCACTGAAAATGTTCGGATTATCGCAGCCATTCCGGTTTTGGAAATACGCCATTACGGACTCCCTCTTGGCCGCGCTGGCCAGGCTGCTGGACCAATGGAAAACCACCCGAGCTTGAACGGAACCATGGAAACCACTAACAAATCCCCGTTCTCCGAAAGAACCTGGCTGCCCTTGGCCTGGATCATCGCCGCCAGCGCGCTCGCCCACCTATGGTGCCTCGGCTCGGTGTTCTACCTCGATGACTATGTCCAGATCGTGCATAACAAAAAACTTGTCACCGGCGAGTTCTGGACCAGCGGACTCACCGCGTGGACGCAGTTTTGGTATGCCGTCCAATACCGGCTTTTCGGCATCTCCGGCCCCGGATTCCATGCGGTGAACTGGCTGCTACACACGGCGGCGGCGTGTGTCTTGTTCGCGTTCGGACGGGACTTTCTGGGAGACCGCGCGCGCTGGCGCGTGGCCTTATTCGGCGCGGTGCTGTTCGCCGTGCATCCGTTAGGCAGCGAGATTCCGAACTACGCACGAACCCAGGATCTGGCGTGGGTCACGCTTTTTTCGCTGCTCGCCGTCTGGGCGATGCTGCGCTTTCTGAAGGACGGCGGCTGGATGAAACTGATGGCCTGCGTGCTGTGTGTTCTGGGCGCGACTTTTTCCAAAGGGCCTGGGATTTTCCACGTTGCGATGGCGACGGGAGTGGTGGGCCTGGCGTTTGTCACCCGGGATCACTTGAAAATGTTCCGCCGGCACCTCTGGCTGATCGCCGCGCTGGCCGTGCTCATCCTTGTACCGCTGTGGATGAGTGGCGGGATCGCGGCCTTCCTCAACGGCCTCAGATCCTTCGGCCAGCCGCGTTTCATCGGCAACGCCTACACCCTCGGCCGGGTGTTTTGGGAATTCGCCTGGCGCACCGTCGTTCCGGTTTCCCTGAGTGCCGACCACCACATCGCGGAAACCATCGTCCGCCCCGGAATGCATTTCTGGAACGTCCCCGATCCCGGCGCGATGTGGGCGGCAGCGGGATTTGTGGCGGTCACCCTCTTCAGCGGCTTCCTTGCATGGTCCCGGTCCACCCGGCTCTTCGGTGTCTGCTTCCTGCTCTTCTGCAGCACCATCTTGTTCCGGGTGCTCTATCCGATTCCCGAGTTCATGCCGGAATACCGGATCTATCCGGGCCTGCCGTGGTTCTGTCTCGGCGCGGCGATCCTGCTCCACGCAGCCCTGCGGAAACTCACCGAAATCCCGCCACGCGTCCCGGCGGTGATCCTGGTGGCGGGGTTCGTTTTTCTATCAGCAAGGCGCTCGTTCGTCTGGCATGACCTCCACCGCCTGCTCGGCGACGTGCTCCAACAATATCCGACCCAGGCCCGCGCAGTCTGGGAGCAGGACGAGCGTGATGTGGATGAGGGAAAATGGCAGGACATCATCACCCGCCAGCGGACGGTCTGGCCGGAAGTCTTCCGAAGGTTCATGGAAGAAAATCAACGCATCGCCCCCGCCCGCGAGCTGCCCACCGGCCATTTCGCCCTGGCGGAAACCGCTTGCCGGGGAGCCTACGCGCTCGCCCTTGCCCACACCGAGGGGGCCGACGCCGGACTCCGCGAGATCAACCAGCAGGAAATTTACATGAAACGCCTCGGACTCGATCCCGTCGCCCACGCGCTCCACTGGGGATACTTTTTCTATAACAAGGCGATGGTCCTCGAAGTGGTCGGCCAGCATGAAGCCGCCATCGCGCTGTTGGAGCGCGATGAGGTTCCCCGCATCGGCAAGCAGGCGCTCACGCGTCTGAAGGAAAAGGGCTCTGCCCGTTAGGCGAGGTTCGTGTAAACCGCCTGCACGTCGTCGTCGTCCTCGATCTTGTCGAGGATCGCTTCAACTTCCTCCATCTGCTCTTCCGTCAGCTCGACCGGCTGTGTGGGCATGCGTTGCAGGCTGGATTTTGTCGGCACAATGCCGAGCGCTTCCACCGCTTGGGTGAGTTTCGCGAACGCGGCATATTCTCCGATGATGGAAATGATGCCATCGTCCACCGAGAGCTCTTCCAAACCGGCGTCGATGAGTTCGAGTTCGAGTTCTTCTAGATCACGGCCCTCGGGCACGGGGAACTCGATCACCGACTTGCGGTTGAACATGAAATCGAGCTGTCCGCCATTCACGAGCTGGCCGCCGTTCTTGTTGAAAATGATCTTCAGGTTGCCGACGGAGCGGTTCGAATTGTCCGTCGCGCACTCGACGATGAACAACGAGCCGTGCGGGCCCTTGCCCTCGTAGGTGATTTCGGAAATGTCGGCGGCGTCCTTGCCGGCGGCGCGCTTGATGGCGTTCTCAATGTTTTCCTTCGAGAGGTTCTGCGCCTTGGCGTTGTTGATCGCCACCCGCAGCGGTGCGTTGGATTCCGGGTCAGGTCCGCCGTTTTTGGCGGCCATCGTGATGGATTTGGCCAGCTTCGGAAACACCTTGGACATCGTGGCCCAACGCGATTCCTTCGCCCGTCGGCGGCATTCGAAGTGTCTTCCCATGGTTTTTTGGTCGGTTGAAAATTGAGCCGACAGCGCGCCGGGACGGAAATTAAAGCAGCCCCACGCGGGGATGCAAGTGAAGTGCTTCCTCCGCCAGTTGCTCGAACCCGCAGAACAGCTTCGATCCCACCGGCGGCGTCGCGGGAAGCACATCGGGGCGGTCCAGATGCACTCGGCAGATTTCGTGGAACTCCTCCGGCGTTTTCGCGCGGCGCATGTCGTGTTCGAAATCGCCCTCCAGGCCGTGGCTGATGTAGGCCAGCGTTTTTTTCATCCGCTGGACGTGGGCGTTCGGGATGAGTTTCACGGTTTCCCGGGCGATCTCGTCGTAGAGTTCCCGCACGTATTCCCAGAGATCCTGATAGGTCGGAGCGGGCGCGGGCGCACCGGCGAAGGCGGCGGTGAGCTGTGAGAAAATCCACGGATTGCGGATCGCGCCGCGGCCGACCATCAGGCCCGCCGCGCCGGTTTGTGACAGATAGGAGAGCCCGGTTTCCGCATCGACGACGTTGCCGTTCGCGATCACCGGGCAGGGCATCGCCTCCACCGCCGCACGCACGCGGTCGGGGTGGACCGGCGTCTGATAGCGCTCGACCACGGTGCGGCCGTGGATCGTCAGGCCGTCGATGGCGTGGCTGCGGAAAATTTCCAACAGTTGGGGAAATTCGTCCGCCGTTGTGTAGCCGACGCGGGTCTTCACGGTGAAGCGCCCGGGAATTGCTTCGCGCAGCGTGCCTATCAGCCGGTTGACCGTTTCCGGGCTGCGCAGGAGGCCGCCGCCCGCGTCCTTGCGGCAGACGATGGGCGCGGGGCAGCCGAGATTGAGATCAATGCCGGCGATGGGATATTTCGCCAGCTCGACGGCCGTGCGCGTGAGGCTGTCCAGATCGCGCCCGATCATCTGGGCGAAGATCGGGCGGCCGGTTTCGTTTTCAGAAATCGAGCGCAGGATATAACGGTTCAGGTGGGAATCCGGATGGACGCGGAAATACTCCGTCACGAACCAGTCCGGCGCGCCGCGCCGCGCGAGCACGCGCATGAACGGCAGATCGGTCACGTCCTGCATCGGCGCGAGCACCAAGGCAGGGCGGTTATCGGGAAGGAAATCGCGCATCAGTCGGGCCGCATCGCGCACCGGAGACGAGCCGTGGTCAAGGAATTCCATTGACATTCAACCCGGTGACGCAATCCTCTCACAAGAGTTAAACAAAACCGGAGGTAGATGTGGATGCCGACTTATTGCACACTGAGAAAATTCTAGCAGACAGGAAGATCTTCTTCCTCGATCTCAAGCAGAACTCCCGCGGGATGGTCGTGAAGATCACGGAGGACGTGGGAGGAAACCGCGACACGATCATGGTCCCGGCGGAGATCCTCGGGGATTTCATCGCTGCGCTGACGGACATCAAGGCGACGGCGGACGAGCAGGAGTGAGTGCCTCTGGTTCCCGGTTCTCACTGCGGCTCCAACAGAATTTTCAGCACTTCTGCGAGAGCGTCATCCGCCCGGAGCAGGACAGCATCGATGGGCAGGATGATCCTGCTGCGGTCCCGGAGGAAATTTGCCGGATGGGCGTCGAAAACAGCGGTTTGGTCCAGATCCCGATAAAAGGAAAGCGATCCAGAGTGACCTGCTGAAAACCCCGGCATCAGTGAAAAATGCCTGGCTTTGAAATAGGCGATCATTTCCTCCCGGGCGCAGGCATGGCCAATGATCGTGGGCTGGGAAGTCACGATCACCAATCCGTCCGCTTCCCGTGTCACTCCCTCTAGACGGATGTCGTCATCGAAAGTTTCGTTGGCGAGCAGCAACCGCTGCAGATATTCCCCAGGCAGCGCGTGGGTCAAAGTGGGCTGGCCGTTCGCGGCGATCACCGTGAACCCATAGCGACCGGGGTAAGTAGCTTTGCAATAGACGTGGTCGCCGCGAAGAGTCCTGTGCTCTTCTCCTCCCCGGATGAAACCCTTGAGCGCATCTTCGGCATTCAGCCAACAGCCGATTTCTTTTGCCCAGCTTTCGAGGTCTCGTTACTGGCGGCCTTGGAAAATTCTTCGCTGGCCCGCCGGTGTTCTTCCTCCTGCTGACGCAATTCCTCCAAGCTGACGCGCGGCTGATTGTAGCGCGCTTTCAGCGTTTCTTCCCGGCTCAGATTGACGATGGCTTTCATGATCGGACACGTTCTTTCGGAAGTAGAATACCAGAGACTCCCGGATTTGCGATTCCAAACTTTCCAACACCGTCTTGAAAATCTCAACTCCCCACGAGGTTGTGGCAGTGGGCAACCGCAGCAATCCGGGTTTGGCCTTGCGGACGGAGCCCAAGATGGGGAAGGATTGAACCGATCCATTTCCTATGACAGCCCCTCCGTCAGTCAACGTCGCGCGCCTCACTTATCTGCTAATCTGTCAGGCGGCCGGAGTGGCGATCGTACTCAGCACGAAGGGGACCGCGTTGGAGGTCCCGATGTCGGTGGGGGTGCTCGGTGGACTCGGAGTGGCTTCGCTTTTCATCTGGATCGAGTCGCTGATGAAGGGCTTCACGCTGCGCGGGTTTTCCACGGCGGCGTTCGGACTCGGTGTGGGGCTTTTCTGCGCCTGGCTGCTGACGCGGGTGGAAATTTCCAAACTGCTCGAACTGGCCTTCCGCGATCAGTTGGAAAATCAGGAGAACAGCGACGTGCTCGTCAACGCACTGCGCATTTCGATCGATGTAACGCTATTCGCCAGCCTCGGTTTCCTCGGAGCCGTGCTCGCCCTGCGCAACAACCGCGACGACTTCGCCTTCATCATTCCCTACGTGCGTTTCCGTCAGGACGCCTCCAGCGGGCAGCCGGTGGTGCTCGATCACGATGCGGTGATGGACGGCCGCGTGCTCTCCATCCTTCGCTCCGGGTTTCTTCACGGCCGCCTGATTGTCCCGCGCTTCGTGCTCGATGAACTCCAGTCGATGGTGGACTCCGGCACCAACGGCACCCGCCAACGCGGCCAGCGCGGGCTCGATTGCTTGGAGCAAATGCAGAAGGCTCCCGACATCCAGATTTCCATCCACGACGCCCGCATGCCCGGCGAACCGGAATCCCTCAACACCCGCCTCATCGAAGCCACCCGCATGCTCAGCGCGCGGCTGATGACCACCGACGACAACCTAACAAAAGTTGCGAAGCTTCAGGGCGTGGACGTGCTCAACATTAACGAACTCGACGAAGCGCTCAAACCCAGCATCGCCGTCGGCCAGCGGATCCGCATCGCGCTGGTCCGCAGCGGGAAAGAAGACCATCAGGCGGTCGGCTATCTGCCGGACGGCACCATGATCGTCGCCAACCACGCCGTTTCGAAAATCGGCAGCACCGCCGAGGTGATCGTCGTCAGCACGCTGCACACGACGAGTGGCACGATGATCTTCGCCGAGCTCTACACGGCGGGTTGAGCGTCGTTTTCGTAAAAGAAAACCTCCGCCGCCGGATCGCGCAGGGCATCGACAAATCGCTCCCACTCGCGGCGCTCCCCGGCTGTTGGAGAAACCGGCTGCTGTCCGGCATCCACGTTTGCGACGAGAAATTTCACCGGCGTCTGCGGCCCCGCGCTGGCGCGGATTTTCGAGTGCAGCACGCTCATCCGCGCCGGCGATAGCGACCAACCTTCCGCTAACAAAACCACGCCGGCCGGTGCTTTCGCCATCTCCCGCGCGGCTTCCTCCTCGGCCCCGGAATCCATCACCGCCACGGAATGCCACGCTGCCGGGTGCATGCGCAAGCGGCGGAGGAGAAACGGCCGGAGCGCGTCGCAGGTCAGCCCGCTGCCGCCCACGTCGAGCACCAGCACGCCGTCGAGCGGTTTTTCATCCGTCTCTATCCGATCCGTCCCCGTCAGCTCGCGCCACAGCGCACGGTGGGCGCGGCCTTGGAAATCCATTTTTCCCAGCGCCTGCCGGCCTGCGTTCCATGCGAGCAGCCAGAGGATCGCGCGGGGAAGAAGCCCCCAAACGAAAGTCGCCATCAACAGGAACTGCCACCAAACTGCGGGGCTGTTCGGCAGTTCATGGCCGGGGAGCCAGCACGCTGCCTTGATGTCGTCCGGACCCGGCACCGCAACGGGCCACCAGGCCGACCACGGCAGCGAGAGGAAGTGCGACAGTTTTTCCAACAGCGCGAACATCGCCAGCTCCGTCGTCGTCTCCCAGAAAAAGCCGATGTGCTTCACCATCACGAGCCCGGCCAATCCAGTTAGAATGCCGCAGTTGAAAAAAACCCCCGCCGCCTGCGCCAGCCGCGCGATCCGCCACAGCACCGCAGCGCGGGGCGATCCGCCACTTGCCATCAGATTTTCCCACCACGTCTCGTCGCGGTTTCCGGAAAACCGCCGCGCCAGTTTCCCGACCAATGCCTGCACGCCGCTGAATCCCTCCGCCGCGCGTCCGCGCAGCAGCCAGGCGGCCATCGCCAGCACGAGCACCAGCCATTGCCCGCCGAGCAGGATCGCCAGGAAAAGCACCACATTGATCCCGCCGCGTTCGCGATCCAGCAGACCTATCACCGCCGAGATTCCTGCTGGGAACATCACCAGCGCCAGCACCGCGCCGATCATCGAGAGCGCGCCAGAAAATTTCCTGCCTGCCGAAGTCTTTCCGATCTCCGCCAGCCAAACTCTCAGCCCCACTCTTCGCGCCGCCGCTCCGTCCAGCCCGCGGGTCGCCGCGATCACCGTCGTGCGGACGGCGGGCGGAGTGCCGGCGGACGTGGCGATTTCCTCCTCAAAATCGACCAGGCTCTCCAACGTCCACGGCGGCGGCTCTTCCGGCATCAGCCTTTTTTCGCGATTTGTTTGCGGAACAGCGGCAGCAGTTCGGCGTCCATCCAGGCGAACGCGGCATCAAGGCCCTTCTCCTGATAGAGTCGGCCGATCGACGCCTCGACACGCGTCGGATTTCCGAAAGCGCTGAGGAAATCGTTGGAAGTGAGCCGCGTGAACCACTCGCCATCCATGGCATTTCTCTCACGGAGGACAAACTGGCGGGCGAACAGCGCGAGCACGGCATCGCCCACCCATGCTGCTTCACGTTCTTTGCGGAGGTCTTCGTCTTTGCGGCTCACGCGGGGAGCATGCACGATCCTAGTAAGGCCGCACGATCTTTTCCCGCCGTTCGCGGGCGATTTTGTCGCGCAGCCGCGTTTCCGAATCGACGTCCCAGTATCCCGGCTGGAGCTCAAGAAAAACGGACGAATAGGGCAGGGCGGTGGTCGTCCGGATCACCAGCACGTCGAAGCTGCGGTTCGCATCTTCCATCAGGGTGAGCAGCGATTGCTGGTCGAGCTCGGTCGTTTCATGGCCGTGGAGCGCGTCCTTCGTGCGCTTGCGGAGCTCGTCCACGCCGGGCGCGAAGTCGTTTTCCACCGAGCGGATTTCCCGAGTCACGTAAACCTGAGGGCGGACGTTCTCGGTTTGCTCCATCGCATGGAGCACGTAATCCAGCGCTTCCGGCACCTCGCACGGCGCGTTCACCTGGCTTACTCCGGGTCGGCTCTGGGCGGGAAACGACGCCTCGGCGATGACGATCCAATTCCGGTAGCCGAGCTGCCCCGCCTGCCGGTCCACCGCCGCCTGCCACGTGTTGTCCTGCGGCATGCCCGCGCATCCCAGCGACAAAATAGCCACTCCGAGTGCAAGGAACGCGCGACAAACAATCATGGGTTTTCAATAAGCACTCGCGCCCCGCCTGTCAACGCGTTGCCCGGGTGCATTTCGCATCTTGCAAATGACACGATCCTGTTTTCTAGCAGAGTTTGATCCCTAAAATCGCACATCTTTTGGAATCGCGTTGGCGTTGGGATTGTTTAGTCTCTGGACCGATGAACATCGGCGTCCCCAGCGAGATCAAGGCACAGGAAAATCGGGTGAGCATGATCCCCGGATCCGTCGCGGAATTGGTGAAACGCGGCCATCAGGTTTGGGTCCAGCGCGGGGCCGGCGAGGGCGCGAGCTACCCGGATGCACTCTACGAAGCGGCCGGCGCGAAAATGGCGGACGCCGCCGCCACTGTGTTCGCCGAAGCCGAGCTGATCGTGAAAGTGAAGGAACCGCAGCCCGTCGAGGTGGCGATGCTCCGCCCGCATCATTTGCTTTTCACCTATCTCCACCTCGCCGCGAACCGCACGCTCACGGAAACCCTGATGGCCAGCGGCTGCGCGGCAATCGCTTATGAAACCATCGACGTGAACCATCGCCTGCCGCTGCTGGAGCCCATGAGCGAGATCGCCGGGCGCATGTCCGCCATCGTCGGCTCCTATCATCTGGCAAAACACCAGGGCGGGCGCGGGTGTTTGTTAGGCGGCGTGCCCGGCGTCGCTCCGGGCCGCGTCGTCGTGCTCGGCGGCGGCACCGCCGGAGTGAACGCAGCGCGCGTCGCAACGGGCATCGGTGCGGACGTGACCATCCTTGAAGTGGATTTCGAACGCATGCGTTTTCTCGACATCACGATGGGCGGCGCGCACACGGTTTTTTCGAACGAGGCGAATCTATCCGACTTGCTGCCGCGCGTGGACCTCGTCATCGGTGCGGTCCTCGTCCCCGGTGCCAAGGCACCGAAACTCATCACCCGCGAGATGCTGCGCATGATGCCGAAGGGCAGCGTCTTCGTGGACATCGCGGTCGATCAGGGCGGCTGCTCGGAAACGACGCGCGCCACCACCCACGACAATCCGACCTACGAGGAAGAAGGTGTCCTGCACTATTGCGTCGCTAACATGCCCGGCGCCTACTCCCGCACCGCCACTCAGGCGCTCAACAACGTCACCCATCCATGGACGATGATGATCGCAGAAAAAGGCCTCGCCGGCTCCTGCCAGGTGCGCAAAGAGCTTCTATCGGGAATCAACACTATCGGCGGGAAACTCACCTGCCGCCCGGTCGCCGAGGCCCACAACCTGCCATGGGTTGAAACAAGCGCCGTGATGTCCGCGTAGCGCGTGCGGTTGCCGTCCGTTCTCCGGGAAAAGGGCGAACCATTTTTCTGCAAAGGGTGGCGGCCTCGTGTCCGTGTGCAAAGTATCCGTCCCCGCTGTGGAAAACGACTTAACATGAAAAAGCGCTGGATATTCCTGATACTCATCCTCATCGGCATCACCGCCGCCGGCTGGCATGGCTGGGGCAAAACCGACACCACTCCGCGGCTGGCTGAGAAACAAGCCACCGCAGTGGAACTCGCGGATGTCCGGGAAAGCGACGTGCCCATCTGGCTTTCCGGCATCGGCACCGTGCAGGCCTCCAACACAGTCACCGTCCGCCCGCGAACCGGGGGAGCGCTCGACAAGGTCAGTTTCACCGAAGGTGCGTTGGTGAAGGAGGGCGATGTTCTCGCGGAAATCGACCCGCGCCCCTATCAGGCGGCACTGGCGCAGTCTGAGGCGAAGCAGGCCCAGGATGAAGCCCAGCTCGCGAACGCCGTGCTTACCGCCGCGCGCTTTCAAACACTTGTGAAATCCGAAGCGGTCAGCCAGCAGGAGGTGGATCAGGCGGACGCCTCAGTCTCCGAACTAACCGCTCTGGTCAAGGCGGACAAGGCCGCCGTCCAGGCCGCACAGCTCGATCTGGATCTCACGATCATTCGCGCGCCGATCACCGGTCGCACCGGAATGCGATTGATCGACGCTGGCAACCTCGTCACTGCGAACCAGACCGGCGGACTGGTGGTGCTCACGCAGATGCAGCCGGTATCCGTGCTTTTCACCCTGCCCCAACGGAATCTGGCCGCGCTCTCGCCGCGCCTGCGTCCGGGATCAACGCCTCTGAAAGTACAGACACTTGACGATGCCGGGAAGGTGCTGGCGAAAGGTCTGCTGGAACTTGTTGACAACCAGATCGACTCGTCCACCGGCACGCTGCGTTTGAAGGCGACTTTTGGAAACGACAATCTAGCACTCTGGCCCGGCCAGTTTGTTTCCGCGCGGGTGCTGGTGGAGACTCGTGAGAAAGTGGTTACGGTCCCCTCGGAGGCGGTTATGCCGGGACTCGACGGCCAGTTCTGTTATGTTGTGAAAGCCGATCACACTGTGGAGCCGCGAGCGGTGAAAACGGGGCCGGTCATCGAAGGCGTCACGCTGATCGAAGAAGGGCTCAAGGTGGGTGAATCCATCGTGGTCACCGGCCAAGGCAAGTTGAAGCCCGGTGCCCGCGTCGCCGCGCAGAAGAAGGCATCATGAGAATTTCCACTCCATTCATCCGCCGTCCGGTCGCGACGGTGCTACTTATGATCGCGATCTTTCTGGTGGGCTCCGCGGCGTTCCCGCTTCTATCAGTCGCGCCGCTGCCGCAGGTCGAGTTTCCGACGATCCAGATCTCTGCCAGTCTGCCGGGAGGGAATCCGGAAACGATGGCGTCTTCCGTCGCAACGCCGCTGGAGAACCAGTTGGCGAAGATTCCGGGCATCACGCAGATGACCTCCACCAGCGGGCTTGGCCATGTTTCAATCACCATCCAGTTCGATCTGGATATCAAGATCGATGCCGCCGCGCAGGATGTGCAGGCGGCGATCAGTGCTGCCGGCGGCCAGCTTCCGACCAATCTGCCGAGCCCGCCGAGTTTCCGCAAGGTCAACCCCGCCGACTCGCCGATCCTGATTCTCAGCCTGGTTTCCGACGTGTTGCCGCTAACGGAAGTCAGCGACTACGGCAACAACGTCATCGCCCAACAGATTTCACAGATTCCCGGCGTGGCTCAGGTGGACATCATGGGCGAGCGCAAACCTGCGGTCCGCGTGCAGGTGGATCCCGCGAAACTCGCCTCGCTCGGCCTCGGCATGGATGACGTCCGCGGCGTGATCGCCTCCGCCACGGTGAACTCGCCGAAGGGCAGCCTCAACGGACCGAAGCAAAGCCTGTCCATCTACGCCAACGACCAGATTCTCAGGGCGGAACCCTACAACGACCTGATCATCGCCTATCGAAACGGCGCGCCGATCCGCATTCGCGATGTCGGCCGTGCCATCGAGGGCCCCGAGCAATCGAGATCCGCCGCACTCGTCAACAACGAGCGTGGCGTCGGGCTGATGATCCGCAAGCAGGCGGACGCGAACGTCATCGAGACCATCCAGCGCATTCGCGATTTGCTGCCGCAGCTTCAGGCGGCGATTCCTCCCGCGATGAAAGTCGAGATCCTCAGCGATCGCAGCCGCACGATCCGCTCCTCGGTCGAGGAGGTGGAGCTCCACCTCGTTCTAACAATGGCGCTGGTGACACTGGTGGTGTTCCTTTTCCTCCGGAACGGGCGCGCCACGCTCATCGCCAGCGCGGTTGTGCCGATCACGATCATCGGCACTTTCGCCATCATGTATGCGCTGGATTTCAGCTTGAACAATCTCTCTCTCATGGCGCTGACCATTTCCGTCGGCTTCGTGATCGACGATGCGATCGTGATGCTGGAGAATATCTATCGACACATCGAGGACGGCATGAAACCGATGGAGGCTGCGCTGAAAGGCGCTGGCGAGATCGGTTTCACCATCCTGTCGATCACCCTGTCGTTGATCGCCGTTTTCATACCCGTGCTTCTGATGGGCGGGATCGTCGGGCGCTTGTTCCGCGAGTTCGCCGTCACGGTTTCCATTGCGGTGCTGGTTTCCGGATTCGTATCGCTGACGTTCGTGCCGATGATGTGCGCGGAATTCCTCCACCACCACACGCCGCCGGATGTGAAGACGCTGCGCGGGAAATTCGACTCACTGTTGGAGCGGTTTTTCCGCAGCATCGAGAGAGGCTACGAAAAGATGCTGGGCGTGGTGCTCCGCCACCAGCGGCTGACGCTGTTTTCCCTCATCCTCACCATGGGGCTCACCGCATTCGTCTTTGTGAAAATGCCGAAGGGCTTCTTCCCCCAGCAGGACGTCGGCCTGATCGATGTGACGGCCGAGGCGGCGCCGGATATTTCCTATCAGGCGATGTATGGGATCTCGCGGCAGATCGGCGAAATCATCAAGGCGGACCCCGCGGTTTTTGGCTTCCAGAACCGCATCGGAGGTGGCGGTGGCGGTGGCGGAGGTGCCAATTCCAGCCGCTTTTTCGTGACGCTGAAGGACCGCGGACAACGGTCGTCAGCCGCACAGGTCATCGCCAGGCTGCGCCCCGCGATCTCGGCCGTTGCGGGTGTTACGGTCTTCTATCAGGCCAGGCAGGATATCAACGTCGGCGGCTTGATCTCCAAAACGCAGTTCCAATACACGTTGCGAGACGCCGATCTCGACGAACTCCACGAATGGGCTCCGCGCGTGGTGGAGCGCCTGAAAAAAATCCCCCAGCTCCGCGACGTCGCCTCGGACCGGGACGCCACGCCACCGGCGTTGAATGTGGAAATCGACCGCCAGGCCGCGTCGAGGTTCGGCATCGATACGGAAACGATCAACACTGCGCTCTACAACGCGTTCGGCGAGCGGCAGGTTGCCCAATTCTACACGCAGGTGAACCAATACAAGGTCATCATCGAGGTGCCGCCGGAGATGCAGGCGAATCCCTCGACCTTTGAAAGGATTTTCATCAAGTCCCCTCTGACAGACGGGCAGGTTCCCCTTTCATCGCTGGTCAGGTTCGACACGAAATCCACCAAGCCGCTTTCGGTGAACCACCTCGGCCAGTATCCGGCGGTGACGATCTCATTCAACCTCGCGCCCAACGTCGCTCTGGGCGAGGCCGTGAGCGAAGTGGAAAAGGCCGGAGCCGAAATGGGAATCCCGGCCAGCCTCACGGGCAGCTTCCAGGGTACCGCGCAGGCGTTCCAGTCGTCGCTGAAAACCCAGCCCTATCTGATCCTCTCCGCCGTCATCGCGATCTACATCATCCTCGGCATGCTCTACGAGAGCTTCATCCATCCGATCACGATTCTATCAACCCTGCCGTCCGCAGGGCTCGGCGCGCTGCTGACGCTCTGGGTCTGCGGCCATGACGTCGGCGTGATCGCGATCATCGGTATTCTCCTGCTGATCGGCATCGTGAAAAAGAATGCCATCATGATGATCGACTTCGCGATCGAAGCAGAGCGCGACCGCGGCATGGCACCGGACGCGGCGATTTTCGAAGCCTGCATCAAGCGTTTCCGGCCGATCATGATGACGACTCTCGCCGCGATGATCGGCGGCATCCCGCTGGCGCTCGGCCATGGCGACGGCTCGGAGCTGCGCCAGCCGTTAGGATACGCGATCGTCGGCGGGCTGGTGCTTAGCCAGGCGCTCACACTGTTCACTACGCCGGTCGTCTATCTGTTCATGGACCGTTTCAGATCGCGCGAAAAAAAGGGTGCCGACGAACGAACGCCGGCACCCCTGGAAGCATGAGGAATCACATCAACTGCGCGCCCGCCTCCGCCAGTTCCGAGCGCTCGCCACGGTTCAGTGCGACGTGGGCGACGAAGGGCTGGCCCTTGAGGCGGTTGCGGGTGTAAACGAGGCCGTTGCTGCGGCTGTCCACGTAGGGATTGTCGATCTGCGCCGGATCGCCTACCAGCACAAGCTTCGAGTCGCGGGACATCCGGGTGACGATCGTTTTCGCCTCCTGCGGTGTGAGCTGTTGGGCTTCGTCGAGGATGAAGAACCGGTTGGGAATCGAGCGGCCGCGGATGTAGCAGAGCGCTTCGATTTCAAGAATGCCTTGTTCCATCAGAAGCTCGTAAGGCTTCTTGGCGGCGAGCGGTGGCGCGCTGCCGGCCTTCTGCTGCTGCTTGCGGCGCGGACCGAGCGGGGTGTTAGGGCGCATGAGGAGATCGAGCGCGTCATGGATCGGCTGGAGCCACGGGCGCATCTTCTCATCGAGCGAGCCGGGAAGGAATCCGAGCTGGTCGCCCATCGCCACTACCGGGCGGCTGACGGTGATGCCGTTGTATTTCCGGTTGAACATCTCGTGAAGTCCGGCAGCCACGGCGACCAGTGTTTTTCCAGTGCCGGCGTGGCCGTAACAGGTGACCAGCGAGATGTCCGGGTTGAGCAGCGCGTCGATCAGACAGCGTTGGCCGAGGTTGAGCGGCTTGAGCGACTGGCCGTCCGGAATTTTGAGGACTTCGGGAAAATTCAGTCTGACAAAACTGCCGGTGGCTGAGAGGCGGGCGGGGATTGTTTGTTTCTCACCCGCACCTAGCAGGACATATTCGTTGGTCGCCACGCCGTTGATCCGGTCTTCGGAAACGGGTAGCTCGCCGGAACTCGCGAAGCGGTGAAGCTCGCTCGGATCGACCTCGATACGACGGACCTCGTAGTTCGAAACCTCGCGGGCATCGACCTTGTCATTCAGATAGTCCTGACACTCGATCCCGACAGCGCGGGCCTTGAGCTGCATGTTGATGTCTTTGGTGACGAGAACGACGGGTGCCTTGTTATACTGCATCAGCAGCAGACAGGCCGCCAGAATCCGGTGGTCCACACGCTCGCGGTCCGGGAAGATCCGGTGGAAGCGGTTGAGCAGGTCGGAGTTTTTCGCGCAGCTTGCCGGATCATAGATTACAAGACGGACGGTGCCGCCGCCTTCGGTCGAGACGCCGCGGGTGACTTTTTCCGCGCAGGAGAACATTTCCGTGAGACGGCGGTGGACGCGGCGGGCGTTGGCCCCGCGCTCGGTCTGCTCGGATTTGAACTTGTCCAGTTCTGACAGGACATCGACGAGGATGCAGAGGTGGTTTTCCTTGAAACGCTCAAGGGCTGCCGGGTCGTGCAGGAGGACGTTGGTGTCCAGCACGTAGTTTTTGACGAGTTGCGAGGGGGCGGTGAGTCCGAAATCCGCGGGTTTTGGGTTGTCTGATCCGGCTCGTTTCCGCCGGGTGTTTCCTTCATCCATGGTTGTTTCTTCGAACAATGCTGACTGCGCTTCCTCGGTACGATGAATCATCGGTGTGGGTGGGGGTGCTGGGTATTTTGACGGGTGATAGGGCGCATGACGCCAGCCCGTCGCCAGCATATGCAGTGCCAAGTCGTGGCAACGAATCTTTATTCCTTTTAATCAAGATAACCTGACTATCTCCAATTTTCGGGCGGTGACAACCTCGAAATTAAGCATTTACGCAAAGTCGTTTCCGACACGATCCGCCGCTTTCCATCCATACGCGGACGTCCCCGCGATGAAGAGTGCCACATCCTCTTCGAAATTCCACGTGGACATTCAGAACTTCCCTGTCCTTATGGACAGGAATGGCGGCGTTTGTTATCTGCTAGAAATATCAGGATGTAAGCCACTGGCCGCCGCTCAGCCGGTTGTCCGGCCGGAGCCGGGGAGTGATTGACAAATTGCCGTTGTTCAAGCCGACGAATGGTTTAGCGTGCCGCCTGTCGCAGACACTTCCACCAATTTTCCCCATGTCCACCATCCAGGAAACCATCCACCAGATGGGCCGACAGGCTCGCGCCGCAGCCTACAAGCTTGCGCAGCTTTCGTCCGACGAAAAAAACGCGATTCTCCGCGCCATGGCCGCCGCCATTCGCAAGGCGACGCCGGAATTGCTCGCCGCGAATGCGAGAGATCTCGAAGCGGGCCGGGTGAAGTGGCTTTCCAACGCCATGCTCGACCGCCTCAAGCTTGATGAAAAGCGCATCGAAGCGATGGCCGCAGGCATCGACCAGGTCGCCACGCTGCCCGATCCCGTGGGCGAAATCATGGACGCGTGGGACCGCCCCAACGGCATCCGGATTTCCCAGACCCGCGTGCCCATCGGCACCATCGGCATCATTTACGAAAGCCGCCCTAACGTCACTGCCGACGCTGCCGTGCTGTGTTTCAAAACCGGAAACGCCACCATCCTCCGCGGTGGCAGCGAGGCGATCCATTCGAACCTCGCCATCGCAAAAGCCCTCGCCGAGGCTGGCGCGCCGGAGCACGCCATCCAGCTCATCCCCTTCACCGACCGTGAAAGCGTCGCAGTCCTAGCAGGCATGGACAAGTGGCTTGATCTCATCATCCCGCGCGGCGGCAAGGGGCTGATCGAAACCGTCGTCTCGCTCGCCCGCATGCCCGTGATCAAGCACTACGACGGCATCTGCCACCTCTACGCCGACAAGGACGCCGATCTGGAAATGGCGGTTGCTCTAACCGCCAACTCCAAGACCCAGAAACCCGGTGTCTGCAATGCGCTGGAAATCCTCCTCGTCCACCGCGACATCGCTGCGGAATTCCTGCCTAAAGTCGCCGCCGCGCTGCGCGAAAAGCAGGTGGAAATCCGCGGCTGCGGGAAAGTGTTGGAAATCGTCCCAGACGCCACCGTCGCCACCGAGGAAGATTGGGATACGGAATTCCTCGAACTCATCATCGCAGTGAAAATCGTCGATTCGATGCAGGAAGCCGTCGCCCACATCAACGAGCACGGCTCTCACCACACCGACGTCATCGTCACCCGCGACGAGGCGGTGGCGGAACAATTTCTCAGTTCGGTCGATTCCGCCTGCGTGTTCCACAACTGCTCGACCCGATTCGCCGACGGCGGCGAGTTCGGCTTCGGTGCGGAAATCGGCATCTCCACCGACAAGCTCCACGCCCGCGGCCCGATGGGACTGCGCGAGCTGACGAGCTATCAGTACCGGGTGCGAGGCAACGGGCAGATCAAAGGCTAACCCGCGAGGTTTCGATTCTTGATTCAACTGGCTGGTATTCCGGCAGCGGCTGTTCATGCTGTTGCCATCACCCGGAACGAACCATGCACCCAAGGATTAGAGAGATCGTTGACAATTCATTTTTCATCCGCAAGACCATCGAGGAGGTCGGCTCCTTGTTACCGGTTGACGATGCGGAGTTGGATGATTGGATTTCCCAAGCCATCGCGAAGAGAGAAGCGCTGCTCGTCAATTATCTCTTCGTTGGGGCGATGCAGGTGGAGCGTGGAGTGGCATCCGGCCATCTTGGCCGCGGGCTGCATCTGATCACCGATCAACACATCCTGAGTATGACGGTGTGGCATGCCAGAGGCGACGATGTGCCAGAGCGGGTCCTCGAGGCCCTGCGGAACACCGCCATCAGTCCCGTGAACCAAGCCGCCATGTTATTCATCGCAGGCGAGTGGTGCAAGGAGCGCCGCAACGGCGAGTTCCCCGCGGAGTTGCTAACGGAGGCACGCCTGCTGGCACGAAAGCCGCTCGATCTTGAGATTTCTTCTTTCGGCTACCTCATCTCGCTCGCGCGGAACGTCGATGACCGGCGTATCCTGGAACAACTGGTTCCGCACCCACACGGCTCGAAGGACTGGGAAGAGACGATTGAGGCTGGTTGTACGCTAGGCCGCTCGCTTCTTGGAATCTGCCACCAGCCGATCACCCAAATCCTCAGGGAGGAGCCGACCCACCAGCTTTCAGGTTTCACCGTGCGCCGCTCGGTGGAACACGTTGGCCGCAACGAGCCCTGTCCGTGTGGCAGTGGCAGAAAATACAAGCGCTGCTGCGCCGAAAAAGACGCCGCGCGGCTCCACCACTCCACCGACATCGCTGGCAAGACCCGTGCCGAGATCGTCGCCGCCCCGGAACAATACCTTGATAGAGCGCGGCTCTTGAAAGCCCAGTCGTTCGACCTCTGCCGGATGGATCCCTTGAAAATGGATTCCGAGTTGGTCTCGCTCTATTTCAAACGCCTTTGTGCCTACAAGCTGTGGGAGGAATTCACTGCCGGCCTCGAAGCAGTCGGTTGGGCCGAGGATTTCGACGATGCCTGGCTGTTCGCCCTCTATCAAATTGCCCGTGTCGGCCGCAGGGATCTGGCGGAACGGCTCCTTGCCCTGCGGCGACTCGTCGAGGATCCGCCTTTTGACGAACCGCCGCCGGACTGCATCCGCTTGTTGCTCGTGAGGGACGATCCCGCCGAATTCCTCAAAGTCCTCGGCAAGATCACGACGGAATCCGCGGAGGCGGAAAGTCCCATCTGCCCTGAGGAAACCGCCCTCGCCCTGCTGTTTTCGCCCTTGCCCGCACTTGGCATCCTGCTCGCGCGCGGCGTCGTTCCCTTCGCCGCCAAGAAGCGTGCGGTTAACCTTCTGGACGAAATCCTCATCGCCCGGGAAAAACTCAACTTTTCCCCGAACGAGCCGGCCAGCGACCTGCTCGACAAACGATTCGCCAATGAAGCCATCGCCAGCGGTGCCAAGGAAACCGAGAAACTCCGCGAGGCCCGCCGGAATCTCAAGGCCAAGGCCGAGGAAGTCCGCCAGATGCAATCCAACCTCGAACAGCTCCGCGCCGAAATCGAACGCCGCGAGGCCAAGGAGGCCGCCAAAGCCGCCACCGCAAAACCAACCGCCGCACCGGTGGACGCGGAAATTCTGCGCGATCTCCGCAACAAAGTCTCCACCCTCAAATCCGCCATCAAGGAGCGCCACGCGGAACGCTCCACCCTGCGCCGTGATCTGAACAAAACCCTCACCGACCTCGAAACCCTCCGCGAGGAAAAATCACAGCCCGCGAAAAACACCCAGCCACCCGAAGACGCCGAGGAACACCTGCTCCTCCCCGGCGACGTCGATGGCAACCAGCCCGTGCGGACCCTCGATTTGCCCAAAAAATTCCACCACACCCTCACCCGCCTCCCGCGTCAGGTCGCGCGCGGCGCGATGGTGCTGCTAGGCCGCCTTGCCGCAGGAGAGCCCGATGCATTCGTTGGCGTCGTCCGCCTCAAACAACGCCCTGATACCCTGCGCGCACGCATCGGCATCGATCACCGCCTGCTTTTCCGTCTCCAGTCGGACACGGTGGAAGTCGTCGATCTCATCAGCCGACAGGATCTCGAACGGCGCATCAAGACCCTTTGATGCCCTAGCGAAGGGAACGTCCCCGCCTCCGCATCAGCCGGCCGCTCGAAACAACAACGGCGCGAAGTCCCGCAGGTATTCGCGCCAGACGGGCCATTCGTGGGTTCCCGCGGTGAGAGTCCATTGCACGCGGATGTCGTGTTTCTGGAGGAGCTTGTGGAAATTCTCCGCGTCCTTGAGCAGGAAATCGTCCCTCCCGATGGAAATCCAGAGCAGCTTGAGCTCGGCATTGAGCTGCGGGTTTTTCAGCGCCTTTCCCAACAGATCATCCGGATAGGGAACGTAGGCGCTCATTCCGCCGACGTAGGAAAACAGCTCGGGATGGTTGATGCCGATTTCCAACGACTGCATGCCGCCCATCGAGAGGCCGTTGATCGCGCGGCCACCGGGTGCCTGGATCGTGCGGTATCCGGTTTCCACCAGCGGCATGACCGATCCTAACATATCCGCCTCGAATTTGACGAAGTTCGCCTTGTGATCGCCTTCCTCCTCTTGCAGGTCCGCATGGCCGTCCGGCATCACGAGGATCATCGGCACCGCTTTTTTCGCAGCTATCAGGTTGTCCAGAATGAGATGGGCGCGGCCGAACTCCGTCCAGGTGGCCTCGGTGTCGCCGGTCCCGTGGAAAAGATAGAGCACCGGATAACGACCCGCGGCATCCTGTTCGTATCCCGGCGGCGTGTAAACGCGCACCCGGCGCAGGCGCTTCAGGGAGTTGGAAAAATAACTCTGCAAATGGACCGTGCCGTGCGGAACGTCGCTCCACTGATAGAAAAGCGGTGTGTTGGTGGTGATCTCCAACAAACTGGTGTCCGGATTCATCTCGGGCTTCACGGACGGGTTCGAGGGATCGATCACCTGCTCGCCATCGACCATGAAGCTGTAGTCGTAAAGCCCCGGATCCATCGGCCCCACCGTGGCCGACCAGATGCCCTTCGGTCCGCGCTTCATCTCCATCATCGTGCGGTGGATGCCCTTCACCATCACGCTCTTGGCCGTAGGGTCCTCATAGCGGAAAACCACCCGCCGGTCCTCCAGCACCTGCGGCGATTCCGGTGGCTCGTGTTCCTCGGCCCGCGCCAGCGTGACGAGGGCCAGCAATGCGGGCAGGAGCCGGGTGATCATGTGCCTACTGAAATCCAAAATTCGGTGTTTTCCAACGTTTTAGCGGACGCCGGGTCTGTTTCCGTCTCGGCATTTTCCACAATCAGGGGTGCAGTCTAGTAAACCGTCTCGCAGTATCCCGCCGTGGAGCGCTGTTTCAGGAACGGCCGGGGGTGAATGACATTTCGATAGCCTCTCCACGCCGCCGGTGTCTGCTGTCGTGCCTTGTCGAAAGCCTCCAGCGCCTGCTCCGTCCTGCCCGCCGCCAGATAGGCGCGGGCGAGAGTCGCCCAAGCGCCCGCTTCCTTTGCTTCGGCACGGGCCAGCAGTTCCTTTTCCAGATCCGCCACCGACCGCTCCTCCAGCCACGCGTCGCGGAAGCGCTCGAACAAAGACGCGCTCTCCGGCCGCTTCATCAGCGCCGTATGATAGTCCGCCGCTTTTTCCCGCATTTCCCCGGCCCACACCGGCACCATTCCCAGCAACGCTAACAGCCCGACTTTCCGCATGGAGCCTGCATAACAGCTCCGGCGCGGAACATCACGTGAAATTCGAAGGGCTGCCCAAGGAGGATTCTTTCTCGGCCTGCCGAAGTTCATGGCTTTTTCCTGAACCGGGGCGTCCCAGCAAGACGATGAAAGGTACTCCGGCATACTCGCTCAAGTAATTGATCCCCGGCAGTGAATCGCTCCCAGAGTTTTCAATTCCACCTTTGCCGCCATGATCGGAAAGAAAATCTTCGTCGATTCCTCGAAACCGGTCCCATGTGTCCGTTGGCAGCCATAGCCTGCGCCACGGCTCGGCTTGAGTTAATGATGAAATTGAATTTGCGTTCGACATTCGGGAATCGCGAATAGTATAACGCCCAGCCAAAGATGCTCAAGCCACAAGATGTTGTAATTTCGATCAAGCTCCTTCAGGACTGGAAGGGAAGTGCGGCACCGACGTACTCGGAGCTGGCTTCGGCATTGAAGATGAGCCCGTCAGAGGCACATGCTGGAGTCCGCCGCAGTTTGGAAGTGGGTTTGCTGAGACGGCCGGCCGGTTCGACCCAACGGATGCCGGTTCCGGTGAGGATGGCATTGGAGGAGTTTCTCATCTGCGGTTTAAAATACATCTGGCCTGCCAAGGCCGGCGCGACGGCCCGCGGAATGCCGACCTGTAGCAGTAGCCCAGCCGTGGCCCGCGAACTCGACGTTCCCCAGCCTGAAACACCGCTCGTTTGGCGACATCCGGCAGGAACCGTTCGCGGAGAGATCATCTTACCCCTTTATCCTAAGGTGCCAGAAGTGTGCGCTGATGACGCTTGGATGCACGAATGGCTGGCCTTGGTGGATGTCCTGAGATGCAAGACCGGCCGCGAAGCCATGCTCGCTGCGAACGCAATCCGCAATCGACTCGCATGAAAGATTTCATCAATTTTCAGGAGTGCCGGGAATACATCACCGAACTGGCGGAACTCCTTCCGCAATTGCTTGAAAAGCGGGATCAGATGCCACTTGGTTTCGTGACGGAATGGGAATCCGATGAATCACGGCGTGGCCGACGCGATCCGGTTTTCATCGGCGGAGCGGTTGTCGGGCTGCTGCTGACCGACCCGGCAGCTCCTCCGCCATCACGGACCAAGGACATCCATATCGTCCTTGAAATTGCGGGTTATGCTGAGTTTGCAGCAATGGAGCACTTGCTGAGACAAGCGGGATTCACGCAAGATAAATTGTCGCTGGTCGCTTGGCAATGGCACGGAATCCGCGTGGATTTTCTTACCCACCGACCCACGGAAATGATGGGTAGCAACCGTTGGTTTCCCTATCTGATCGAGGAAGCGCAGCGGATCGAAGTTTCACCCGGCAAATACGCGTGGTGCGCATCGGCCCCTTGTTTTGTGGCAACGAAGCTGGAAGCCTTTTTTAGTCGAGGAAGGGGCGACTTCCTGATGAGCAAGGATATCGAAGACATTTTTGTGGTGGTCGATGGCCGCGAGGAATTGTTGGACGAGATAAAGTATGCTTCACCTGACGTGCGCGGATTTTTAAAGACGGCGTTCCGTGATCTATTGAAGGACAGACGCTTCATGGAGTGCTTGCCCCAGATCGTTCCTGATGATGCGCGGGAATTAATTCTCACAGCCAGGCTGCGTGCTATTGTCAGTTTGGTGTGAGGGAACACTGCGAGCTCTAAAGTCAATGGATTGACGGTAGGCCTTCAGTGCGCTCCTTCTGCGTGAACGGACATAGTCCGACGCCTCAGTCACTCCATCCGCTCGATCCCCAGCGGATTGGCATCCTGGAGTTCTGGCGGAAGCGCGGCGTCCGGGAAGCTCTGCCAGGCGACGGGGCGGCAGAAGCGGAAGATGGCCATGGTGCCGACGGAAGTGCTGCGTCCGTCAGAAGTGGCGGGAAACGGGCCGCCGTGGACGATGCTGTGGCAGACTTCGACGCCGGTGGGCCAGCCGTTGAAGATGAGGCGGCCGGCGCGCTGCTGGAGAGCGCGGACGAGGCTGCTGTTAGCGGCGAGCTCCGCAGCGGTGGTGTGGAGGCTGGCGGTGAGCTGGCCTTCGAGCTGCGGGATGGCAGCTTCGATTTCCTCCACAGTGCCGCGAACGATCAGGGTGGCGGGGCCGAACATTTCATGCTGGAGGTTTTCGTTGGCCAGGAAATCGCTGATGGAAACGGTGAAGACGGCGGACGAGCCTTGGCCGGGGGCGGCTTCGTTTATCGAAAGCGCGTGGGTTTCGACGCCCGGAGTGGAGGCGACGGCGGCTTTTGAATCGGCGAAGGATTTGCAAATTCCGGCGTTGAGCATCATGCCGGGAGTGCTGGCTTCGACGAGCGACTTGAGTTTTGATAGAAATGTTCCGCCTGTGCCTGTGGGAAGAAAGACCAACCCGGGATTGGTGCAGAACTGGCCGACGCCGAGCGTGAGCGATCCGAAGAACGCTTCCGCCAGAGCTTCCTCGCCACGCGCCAGCGCTCCGGGGAGAATGACGACGGGATTCACCGAACTCATTTCCGCATAGACCGGAATCGGCTGCGGGCGGTTGGCGGCGATTTCCATCAAGGCGGTGCCGCCGGCGCGGGAGCCGGTGAAGCCGACGGCCTGCGTGACCGGGTGTTTCACCACCGCCTGGCCGATCGTGCGGCCGCCGCCGTAGAGCAGGGAGAACACGCCTTGCGGCATGTCGGTTAGCTTTGCGGCGCGGATCACGGCGGCCGCGACAATTTCCGCAACTCCGGGATGCGCTTCGTGGGCGATGACGACGACCGGACAGCCCGCAGCCAGGGCGGAGGCGGTGTCGCCACCAGCGACGGAATAGGCTAACGGAAAATTACTGGCGCAGAAAACGGCGACGGGTCCGAGCGGGCGCAGCATCGAGCGGAGATCGACTTTAGGGAGCGGCTTGCGGTCGGGATCGGCGCGCTCGATGCGGGCATCCACCCACGATCCTTCCTCGATCTGTGCTGCGAACATCCGGAGGTGGCCGACGGTGCGGTCGGTTTCACCCCGCAGACGTGGCGCGGGCAGGGCGGTTTCGAGTTGCCCGCGCTCAACAATGTCCTCGACGACGCTTTCGATTTCCTCAGCAATGGTGCGAAGGAATCCGGCGCGGATTTTTCCGGATAGATTCGAGTAAACCGGAAACGCGGCGGCGGCGAGTGCCATGGTTTTTTCCACTTCCGCGGGCGTGGCGGATTGATAGACAGGCTCCAGCAGCGCGCCGGTGCCGGGTTGCACCGCACGGCCGCAGGGCTCGGTGCCGGTGGAGCGGGTGTGGCCGATGAGGGAAGTGCCGAGGAGCTGGGTGATCATGGAATTGGGGAAGGGACGAATCGCCCGCGGGGAGCGGTTTTCCAATCATTTTACAGCGATCCCGAGAAATGAAAATCCCGCTCCGGCGCGGACGCCGGAACGGGAAACACCATGAATGGGAGCTGCCGGGTTTATTCGGCGGCTGCTTCTTCGTTTTGAAGAGGCGGACCTTGCGGACCGTTTCCTCCTCCGGGTGGTGGTCCAGGGGGACGCAACTCATCAGGGGAAAGTTCGCCATCGCTGTTTTTGTCGAGTGCTTTGAGGGACTCGGGCGCGTTCTCCATTTCCTGAGCGGAAATGGTGCCGTCGTGGTCGGCGTCGAGGGCGTGGATGAGCGGAGGAACGGGGCGTTTGCCATCCGGTGGTGGGCTTTTCGGGCCATCGCCGTCCTTCGGTGGTGGCGGCATGCGGAGCTCCTCAATGGTGATTTTTCCATCGTGGTTCTTGTCGAATTTGGCGATGACGTCTGCGGCGGCGTTGACTTCGACATCGGAAAGAACTCCGTCGCGATTGGTGTCCAGGACCATGAACAGGGATGGGCCCGGAGGTGGTCCTTGTGGCGGGCCTTGGGTGCCACGGTCGCGGCGGCCGTTGGACGGCTTGGCGTAGGCGGATGCGCTCAGCAAAAGTGCGAGGATCCATTGGATGCGATATGTTTTCATGACTTTGGCAGGTTGAGGGGAAAGGGACGGGCTGATCTAAAGGGGGCCGGAATCAAGAGAGAATCCCGCCCCGATGGAGATTTCATCGGGGCGGGATGAAGTTCGGCGAATCAGGCGGGGTCGGATTTCGGCGGTTTGCCGGGGTGGAGTTCCTTGCGGGAAAGGGTGCCGTCCTTGTCCTTGTCGAGGATCAGGAGTGACTCGGAAGCGGCATCGATTTCGTCGGCGGAAAGGCTGCGGTCCTTGTTGAGATCGAGAGCCTTGAGGATCACCGGTGGCGGGCCCATCTGGTCCGGTGGTGGTGGCGCGTTTTCACCGGCAGTTTTCTTGGGTGGCTTGCCTTTGATTTCCTTCGGGGAAAGCGCGCCGTCGCCGTCCTTGTCGAGCGCTTCGAGGGCGGTTGGGGCGTTGGCGATCTCGTCAGGGGAGAGCTCGCCGTCGCGGTTCTTATCGAGCGCGGGAAGAAGCGGCTGTGGTGGCGGGCGGCGGTCAACGGGAGGTTTCGGTTCGGCGGCGTTTGCGCAGACGGTGGCGAGCAGGGCCAGGATGAGGTAGGTTGGTTTCATGAGTTTTGCAGGTTGGTGGTTTGACTTCGTTCCATCGGGAACTGTGACGATGAAACCGGACGCATGTGAAAGCAGTGTGTGGAATTCGCCCGAAATTGTTAAATTTGTGTAAAACCTGTGGGCGAAGGCGGCCAACGCCTGCTAATGATGATCTAACGATGGAAACCCAAGCCAATCCCCGCATCCTCGTCGTGGATGACGACCGCAAGCTCGCCGGCCTGATCCGCGACTATCTCACGCCGATGGGATACGAGGTGGAACTCCGCCACAATGGGCCCGACGGCCTCGCCGAAGCGCTCGCCACGCCTTACACTGCGGTGATCCTGGACGTGATGATGCCCGGCATGGACGGCTTCGCGGTGCTGCGAGAGCTACGCAAGACATGCGACGTCCCGGTGCTCATGCTCACGGCGCTGGGCGAGGAGGCGGACCGCATCGTGGGACTTGAAATCGGCGCGGACGATTACCTGCCGAAGACATTTTCCTCCCGCGAGCTGCTGGCCCGGCTGCGCGCGGTCACCCGCCGTTCTCGCTTCCAACAGCCCGCCGGCGACGCCGTTCGCGAGCTGGTCGCCGGGACTCTCAGACTCTGTGAGGAGACGCACACGGTGATCCTCGGCGACGTGCGGCTCGATCTAACCACGCTGGAATTCGCAATCCTCGCGGCGCTGCTGAAATCGAAGGGCCGTGTGAAAACCCGCGAGCGGCTGATCGAGGAGGTTTCCGAGAGGCGCTTCGATATTTTTGATAGATCGATCGACGTGCACGTCTCGTCGTTGCGGAAAAAACTGGGAGACGACGCGAAGAACCCGCGTTTCATCCGCACCATCCGCGGGATCGGGTACTCGCTCCACGAGCCTGAAACCCCCGACCTCGCGCGGTCATGAAAGGACGTCCGTATTTCCCCCTGCTGGCAAAGGTGCTAGGTTGGCTGCTGCTGCACCTTTTCATCCTTGCGATCGCGTTCGCAGCCTTTGTCGGATGGCAGTTGCGCCTGGGCCTAGACTCGCTGCTCAGCGGAGCGGCGGGAGAGCGGTTGCGGGCGTTCGGCGAGGCGGCGCGCGAGGAAATCGTCATGCAGCCAAGGTCCAAATGGGATGCGTCGCTCAAGCTGCTGGCGGACCGGAAGAAGGTGGCGGCGGCGGTATTTGATTACGAGGATCCCAATTCATTTGCGATCCGGCTCCCTGCGAACGTCCAACAGCGCGCTCTGTCATCACAGCCGCCGCCCGGTCCGCCGGCCCGTCGAGGTCCACCGCCCGGTCGATTGGGAGGTGGTCCGGACGACCCCGGGTTTCTGGACGACCAGGGAATGCCGATCGATGGATTTCCCGGAGATGGTCCTCCGCCCCCCGGAGCCGGCCGTCGTGATAGAAACGGAGGCGGCCGGACCTTGCCTCAAAATGTGCCCGTCAGTCGGCCGGTTTTCCTGCTGAGAGGTGAGGGCGGCGACGGCTATTGGGCGGGGGTGCATATCTTGCTGCCGGGTCCTTTCGGTCAGCCGTTCCGCCAGCATCTCTTGCTCGTCAGGGCGGACAATCTTGATGGATCGGGCATGTTTTTTGATGTCAAGCCGTGGTTGTGGGGTGGGCTGGCGGTGCTCGCGTTGAGTCTGGCATTTTGGACGCCGTTTGTGTGGGGCATCACGCGCTATCTCCACCGGCTGACCATCGCCACGGACCGGATCGCTGCGGGCGATTTTAAAATCAGCCTGCCACTTCGCGGAAATGACGAGCTGGGGAATCTGGGCAAGGCGATCGAAACAATGGCTGTAAGGCTGGATCATTTGGTTTCCGGACAGAAACGATTCCTTGGGGACGCTGCACATGAACTTTGCGCACCGCTGGCGAGGGTGCGCACCGGCCTTGGCATTTTGGAAATGAAGCTGGGCGAATCGGAGCGGAGCAACTTGGTTTCCATTGAATCGGATACGCAGGAGCTGGCCACGCTGGTCGAGGAAATTCTGGCATTTTCCCGCGCCGGTAACCGGACACCCCGTCGGGAGACTGTCCGGATCGAACCGCTTGTTCACGAAGTCGTGGCCCGGGAGGCGGGCGATTTGAATCTCGAAATGGATGTGCCACAGGACCTTGTGGGGGTTGCTGATCCATCGTTGTTCAGCCGTGCGCTTGGCAATCTGATACGAAATGCCGGCATTCACGCCGGCCCAACCGCAAAAGTAGTCATTTCCGCAGCCGAAAGCGGCGAGAATGTCGTGGTCACAGTCACGGACGACGGTCCGGGTGTACCTATGGATGAACTCCCACGGCTTTTTGAACCGTTCTACCGTCCGGATCGTTCCCGCAGCCGTGATACCGGAGGCAGTGGCCTCGGGCTCGCCATCGTCCGCACCGCCATCGAAGCCTGCGGCGGGGAGACATTTGCCTCGCTGCCTCCGAGTGGCGGGTTTGCGGTGACGATCCGTCTGCGCAAGAACATGCCCGCCGGGCAGTGAACTACTGGAATAGCCGTAGTTTTCACGGACTGTGGCCGTTTCGTCACCAACCCATGCTCGAAATTGTAGAATTCAAAACCAGTTTTCCTGACAAAAACGACTGTTCTGATAGGTTTTAATAAAAACCAACGCCAACAATCCTTTGTTTTATATAGGATTTCGACATCTCTGTGAAAAAAAGCGAAAATCTTCATCAAAATGGGTTGACCCGTGGGGTTGGGTTGCTCTAGGTTCCGCCCGTCGCCACGACGGAGGGCGACCGAGAGACAGGATGTCGATCGCGGTGCTCATGTAGGAGGCAGGACGAAAGTT
>Ga0209512_1000364_pt1 | contig 80210 bp, 94 predicted proteins | sample frozenSSSSmetaG_FD_184142 | JGI IMG/M metagenome (GOLD analysis project Ga0209512, IMG submission 184142) | Glacier valley bacterial and archeal communities from Borup Fiord, Nunavut, Canada, to study Microbial Dark Matter (Phase II) -... | ecosystem: Environmental > Aquatic > Freshwater > Ice >...
ATTGATTGCGACACCATATATTTCACAGTGCAAATGCTATCTTCTGGGATGGTTCAAACTCGGTTACGTCGTTCAGCTTGGTGGGACCAACTCTACCTAAGTAGAGTTTGTGGAAAACCAACGATTACTCATGGAACCAGAAGCAAAAGAATACGGAGTATGAGAGCAGAAGGGGGGGAAAAAATAGCAAAAAACATACAACAGCAGGTATTCGCTGGTGGTCACCCACCCAACTACTAATCTGCCGATCTAGAGCTTGTGTATGGCAGAGCGGACGGGATGCCCAATTCTCTCTAGTCTGTGGTCGTATGTGATAGTTACATCGTTAAAGACATTTCTATTCGTATGCTGTTTATTTACTAATTAGCTGTTAAACATTTCTAGATGGCCTTTAATAATTATATTTTAATTCCTAAATTCTTTAAACCTTCACTTCATTTATATGAATATTTAGAAAAGTGTAAAACCGTAAAAGAACCTTTGGAAATGGAATAGTGATCTTATAAGAACAACAAATGTTAAACATAAGAATAGAAAGTTCTCTATAATACTAATCGAAGTACATAAGTTTCAGTGACAACGTGAAGCTCCACTGATGCTTGAGCGCATTCCCTTGTGCTAACTAACCTGACCCCTCGTAGCCTCGTGCGCGAGGCTGAACAGGTACAGCGAGGCTGGCGTTCCGCCTCGCGCTAGCTCCGGGCACTAGCGGCATGCCCGCGCTTTCCTCACCAGGTCTGGAGCCAGCCAAATTACCAAAAGTAAACAAATGACGCCGAAACCTAGTTGACAGTTGCTGTGAGCTTCCACATTGCCTTTCAGTCACCACAAAAGGCCTCGTTTCGCATGTTTCTTTCTTAGAGATAAAATTTACGGTAGTCACATCAGGGACGTGAAATATGCTCAATTGGTGGCTCGGCAAAGGCAGCGAAGGGACGCGCCGCGACGAAGGTATGCTTAGAGCTTGGGCTTCATCAATTCCACGAGGGTTTCGAGCACAACAACATGAACTGATACACCCAACTTATAGATGATGAAGAACCGCCCGAGACCCCAGCCCCAGTATTTGCTGCTCGAGCTATTAAAAGTGCCATATTTGGCACTCCAGCTCCACCTCCAGACGACACTCTCATTGAGCAACCTGCCGAATCCACAACTATGCCTGCACCAAAACAAAATGTCAGAGCCGGCGCAATAAGCCCAGTCAAGCCACAAGGAATTTTAATGACGCCTGGAACAGCGAGAAGCAGGAAAACAGTGTCGTTTGGAGCTGCCGTCAAAGACAACGAGACGAAACCAACAAGCAAAACTGGCATTTCGGACGATTGCCCTGGAAAGTTTCCGAGCCCATGGACACCGAAAGAGCCCAGCAAGCTCGGAGAAACCCCTCTGAGGAGGACTGCGTTGACGAAGACTCTGGAGAGTGTGAGGGATACGAAAAGGAGGAAGACAGAGGAGAAGCAGACAACGACGCGTTCTGTGGACTTTGACACGCCGCAATCACTGCGGGAGTTGGATGTCAAGGCAGGCTTATCGGGACCTCAGATACCAGGAAGTTCGCAACAGACCGAACTGCAACAATCCAAACCCCGACCAAGGGATCTGGAAGACTTTGATGGTGACATGACGCTAGATCTCAACGAGCCACATTCACAGTCAGGCCGGTATTGGAAGTCGGAATATGAGAGATACCATGAGGATGCGAAAGACCAGATGAAAAAGCTTGTCAGATACAAGCAATTGGCTAAGTCATATGCGAAGAAGAAGGATGAGGAAGCTATTGATCTCGGCGATAAGCTTAAGGAGGAGCAACAAAGAGTGTTGCAGATGGAAGAAAAGGTTGCAGAATTGGTAGCGCAGATTGCGGAGGGACGACTTAATGGCGATCAAGATGATTCACCTACGATGATGAAAGATCTTGCTCGACAGACTGCTCTCGCGGTCCAATATAGGGATCAAGTAGATCAGTTCCGGAATGCCCTGGAGAATCGGAAGGAGACGAACAACAGCGAGAAAGTAATGTCTAATGATGAAGAGACAAATATAGAACTCAAGAGAGTGAAAGAAGAGCTCCATGAAATGAATTCTCTTCGAGCGGAAATGCACAGCCTGCGATTACATCTAGCAATGGCGGAAAAGAAAGCGTCAAGGCTCCGTGACGAGAACGCCAAGTTGACTAGAGATATGGCCAAAGCAAACGAGGAGCTCAGTCAAAGCGAGAAGCGTCGGCAAGCTGCAGAGTCGCTGAGTCGAAACAGCGTGGAATTACTGGAAAGTCTTCAGAAGGACTATAATAATCTCAAGGAGTCAGCAAAAGCCCAACGCAGAGACGCTGAGCACCTTCTCAAGAAACGCCATGACCAAGTCTCCGAATTGAAGAAGGAGATAGCTACTCTCAAGGACAAGGTCCTGGCCTCAAGCACGACTGACAAAGTGCCTTTTAGCACTTCGATAGCAGGAAACGGAAATCTGCGAAGGACGGCAATCCTTTCCAAAGAACGCGATCTCATGTCAATGGAACCTCCATCTAAACGAAGACTACAAACCACCCGTCCAGCGGAGACCAACAAGGCCGCGCAAGAAGTCAATATTGCGGCTATCGAAATCTACGAAGACAACTTGACAGATAGTAAGATACCAGTTCTTGGCGGGTCTACGGTCAAACCACGAAAGTCGAGGACAGACTTCAAAGAATCTGTTGATGAGTCTAGAGATCCAAGGCCAAAATCTGCAGCGCTCGGTGAGATTGCCAATAATAAGAATGGCCCGTCTTCACTCGCCAGACGCCATACATCAGACCTCAGTTTGCGTGAGAGATTCTCGAATCTTTCCGTGGATTCTCCTAAAATGGAACTTCCACCGCCCGTTGTCGAATTAGATAGAGCCAAATATCAAAGACAGGTTGCACCGAGTCCCAGGCCATCGATGTACAATATACCATCGGATACACCGAGGCAGGCAGTAGTTCGCCCACGATCCTCGGGGACAGATGGGGCCGCAAACAGAGCTGGCAACATGCAGCCGAGCAGACTGTCAAGCATGGCAAGCACCAGATCAAGGACAACGCTGGATCCGGAACGAGCAGCCGCGGCCAAGGCTAGACTGGAGCAGAGAAATGCAGAGAAAAGGAGAACACGAGAGTCGAGGGAGATTGCGAAGGCGTAATGAAGGACTAGGCGTCATGTTTGGCATTATAAATACTCGAGTACAGCTCAGTATTGCTGTAGTCATGTTAGCGAGCGACTTGTTGGGAGTTTTGGCACTTTGCCATTCCGAATGCGGAGATATCAAGGTCAAGAAGAGGCTGGTGGCGAAGGCGTCTGTTGGTCATCATCACATGAATGAGTCGCATGGTTGACGGCGTTTTTTTTGCAGAAAATTTCTGAGAGGTACTCTTTTTTTTTGAAGATGCAAAGGCTTTATGATACTGTTGATAGCAGGTTGATAGAGCAATTAATCATGTATGGAATGTGTTTCAAGTGAAGTTTGTTCTGCTGTTGTCCTCTCAATAACCTGATTGATTTATGTTTGCCTTGTTTGACAGCGTTAGCTTATCGTGGTTTCTTGACAAGGCCATTGATAAGGACGCTACAGGCTCTGCAGCCAGCCGCTGATCCCGGCAGCCGTCTGCACTGTCACACCTTCGAAACTGAGGTGTCGCCTTCCTTTGCCGTCCATCAGCCTCACACATATACCCTTCCTAACTATCAAATTCGCCTTTAGTCCTCTTGTGATTTACTTTCAACCCACTTCGTCCACAGCAGCTACTTATACACACTGTGCTTTGGTTTTTGGCTTGCAACATCCAACACTCTGCACCACTGGTGGTCGAAGTCGATCTCCCCATCATCTGCATTTACAGTTTGCGCTACCTTGTTGGCCATTTCCAACTCTCGGACTCCATCTTTCACACACCAAGGAACTTCGACTTTACCATAGACAATCAAGGCCAGCGACAAAATTACACTGCCTCCACCACTTCACTGTGCCAACAATGTCGAGTGCTCCTGCAAAGCGTCGATTGGCGAGCGAATTTGCAGCTCTCCAGAAGGAGAAGTGGTGCAAGGTTGATGTAAGATCTGGTATGACCTCGAAGTGTCAACAATATACTAATACTTCTACAGCTCAGCAACGGCGAAAACCTCTTCAGATGGACCGTAGGTCTCATGGTCATCAACAAGGACAGTTACTACGATGGCGGCTATTTTAAGGTTAGTCATAAGTTGGATTGATGCTCCAACATGGACGCCAAATTAATTGGTCCACACAGGCGGAGATGACATTCTCTTCTCAATACCCAATGAGTCCTCCTACATTCAGGTTCCTTCGACCGATCTATCACCCCAACATCTACCCCGATGGCAAAGTCTGCATATCAATTCTCCACCCACCAGGAGAAGATGCGATGTCAGGCGAGTCGGCCACGGAGCGCTGGACGTCTGTACAAAGTGTCGAATCCGTGCTTCGCTCTATTCTCTTGCTACTGGACGACCCTGAGGTTTCTTCGCCAGCCAATGTCGATGCCGGCGTGCTATACCGCAACGATCGTGCGGCATATATTATGAAGGCTGCAGAGGATGTGGAGAAGAGCAAGGCCGATATCCCGGAAGGATTCACGATACCTATTTCCTTAGAGGATTCGCCTCCACCAAAAATTGACCATGACGACGACTTTTGGAATGAGAGCGATGTTGAGGACGACTTTGGTGGCAGTGACAGTTCAGGGGAAGATGCTGAGATGAATGATTTTGGCGAGGATGAGGATGGAGAGCAAGAGTTTGAGGATAGCGAGGAGGACGCGGCTGCTATTGATGAGAACTAATGCTCGACCTTCAATATCCGATTTCTACGACTCAAACTGGGTCCATTCCGGATAGACGCTCAGCTACCGAAGCGACGCTCCTTCAATATTACGCAGGGGATGTTGCTCTTGTTGACGTGGACTGGAATTCTTCACAAGAGGCGGATACACGACTTCTCTATTTTTGTGCGCTAGGCGTTATCGCATATTGGTAAATGGCTCTGGGACTTCAGCGGCATATCTCAGGCGCACTCTATGCATATTTCAACTGGGTGTGGAGGGTGTGGACAGCAGCATAGAAAGGTGTGCTTTGACGCATTATGGCGTTAGGCGTTGCCTCTTAACAAAGGCATATATAGGGCCTTAGAGTTAGGCATGAAATACTACTAGATTTCTACTTTGAATTTAGAAATGTCTTCACGAGGAATATTTCACAAATAGTACTTAGGTATGGAACTGTCACGGTGTTTTTTGCAGGATGGGGCTGTCCCGTCGTCACGTGATGACACGCATTCGTCTTTCGAGACTCCCCCCTGCCACCCAATGACGACGGCGTCTTATCGCGATACTGCATGCGTGTACATACACCTACCTACGCATGTGCGAATCCACTGTCGATCACTGGTCTCGGCATCCCACCAAGGTCGGACATACCTAGTTCCTGGAAGCGATCGAAAATAATACGAGGATACCTGTATATTATGGTTTAAATAGACCTTGTGTTTCTTCAACTGACTATGATATACACGAAGTGAGGGTTTTACTACTGACGCTTCAATCAGCCATATTTGAGCTCCACGACTGGCATGCCATTCCTGAATGAATGCCATTATTATCGTATTATCGCGGCCCGAGATTGTACCGTCCCACTTTGATGAGCTAGGAGCTATCTCCTGATGTTTAGAGGACAATTGGAGCCAATTCAAGGTGAGCAGCATTGCTCTTGTTGGGAGTCAATCTATTGTCTGCGGGGAACTTAAGCTATAAGCTATTGTGTTGTCATTATGTTAATGCGTTGCTGACTTCGTCTGTGGTGGACAGTGGTGGCTGAGCTGAAGCAATCATTCACCTCCCAAACGATTCAACGACTAAACCTGGACGACTAAACCTGAACGTCTCAATCACTTCCATTGCGAACCATTGCGAACCATTTAATCTGCATTGTCTCGAATCTGCCTTCGCCTTAGCAACATAAGAAAGTCGTATGTCTCTTATAGTTCGACCACATCTGCTCGCAGCATTACATCTGGGCGAGCTCAAGTCTTAGCAGGAATCTATCTTTGAGCTTCTTTTCATGTTTACCCACCTATCATGACAATGATATCTAGCTCAGGGGACGGCAATGGGTTTCGAGAGTCTTCCCATCGATTCTCAAGAGTGAAACTGTCCTCCTTTACACCACTGATCACGAAGGCAAAAGATACCCAAGAGAGTCTCGACGCAAAGAAGGATGCAAAACGATCTTCATTTCAACGCCGGTTTTCGATGGGAAAGGATGCGCAAAAGAATGATGAGGCAAGCTCATTTACTGGCGGCATTCCGATTTCTCCCTCAATCAAACCTCGCGTCATACAAAAACCTCGGCCTGCATCCAAGTTTGGATCTATAGGAAAGAAGTCTATTCTGTCTGTTGACGAAGAGTCACTTGAAAGCAATGATGCCCTGACAGAATCTCCAATGGGGAGCACATCCCAAGATTCAGATTTTACATACCCGAGAGAAGGACAGCACTTGCTCTATTACGGGGAAGTGCTGACAACCATTGGCATGTTTAAGAAGAAAAAGGAATACATTGTCCTGACAGATACACACTTGATACGATTCAAAAGTCTTCCCCATGCTTTGGAAGCATTCCCAACGATATCGCGAGGCAACAGAAGGCACTCAAGAACAAGATCCTCTACAGCCTCTATCGGCTCAATGCAAGAAATCCAGTCTCTGAATTCACGGTCGAGCAATGAAAGAGAAAGTGGAATTCTCTTGAGCCAAATTATCGCGGCTTATAAGCTTGAAGATGGGCGACCCTACTTTGTCACAGAAGTTGTATATCTGGATGAGGCAACTAACAGCGTCGGGTCAATCCAACTTATGCTTCATGATCCTCGAGAAGCAGATCTGTGGCATACTTCCATTCAAACAGCCTCTCAGAATGCAAAGCTAGTGTCAAATCACCGACTTCCTACACGCACAATCGACTACATTGTACATGTGCTTGAAGCTGCGCAGGACTACGATGGGAGCCTGAAGGTATTTCGAGTGGTTCGCCGAAGCAAAAACGGCAAAACATCCTCAGATGACTTGGCAAAGTTGAGCTCTTCAGTGTGCTACCTTGTTATTGGTATCAATCGCCTGCATCTACTATCCGTACCCGATTTTCAAAGCCAATCCGGTCCTATGGATACCAAGGCAACCAAAAGCAGCTATGGATTGGTCACGTTAGTATCAATGGAAGTGCATGATAGTGATGACTCCCTAGAACTAGGATTTCGACTCCCACTTCAACCCATAACTGTTCTGTCACTGGCTTCGTCCTCCGGTGCCGAGATTGGAAGGGCGATCTTCAGGTCTATATTATATCTGAAACCACAGTGGTTGGATTATACTTTTCTTTACAGTGGTCCACAGGATGTCTTGGACGATGCGAATGTTGACCTTGGCCTCGCAGAGGACAATGGATGCTTTGACAGAACCCTGATTGCGTATTGTCTCGCATATGGCTGCAATCCAAACAACATTCGGTACACAATTGATTATGAAGCGGAAGATGCTCCAGAGTTTCTCTTATTGCCGTCAGCCGAGTCGAGGAGGTACAGCATCCAAGAGCTCCTTGCAATCTTCCGATCGCTCCGATTCAATGAGTCGTTTCGGTCAATATCCTTCAAAGGCGTAAATCTTGAATGTCTTCATGGCCTTGTGGACCTTTATGGTAAGGATCATATTGCGTTCACTTCCCGATCGGGCATTCCGATCAAGAGATATTTCGAAGTAGTTCCCGAGGGAAAGTCGTTGCTCTACCAAGAGGTCCAGGCTCTGGCTTTGAAGACGTATAAAACACGGAGATTGAACTTCGGCGATACTCTTCCACGAAGAAGACCACGAGACACTTATGAAGAAGAGGGCACGCCAAAGGACCCAGGATGCGAAATAGCCGCTGGGCTTCTACCTCTCTGTCGAGTACGGTTGACGAATGTTGATTGGATAGTTCTCAGTGGCATTGAGCTTGGAGAGACTGATCTTGATGAGATTGAACCGGCCTTACATGAGAGACTCTCTCGTTTTCGATGTCTGGAAGTATCACGCTGCGGACTGACTGACCGAGGCCTCCAAGTCTTCTTAAATAACCTTGAGAAGCAGAACGCTACGATGGAGTGCATCAACATCTCTGATAATCCTGGCCGTTTACATCTCGGCAATTTCCCTATAACCATGAGTCGATTCTCCCAAATCAGGAAGCTAGACTTATCCAGAGCAACGAGTACCTCTGGAGTTGAACCTTTGATTGCTGCAGAGGTAATGTTGGCTTGGCGACTCCAGGAGCTGGTATTGACTGGTGTCCCTGTACGTAAATTCTCTTTCTCACAAGGGGTTTTTTTAATGTTGACTTACTGATAACTTTGCAGGTCAATGATAAGACTCTCGATGCCATTTCGGCTTATGTCGCCAGTGATATGTCAAGTTCTCTCCGGTTGCTGCAAATGGATCAGTGTAATTTGACGGGAACTCATGTAGCTGTGCTCATGAGGTCTATGTGCCATGTACCAGGTGAAGCACGAAACCTGCAGTTGCATATAAGTGCCAATAGACTTGAAAAGGGCAACAGCGACATTGCCAAAGCTATCAAAGATTGTCTCACACCATCCCATTTGGTCATGCGAATGGTAGAATATCAGACTGAGTCTCGTTTCAGACAGCTCCTGGAGGCATTACGCGAAAACACCACGATCAGATGTCTAGACATCTCGAAAGCTTCTCTTCCATACGACGCAGGCGAAGAGACGTGCATCGCTCTCCAACGAGTGTTTGAAGAAAATACAACACTTGAAGAGTTAGATATCTCTGGGGAGCAGGCTCACCTTGAAGTCGCGCGCTTCGGTATTGGCCTCAATTATGCACTTACGGGATTGAAAAAGAACAAAACACTCAAGATTCTTAAGCTGGAATATCAAAATCTCGGCCTCGAAGGTGCCAATACTCTTTCGTCAGTCATTGAAAACAACCATGCACTCACACATATCTACTGTGAGCATAATAGCATCAACCTCCAAGGATTCACGACCCTTGTCAATGCTCTCGCGAAGAACTTCACCGTTCTCAGTCTGCCTCTGATGCAGGATGACCAGAATGAATCTGTGAAGCGTATGAGATCAATAATCAACGACAGCCGAAATGCAGCCAAAGGCGAAAGTGGAGCAAAACATGCCGTTCGCAAGACTTTGACTACACTTGGGGTTCATATAAAAGAGAATCCCTTACCAACTCCACAAGATATTGACCAAGCTATACAAATCCTCAATAGCAGATGGGCAAAGCAGAAGGACCGCCTTGTGGAGTTGCTACAAAGAAACGTGAGCATTGCTCAAGGACTGCAGACCAGGAGCATGTATGAAGGTGATACGGAGATGGGTAGGCTGATGCGGCCATCGACGGCCGGAAGCGATTCAATCATCGTGGATGCGGTCATGAGAAATACCACACCTAGGGTTGAGAGGTCTAACCCTGTAGATACATACACTGATGGGAAAAAAGGCAGAATAGGCTCTCTGGACGAAAATATGAGAGGTGACGGAAGTCCAGTTTCCAGGAAGGAGCCAAGTTCGCCACATGGAAGAGAGAGGTCGATGTCGGAACTCACAGCCAAAATTGCAAAATTCGAATTGGGAAATGATGGAAAATGAAGGTAGAGGATAGGAGTACTTGGGCGTAGCATTATAGAGAAAATCGGAGGAAAAGGCGATTGACCGCTCGTAAACCTTTGGAGTTAGCCTTGCGGGTGGCACAGCATTTGCAAGGAGTTAAGGCATAAAACAGCGGAATAGCTTCACGGACTTAGTTGTAGAGCATGCCTTCTGTGAGAGATCATAATGATAATACATTGTACGACAGACTTTAGCCTTCTCGCGACTCTGACACAATAGTGAGTCTCCCCACTTAACCATGTTGATTTCAGATATCAGAACAAGTACATTCACGTTCCGGGACTCCTCGCTGCGAGCCATAACTCAAGCAACTCAAAACATACCGCGCCATACCACCAGCACTCTGTTCGCCTTCCAAAGCACAAAACTTTCACACCCATAAAACTCGACTCACAACGCCTCTCATCCTCGCATCTCACCGCTCAACCCAGTCCACCCCACATTCCCCTCACCCTCCTGGCCAGTTGCAGATCCTTCGGCTGAATCGTCACCCTCTTCGCATGAATAGCACACAAATTCGTGTCCTCAAACAGATGCACCAGAAACGCCTCCGCCGCCTCCTGCAGCGCCTGGATCGCCTGGCTCTGCCATCTCAGCTCCTGGTTCCTCGGCACCAACGTGAGCGCTATCTCTCTCACGAGCCTGCTGAACGGCAGTTTCAGGAGCACCAGTTCGGTGGAGCGTTGGTACTTTCGAATCTCTTTCAAGGCGAGGGTGCCGGGCTTGTAGCGCCGCTTGCGTGCGGGTAGAGGGTCGCCCGGTTCGATGTGTGAGCTGGTGTGGGTGCGGCTGGCGGCGCTGGTGGCTGTGGTTTTACCGCCGTGGGTTTTGCGGATGCCACCTTGGGGTGGGTAGAAGGATTGGCGCTGGGACATGGTGGATTCTAGATATTCGGAAGTTGATGATGAGTTGCTGATGCGTTATTTGGTGGGTAAGAACGTTGTCGAGCTCTTGCGAGCAGGTTCTGGTGATGGATGCCCCTCACTTAGTTTGCTTTGAGAGGGAGGGACGCGCCGACGCGATACTCCGCTGAGGTTGTGGTGAAATGGAGCTCGATTCAGGGCGTATATCAGTGATGGCTACGCGCTTCTGCTTCTTGCTCGATTGATGGTCATCAATGATGCGAATAAGATTTCGTTGGATTACACAGTGTCGCTTGTGTGATTGCTAGAGCTTTACTCCGTGGATGTTGTTTATCCTTTATCCTCGCGATTTGCTAAAGTGCCTGCCTCTCAAGGGCCCGGCATGGTCCCGCCGCTAGAGTACGTACCGAACTGACAGGGATACCACAACACAATGTAATACGTCCCCTCCAGTCGTAATCCATCCATGTCAGCGCCACTCTCCATTACCTACAGGTATTCACCTACTCCGTACCCTTACAAACCACTCCGGCTGAGGTGGATAAGGACAGCTTGGAAATACCATCCAGCAATCCGCAGACACAAAGAAAAATATGAAATACGTGTCACTTCAAAGCACTCTCATTAATACAGCTATTTCCTCTAGGCATCTTGCTCACGACAATTACTCCGATTTACTACTGCAATAACACTTCAGACAACGCCGAATAGACCGCTCCGAACGCACCAGCCATTGAGAGCGAGGCGCATCGAGACGAAAACGACGATGGATCAGATGGTTGGAGCCGGAGACGGCGGGCTCGGTGGACAAGTTGGATTCCCTTTGGAGACGTGGTTTTGGGAGATGCCAGTGTGCACACGGCTTTGGACGACGGCGACGGTCCTCACGAGCGTGCTCGTGCAATGCGAGATTGTGAATCCGTTGAAGCTATTCTATAGTTTCCGCGCGGTATTCGTGAAGAATCAGGTACGTCTCTGTCTCTCTCTGTCTCGTTCTCCTCCCTCTCCCACTCTCAACCGGCGCATTGCATTTGAACGTATGAAGCTGACGTTCTTGATTCGAACAGTTCTGGCGCCTCATAACCACCTTCCTCTACTTCGGCCCCCTCTCCCTCGACCTCGTCTTCCACGTCTTCTTCCTCGCCCGCTACTCCCGCCTCCTCGAAGAATCCTCGGGCCGCTCCCCCGCCCACTTCTCCTGGCTCCTCCTCTACTGCTGCGCCTCCCTCCTCTTAATCTCTCCCCTGGTCTCCATGCCCTTCCTCGGCCACCCCCTCTCCTCAACACTCGTCTACATCTGGTCGCGGCGCAACCCCGATACACGACTTTCCTTCCTCGGCCTGCTCGTCTTCACCGCGCCGTATTTACCCTGGGTGCTGATGGGCTTCAGCTTCGTGCTGCACGGCATAGTGCCGAAGGACGAGATCATGGGCGTCGTGATAGGCCACGTCTGGTACTTTTTCGCCGACGTGTATCCGCCTTTGCACGGGGGCTATAAGCCACTGGACCCCCCGGGATGGTGGAGGAGGTTGTTTGAGCGGAGGAGGGAGAGGGAGGAGGAGACGCTGGAGAATGTCGATGTACCACCGGAGCCGCGGCCGGCGATTGCGCCGTTTGCGGGCGAGGCATGATGATGGGATGAGCAGTGGTTAGCATGAAATTCGGGATGTGGAGTTACTCTCATAGAGATAGGACGATTTGGGGCCAAAGCATGGATGGCGTTGTGAGTTAGGGAGTTACAGTACAGTCATTTGAGATGACATGAGTGTCAATATTCCCAAGCTCTTTGATTTCAGGATTTGTAATTATATACCATAAGTTATCTTGTGGTAATTATCGGCTGCATCTGAAACTAGATTCAGTATCCTCGAGATGGAGAGTACTGGAATCCGAGCCTCTTCCTGCTAGTTCTAAATTGTGCCAGTGCGGAGTCGTCTGTCAGTTCTCAAGAGTCAACCAAATTAAGCCGAGAGTCTCGCTACTTTCATCCCACCATCGTCCTGTTCTCGCCGTCGGAAGTCATCTTAGTGTTCCCATGCGATTCTAACCAACTATGAGATTTGACAACAGAACGGATAGTGGCGGCGTAAGATAACAACAGCAGTAGTATATCCCATATATCACAGCAGTAGTAAACATGACTACTCATCCTAAATGGGAGAAAAAAATAAACGAGCGACCAGAATTAACGCAAAACGTAATGCAAACGTATTGATGGTTGATATTGTTGTTGCTAGTCAAACTCCAGAAGTCAACCGAAATTTATAAGACAGTTCCTATCACAACGATGAGTCACCAGTTGCAAGATTACAATAAGACAGAAAGTGAAGGATGAAACATTTGATTTTTCTACAGGCACCATCCGAGACAGGCCGCCTATGAAATCCTCCATCCAACAAGTTTTTTTTTGGTGTTTTATCTGCATCCGTCTCTCTCACCCGCTATATCCAGTCCTAATCGTGGAATATCCTCATCCTCCATATCCACATCCATGCCGACAAAAGAAAAATGTGGTGCAGAACGTGCGGTAGGTATTGTATTCGACGCAGCGAGCAAGGCAAGAATAAAAAATCAATAAGTGATAATCGCGGGAACTCTGAAACCAGGCGAAAACGAAAAACCATTAGACATATGACACGCTGGCATCCAGGAGCCATGTCCCCTTGAACCCGAAAAACATCCGATAACCGTACGTGCTGCAGCCACAGAGTGGGCAAACAAACGCTGAATGTCGAGAGTCGCCGAAACCAGGTATCATCCTGTAAGACAAAGTAACATAGTCTCAAACGCCGACATGCCAAAAAAAAACCCCGCCCATTCATTCTCCATCATGATCATAATGACATGGTGACATTTAAGATCTCATAACGCCATTGATACCGCCAAAAGGAGTAGGCCTGCCGCCTCCATAAACCGGAACTGGTACAACCGCCGCTGGTATGCCAGCATTCGAGATGCCAGAACTACCCGCTGGCTCGAGTTTCAAGATACGACGAAGACTATCTTCCATGCTTCTAATATCTGAATTATGCAGGTGAGATGAAGTTACAGATGGTGGCACGACTACATCCAAAGACGCCTGCCTAGAATTGAGGTTGCCGCCAAACATATTGGGGCCTGAAAGAGAATTCTCTTTGACATTGCGAGAAGGAGTTTGCGGGGATTGGAAAGAGCGGTCCATTCTCTCGGGAGTCGGAATAGGTGTCTTTGTGGGCGTGACCTCCTGACGAAGGCCAGAAGACCGAGGCGTATTTCTCATCCCACCAGCGGTACCTCCCATCCCATCATTGATGAAAGGAAAAGTAGTATGACGTGACTGAGGAGAACCGTACGCGTTGTTGTTAGGTGCAGTGAGGGTTGCTCGCTGTCCGTTGTGACTGGGCGTTGGCGGTTTCTGACCTGAATATGAAACCTCATCTGAACGTCTATTAGATGAGGCTGGACTCTGTCTAGAAAACAAAAATGACTTCAAGGCCTCTGATCGATCTGTCGTCTTTTGATGTTCGGCAGTGATTGGTGGCGGTGTACTGAGAGCTGATGGTGTCGATCGAGCCGCGTTGATTCGCTCGTTATAAGGGGTGGAAAATGCTGGACCATACGGCTTCCCAGGAGTGCCATCTAATTCCATTGCGAACATGCTGCTGGCAGAGCCACCAGAAAAATGTGATGGGCGGCTACGGGATTGGGCATTTTGAAGAGGTGTCGTGTAGCCATTTGTTGGCGAGACCGTTGGAGATTGAAATGGGACCGATGCGGAATTTCCACTTCGGGCTCTTGCCTTCTCTTCTCTGTCCGCATTGAAGAAAAAGTCCAAAGGTGATTCTTCACGGCGTGGTTCGGGAACCAAAGGTTTGACGATAGAGGGCGTAGGTGAGTCACCGGCGCTGGAATTGCCCTCATCGGCTCGTGGATCGGAAAGCTTGATGCTTGGAGACTCAGGAACAGACTTCGAATAAAAACTGGGTAGCGGTAAAGCAGAAGGGGCTGGCGAAGCATGGAATGTTGGACCGGCATAAGCCGCAGCATTTGGAGTCGAGATCGGCTTGGACTGGCCAACAGACTGGACACTTCTCACAGGCGGGGTGCCACGATCTGCCCTTGGACCAGCTGGGGTGGTTATCGTATTCTTTGCACGATTCTTGCCTCTTGATTTTGGTTTTGTGGCACTTTCTGGAGCAGTAGAGAGTGCCTCGATCCTTCCTTGCTCACCACCGGCCATTTTCTGCGGTGTCCTCGGTGGTGTTGTTGGCTGTCTGTACTTCGCGGTTGATTGCAAGTTGTTTCCGATGGATTGCTTGTTGTAGAAGAGAGGGTTTTGAGGGTTTCGAGATGAGGCTGCCGACGACGAAATGGCTACACTCTGAGTGTGGCGTTGTGCCGGTAATTGAGGGGTCAAAGTCGACATGCTGGACCTAATAAATAGGCGGTCTCTGATGCGATCGACGAAGATAATAGTACTTGATATAGTTGTTTCGAAATGAGACTCGCTGGATACAGTCGGAACGACAGCTGAAAGACGCTGGAAGACGCGTGACAATAGAGGGGTTCAGCGGTGGCGGTGCTTTGTCGGTGGTTGGTGGCTTATGTGTCGAAGATTGCGGTTCTCAGCCAGTCGGGGCCTGTTGGTTTTGTGATGGCGTCTATATTTAGGTGAAGGAAAGAGTGTGATGGTGAGATGGGCATGTCTTCGATTGAAGGAGTTGATGGATGGTGAATCAGACGGAGGACTGAAGGTCTGAAGGTCTGGAGATGTGTTGGTAGCAACAGGGAAAGGCGGAGAGACGTCAAGTCAGTCACTCGCTCGGGCTGGCGAGAAGGCAAGAAGAGGCTGCGCTAAACCGGATCCGCATCCGTCAAGTGGCAAACCAAAAGGCGGTACGGTACGGACGGGACGTGCATCTGGGGATTCACGCATCATAATTCCAGCCTTACATATCAACCTTCTCGTCTACGTCTTGCGCGAATAATCTACGATCGTTCGAATTCGGCCTCGGTTTATTATTTACTATTTCCGTTTGCTTGAAAGGATTCATCTTCACTTGTCCTACCAAGGAATCTTTGCCTGTCCGAGACTCCATTGTTGGTCTTTCAAGGTCTCAACGCTCGTGCTCCTGCTCGCGCTCGCTGCCAACGGCCGAAGCACCTGCTAGCATTTACCACGCCGATCCAGATCATCGACGCAGTAGCGACCGAGTGCACATCGCCCCGACATATAAATAAACCCTCGACAACAACTTCGCCATGGCAGACGTCGACATGACGGATGCACCTTCGACTTCGGGCGGACCGGTCAAGAGGACTGCCGCCGGCAAATCTAAAGCATCAACTGGGGAAAGCGGCGGAGACGGCAAGAAGCGGTTTGAGGTCAAGAAGGTGCGGGAGCTCACTCTGGGTCCACGGAAGATGAACTGAAACTAACTACTGGGCAACAGTGGAATGCCGTAGCTCTCTGGGCCTGGGATATTGTCGTCGACAACTGCGCTATTTGCAGAAACCATATCATGGATCTATGTGCGCTTATGCCCTCATTAAGTCGACGCTGAACTTGAACTGACATGTAACAGGCATCGAATGTCAGGCAAATCAGGCTTCGGCAACGAGCGAGGAATGTACAGTAGCTTGGGGTATTTGCAACGTACGTTAACTGATTGCCTAATCATGAACTCTCACTGACGTGGACTCTAGCATGCTTTCCACTTCCACTGCATCTCGCGTTGGCTCAAAACACGTCAAGTCTGTCCCTTGGACAACAGAGACTGGGAATTCCAGAAATATGGCCGGTAAATATTCGAAAATGGCGGTAGAATTGCTGCATTGCTACATATCGGGTCGAGGGATTGAGGGGTTACGACCTCTAGGTTGGCTTGGGAGTGGGGATTCGACAGTTTGGTCAACTGGTGATTCTCCGCATGGCTATTGATTGGATGTCGCGGTGCATCATGAGGAGTCGGAAGAACGAAAGACACTGATGAGAATAATGAATGACACGACATTCGCTCAGCATAGAGCATTAGAGCAGTCAATTTGAGGCACTCGTACAGGGAAAGATTTCATTGGACTCGCAGCATTCCGTGACGCTCTCCATATATGGATCAAGTGACAAGCTTTCCATCTACCATAATGCCGTGTGCAAGACCTTGCTGTCCTGTCCGACTCCCAGCCACCGGCAGCCACTGCACTGGATGGCGTTTGAAGAAGGGCCAGGGCGGAACGATGATGACGAAAGTGAGAGCGGTTCCGGCGAGACCGATGTAAAGCGCCAACTTGATATCTTGGAGAACGAATCCGACAATGAATGCAATAGCCTGATCATATATTAGAGAGATGATGCTTCTGGTTGGGCGAGAATGGACGTACTCCAACGACAGCCAAGAGTACAGTTGCTAGCAACTCGGCGAGTCTCTGGCCTTCGAAGTCCTAGGGCCAGTCATGTTAGTCACTGTGAGTATGCTCAAGAGAGGAAGCGTGGTGCGTTAAGCGTAAGCATACAATCTGTCCCTCCGCAAGGTCGCGGACCTTCTCAAGAATCTCGTCAGCCATATTTTCTTGTTGTTGATTCCGCGTTGTCGAGACACGGTCGTGAGCCCAGAGCAAGGCCAGAGACGAGGCTGTATGTACCTAGCGCGATGTGGCCTTTGAGCTCTGAGTGACATCGATAAGCACGTGATCGCAAGGCTAGAGGACAGCCTTGCGGTATGCATACCTGAGAGGGTTTATCCGACCCGACCCTAAAAGGGGCGGGGACTTCACTCGGACTTCACGAATTCATAATAATGATAATAATAGTAATAGTAATGCATAGGCAATGCATAGGCAATGCATAGCCACATACGGTGAATTGATCGGGTCGGAGCATCCATGCACAGCGTGGTGTGAGGGTCTGAGGGTCTGAGGGTCAGAGGGTGTGAATCACATGCAATGTCAGTGGACTGTGTTTGCTTCTGTACACAGCGGCATAGCAGCATGGCTGGGTGATGGGTGCAGAGCATCGGATGATTGCTATCGGTTGCTATCGCTCTGCGGATAGAGTAACATACTATACATGTACCGTAAATGCCTCAAACTGCTATGTACATATGTATGTATCTTTATCTTCCACAGACTCTACAGAGATAATATATATATATATATATATATATATATATATATATATACAAAATACCCTTATATGCCCTCATAATATACTCGTAGGAACTCGTAGAAATGCCACAGATATTATCCTCCAAATGTCCAATGTCCAATATAATATACATACATACGCGTCCAATCCATCCCCTTTGGCCATCTTCGTATAGTATGTAGTTTTGGGCCTTGTGGTACCTAGGTACTTCCGCTCTCGCCCCCCCTCTGTGTCGAATTACAGTGGAAATCCTTTGTCACGGCCAATCAGGGTTTAGCACTTCCCTAAAACTTGCCTCTTTCAAAAACTCAAAAAGCAACCCACACCCAGCTGTTCCTTACCTCCTCTCATCCCACAACTATCCACGGCAAAATTTTACTCGGCAGTACTATATCAAAAACATCATCACAGACACGCAGCTCAGAGTCCTTCTGAACAGCAGTCATCGCTTCCAGCCACCTGTCCAGCAAGCCGTCGTCGTCGTCGTCGAGCTTCAGCATTTCCCCGATACGTCATTTGCGCATTTGCGAAACCAAAGACAGTTGTCTTATTGACACCAACGATTACCCCACCTAATCAAGATCATAATACCGCCACCATTTCAGCTCCTCTGAACATCGATTTTGGCGCGTCGAGCTTCGTGATCATTCCCACGACACTCGCCAGTTGACTTTCGACGCCTCGGCGGCCGTCAATTTCCAAAACCACCAAATTGGCGGGACTCGTACTTCACAAGTTTTCCTTCATCCGTCCGCTCCTCGGTCCAAAGTCCTGGGCCTACTGCGGAGGTGACAAGAAGCCTCCATAACTGGTCTTTCGAGAGACCACAGAGCCAACGACACATACGAACCTATTCTTCTGAGAACCTACCGCTCGGGGTAGGAGACATTAAATCTGGCGCCGTAAATATATAATAACGCCCAGGGAAGACCTGTGCGGAGGAACAACTACCACATTGTCACCAACAAAATTCAGGCGGTCGCTGCGACCCGCCTTTGGAAGGGAGCAGGGACTTATTCAAGTTCGCTATTGTCAAGAAATATCCGACCAGATCAATTAGGATCACAGCTTCAACCATCATGTCTGACCAGGAGGATCTCTACGAGATGCATCGTGACGACACCAGGTACAGCACTCCTGTGCCAGAGCTCGACGATCATCGGAATCAGAGTGCTTCAGTCCAGAGGCCTCTGCGATCGAGGAGAGGGACCATTGATACTCTCTATGGTACACAGGCGCTGAACGAATCCGAGCCTGAACTGTCCTGGGTCAATGAAGCTCTATCCCGGACCAATGCCGTGGACTTCGAAAATGCCATCGATGACGGCGAAGAGATCTCACCGACGCAGAAGCGCAGCCGCAGGCCGACAGCTTCTAGCACTGATTCTCGTGGTGTATCACCACCAAATTCTGTGAAAGCATTTGCTCTTGCCAGAAGAAGAGAGCGCGAACCTTCGGTTGAGCCAGTTTCACACAAGAAAGCGGGCAGAGATGATGCATCAATTAATAGGACAGTATCACGTAACAGTAGAAGAAGCCTGCCAAGCCGTCGCTATACGAACGATTCCGATGGCGCCAGCGTGGCCGATTCCATCCATAGTTCTGCCGCGGAAGACGTTTGTTTCCCTCACACTACGACGGATAATACTCGTGACAAGAGAAAGTTGTATATCGACTTCGACTTTCTTGAGAAGTTCATCGCAGAGGAAGAACGGGACCATACTCCGCCTAAGAATCAGCCTGCACCACGTACCGCCTTCAGGGATCTTCGTTCATCGTCGAGAACACCCAAGTCTACCACTGGTGATTCTACCTCTATTTTCGAGAAGAACGCAGTGGATGAAATCCTTGATGAGAAGCTCGGCAAGACCGCAACTGAGCATTATGATGGAAACCGATTCAGCTTTTTTTCTTCAGCGTGGGAATCTACTATTCACGCAGCCGAATTCGGTGACCTGATCATGCCAGGAGAAGATGTTCGTAATCTCTTCTACCTGCCTGAGGATGAAAGTGATGGTGTCTGGTGGTTGAATATGAACAATCCTACAGAAGAAGAAATCCGAGCTATCTGCAAGGCATTCCAAATTCATCCCTTGACGATGGAAGATATTGAGAAGCAAGAAACCCGCGAGAAGATTGAGCTCTTCCCGGCTTATTACTTTGCTTGCTTCCGATCGTTCAATATCATTCCGGATGATGATAGTGATGATGGCATCGAACTTGAGGCATTCAATGTATACGTTATCGTATTCCGCGAGGGAACGCTTAGCTTCAGCTTTGCTCCTAACCGCCATGTTGGCGTTGTCCGCAAGAGAATTACGGCTTTGAAGGATTACGTTGCCCTTAGTAGTGACTGGATTTGCTATGCGCTCATGTAAGTTTATTGCAATTTTCGTCTGCGAATAGGACTGATTTGGAATAGCGATGATATTGTTGATTCTTTCGCCCCATCCATCAACAAAATCGAAGCCGAGGCCGACAATATTGAAGACCAAGTCTTCATCGCTCGCACCGACGACATGCACGAGTTCCTGCGCACTATTGGCAATGTTCGCAAGACTGTTATGGCTTTGATGAAGCTTCTTGGTGGCAAGGCCGATGTCCTGCGAGGGTTCACGAAGCGCTGCAACGAGAATTACAATGTCACCCCACGAATGGATATTGGTCTCTATCTCGGCGATATTCAGGATCACGTCGTCACCATGATGTCAAACTTGGGCCACTTTGAGAAGATGCTCAGCCGCTCTCACAGCAATTACCTCGCTCAGCTCTCAATCGACAACATAACGCAGGGCAACAATGCGAATAAGGTGCTGAGCAAGATTACGCTATTGGCTTCGATTCTCGTCCCCATGAATTTGGTCTGCGGTCTATTTGGGATGAACGTCAAGGTTCCCTATATGGGTGGGGATGATTTGATCCCGTTCTTCGTCATTCTTAGCTCACTGGTTGTTTTCGTTCTCTTTTCGCTTGTATTGGCTCGAAAATTGAAGTATATCTGAGCGCTGCTGCTTTGCTGTTGCTGTTCTTGGATGTCCGAGCGATTCTTACGTCTGAACCATGGTGCAGCAAGCGTTGGATGATGCGTACTTATTAATTTACTTGGTGTGGATATCTCGTCTCGTACGTGGAGCGTTATTGGTAGTTAGTCGCTGGCGTGGTCTTTTGGATCAGGTTATTCGACTTCATCAGCGTTTAATGGGCGATGGTGGATGTTGTCAAATTATAATTCGTTTTGGTAGTAGAGCATAAAGGTGCAAATTATAGAGTTGGTTTAGATGTGACTGAGAAAACGTCTTACCTACGTGAAGCAAACCTTGGGTGTCCATGTGCTTTTGTCTATTCTACATCGAACGAGGGTCATCCTCGACATTCCAGGACTTGTCAGTTTATCTTCATTTTTCATTTGAAGCCTGAGCTTGTCAACTTGTCGTCATTTTGTGCCATAAAACCAACCCCTGAACATCAGCCGCTTGATCACGTGAACCCCATCATTCCTGCTTGGCCTGAGCGTTCCTCACGAAATCTTTCCAGCCTCGAGCTCAGAGCCGGATCAACCTCACTTCTTGCGCCCATCCGCCCATTACACCTCCAACCCTCAGCCAATCCTCCAATCTCCCCCCTCCACACCTCCCTCGAGAGAAATTTAGAGAACCGCCACGATGGATCAAGGCCCAGAAATCGACGTCTCCAAACTCACCCAGCGCGATCGCGAGGAGCTGCAGCAGTTCATCGTGAACGAGACGCAGAAGAGCAAGATCCAGCAGTGTACGTGCACCTCCCTCCGCTCTTCTCTCCACCGGAAACGCGATCTTCAATCCAGATCCAGCCCCCGCGACGCTGGCGGAGCTCTGAACCTCGGCAATTGCCCGCCCGTCGCTGCTCGTCGTCGTGGGAGGGGATGTGGATTGTGCCGCGAGAGAGGACCAAGCTGACGAGTGCATGTAGCCGTGCACAACCTCACCGATATCTGCTGGACGAAGTGCATCACCGGGTCGATCAAGAGCGGGAAGCTGGACAAGACCGAGGAGAGCTGTGCGAAGAACTGCGTGGATCGGTTTTTGGACGCGAATTTCTTGGTTATCAAGCAGTTGGAGAATATGAGGAATACGCAGTAGAGGAGGGATTTCGTGGCTCGACGGGATTGGCAGGACGGAGGAGCATGTGGGGATTCATGGGAATGGAGAGGGATGGGATTGTATGAGGTGGGCAGAGCATGAGCTGTATGATATGGGATGGAGGTGTATGAATATGCATATTGGGCATTGGCAAAAGTTATGGAGGGGCCGTAATAAGATGGCATAGCGAGATCTTTCACTCCACGAATAGTATGGAGGCATAGACTATAGAATGGAGGGCATTGTATCACATTAACCAGTACAAACTGAACTTCGGCACAGAGCATCTGTTGCAGATAGCAGGCTTTTAGCAATAGGTTATTTGCAAGAACCATTGGAGCACAGAAGACTTGGACAATCATATTAATCTCACAGAAGTCACATGTTGTGGTTTGAATCTGATTTCAGATTTGATTCATTCTTTTCCGTATCGGTCAACGCCGGGGAATGCATTCGATGACATCCGCTAAACCGAGTACTCGTAGCCACGAGACGCTATAACTTGATGCCCGAACAATATCATAACCTTCCATTTCAAATCCAACCACATCCGACCACAGCGACACGCTTAGACGATGGCGAGCTTGGTGGCGGCGATGTCAAGAGCATCGACATCTGCGGTGAGGCGAGCGAAGGCCTTCTTGGATCCATCAGGGCTGGAATAAAAATCAGTTATTGCAATTATAGACGTCATGCAGATGATTAGACATACCGGACAAGGGTGTTGATCTTGACGGTGTCAATATCGTAGAGCTTCTTGAGTGCCTCCTTGATCTGGCGCTTGTTGGCCTTGATGTTGACAATGAAGACAAGAGTGTTGTTCTCCTCGATCTTCTTCATCGCGCTCTCGGTGTTGAGAGGGTGGATGATGACCTGGTGCTCATCGAGGCGGGGCTCGTGAGGGATGCTCTTGCGCGGGTACTTTGGGGAGCGCGAGAGGACAAGGGTCTTTGGGCGGTGGAAGGTCGTCGAGAGACGGACCTTGCGGGCCTTGTGGGAGTGGACCTATGCAATTGTCAGTAAAAGAGATCTTGCTTTGGGATGATGGATGTGAGAACGTACGCCCTTGAGAGCGGCCTTCGCGGCTTCGTTGGCCTTCTTGTTACCCTTGCCGGCCTTGGAGGCACCACCTGTTAATATCACGCATCAGCATTCGCTCTTGTGAACTCGCAATAGCTGCTACTGCTGGTGCGCATTGTGCCCTCCTCTTCCCACGCCCGATCATCTGCAAAAAATGTTCGATCTATCGACCCATTGATACCGATCTATCGGGCGTGGAGAAATTCGGGGTTCATTGCGTCGCTGAAGGCCATTGTGCCTTTGTATATGAAATAGAATGTCACCGCATACCAGTCTTGTTTGAAGGGGCCATTTTGTCGAAGTTGTCGAGTGTCTTGTGGTTGAGAAGGAACTTGAAGGTCTCTGGATTCTGATAAAATGCCCGGATTTTTCGCTTACTCCAGAATTCTGTGTGGGCGCTAGCCAGTAGTGCAAGGCCGTTAGCGAAGCCTTGGCGTCTGGCAGTATCGATAACAGCCATTGTAGATTCTGCCGCCTGACGATCTTACCGCCTTCCTGTTTGGTTGTGAAAGTTGAGAAGTGAGGATTCAGGGCAATTCACAATTCATATTTCCGATATTGCTGTTTACACAGACAAACCTCATCCTTCACGAGAACTCAATTGCATATTAAGCGACACCTAAGCGCCATGGTCCTCTCAAAGAAACGCACAAAGCCTAAATCCCTCTCTCATGGACGACCACCCAGCGCCAAACGTGCCCCGGCTTTGTCCTCCCGCGCAACGCGGACGCTCATACGCACTCACCATACGCTCCAAAAGCAAAAAGCTATCGCACTGAAAGCTGGTGATGCAGCCAAAGTGGCGGAGTTAGAAGCGACGATCCAGAAACAGGGAGGGATTGAGAAATACCAGGTCGCTAGTTTACTAGGGCAAGGCAAGGAAAGGGGAGGGGATAGCAGTAGGGTGCTCATGGAATGGCTGAAGCCGGCAATGCCATTGCTGAAAGAGCGCAAAGAGGGGGAGAGATTGAGATTGTTGGAGGTGGGAGCCTTGAGTACGAGCAACGCCTGTTCAAAGAGCGGAGTGTTCGAGATCGAGCGCATCGACCTGAATAGCCAATCAGAGGGGATCACGCAACAAGATTTCATGGAACGGCCTCTGGCAAAGTTGGCGACGGAGAAATTCGAGATTATAAGTCTGAGTTTGGTGCTCAATTATGTGCCAGATCCGGCGGCACGGGGAGAGATGTTGAGACGGACGCTGCAATTCCTACGTGGTCCATTGGGGGACAATGAGGAGGAGCTACGGGCAGTTTTCCCAGCGCTGTTTCTGGTGTTGCCGGCGCCCTGCGTGACGAATTCGAGGTATATGGACGAGCCGAAGTTGGAGGCGATCATGACGAGCTTGGGATATGTCAAGGTGCAGTACAAGTTGTCGAATAAGCTAGTGTACTATCTGTGGAGGGCGGTGGATCTCGTACCGAAGGCCAGGAAGGAGGTGTTTAAGAAGATGGAAGTTAGAGCTGGGGGCTCGAGGAATAACTTTGCTGTCATTTTGAAATGAGGAGAGGTGGGAGGAGAGGAAGGGAGATGGGATGCTATCACACATCTAATCAAGTGCTGAGACGATGCTGGATACATCACTGTACGGTTAAACAGGGATCAAGCGTTGGTCTCCGTCAACTGGATATCTTGATAAAGTAGAGAATACGACTGGCTTGACACCTGAGCCACCTTCAGAGCATCGTGACATTGATTATATTCGGGCCCTGCTCTATCCATGTTTCTCGCCTGACTTTCTCACTTCTGGACAATACACAGGAAATGCCCCATTTTCATGAAGCCTGTAAAGGGGCTAGCTATTTTTTAGTCTAAGCGTTCTGATTCCCTACTAGATTTAGGTACATGCTCTCGTCTTACGTCTTTAGGTATGGGACATTCGCCGCTATTATGACGATAGCTAAATCCTCATCTTTAAAATCAAAGAGTCAGGACTTATGATGTATCATATTCGAAATGTCAAATCAGATAATATATTCTGGGTGCAGAATATATATTTGATGTGCCTGAATTATGCTCCATTTATCTTCTTTTTTGTTAGTATAGCAACATAAACAGTTTGAAAGACAGAACGTTTAGGATAACTTATATTGGCGGAATATAGTAAGTCACTAGAGTAACTTTGAGTCTTCTCCAAAGCCGTCGTAAGGTCCTGGAGCTGTAGAGGTTAGGAGTTGTTGAAGGAAGACGGGAAGGATAAAAACACACGACGATACTCTCTGTAAGCGCGAATTATGAACAGCTGAATTTTCCCACCTGACTCCATTTCACCAGCATTCTCCAGTTAAGTGAATGAGTTTATTCCCTTGTAGTATGATCCAAACTATCGCATCCCAAGTGCTTCATTCCGCCCCAAATACTATAAACCATCAATGTACCACAGCATGAAACGATCCTGTAAACAATATAGGAGAAGACAATTAACAGCAGATAATGTGGGATGAATGCCTGACTGTGTTCATTATATGCTATCATGATTATAACAAAAATGCTTGACGCTCCATATCCCAACCCCTGAAAATGCAGTACAAACACAACGCGACTAGATCCGCCCATAGATTATAAACATATAAATGCAAGTTCCACAATATATATCCTCTCATTCTGCCCCAATCAAGCTCTTTGGCAGGAAAGCAAAGATCGTGCCAACGGCTGCCAAAATCGAGCATATGACAATCAAAACCCAATTCAGCAATTTCTCAGCCGGCTTGATCTGGTCCCCAAAAATCTTAAGGTGGAAGAGCAGCGGTAGGATAACGCAGATGGCGAAGGCTAGACAGGACCCCATGAATGCCATGATGCTGTCGAAAGCTGGGAATACAATGGCGGTGAAAACGAATATCACGATGACCATGATACGCACGACGATTTTCAGGATCCCGCGGGTAAACGGTGAAAAGCCGACGAGCGCCCCACTGTCAGATATAACGCGAACATCGAGGCCAATCAAGGCCTCAATAGTAGCCACGATCGGTCTTGCGTTCAGAGGGAGCTTGGTGAGAGGTATGATGGCGATGAAGAGGAACAGGAGGAGGGTCAAGGACCTGGGGAAGCCGATCGTGCCGATTATGTTCGATGTTACCGAATCAAGTACGCCGTCGCCATACATGAGATATCCGGCAGTTGCTGTGAGGCCATCTAGTAAATACTTTGATCACGTTAGTCTATGACCTGCCGCATTGTCTTGGAGACTCACCGTGAAGCAAAATGTCACTTTGACAGCAGAGCCATAACGATGCGGATGCCTCATATCTCTGTATATTCTATATGGCCGTTAGTCATGTTTCAATAGAGTGGAAAGCGAGTACTTTCGATGGAAAGATCGCATGTCCTCCGAATGGAGCTGCAAGTGGTTAGCAACTATTCACAGACATGAAGATATGTGCTATACATACACATGAAAAGTCCGAGGGAAAGGGGCAAAGTTAACCAATTCGCCGGAAAGAGATACGTTTCAGCCGGCTGCCGTAACGACCCAGGAGTATCTGGCTTGATGAACCCATCAATAAATACAATAAGAACAACTGTTATATATCAGTGCCAGGCACATAGTTGAGATAACCCAAATCGATGTGGTTGAACTTACTGCTGAAGCAAGAAAAGATGCCCAAAATGCTGCTAAAGCTCAGTAAACGCAAAGGCACGAAATTCAGGGGTATCATAAGGAGCCCGCAGATGATCTTGAACTCAGTAACTCCAACTCCAGGTATCAGAAGATCAAGGGTATCCGCAAACAATACTATAAGGGCCACACATGCGCACAGTAACTCTGCCGAAAAGAGAATGCTCGTTGCGATGCGTGCGCGCTGGCCAAATGATATGAATGCTATATCCGCATATGATATCAAGCTACTGTCGACGTCCATGCATTTCGCCAAAATCTTCGCTGTATAAGCAGTCACAAGGGCGGCCAGAGCCAGAAATATCGTTCCACAAAGCCACCCGGCGTACCTCATGCCCAGTGGCAGAGAAAGGATTCCAACGCCAATGAGAACGTTGGTTGAATTGAAGACAGTTTGAGGTAAAGTAGATTGGCCTTCAACGACGAAGACTATCTTGCCATCTTGTTCAATTTCCTTAACAAGGAAGGGTGGTATCTCTCCATCGGGCAGAGTTGCTCCCGTTTCTTGCTGTTGACGCCAGAGGCGGCCAGCGTGGGTCATCGAAGATTCATTTAACGTTGAATGGAGTGTGCCATAAGAAGTTCCGTAGCTCCCCGCAAGCGGAGTTGCTAGATGAGGCGCAATTGCAAATATTGATTCTCTTCCTCGTATGCTTCCTTGTATGCTCCCGAATTCGGAGCCCAACCGATACTTGTGAGCTTCATCTTGGCCAAGTGGTCGCGGAGTAATCTGGCTAATCTCATCTTCGTCTTCAATAGCTTCGTTGGAGCCAGCGCGGGCAAGATGCTCTCGGAGGAGAGACGTGCGAGGATCATGTTCAACATCCGATCGAGAAAAGCCGTGCTCGTCATCCCATTGCCCATTTTCTGGGGCCAGCACAAACGATGGCCGGTGTGGCATTCCTTCATGAAACCCCGCTGCACGCTGCCAACTCCGTGCAAAGTTGTTTATGGAGTTAACACCGCCGATATCGCCGAGTGCGGCCAAACGCATGTTCATGGAAGATCTGTAGAATATGTATCAGCATAGGTTTCTGCATGGTTCGAAGCAAGAATGGTATGCTGAGCTTGAAATGCTTGAATTGCCCAACCACTCAGAGATCATGGCATGACAAGACCATGACCGTCTCCGCCTCTCTTCGACATTGAGATTGCCATCCAGCTAAAGACTCTACTGTCGTTCCATGGAAATAGATGGCTATTTCAGATCATGGCGACTTTGGCTTCTGCGATACTTCACAACGAAAGATCAAGTGAGCTTACCGTCGTCTGCGCAGGTCTGACCCCAGCCCCTGATCGTACAATTGTCTTCGTTCTCCCCCAGCATCGCTAGGGGAGAGATCTCTCTCGCTCTCGGCATCGAATCTGACACTCCTGCCACCAGCCGAACTAATCGAGGATCTATGTGAGGTGCCATACTGATAATCGTCCCAGTTCGTTGGATTCTGCCTCGGAGTGCGGCTCATATTAACGAATAGATCACAGAGAGAGCGAAGTGCAAGTGAAGTCAAGTTGAAGACATGATCAGATTCAGAGGTCGGAAAGGAAATTGACAAGAAAGTGAAGATAACAAGGCTCAAGCATATTATGTATGTATTCTACAATCAAACTATGTAACAAGAATGGAGTACATAGTAGCTACTCCTAAACTGAAGGTAGGTACTAATCTTAAGCACTGTCCCCGCAGTACCTTGAAAGTACCCCGTAGATGGAGACGAGATATTCGCTGAAGTCTGCCGATAGGCGATAAGTGTATACCTAGGTAGGTAGACGATTTGGACGCTTATCAGTTGATCCACTATTTCTGATCTGAGAAAACATCTATCACATCTCATTGGCCAGGACGGTGTGTGTGAGCGGCGGTCATCATCTGGATGAAAAGTCCGGCTTACCTAAGATGCATAATCGCCTGCGATTTGCACCCTGGAACCAAAAACGCCCATCATCGAAAGGGGAAGTTCATGAATGTCGGCCGATATATTTTCCGGTGGATGACGGCTATGAGACATGAGGAGACCTAGCATTACTCCAGAGTATACTAGCGCTTGGTGACTAGATTTACAAAACCCCGACTGGATTTACTAAACCCCATTATTTACTTTCTAAAATTATTAAAAGACAAGGAAGCGCCTGCTGCTACGTTAACTGTGAAAAGATCCTAGTTTCTAATGTTCTGCCTACTCGTGCTATGTGGGCGTGACTTTCAGGCACCTGTATAATATCAATATTGTCTTATGTAAGCGATTATTCCCATCGATTTTCCAAGTAAAACTCATACGCATACTTGGCTTAAAACACATGACTTATATCTTTTTTTTTAGGCCCTGCTTATGTGTGATGCACTAAACGTTATAAATCAGAACATAGTCCAATTTAAGGTTTTAAGTGAGATGGAGAGTTTGGACGAGTCGAAGGGCTCTGTGCAACTTCTATGCAACTTCGATCCCTCAAGTTTCAGTCCGCACCAGCGGATCTTTCTCAAAGATCATGCATGTATGATGCCCGACCCCGCCGAGGAGTAGAGGCCACAATAATGGAGGCGGTGATGTGTTCTGTATTGTAATTACTTGTACAAATCAGAACGAACAGTCTCTTTAGAGTGAAAAGGTCATTAATATCCTTTCAGTTTAGAGCTATAACTTATAAGGAAATTAAGATTTTTTGTACATACATGAATTTTGAGATCAGTGGCAATTGCGCTCTATCACGTGATCAATAAGATACCCTTATCAATTCTGCCCGCACTTCGCTTGGGCGAGTTTGTTCCTGAGCCACCGCCGCCCGCAACTTCAACTTCGCGACTTCACGTTTTTGACGACTTCAGGACTTCGAAACTTCACAGCCAACAACCACGAAGAAGAAGAAGAACATCCCATCGCCAAAATGTCGGACGGAGTGGAGCAAACTGCCGAGCAAAATATCGAGATATGGAAGGTCAAGAAGCTCATCAAGCGTCTTGAAGCGGCCAGAGGAAATGGAACCTCCATGATTTCTCTGATCATCCGTACGTTTTGACGCCTCTCTGACGTTGAACCGACGCTCTAACAATTTGATAGCACCCAAGGATCAAGTGTCTCGTGCAGCGAAGATGTTGGCTGAAGAATACGTATGTAAACGACGCGGTGGCTCTGAACTGGGATCATGCTAACCTCATCCAGGGAACGGCCTCCAATATCAAATCTCGTGTCAACAGGCAGTCCGTCCTGTCAGCTATTACTTCAACCCAGCAGAGACTCAAACTTTACAACAAGGTCCCGCCAAATGGCTTGGTCGTATACTGTGGAGAAATCTTAACGTCCGAGGGAAAGGAAAGAAGGGTCAACATCGATTTCGAGCCCTTCAGACCAATCAATACGTCCTTATATCTTTGCGACAACAAATTCCATACTGAAGCCCTTGCGGAACTGCTCGAGTCAGACCAGAAGTTCGGATTCATTATCATGGATGGTAACGGAGCTTTGTTCGGCACACTGAGCGGTAACACCAGAGACGTGGTTCACAAGTTCTCGGTCGATCTTCCAAAGAAGCACGGTCGTGGTGGTCAATCCGCGTTGCGTTTCGCTCGTCTTCGTGAGGAGAAGCGTCATAACTATGTCCGTAAGGTCGCTGAATTGGCGGTACAAAATTTCATTACCAACGACAAGGTCAATGTTGCTGGCATCATCTTGGCTGGTTCCGCTGATTTCAAGAATGATCTCAACCAGTCCGATTTGTTCGATGGAAGACTCCAGGTTAAGGTTATTAAGGTTGTCGATGTCTCATATGGTGGTGAGAACGGTTTCAATCAGGCCATTGAGCTTTCCGCAGAGACCCTCAGCAACGTCAAATTCATTCAAGAGAAGAAGCTGATCGGCAAATATTTCGAGGAGATTAGTCAAGATACTGGCCGCATCTGCTATGGTATTGAGGACACTCTCAAAGCGTTGGAGCTGGGAGCCGTTGAGACCCTGATTGTCTTTGAGAACTTGGAAATCAACCGCTGGATCCTCAAGGATTCCAGTGGAAATACTGTTATTCTCCATACTACAAAGCAACAGGAGGCGGCCAACAGAGAGCAATTCATGGACAAGGAGACTGGCCAAGAGATGGAAGTCGTCGAGCAAATTTCCTTCTTGGAATGGATTGCGGAGAAGTACAGAGATTTTGGAACAACCCTCGAGTTCGTTTCCGATAGATCCAGTGAAGGTAATCAGTTCGTCAAGGGATTTGGTGGAATTGGTGGTTTGCTTCGCTATAAGGTCAATTTTGAGCAATTGAACGACGTTGACGATGATGACGATGATTATTACGATGGTTGGTAACATGAGCTCGGAACCATTATGCAAATTGCTAACATCATTTTCAGATTGACAGTTTGATGCCCTCGCAGTGAGCGAGGATCCAATTCCAGTAATCCAATCATCATCTGCCATGCCGCCGCGCACTCCTGCGCCGAAGCAGGCAGCAGTTCAAGTTCCCATCAGTCGTGGCCACGGGCCGATTGCCAAGGCAGTCAGGCCCAGTCCGCTCCGCTCCATGATGCTGGCTTAAGATGATCAAAATGAGATTGAAAGGTAAGAAATTCTATCATCGATAGTGGAGTGTGAGATTGACCTGTATTAGGTTTTACAGTATCAGTTTGATTCAATATCTGATACCGGCGAGTCTATGTAAATCTGGGATGACTGGGATAAAGATCACTCGCTCCATGATTTGTTTTTGCGTGCGGGCGTCTGGCTTGATGGATGATGCTTAGCAATTAGCTCAAATTCTAGCATATCTCAAGAGACTTTCTGTGTATGCAGTTGCGTCTGTCTAGGAGAGCTTATGTAAAAGTTTATTCAAGATGCTTTAATATGTTGCGACTGAAATAATGCTTGCTCCTAAAATCAGAGGAGTTTCAATTGTGGATGTGTATTGATGTCTGTGTGTATTTTAACATTGTGTTGGTGCCCAATAATAATTTCTGCCTCTCTCGTTATGACGAGCGGTAGTTGCCGCATGGTAACATCTCCCAGGGTTTTATGTACTTCACTCCAACCAAGTTTCTAAAAGATGACCAAGAAACAAGTGGCCTTCCTTGGTCCAATCTCATCATATTCGCATCAGGTACTTCAGATCCCAATTCCCCTCAGCCCCCATACTTGACTAATCTCAGTCCACAGGCAACGCTTGGATATTTTCCCGGAGCGCAATATGATCATGTACCTGTTGCAACGATTCGAGGTAATACCCCAGGCGCCGCACATACATGAACAAAAATTTATACAATACAGATATTTTCGAAGCCGTACAATCTGGCGCCGTCTCGAGGGGAGTCGTTCCCTTTGAAAACTCTACGAATGGCTCCGTAGTCTTCACCCTCGATCTTTTCGCGGACCGAGACCTCTCATACCCAGACATCTCCGTCTGCGGTGAAATATACCATGACGTCCAACACTATCTTCTAGGTCACAAGTCAGGACCTATATCTCCGGAAACAGATGGCACCTCTACGCCGACACCTTCGGTGCCCGATCCACGAAAACCGCGGACACATCCGTTGTCGAGTCTAGACAGGGTCCAGAGAATATACTCCCATCCGCAAGCGTTCGGACAATGCGAATTGTTTCTCGGCGCATATCTCAAGGGCATCGAGAGGATTGACGTTAGTTCCACGAGCAAGGCGGCGGAGTTGGTGAAGGCAGACACAACGGGGACAAGTGCGGCAATTGCAAGCCAAGTCGCATCGGAGGTTCACAATCTAGATGTCCTTGCGAAAGGCATCGAAGACAGGGCGGATAACACGACGAGATTTTTTGTCCTGAGAAAAGGCTTAAAGGAGGATGAGATTGACGCATCTGCTCGGGCCGCCCAAACAGGAGGCCATGAGAAGAGCTTGGTTTCATTCACAGTGGACCACCAGTCTCCAGGAGCTCTTGCGGACGTCTTGGATAGCTTCAGACGCTACAAGCTGAATCTCACAAGTATAAACAGTCGGCCTAGCAGGATCCGCCCATTCCAATATATTTTCTTCGTCGAATTCGAAGGCAGCAAACTTCACGATCCGCAGGGTATTGTGAAGGACGCATTTGAAAGTCTTAATAAAACTGCGCAAAGCTGGAGATGGCTGGGTAGCTGGAGAGATGAGCTTTGCCGGTGATTTCTAAGGGAATTACATAGTTCACAATAAAAGACCATTTCAATCTCTCCTTAGGATATTTCCATTTCACATCACATCAATCTTGAGGCCAAAGCCGTGCTGCTTATCGATAAGGCATGATTGCACCAAGTAGTACAGTACACCGTCATGCATCAAGCTCCGAGAGCGCAACAAAACAACCCTCTTTTTCCCCGGCAATTCCCTAAATGGGCCTCCCAAATGTTTACAAGTAAACTGATCAACTCAGGTGCCCCCAATCGTCTGTTATATGCTTTGGGACCGTCCAGCAGGAATCATTTACGTAGCTCCTTCAGCAGACCTCTGCGAACTTCCAGCGACTTCAGCAAGGCCATCATGAGGGAGAATTTGGTATCTCGGCCAGCCAACATCATCCGCGAATATCTATCACCGACGCCCTCTGATCTCTTTGAAGCCGCTCTTGTTGGCTATGTAGACATCGCCACTAGAAATGGGCGCGACAAACCGATCGACGCCGACCGAGAGCGCTGGACGTCTCTGAGGTTAATGCCCCAAGGCTTTCACCTCATCTACTTCCCTCAAAATACCACCCGATCGGGACTCATGAGTGATGGATGCGACAGCCTCCACTTCCCAGGCGAGCCGTGGAGTCGTCGCATGTGGGCTGGCGGTTCCATTGAGTTTGCCAGCGACAAAAGACTCCTACTAACTCGCTCACTCGTCGGCAAGAGACTGGTCTGCCGGGAGAGCGTAGCCGATGTCAAAACCAAGGGCCTTCCAGGAAAAGAAAAGATCTTTGTACAAGTTGACAGACTATACGGTTCTGCTGAGTTGGAAAATGTTGCGGACAAGCAATTCGCCGCTATCACTGAGAGGCGAGACCTGGTCTTCATGAAAGAGAAGACCCCGGAGGAAGTGAAGGAAGATCTTGCTCGAGGAGACCGTGTAGTAAAACGTATGCCTGTTTCCAGTGATGGGCTTTCCAACGAGGAAAATGCTAATTGCCAATCGCAGCTACAATCCAGCCAGATTTCAGCATTACTATCACTCCAGACGCACATCTTCTATTCCGCTTTTCCGCATTAACATACAACGCACACCGCATCCATCTGGACCGACAGTACGCCCGCGAGGTCGAGGGATATCGGAACATGCTCGTGCATGGCCCTCTGTCGCTATATCTGATGCTGAAAGTCCTCCATTCACGAATTTCCACAGGCCGCACGATTAAAAAGTTCGACTATCGGAATCTGGCGCCTCTGTATTGCGACGAGGAGATGAGAATATGTGTGAGACGAGCTCCGTCCCACGTACTTGGAACATCTGCAAATGTCGATCGAGCGAGTCAAGTATCCAGCGCCTATGATGGCTTTGAGAAATGGGATGTCTGGATCGAGGGACGGGACGGTGGCTATGCCGTTAAGGCAACTGCTGAGCTTGGCTATTTCGATGCTGACATTCTGGCGAGCCATGAAACTAAACAAACCAAAACCAAAGAATGCGATGATATGCAGCAGCATCTGTGGAAAAATCCAGGAAAGTTGACAATGGAAGAAGTTAATAGATTGGGGAATGCGGTAACGGTCGATGTCACTGGATCAGAAGACGCGGCAACGGACGAAGCCAATGGATCAGCAAAACGCTTCGGTGGACCAAAATTATAAACCACACGAGTTGATTTGGCATTAAGAAAGACAAATGGGTATAACACTCAGCCACGCCAGCCGCCCCGCAGATCGATCGATTCTCAAGCGACCTCCCCAAGCTATTATCCAGCAACAAATGCAATCTACAGACGCTATGCACCGTACCTAACTCCAAAAACTATGTATGCCTTGTCAAACGTTAAATAGCAAATAGCATCTCATTCATACTTCCATGACAGGTTCAAGGCGGAGCCTGCAACGCCAGATTGGCAAGGCGAGTTGCCTCCGCCATAACCCGCTGGGCGTCAGCTTTCTTGCCTTCGATTTCAAAGCTGCGAGCGAGCAGCCCGTCAGCAACGCTCATCCAGAGCTTATTGCCACTCTTCTTCGCCTGTACAGATGCGGCCATTGCGCTCTTCTCGGCCTGGTCACCCACGATGCCCACGAAGAACTTATTGCACATGAGGTTGAGCGTGATGCAGATGAGGTGGATGCTCTGCGTCATCTTCGCACCCGCAAGAGCCGCGCGGATAAACATCTTCGTCTTCGTCTGGGGCGTGGCAGGATCAGTGTCCACGGTCGCGCGAAGGAGGTTGAACGCCGTCTGGATCTCTTTGTTGCGATGGTCGGTGCAGAAGCGCTCGAGGGTGCTGAGTTGAGCGCTGTTGCGTTCGAGGTCGCGCTGGGGATCGCATTGCAGGATCCAGAGCGAATTCATAACCGCCAGAATGGCGAGGTCCCGGCGCACTTGCTCTTCGGGCGAGTGGATTGGGACGTCGGGGTCCGGGAGCAAAAGCTTCTTGTCCCGATATAATCCTAAGGCTTGATCTAGGTCGCCAGTGCCTTGGCAGTACATACCAGACAGGTAGATGAACAGCGTCACAAGCAACGGCTCCACATCGTCCCCCAGGTCCCGGATCGCGGCATCGAGGCTGTCGAGATCGGATTTTGCGGCCTTCCACTCCGTGGTGGCGATGGAACGAAATATGGAATATATATAGAAATAGCATGTCATTGTTCCCCGCCAGCGGAGTTTCGCCAATGCCCCTGGAAGCGGCCCGGAATATCTCAGTGATTTGACTTCGGGCGCCAGATGTAAACCATCTTTAAAGTATTTGAGAGCCGAACGATCGTCGGCTTTTGCGTGCAGTCGGACGACGCCGGCTAGTAGATAGCTATGAAGACGATTTAGTGCAAATTGATAAATGGCGACGATAATACATACCATAAGAGCCAAATGTCCGATTTTCCAAGGAAGGAAATAAGTATCACATCCCTGCCATCCTGGCCTATTTTAATAAGCCCCGACGTATCTTGACTCGTCACCTGTGCATCTCCTTTCGCCCTATTTACGGGAATCGGTATGGTATCACTCCGTCGATTCCACGTCGTGGTCTCCGCAAACGCCTCGTTGATCATAATCTGCATGGCCTTCAACTTCGGCAACGTCTGTTCCGTCGTCTGATGCAGCAAGCTCGCCGTAACATCCAGGGTATGCCCAAGTGCCTGCAACGGCATAATCTTGCACTCGGGATCCAGCTGGTACATGTGCGCAGCTGCGAGCGCGCGCTCGACGTTCTCGATTGACTCCGGGCCAGGGATGTGTAAGGAGGCGAGAGCTTCCATGAGAGAGGAGAAGGTGAAGAGAGCGTGGTCGCCGCGTTCCGTGGCGATTCTGGAGATGCTGCGCAGATTGTGGAGGGCGGCGTTAGCGTCTGATGTGCGGCCGGTTTGGAGGGAGAGCGTTGCGCGGAGGAAGCGGAATACGTAGATCCAGGAATGGTGCTGGTAGGCTTCGACATCTGAGATGTGGCTGTCGAGTGCCTTCAGTGCTGCTTTCGGACTCTTGGTGAACATGAGCTTGGCTAGCAGGACCTGCATGCTATACTTGAGGTCAAAGTATCGGTTCTGGGCCGATGTTAGCCGTTTGCAACAGAATCGACAAGGTGGACCTACCTGCTCGCACAGTGTAATTCCCTTGCTCAGAGCTGTCTCCGCCTCCATCATATTATCGGTCTCTTCGAGCAGCACTCCCGCATAACGCAGCCGTATCTTCGCCTCCAGTCGCGGTTCCAGTCTCTCGCCAGCCAGTGCAGCCTCGAGACATCCAAGTCCCGTTGCGATCAATTTCTGGTATTGCGCCACGACATCCGCTTCCATGCGTTGAGCTGTCGAAAGACCCAGACTATGTGCCGCCGAAAAGTATTCTTCGGCGAGGGCTGGAAGTAACGTATGTGCGTCTATGGGGGGAGGTGCTGGAGGCCTGGGCTGGCTCGATTTTCGAGGTTTAGCACTAGGAAGGATTGTCCCGCTATTTTGACGGCGCGGTTGCTGTTGTGGAGGAAACTGCTGCGGTAATGGCGCAGGAAAGGACATTCCATCGTAGGAGCCTTCATATTGTGGTGGATAGGCTTGAGAGACTGTCTGATATTGCTGCTGTCGCGGGTCTATATACTGAGGGTAGGATTGGGGTTGTAGAGGCTGGACTGGGGGCGCTTGGTAGTACATCGGCTGGCTGTTTGCGTAGGGCATCTGGCCATATTGACTCTGTTGATAGAATGCAGCTTCATTCTGTGCTTGCATGGCCTGGAGTTGCTGCATGCTTATTCTTCCCTGCGTATATGCGCCTGGCGATGGCGCGGTGTTCTGCTGCGGATAGCCTCCTGGCGACGCCTGTCCTCCGTAGCTTCTAGGCTGGCCATATCCGGGATTGTATCCGTCTCCATATCCTGACGGGCCTTGATATGACATTCTTCTCAGCGTCGACGGTGCATCCCTCCTCGCGGTACTATTTTGGTATCTGATCTTGGGAGTCGCGTTTGGCGGTCAATAGACGCGATAGGTGGATAAGCGCTGAACGCCAGACCGAGGCAAGGCGAAAAAGGAACTTGCTCCGAAAAATAGTATCCACTCTGCAATTAAAGCCAACATGTAGCACTCTTCCAAGCTCAAAATGGATTATTCTGGTGGCGCTAGTGGACGTTTATACAAAATCTCCGATGTTTACAATTTTTAAGGTGGTTTTTTCTCTTTCGTTCTTGTGTCTTTCGCTCGTTCATTCTGCACTTGTCTCTCTCTCTCAGCCAAATCAAGAATTTATGCTCTTGAGGCGCATACCCCGCTTAGCAGCCACAGTAGTCAGCAGTAAAATCATGGAGTGGCTTGGACATGCCAAGATTGGATTTACTACAGCGCCGGAACCTCTGGAACTGAAGACCAAAGATGGGAAAAGAACGGACTTGCTTCGCATTGTGGAAGAGTCAACGCCGCCATGTCGACTAAATCCTTTATTGTTCAACGGCCATCTTCAGACGGCCATGACTGTCTTAAAGCCAGATGGCCCAGTTATTCACTATAAGCGCAAGATTTTCGACGCCGAAGACCCAGCATATGAGGGAACTTTTGCGGTCGATTTCGTCGTTAAGCCTTTTGAAGATATAGAGGAGGATTTGCCGCCACGCACAGCACATTACAAGAAGGACGAACTAGAAGAGCTTGAAGCTGGATCATTGGACAGCCGTCCTATGCTTATTGCACTGCATGGTCTCTCGGGCGGTTCATATGAGATCTATCTCCGTCACGTGCTGGCACCGTTGATCCAGGAGGATGGAGGATGGGAAGCATGCGTCGTCAACTCAAGAGGGTGTGCAGGCCATAAGATAACGAGCAGCATACTCTATAATGCAAGAGCAACATGGGATATGCGGCAGGCTGTGAAGTGGTTGAGGCAAAAGTTCCCGAATAGGCCCCTTTTTGGAATCGGGTTCTCACTTGGAGCTAATATCCTTACGAATGTAAGAACCTTAATCAGAACTCTTGTGAATATATGCTGACATGATTCTCAGTACGTCGGCGAGGAAGCAGATGCATGCCAGTTGAAAGCCGTAGTCGTTATTTCCAACCCATGGAATCTCGAAGCTGGAAGCATGGCTCTGCAGCGCTCATGGATAGGCAAAGAAATCTATTCGAAAGTGATGAGTGGGAATTTGAAGAGATTAGTAGAGCTTCACGCCGAGCAGATCGAGAAGAATCCAAATGTTAGCATGGAACGCGTGAGGAAAGTCACGTATCTGCACGAATTCGACCGAGAAGTTCAAGGACCAACCTGGGGTTATCCAACTGAGGGAGCCTATTACCGCGATGCATCCTCCGTCGATACGCTTCTGGCAGTTCGCATTCCCCTTTTCGCGATCAACGCTACCGACGATCCAATTGCGGTCAACGAAGGAATCCCATATGAGGAGTTCAAGAAGAATCCCTATGCGGTGTTGTGCACGACCTCCTTGGGAGGTCATCTTTCCTGGTTCGAAGGTCACGGAAACGGAGGTCGCTGGCATGCTAAGCCGGCCGCCAATTTCTTAAACAATATGCTGCTGAACGTCGATCTGGATTCGCTTATTCCTCGCGAAGTTATTCTGAGCCCACAGACAATTCGGAGGCAATCGAAGTTCGAGCCATTGCGACGGAAACTCTATGTTCAGGAATGAGACTCGTCCGTGATTGAATGATAGAGTGGAATGGATGGCGTTTTCGAATTTATTTGTATATCAGATAGAGAGAGAGATAGAGAGAGATAGAGAGAGAGAGTGATACCTTGGCCAACTTCCATTACTGTTTCGTACTTGGATGTAAAGACAATTTGGATTATACGGCAGTTCTGTAGGGAGAAGATTTAAATACCACCGCAAAATAAGTTCAATAATTGTATATCTACTGCCTTACAAGACTATTTTCAGCATGTCTAATCTTCCGTTGCCGCAATGGAGCATTAAGAGCTTATGCCTGTGAATCCCTTCTATCGCTTATCACTTTGTATAAATATACAGCCCAACTTCCATCGTTCTTAAAACATCGGACCAATATATCCGAGAGAACAATTGTCAACTGTTCTTATGACTGTTCTTGTCGTCGAATAGTATGAAAGACGTCGCTACTTGGATCAAGGAGAATCATATCGTGTCGGCACACCATTGTTAGACTCCAACGATTTTGCTGCCGTTGAGTTGTTGCTAAGACGTCGAACGTGGGCCGCTGCACAAGCACAGACGACATGAACGAGTGCAACAGTAAGAAGTGCAACAGCGAGAATCCAAGGCCAAGGTGATCAATCTTCATATTCCTTGGTATCTACTTTCGTCCGACGACCCAGCAATAACGCCTCCAAATACCCAGCCATGAACGCCTCATCTGAGCATTTACAAAGCTCCAGCAATGCAATGCCATTACCCTTTTCCACCGCTATCCTCCCCCTCTCTCCTTCGCCCCTCAAGCGAAGCTCACGCTCTTCTTCTTCAACTTCAACGGCTTAGTCCCCAACACCGACTTCTGCACCCCCTCCATATCGTCCCCATTCTTCTCTCTCTTCCTCTTCTTCCTCATGCTCTCCTTCGTCTCATCCAGCTTCGCCTTCCGAATCTCCATCCGCTTATCCTGCTCCGCCTTACGCGCCTCACGGATCTCCTCCATCTGTCGCGCCTTCATCATCTTCGACTCGATCTGGCCATCCTTATCCGCATGCACCATCGCCAGGATCGTAAGCATGGATTCCTGTGAGCGTCAGCAGCCGTCCTCGCGCGTCCAACCCCCCCGGTGCCAAATAGCATACCCTGTCATCCACAAACACCTTCCCCTTCTTCCCCATCTTCGGCTTCTCGACCCCGACCGGCGTGATCATGTTCAGCTGCGGGATCCCCAGCTCCTTCTCCGTGTACACCCTCCTCTTCTTGATCCTCGGCTTGTTCGTCCCCTTCGCCGTCTTCGGCGGCGCCTTCTTCTTCACCACGCCGTCGTTCTGCGGCCGCGTGCTGTACTTCGAGTTCGAGATCCCGGAGCCGTTGGCGCTGCGCTTGCCCGCGTGCTTGTTCTTCACCGTCGAGGTTTTGGAGGGCGCCATCGTGAGTTGTTGCAATGGCAGAGATGAACGTGGAGGGTCGTGCGAGGTGGTGGTTGGTAGGTAGGCAGATGGATATTATTTTTGGCAGCTCGATTGCGATAAAGAGAAATTTTGGGCGCGGGAAAAATTGGCGGGGACCGATAAGTTTCCGCTCCGCTGCTGAGCGGGAATCTCTTGGCATCACTCGCAACCAGTTCCAATCACTGCACTTCTTTAACGATTACAATTATATTGGTATATATCTCAAGCATCTAAATCAAGTAGAGAGCGTGCCCTTCGTACTCGGCACCTCCCCCTCCCTCCCCACCACCCTCGTCGTCGCAGCCCTAATCGCGACCGCCAACGCCTTAAACGCACTCTCCGCCCTGTGATGATCATTAAATCCGTGTAGACAGTGCACATGCATCGTGACCCTCGCCGCCTGCGCAAAGCTCTCCATGCAGTGCGGGATCATCTCGCAGCTTAGGTCGCCGATCTTCTCGCGCTTCAGCCCTAGGTCGATCACCGCGTACGGCCGGTTGGACAGGTCGACCACGGCCCGCGACAGCGCCTCGTCCAGTGGGCAGTAGGCGGATCCGAAGCGCGCGAGCCCGATCGGTGCGCCGAGCGCTTCCTTGAAGGCGGAGCCGAGCGCGATGCAGACGTCTTCGGCGGTGTGGTGGTCGTCAACTGCAGTCGCAGTTAGCATCCGCGTCAATACAGCGCCCCCCTCTCTGCCATATCTCTGTCTAGGTGCCCGCATCATAGAGGAGAAATCTAGAAAGGAAACTTACTGTACAAGTCCCCCTCACACCTTAGCGCCAGACTCCACCCCGCATGCTTCGCCAGCGCATGCAGCATGTGATCCAAAAACCCAACGCCCGAGTTGATGCTGATAGTCTGGCTCTTAGTCGCCTGGCTGGCATGGCCCTCGAGCGAGGCCGTGAGGCGCGCGTCCGTGGCGGCGGGGAACGCGCCGCCGTCCAGGTTGATCGCGAGCTGGATCTTGGTCTCGTTGGTGTCTCGTGCGAGAGCCGCGGAGCGGACACGCGGCGATTCGGAGACCATTGTGCTGTCTATCTTGCAATTGAATGTGGGACTGCGTCGAAGTATGGACCTCGTCCCGGAATTTGTGACGCAGACGGCGACCGGCGGAATGATAGTCCGGAAAAGAGCAAACAGGGCAAATGCGAGGGGATTATGACGGCAATAGTGGATCGGCCTCTGCTTCCAAAGCCCGAACGATCTGATACCCGGCCGTTACGAGTCGTACGACGGGCTGTTTTTTCCCCATTGTCTCCCACGCATCGATGAGATAGATGGACAGTGAAGCAAGTTCGGTTATGCAATGAGGCACCACGGCAGTTTACGAGACAAGGAGGCTACGGAGGGCGCCTGGGAGGCGGCGAAGGGCGCCGTGATCGGGTCGATGATAGTATGCATCCTGGCACACGGAGATGAAGATCGCACGGGCTTGGGCTAATCGGCGCAGTGGGGAGTAGGGACTGCGATTGTGACGGCGGGGCTCTGGCGGGTCTCGCCCGTTTATAGGGGATTGACGTTTCAGTTCAAAGTGTACGATCTCTCGTTTCTCAATGGAGGGCGCGAGTTGGGCGAAGTAAGAGGAGAGTGCTGATGCGGGGAGTAGGTTCATACAGATGTCGGGCATGATCGTGGGAGGCTGCCTCGAGGCAGATAACAGGTTGAGAGAATATGAAGCGAAAGTTAGAGTGAGGAAGAAGTTGGGTATGGACCAGGTGGCTTGGGAGCACTATGAGAAGGAGTTTTACGAGATGAAGGCGCGAGAGGCGCGAGAGGCAGAAGAAGGAAAATAAATCCTCAATCAGGTTGAGAAAAGAATCGACATGCACGACAGCGTGTACGATAGTGGTGGAAAGCTCATGAGCCGCTAAGATCGATTCATATCAAGGTGTGTGCCAACGCAACGGCTATGTACCCTTACGCCAATCCATCTCTTTTCCCAGAACGCCAACGCAATGCTTTCATATCATCATTCACTCCTCATGACTTCGTCTCAAACTTCTTCGGATCCATGTTCAGCTTCGTCAGCCGTGCGACACACCCATTCAATTGAAGCAGACTCTGCACGCCCTCCAAGATCTTCATATGCGTGAATCCGATCTCCTTGATAAACTCGAGCTTCGAATGTTCGCTCAGCGTCGGGATCGTCTTCGTGACTCTAAACATCGTGCTTATAATATCGTGGCTTGAATATCCGAGGTCCCAGAGCTCTCGCAAAGATTCGAGGGCTGCGTCCACTTTTCCTTCGTAGCATGATTTGAGCATTGCTTGCACCTTGATGGGATGCGGCGAGTCGACGACTTTGAAGACGTTATCGCCGGAGACGAAACCGAACCCGGCGAACGTAGATTGCAGGTTATTGATCGCCTGCCTCATATCACCCTCTGCACTGAACACTAACGCCGCCAATCCATCATCGCTGTATTCCACCTTCTCGGCCTCGATGATCTTTAACAAGCGCTTGACAATCTGCGCATCCGTTAACCGCGCAAACCGCAAAATGGCGCAACGCGATTGCAGCGGCTCGATGATCTTATTGGACTGGTTGCAGGCGAAGGCGAAGCGGGTGGTGGAGGAGTAGATCTCCATCGTGCGACGGAGCGCCTGCTGTGCTCCGGATGTCATACTGTCTGCTTCGTCTAGGATCACGAGTTTTTGCCGGCCCTGGGGGAGCGTGACTTTCTTCTGCGCGAAGCCCTTGATGCGGTTGCGGACGACGTCGATGCCGCGCTCGTCGGATGCGTTGAGCTCCAATACTGCTTCTTTGCAGGCGTCACCTAGTAACTGCCGCGCAAGACAGAGTATTGATGTTGTCTTGCCGATGCCTGGCATACCGGATATAATCATATGCGGCATATTCCCCTCCTTCGCGATAATCTTGAGACGCTCGATCGTTTCGACGTTGCCTACGACATCGTCCAGGAAGACTGGTCTGTATTTCTCGACCCTGATATGATCAGATCATGACTGCTGGAGAGGAGAATGTGGAAAGCATACCATGGCAGCTCATAGTTCGTGACCCCGTTCGCCTTGGCTGTCAAGGCCTTCTTCGCTGCGGCAGTTGAGGATTCACCGTTCTCCTCGCGAGCTTTCGGCGCCATGGTTATAAGGCACTATAAATCCCCAGTAGGCTTGATTCTCGATTATTTCAACAGTGATATTGACGTGTTGACCGAGATTTGTGGTTCAATATTTGGTGGGGCAGAATTTCCAATGCGCCTGGAATTGAGCGATCGTGAGGGTGAGGTGAGGTTGACGCGACGCGAAGCGCGTTTCGCTGGGGTCTGACTTTAAGTGGTTCAACCATCACGTGATATATATGACAGGAGACGCAAGAAACTCCTTGTTTCGTCTTGTTGTTAGGAGATTTGAAGATCTTATGCTCAATTGTTCAGTTTGTCATTTATTGTTTCAGTGATTTTGTAATTTATTAGTGTCATATTGTTAAGAGGACCCTTTGCACGTGAGATGCTTGGGCCGGAGTCAGTTTGAGTCAAGTTGAGTATTCTACGAACACCAAGACAACGGAGATGAGATGCCACTACACACAGATCCCAGATCCCACGCGCTTCATTCCAAGTCCTCGTGCATTTCTTACCATGCATCACTTACGATACTTACGATACTTACGGGTCATCTCTACCGATCTTTGCCAGTCGCCCGCCCTTCGACGGACGAAAACGAAAATGACGAGCTTTTAGCACGGCAGATGCGGTACAAGGCAGGGGACACTAACATGAAATTCTGCAATGAAACGACTGGGCCGCGTCACCAAGTCTACTTCGGATCTCACGTGCACGATGGTGATTCCAAGAGATCAGCTTATTTATTTCTGTTTGTATTTCTGTTTATATTTCTGTTTATCTTTCTGTTTATATTTCTGTTTATCTTTCCATTTCTCTTTCCTTCTTCTATCGATACTGTTTTGATTCAGGACTTTCCTGTTGTGGTTTTCCTCGCCGGCCTCTCTCTCATGTATGAGTCGAGCAGTGCACGATTTCCCCCGTAAGCGGAAATCATATTACGCGGCGTCGTGGCAATTGACGCTAGCCCATTGGCATTTGTGGTTCTGTGGTTCTGTCTTCGTCGTTCCCTTTCGCTTTCCTGTCTTTCAATTGATCTGCTATGTATCCTATACTCAGCTCTATCACATGACATGACATCTTCAAGATTGTCTTGTCTCGTGTGTCAGGAGTAGCTGTGGCCTCACTGAGACACTGAGACACTGAGACAAGACATTGAGACACTGAGACACTGGGACACAGGGACACAGGGACACTGGGACACTGGGACTGGGACTGGGACAAACTTGCAAGTCAGCATCAGTTACGAAGCGCCACACGCCACGCCCACACGCGACACGCCACACACGCGATTGTCCGCATTTCCTAACTTTCAGCCTTGCAACTTGCCCTTATAGCGGCAGTTCGTTCTAGTGGCTCAAATCGTCTCACGCATCACTCGTGGCGGGGGAAAACCCTTGCTCCACATTTATGCACCCCTAAATACCTAGTGCCAACATATGTACCTTCCTACATACATACATACATACACACTACATATCTAGGTACCTAGGTACCTAGATAGGTACTCTGTACAAAATCGCACTCTTCCTCCGCTATCCGCCACTGTTAGTCTGCCGTTCTGTACCATGGCCGCTCATCGTCAGCTTTGGCTCAAAATAGTTAAATAACATAGATCCTGTTAGTGTGATCATGCTGCAAAGATTCGACTCGGACACACCAATCATGGTTGTCTTCCTCGATCTCCGATGAAGATGGCGACCCGCAGACCGGTTGCTCCAGCCTCGTGGCTGCCGCGTCACCAGCAACCCGCAATGTAAGTTACTGCTGATACATATATCGACGTCTCTTCTATCCCTTCCATCCCTTCCATCCAAGGAGAATTCATTCATTTGTCCCTGCATTGCTTCTGTGGGATTGCATACTCATCTCCACATCATGAAGTGCACATTCGTGTTAGCCTTGACGGCAGTATTATTATCACCTTTGACGGGAGCCCTCATCTTACGCAAGCGGACTGATCCAAGAGTTCTGAGTCTACCTATACAGCGGCAGGCAATTGCAGAACCATTACTGAGGGATAGGAGTCGGATCAGAGAGAGGGGCACATTACAAGCAACTCTTGATAATGAGGTATGTCCAGTGCCTTGAGCTTGATTCATTCAGTGCTAATATCGTGTTAGCAAACTTTATATCTTGCAAATATCACTCTTGGAACTCCTCAACAATCGTTCCGCGTACACATTGACACCGGCAGCAGTGATCTGTGGGTCAATGCCGTGAATTCAAGTTACTGCTCTTCCAATGATCCCGCGAACGTGAGCAGCTGTAAAAAATCCGGCACTTATGCCGCGAATTCTTCTTCCACCTACCAATACCTTGGAAGCCAGTTCAACATCTCCTACATAGATGGATCTGGCGCAACCGGCGACTATGTAACCGACACCATGACAATCTCGGGCGCCACGATAAAAAACCTCCAATTCGGCGTCGGCTACAACACCACTGCCGACGGGATCCTAGGCATCGGGTACCAAATCAACGAAGTTCAAGTTGGGCGTTTAAAGCAGGCAGCCTACGCCAACGTCCCCGTCGCCCTGGTCGAACAAAGCATCATCTCCTCCGCCGCCTACAGCCTCTGGCTCAACGACCTCTCCGCCTCCACCGGCTCCATCCTTTTCGGGGGCGTCGACACCGCGCGCTTCAGCGGCGTCCTCGCCACGCTCCCCGTCGAGAAATTCAATGGCGTGAACACCGCCTTTTTTATCACGCTCACCGGCCTCTCCCTAGCGGGCACCTCCATCGCTGCGAAGCAAGCCCAGGCCGTCCTCCTCGACAGCGGGTCCTCCCTCACATACCTCCCTAATGCCATGACCTCTGCCATCTACGACTCCGTTGGCGCACAGTACGACTCGACGCAGGGCGCGGCGTTCGTCCCCTGCTCACTCCGCGGCAACACCTCGACCCTGGACTTCACCTTCACGGCACCAACGATCAAGGTCCCTATGGACGAGATGGTGCTAGACCTCACCTCAGCGACAGGCCAGCCCGTCACCTTCGCCAACGGCGTGCAGGCCTGCCTCTTCGGCGTCGTGCCCGCCGGCACGGGCACATCCGTGCTCGGCGACACGTTCCTGCGCAGCGCGTATGTGGTGTATGATTTGCAGAATAACCAGATCAGCATCGCGCAGACGAGGTTCAATGCTACCGGGAGCAGTGTGCAGGAGATTGGCACGGGCACGAGTCCGGTGCCCGGCGCGACGGTGGTCGCCAGTCCGGTCGCTGCGACGGCAGGGGTTGGGACGACGACCGTGGCGGCGGCTAGTGGGACGGCTGCTGCGAAGAATGCGGCGGTCAGGGGGGTGGACGTCTCGATCGCTGCGCTTTTGGCGGCTGGTGCTGTTGCTGTGGTGTTGGGAGCCTGCTAATGGGAGGGTTTTGTGGATTTTGAGCGTGCGATTTAGCGATAGCGGGCATTTGCGGTATCTTACATTGCATGGGTGGCGTCTGGGACATGTTCGTGGGATTATAGCGGGCATCTGGATAGAAGAGTGCATAGGTCCTGAGCATGGCCGGGAGACTCTGCTTTTAGATAGATACCTCGACGGCGAGTCTGGGAGTGGCCAACCAACTGCATGTCTGTCTTTGGGCTGAGATATATATATTGCATCAGTTGAGATATACTATAGTTGAGATATACTATGCAATATTTGGCTCCTCATAACTGCACCAAGTCAGTATGAGTGACTCGTGTTGTAAGATAATTTCTCTGCGAGATCATGCTTGTTTAGAGTCGAGTAAATCTGTGGGAAGGGGATATAAAACGTTGGCTTCCACTGAGGTCTGTCGAAGAGTAAGAGTCCAAGAGATGAGCAAAACTAGGGTCATGGGTTCCGAGCATCCATCTCTCTCTGGCTTGAGAACTCATGGCATGTCTTAGAACCTGCAGATGATGATAGGCGAAGAGGGAAGATATTGCTGTGCAGATACTCCCTCGGAGGCCATTCGTGGATCGAGACAACTATGTCGTCTTCTTCCTCTCTCATTCTCAAAGCCTCAAACGTGCCACTCATCTCCTCAGATCTATCTCTCTGTGTTCATATAGGATCTGTAAACCACTGATCGAAATTCCATCTTCAGTCTCTTTAAATCGAACCTTCGATAGATCTCTCCGAGCTCTCGCTCGCGACGTCGAGTTTCTCGTCCGAACAGCCGGTTCCCTGCCGCAACAGTAACACCCACGCGTCAAGTCCGCAGAGCCATCTCTATTGCTGCCACAGCCGTTCCTGTCATCGGCAACTCCCCCATCGTGCAGATCTCGGCACCTGCACAAAGGCCTCTCTCTCACTATGCTCGGAATCTCAAAATCGCAGTTGGGAAATGCCAGACAGTGCGGCTGATGGGGTCTGTGTCTGCTTCGAATACGCAGAGATCACAGATCCCATTCAGTCTTCCGACTCTTTTGCATTATCAGTAGAGTGGACAGAGGTGGAGACCTGTGCGTTGTTATATAGTAGAAGAGTGTGAATAAAGAAAATATTGAGCAGAGTGACTACTTTATGCCCTGGTAAGGATTTTCTCAGGAGCTCAGTCAAAGATGCTTTCAAACTCATCAGAGAAGGACAGAGATCAGAGCAAGGCGGGGGTTGGAAAGAGATATAAGCTCCCCAACTCTTCCTACTCTGCGTTGGATCATTTCAAAAAACTGCAGTAACTTTGGCATCAGACATATGGAGCAAGACATATGGGGCACTAACCAGGGTATTCTCGTCCTTGACTTCGATCTTTAAATGATCTCGCCAATAATCAAATCTGTGTGGCTTATGAAAAGGTCTTCTCGACGTTACTTCTTGTCATCATCAGCTTACTGCTCTCATTAACGCTTTCTCTGTCAGTAGTGTTTCGTCACCGATCAGTTCAGACAGCACCTTCTACGCTTCTATCTGTCCTTGGACCTTGACTTGCGACATTGATAATGAATTAATGATAATCCGCTTTGCCAATATAAACTCTCTCACAACAGCAAGCCAGCCACGACCCGATTTATAATATCCGCGCAGCCCTCTTTTGATATCACATCTCACGAGTCACTGACAATCCACAAGATTCCACATCTATATATATCCGCGTGCCTACCTTTCCTTCTTCGTTTTTAAGTACAAATTCACATGCGAGCCCAAACACTGTGACCCATGGATGCTCGCTCATCCTCTTCCCTGCCATCCTCATCCGGAAAAGTATTTGGCATACATTCTCCCACATGTCACCCACGCCTTCATCAGCAACTCCCGTCTTCTTAGAAGAACAAACCATCCATCGACGTTAACACCCACACCACTGTCTAAGCAGGGCAATACGAACGACAGATACGGCCATACGGCCTACGGGCCCTCGGTGAAGCTCCACCTAACTGTATCCGCTGCTGTGAGCGCAAGTCTGACCTTAAAACCCATTGTACAGTCTGCAGAGCCTCTCCCTCTCATCATGCTAATCCGCATCAGAAGGTCCTCCTGTCCATGGCGGGTCAGATCGAGGCAAACCAGGAAATAGCGGACCAAAACACCACCACCAACTTTCCAGGCGCTCTCTTGTCCCATCGTCACCGCCACCGCCACGGCTTCTGTTGCTGCTCTGATTCTGTCACTGGCTGTGCTGTGCTGCTGCCGTCACCTGGGCCTGGGCTGTAACAATCTGTGCATGTGCAGCACTTGGACATCTGCCGCATCCTATGTACGCAGCAAGATCCGAGACAGGTATCGAATTTCCCACACGAGTTGTGTTTAATTGCTCGTCCTTTTCCTCCTCATTCCTTGCTCAATTATCTGCATATTCGGTGGTCTTTATATATCTTTCCTGCCAATGTACCAATTACTGAGAGACGGCTTAAGCGCGATCCAGCGCTCTACAACATGTCCATAGACTTACCCACATCCCGATAGCGAAACACAAATCACCACCCCTCCCATCTCGGAGCCGTGAAATCGAACCCCCCTGCATCCCCCTCCCTCCAGGCCCCCACATATCTATCCATCGTCTCCCTCATCTCCTCAAACCTCTCCCCCTCCACCGAGTTCTCACCCTCACGTACAACCCTTTCTACCTCCTCTTCCACAGTCCGCTCCCCCTCAAGAACATCATACCACCCATTCGCCCCCTCCTTCCCCAGCAGCTCCGCCGCCACCGCCGCCACATCCCCCCTAGACACCCTCCCCAGCCCCCTCGTCCTGCCCAACCTCACCCTCCCCGTCGGCGGCTCGTCCGTCAACAACCCCGGCCTCAGAATCACATAACTAAACCTCCCCTCCTCCCCCATCTCCATCCGCTCCCTCGCCCGTCGCTCCTCGCCGAGGAACGTGAGCACCTCGTCCGCCGCCAGCTTCGCCGCCGTGTACTCCGCAATCGCGTCGCCCGCGACCTTCACCGCGGCCGCGTCGTCCGCGCTCCACCACGGCGCCGCGCGCCGGCGCGCCGTCATCGCCGAGATCAGCAGGTACTTGGTGACGGAGGGCGTGCAGGCGATGCTGTGCGCGAAGGCGATCGCCGCGTCGCGGTCGATGGCGTTGGTGCGCGTGGGGCCGCCCTTGCCGCCGGCGCCTGTTCAGGGGGGACACGTATTAGCCTTCTGATTCTCGGAACGCGGTGGCATGTGTGATGTGCGGGGCTGGCTCGAGAGCAGCGCCGCGCAGCGCACAAAGGAGGGAAGGCAGCTCACCGGCAGCCCAGATGACCCAATTGCAGCCCTTGACCCTGCCGAGGATCCTGCTCGCGTCGGCGGGACTCTTGACGTCCTCGAGGTTCTCGACCAGGACGTCCAGTTTGCCGGGCGTCGTGCTCGAAGCGGGGATGCTGAGGCGGGTGTTGAGGATGTCGGGTGTTTGTGCCGCGTCGCGGATCAGCGCCGTGACGGACCAGGAGCGTGCGAGGAGGAGGGGGAGGAGTTGTAGCGCTACTTTGCCGTGGGCGCCTAGGAGGAGGATGTGTGCTGGCATTGTGGAAGGGGGGGTTAAGGGGGAGAGACTCGTGAGGGTATGGGAATTGAGAAGAGGAAGGTTGGAGAGGAGGTTTGAGGTATGAGATAGGATAGCGGAGGGGAGACGCTGTGAGGAGATGGAAAAGGACTTATTCTTGGAGAGCTGCAGGTCAGGAAGTGGCCATGGTTGCTCTCTTTCGTCATCGTTCATTTAGCTCAGGGTTGACGGATGGGGGAGCATCACACCATGTTGGAAGACCAATGGATGTGCAGGTGCTGGTAGAGTATTCTCTCAGCATTCCTTGTCTATGTCTCGATTTCAATATCAATGTCCACATTTATGATCTGGGAACATGCAGATGAATTTGGCCCTATGATTAAAAGATTGCCATATAGAATGTGATTATGTGAGCTGATAGTGTTATCAACTCGTGACCAGAATTGACCAGAACCAAAACTCATATACATCATGTAAAATAGAGCCCAGGTCCAGGGAGGAGAACGGGACGAGGAAAAAGAGTTAGAAGGGAATATTTGAAGGGTACGGGCATGGAGAGACGAGTGCTCCTTCGGTTATATTTGGCTTCGTCACTGTTATACCCAAGGGCGAGGGAGGGAACTGGGCACCACAGGCAAAGAGGAAGATTCCAATGCCGGAGAACCACCGTGTCGAATAGCTGGCAGAATATGCGGGGTAGGATGTATATAAACTCCATTCCAATGCTCAAGCATCTAGCAAGCTCTTTTTTGCATCCAAGATCGCTTGTCGCTTCAAAGTGGGAAATGCTCAGCCTCATCTCTCTCCCTCTCCGTCTTGAAGCACGCCCACCCGCCATTCGCATACTGTACAGCCAGAAATGCATGCAGAAAACAGTTGCAAATTGATGAATCTAGCACGTAACGCCCCGCCTAGCTAGTACAAGACATCCCGTCTACGTCCACCATAGACTAACGCACAAACTCCTCTTCCATACATGAACATGAATCCCTTCCTTCCTTCCTTCCATTGCGCAGCCAGCCAAGCAAGTCCAATTCTCGCCGAATAAAGCAAACCACTCGCTCAGCTACCTATGCACCATCGCTAGCTTTGCCTATTTCCCAAACTGAAAAGCCCCAAAGACGCCGCCGCCACCACCGGGCGTCATAGCGCCAATCCCAGACGAGCTTGTAGTCGGCGCAGGCGTCGACACCATATTGACGTGGTTATTATTCGGCGTGCTCGGCGCTCCATTCGCGTATGTTCCGTTCTGCCCAGGCGTGCCGCTCTCTTGCTGAGTCGCGTTGTAGTGCTGAGGCGTGGTGTTGGAGAAGCCCTGGCCGCCTGCCGATTCAGGGAATCCGAGGCCCCACACCTTGCTCAGGTGCTCATCGCTGATTTCACCGTTGTACAGACGATCACGCATCTGGAAGAAGACCTTGCCAGTGAGCTGGGCGTCGGAGCCGCCTTGGTGGGCGGGACCTATGCGCTTGACTTTGAAGATTTCTGCGAGATTCTCGAGGCTGGATTTTTGTTCGAATTTGGTGAGGAGGTCGAGGGTGGCATTGTCGACAGGGGTGAGCTGTCCGCTGGTGAGTTTCTTGACAGCTTGTTTCATGAGGTACTTGACGTCGTAGATGGAGGGGAAGAATTTCCTCATGAGCATCTCGAACTCGACCTCGTCGTCGGGTAGAGGTCTGCAAATCATGAGCTTTGTGAGGTATCCAAAATCGTAGCCCCCATGGAAGGATATCCATCTGACGTCTTCGTCGCACACCAAGCCGGAACTGATGAGGAGAGCGCCGAAATCGAAGGGATCGATCCCGTCGCGTTCTAATGCTGGAAAGTCGACGCCAGCGGATTGTAATGCGTCAATGGATGCTTGCGAATACATGTCATCTTTGAGGGAAAACCTGAAGTTAAACTGCCAGGTACACGGGAGAGTGGCTACTCCGTTTGCGTATTTTCTTGAGCCCGGCATGTGCATATCTATCCCAGAATCCGAGGACTGAGGCCTTGCTGGCGTTGTCTCGCCCTCTTCTGTGAATAAAGTGATACCCAGTTGTATGAGTTTGAGGAGATCGACATTAGTTCGTAAAGTTTGGTAGTGATAATCGCTCTTCCCTCGAAAAGAGCCCATGGGACGGGCGACTACTCCAGGGAACTCTGTATCCTATGAGATGTTAGCGGACATTCTGTCGCCTGCCACCCGCTACTGACCATGGAGATATATGGGTATCTATCAACAAGCCTCCTCAATGTGTCCATTTCCTCAGCCAAGTTATGTTTCCACACCTCTCGTATCCTGCCCTTAGCCACCCCTCTCCCGCCTTGCTCATTGATCCCATTGTGCGCTGATTGTTGAAGTGCTGCGCCATGGGCAAACGACATCTGTGCAGCATGACTTGCCAGTCCTGTCCCTCCACCGACTCCCATTCCACTGCCTCCTCCCCCGAAGCCTTGTGCCAGGCTCAAAGCATTTCCGTTCACCGCAAAAGGGTTTATGTTGCTATTCGGGTTCATGAAAGCCGGATTGCCACCGAGTGACGGTGGCGGCAACCCCGACGCATGTCCTTGTGTGTGCGAAGGATACTGCGGATAATGCGCCGCCATGGTATTAGGGCCTCCGCCGAATCGCTGCATCGGAGGGCCCATCTCTTTCGTGTGGATTGTGAATCGAGGAAAAGCGCAAATTCTGAGCGGCGGGCATGGGCAAAGCGTGAGGCGCAACCTGGGAAAGTGTGATGTGGAGGTACGAGACGAGTTCCCCGTTCGCTATTCTACCTGGCGTAAATAGGTAATGCTGTTAAGGAGAAATGAAGCTGTCTTTCTCTTGCATGAGGTTGGTGAGGAAGGTTGGGAGGCGCGTGAACCATCGATAGCCGCGTTCGCTTAGTTAGCCAGTTCTGGAGCTGTCAACCTGGAGACTGGGTGAATCCCGCAATAGATTCATGCAAGCATAGCGATTGAGGTTATTCAATCTTTCGCAATGTATCCAACAAGGTATGAGTTGATAGTGCGTTTAACTTGATAGGCGGACAGCTGACAATGCCGTTCTAGTGTCAGAAGAGCGCAGCGCCCAAATCTTACGGGCTTCGACCCAAAGGCTTTCGCAGCCGCCGCCGGAGATTCACGGGGAGATCCATGGGCAAGACGGCAAGTATGACGAGCTCATATGCTGGACCAATCGCTGACTATCTGGCTGTAGTGAGGCATGGAGATACACCGGCCCCTTCAAGAGGTGGACCAGACTTCGGGGCAGTTTCCCAGGTCTGGGAATCGCAACAGTGGCGTTCGCGGCATACTGCACATACGAGCATTTCTTCTTGCAAGAGGACCATCACCAAGAGGGACATGGCGAGGCACATCACTAGGTGGGCTCTGAGTGGAGGGTTATTGTACATATAGGCGGCCCGGTTCAGATGGAATAGAGAAGACATAAGACATAAACGGAGGGTTTTGCATGATTGTGAGATCAGAGCGAAAGGTCATGGGAATGCCGAGCGATTGACACGGATCGAAAATTGGGCAGCGCAGGCCCACGATGACAACAATTGATGTATGAGGCTCTGACGGGAGATATCTACGAGAGGCATCACTCCACAATACACCACGACTCTCTGGCATCTTTGTGCATTAAGGTATCCAAGTCCAAGATGGATCTATTGGATTGGTTCATGCTGTTATTTCTGCTGAGCTATTAAATGCATATGAGCAAACGCTCGCTATAGTACTCCTCCCAATGATCCCAGCAAATCCTGTCTAGCCTGTTCACGAAATGTACACTTTCTGAGCACTGTCAATGGGAAATACTTCTCCAGTAACCAAGTCTTTAACGGTGCCTTTCTCAAGGCCAGCTTTCCGGCTATAGTCTTCCAGTTTTGCCTTGCCATATACCCGAGAATTAGGAAGCAACACTGCATCAGGATCGACATGACTGCTTGTATGGTGAGCATATGGCACATTTCGTGCCAACTCGTTGAGTTCTGTACTGCATATTGGACAGACGGAGCTTGTAATTGAAGATGATGTGGAAGGCGTTGCTGACGAAGCCAGATGTGATGAATGGCAAGACGGCGTCTTGAGTGCGGAGAGCCCAGCTGAAAGTGCAGTATGAAGGAGGGGTATGGCAGGGATAGATAGCAGACTATTGTGAGTCTCAACGAACAACTTCGCAAGATCTTCCCAACGATTCGCGCTGTACAGCCACTGTAATGTTGTTAGCTCTAGAGTATTGAAGAGTGCCAATAAAGGGCGTACCTCATATACTGTAACTCCTCCCCTAGGTGGACAAGCTAATAGTCCCGCAGCTTGATTCACTTCCTGAGGATAGAGGTCTTTTGATGGTAGAAGATATTTCTTGGCATGACTGATGGCCTCCAGCATCTTGCCCTCTTCACGTGTCCTCACTAACTCAACATATTGTTGAAAGCGAAGTAGAAATTCGAGTTTGCTCTGATGGTTATTAGCAATAGTGGACGATATCCAGGAACTGGTTAACTTACGCCCATCCGCCGCAGCTCTTTCTTGTTCTCTGAAGACCAAGCTAGAGCTTCATTGACTCTCCCGCTCCGTAAGCTGTTCCTAATCATGTTCATCTGCACAAACGTATCCGTGTCAACTAGTTGCTCAATTCCCTTTTGCTGCGCCAGAGCTGCAGCACTCTGGCTGTATCCATTCCTGAGAAGGTAATCCACGAGGAGGCGGTCAAGTCTTGTTCGGCTCCAGCGCTCGTACTTTACATCGTCCAAGCTCTGCATCGAATAAAGTTCTCCAAGATGCTTTATCCTGGCTTGAGAGTGCTGTTGCAGCCGCTTCTCTTCATCAGCACAGGCGGTCAACTTCCTCTTCAGACCTCGCATTCGAGAGATCATGGCATCAAGATTCTTAAGGACCTCATCGGGAGATGAGGAGTTGGAGAGAGAGGCATTTGCCGTATCTTTGAGACTATTCCGAACCGCTGTACCATCTCTCTCGACGGAAAGCTGGGCAACTTTGAAGTTCTTGCGAAGGAGCTCGTATGGGAGGCGAAGAAGTGGTTGATCCTGTGCGATGTTAGCCTGGTATTCAAGCTCAGTCGCAGAGATATTTGCATACCAGAATAAGATGCGCATCAGGGTTCAGCTTGGAAGCTGTATGGTCTGGCATTTTGGGGGTATTTGTCTATGCTGGCGGTGTAAGTTTAGAGAATCAGTCTCATCGACAACTGTTCATGACCAATAACCCTGATGGTCTGTCCGAGAGGCCATAAGGTGTGTTATCGCGGAACCCACGCTCCGATTAGATTAGCGATGTTAGATGTTATCACCAGGACAGGAACAAAGCAAGCATGGCCCATGATTCATGAAACGGGAACGGAAGTAACAATGATTGATTGATCTAACAAGCCAGTGCCATTGCTATTGTCATGCCATGATCAATACTGTCTGCATCTAAGCCATAAATATTGTACATTGGATCCTACCTACATAAAAGCAGGTATATAGCCATGGTGTCTGTCTTTGTGCTGGTTGTGATGGTTGTGATGGTTGACTTTCTTGTATGTACCTCACGTCAGAGTAATTGGGATCACATGTTTTGGGCACTGAGAAGCACTGATAGTATCCCGAAGAAGTTAGAACAGCCTTGAGCTCGCCTTCTCGAGAGGCATTGGACCCATTGACCGCCTGTCAACTTCGGCCAATGGCAGCCGTTCTGCCGACACATTGAGATTTCCGGCCTTCCCCCTCACGCTCTCACTCTGTCACGTCAGCCAATCAGGTGCTAGCGGCAACGTCACGAGCTAGCGAGATTTCTCCTCTTTAAAGAGCAGGTGACCCGGCAACACGTGCACTTTCTGTCTTTCCATCATTCCTCTTCCACCACATCACGAGAACACAGCGTCGTCGCCCATCAAAGTCGAATAATTTGATCGAAAACGTCCCAACGAGATCGAGTCGAAGTCTCTTTTACCTCTTACATTCGAATTCTTAAGACTTCTTTTCTCGAACATTCACGTTCTCATCTCATCTCGATACCGTGATCAGAGCTCCTTACTACCGAGTACGACGCGACCCAGCCTGTTCAAGCGATCCGATCAGGTGATATCAACAACAGCAGCAACACAGCAACAACAGCAAGGTGTGTGCGTTCCCTCTCTCTCTTCACCAAACTGTCGCATCCCTAGCTGGACTCAATTTTCACTTGTGTTGGCTGCTCTATCTCTTCTTATGTTCCAATTGCGCGTGTATTTCTGTCGCGCTTTCCAAATGATTGATTGGGTGGTCTCCTCTCGCGCGCGTGTTGTGTCACTTACCACATCTGCTCGCCCGCTCGTCGTTTGATCCTCTTATCTGGGCGTCTGGGGTCTGAGGCCTTGTGACGGCAGACCAGCGTAACGTGACGGGAGGGACGTCTCGGCATTATTATTTCGAGGCTGGTCAAACATACCTGTCTTTCTTTCTTGTTTCCTGTTTGCTTCACTTCAAGCGTGTGTCTGTCTGCATCTGTATGTCTCGGTGCCAGCGCGCCGGCGCGTCAGCGCGAGAGATGGGCATTTGCGCGGGATGAGGGGGATGAGGGGGATGGGGGGGGATGAGTGTCACTGCGCGCGGACAGGATGGATGGGGATACCCTCACCTGTCAGAGCAAGCCTTGTGTCTCCTGTAGCACCCTCGTCTGCATTGACACGTGCGGCCCCGGTAGTTGTCACTGTTACTGTTACTCTCACTCATCACTGCCACTGCCACTTCTAGAAGAAGGGCGGAGACGGCAATGCCCCAACATGGCGATCGCGAGTGTCGTGAACGACATCCATCCATCACTGTTGGCTGGCTGCGTCTCTCCCTTCGGCGTTTCTTCGTCCCTCCAGTGCCCTTGAGGCACGCCATATCAGCACTCTCCTTCGACCGTCCATCTTCCATCTTTCACTCTCCACCTTCCTCCACCTTCAACCTTCAACCTTCCACCTTCCACCTTCCACAGAATCCCACTTGTGCCGATCTGCCAGACACGTCATCTGCCTACGGGCCCAAGTCGGCATGCAGCCCTATTGTTTTCCATACACATACACATACACAGGACACAGACACGGGACACAGACACAGACACAGACACATATGTTCTGCATTTGCTAACCATATGCCAAGTGTTCAGGCATTCTTCAAGAGCGAGCATCCACTCCCACTCCCACACCCGCACCCACACCAAACAAAGCGCAACACAACACAACACACCACAGCACAGCACAGCACATAACGCGCAACGCGCCACAAGCCACCAATGTCCATTGAGATGGCTGATCAGACTGACTTCGACCATTCGGGCCTGCAAGAGGTCGCGAATGCAGTCCGGGATAACTCAGGCGCCGACGAGCTGCTTGGTGGAACTAACCAAAAGAGGAAGCGTGAGCTGTCTGACCAAGACGGATCAGCTGATGCCATGAGGCGCCCGGCTTCCAAGCGTCTGTCTCCGAACATTCAGAAAAATGTAAATGAGGCCAGTGACCCTTCGGCAAACGCCTTCATGGATGCTGAGCACGAAGGTGATGCGGGAGCGATACAAGACTACAGCAACTTGCATGACCAGAGTATCGAGAACCAGAACGGAGCCGCGGATCATGCGAACGCCTCGTCAACCGCTGCAGCTGCACTCGGCATCTACCCTACTATGACCATTCCTCAGCCAACAGGACTCCAGTTTCAGACTCAGAGTTCGGAAGGTGATAACCAGGACTCCTTTATGGATACCAGTCAGCAGAATGAGAGCTATATGGATTCCACGGCTGGCGCGGGTGGAAGAGGTGGTGGACCAAAGCCGGCTGTTGGATCAGAAGAATGGCACAAGGTCCGAAAAGACAATCACAAAGAAGGTATGTTGTCATCATGAATTCTTACCATAAGCCGGACTAATGACTGTTCAGTTGAACGCCGCCGCCGCGAGACCATTAATGAGGGCATCAACGAGTTGGCAAAGATTGTCCCAGGATGTGAGAAGAACAAGGGCTCGATTTTGCAGCGCGCAGTCCAATTCATCACCCAGCTCAAGGAGAATGAAGACCAGAATATCGAGAAATGGACCCTGGAGAAGCTGCTGACCGAGCAAGCCATCGCCGAGCTGAGCGCCAGCAACGACAAGCTGAAGGCCGAATGCGAGCGTGCGTGGCGCGAGGTCGAGACGTGGAAGAAGACATGTCAAAGCGCGGGCCTGGCGCCAAAGAAGGATGATGGGGGCGAAAGCTAGACATCGAAACCGGGCGGCTTGCTGTCGAAACTTGGAGGGAAGGGAGGCGCGGATATCAGGGGGGCTGGAAAAGGTTGATACCCCTGGTTCTTTGAATGGTGGTTGCGTTGCTCTTTGTATCGTCACATTCGTATCTACTCGCTTGTTACATTTCTAAATTTCCTTACCTTTATTTGGGAGGGGAAGCCCTGAAATGGGCTTCTTTGCGGACGGGGTGCTTGGGTTGCTGTAGTAGTAGGGTTCTGCGCGCGTATATGGGGTTAGGGAGGGTTGTTTTCTGGTATCTGATGTGAACAGAGCATCCTTTAGACGGCAGATCATCCTTCTTTGGCCAGATTGCTAAAGCGCCGAAATAGCATCTGAGTTGAGTTGCTTGTGGCATTGAATAGAAGCCATAAAAATGAGTCTTATTCATCCTCTTTTTTTTCTGGTTTCTTTTTTACGTTTATATGCAGTGTTAAAGGACACATTGCTCGATTCGAAAGAGTACAATAAAGTAGGAAATCAAAGTCCGTACGTGAATTTTCTTGTTTGTTAGCATTAGGGAGAAGATGTAGAATTAGAGGTGATGCACCGACGTCTGTAATTAGGAAGCTGAATTCCGAAATGTCGGGCTTCTAATCTAAACTCCGGCGCCATCTCCGTAGGTACGTAGGTACACAGTAGGCATGCCGCATCTGCCAGGTTCGCTCCCCGTCCTGTAAATTATAGTAGTATTGTAATTGAGGCGGTACATATGTCTGTCTGGACAATTTAAACAAAGACTCGAAGAATCAAAAAAATAAACAAAGGATTACAGATCCCCATATCTGTAGGCTGGAGGCTCTCCTGCCTGGAAAGTTCCACCGCTTAGGCCCCCCCATGTTCGCGATTTTGTCGGAGGGCATATTAGGCACTACAGCTGACGTCGGCCCAATCACCGCTCAGAAATGACAAGCGCAGCTTTGTCACCCAGCTTAAGCTCCCAGGCCTGCTAGAAGACTCCATACTCCATTGGGACCGCCGTGTATTATATGTCGGTCTATGCAAATGTCCGCGATTTCGCCATCTCCAAATCTTTTTCACCTCGAGACATGAACTGAGAAGCCTCTCTGGTGTCGACCAAGAGGCCTTTTCACTTGTGAAGCCAAAGCTGGCCATGCAGAGTGAGCGTTCGCTGGCGCAGCAGCACCAGCAGCAGATATTTGCTACGGGCTCGTTCTCGGGCTTTCAGCGCCTGGGGGAACTGGGCCATGGCTATTTGACACAGAGCACAACGGGGCATCAGCCGTTTTGTGGGAATGCGGAGGGATGGGGCCCGTGGAGCCAGCATCGCTATGATTTGACTCCATGCGCATTGGATGCGGTTGTGTCGTCCGTGGCTCTCTATGGCATCCTGTTTGGAGCGGCGGCCATTTGGTATCTGGTGAAGAGGAGAACGGCGCAGGAGGTTAAGAGGGATTTGCATTTTTGGACGAAGCAGGTAGGTTTGCGCTGTCTTCTGCCCTCCTCCTATGGCTCAGGCTGGCGGCGGAATACAAGGCTGGAGTGCATACGGCATTGCCGTTTCTTGCCTTTGGAAAGTGGGCTTCTGGGACACGAGACTGATACATATATCTATGATAGGTTCTTATCGTTGCGATTGCGATTACAGTCTTGTTACAATTGATCATCCAAGTTGTCAGCTACCCCGACGTATGGGCCGGCGATGTCCGCTTCTGGACCAGTGTTTTCACAATCCTCTCCCTGGGCGTCATATTCGAAATCCAGTGGCTCGAGCATACGAGACTGCGAAACCCGAACGGCGTCGTCCTTTTCTACTGGCTCTTCCTCATCATAGCATTCAGCGTCAAACTGCGCTCCTTGATTTCTCAGCACATTTACGAAACATCCTTACCGTACTTCATTGCATTCTGCGTTGGGCTCGGACTTTCGATTGTGGAATTTGCGCTCGAATGGCTTGTGCAAAAGAGGAAGAGCGCTTATGATGCGTTGGGCGACGAGGATGAGTGTCCGGTGGAATATGCGACGGTCTTCTCGATTCTCACATTCAGCTGGATGACGCCTATGATGGCATATGGATACAAGGAGTTTCTGACCGAGGATGACCTTTGGAACCTCGCGAAGAGAGACACGACGAAGGCTACCGGTTCAACGTTCGAGGAGGCATGGGACTATGAGCTAGGACATAAAAAGCATCCGTCGCTTTGGATGGCTATTTTCCGAAGCTTTAGCGGACCCTATTTGCGTGGCTCACTCTTCAAGGTCGTCAGTGATACGCTGGCTTTCATTCAACCTCAGTTACTGAGGCTGCTGATTGTCTATGTCGGCTCCTATAAGACTAAGGATCCTCAGCCAGTTATCACAGGAGTGTCTATTGCTTTGGGTATGTTTGCTGTGTCTGTTGGACAGACTGTGGCTCTTCATCAGTACTTCCAACGTGCTTTTGAGACTGGCATGCGCATCAAAGTGAGTATATATCTGAGTGTCTCTTCTGATAAGAATTTTACTAACTTAATTTTCGACTGCTTTAACTGCCGCCATCTATGGAAAATCACTCAAGCTGTCCAACGAGGGTCGCTCAAGCAAATCGACTGGAGATATCGTCAATTTAATGGCGGTGGATACCCAAAGGTTACAAGATTTGGTAAGATCCGCTTTTGTTTTGGGGTTGTTGGGAGAGTTGGTTGCTGATAATCGAATAGACACAATACGGACAGCAACTGTGGTCCGCCCCATATCAGATAACGCTCTGTATGATATCTCTCTACCGTCTCCTTGGATTTTCTATGTTTGCGGGTGTGGGTGCAATGATTTTTATGATCCCCATCAACGGTGTCGTTGCTCGCCTCATGAAGACATTGCAGAAACGGCAAATGAAGAACAAGGATTCAAGGACAAGACTGATTGCTGAAATCATCAACAATATGAAAAGCATCAAATTGTACGCTTGGGGCTCAGCCTTTATGAACAAGCTCAACTACGTCAGAAATGAGCAAGAACTGAAGACACTCCGCAAAATCGGAGCTGCCCAATCGTTTGCCAATTTCACGTGGTCGACGACCCCATTCCTGGTATCTTGCTCGACGTTCGCCGTCTTTGTTCTCACCTCGGATGAGCCATTGACTATAGAGATTGTCTTTCCAGCTTTGACGCTTTTCAACCTGTTGACATTCCCCCTGGCTATATTGCCCATGGTCATCACATCGATCATTGAAGCCTCAGTTGCTGTTGGACGTCTGACAGCATTTTTCACTGCTGAAGAACTTCAGCCTGATGCTGTCATTGTCATGCCGCCTGCTGAGGAAATCGGCGAAGAGTCCATCCGTATCCGTGATGGAACGTTCAGGTGGGATCGACACGAAAACAGAACTGCACTCCAAGGAATCAATTTCAGTGCTTCCAAGGGCGAGCTTAGCTGTATTGTTGGTAGGGTGGGGTCCGGCAAATCCTCATTCCTGCAATCTATTTTGGGCGATTTGTACAAAGTGACTGGCGAGGTTACTGTCCATGGTTCCATAGCTTATGTCGCTCAACAAGCTTGGGTCATGAATGCCACTGTAAGAGAGAATATCGTCTTTGGCCATCGCTGGGATCCCACATTTTACGACAAAACTGTCAAGGCCTGTGCATTGCTGGAGGATTTTGCGCAACTTCCTGACGGTGATAGTACAGAGGTTGGTGAACGTGGTATTTCCTTGAGTGGAGGTCAAAAGGCTCGTCTCACACTTGCTAGAGCTGTCTATGCAAGAGCTGATATCTACCTCCTTGATGACTGTCTATCAGCGGTTGATCAGCATGTTGGACGCCACCTTATTGATCAAGTTTTTGGACCATCAGGACTCCTGGCAACAAAGACTCGAATCCTTGCAACAAATTCTATCCCTGTCTTGATGGAAGCAGACTTTATCGCGTTATTGAGAGATGGCAACATCATCGAACGTGGAAGTTATGCCCAGCTGATGGCTATGAAAGGTGATATCGCGAATCTCATTAGGAGTGCTAGCTCCCAGGATATGGCAGACAGGGTAGGAAGGGAAGCGGTTGAGAGCGCTGATGACAGCACGAGCGATACCTCAACCGTAGTCGAGCCAAGCGATACTTCAGACGAGCAGCAACACGCCGAAGCAGCCCAAGAGAGGCTTATCACTCTCCAACCACTTCGAACACATCCAAGGCCTGCGTTGCAACCTAAGAAACGGAGCCACAGTGATGCAACGTTGCGTCGCGCAAGCAGCGCCAGCATGAAAGGTCCTAGAGGCAAAATTCGTGACGAGGAAGAGCCTACTCAACGAACAAAGCAAGGCAAGGAGTTCGTGGAGCAGGGCAAGGTGAAATGGGATGTCTACATGGAATATGCGAAGACCAGCAATCTGGGTGCTGTGGCTATCTATCTGATCACTCTCCTTGGAGCACAAACGGCACAAGTTGCTGGAAGCGTTTGGCTCAAGAACTGGGCCGAATATAACAGCAGGACTGGAACTAACGAACACACCGGCATGTATATTGGGATTTACTTTGCTTTTGGTATTGGATCTGCATTGCTTGTTGTTGTTCAGACGTTGATTTTGTGGATCTTCTGTTCGATTGAGGTATGTTTAGATCTTGTTGATTTGAAGACATGCCCCTCCTTATACGATCCTCGAGGATTACAATGTGTATATGCCGTTCCTAGGGTTTGAGACTAACAGATCGGGATTATAGGCATCAAGAAAGCTACATGAGAGAATGGCTCATGCAATCTTCAGATCACCCATGAGCTTCTTCGATACGACTCCCGCTGGAAGAATCTTGAACCGTTTCTCGAGGTTAGTTGGCCACTGTATTTGTGTTACTGAGAACAGAAGCTGATATTCGACGCCTAGTGACATATATCGTGTAGATGAAGTGCTCGCACGAACCTTCAATATGCTCTTTGTAAACGCTGCTCGAGCTGGTTTCACACTCGTAGTCATCTCGTCCGCCGCTCCAGCCTTCATCGCAATGATCATCCCACTTGCTGCAGTCTATCTGTGGATCCAACGCTACTATCTGCGAACTTCTCGAGAGCTCAAGCGCTTAGACAGTGTCACGAGGAGTCCAATCTACGCCCACTTCCAGGAGTCGCTCGGGGGCATATCAACCATCCGAGGCTACCGTCAGCAAAATCGCTTCACTCTCGAAAACGAATGGCGCGTCGACGCCAATCTTAGGGCCTACTTCCCATCCATCAACGCCAACCGCTGGCTCGCCGTACGTCTCGAGTTCATTGGCTCCCTGATTATCCTCGCCGCCGCAACCTTATCCATCATGTCCGTCGCATCGGGCACCGGCCCCTCCGCCGGTCTCGTCGGTCTCGCCATGTCCTACGCACTGCAGATCACGCAGTCACTCAACTGGATCGTGCGCCAAACGGTCGAGGTCGAGACCAACATCGTGTCCGTGGAGCGCGTGCTCGAGTACGCACGCCTACCCAGCGAAGCGCCCGAAGTTATCCACCGTCACCGACCGCCGATTAGCTGGCCGGCACAGGGGGCTGTCAAATTCGACAACTACAGCACTAGATACCGCGAGGGGCTGGATCTGGTGCTCAAGAACGTGAATCTAGACATCAAGCCACATGAGAAGATCGGCGTTGTGGGACGCACGGGCGCCGGGAAGAGCAGTCTCACCCTAGCGCTGTTCCGGATTATCGAGCCTGTAGAGGGCCATATTGATATCGATGCGCTCAATACGAGCACTATCGGACTGCTGGATCTGAGGCGCAGGCTGGCGATTATCCCGCAGGATGCGGCTCTCTTCGAGGGCACGGTGCGTGACAACCTGGATCCGGGGGGTGTGCATGACGATACGGAGTTATGGAGTGTGTTGGGTATGTTCGCTTTTTGCCCTCCTCCCCCATTTGCCCGACTGTGTTTATCAATTTCCCTGATTTCTTGATTTGCCGCACGCTTCCGATAAGCCTAGCGAGAGCTTTTGGCCGATTCGGCGTCGTACGAGGCAAGCGGTGTGATGTGAGTGGTACAGGCTTGCTGACAGACGTTGTAGAACACGCGCGATTGAAAGACCATGTGGCGAGCATGAATGGAGGATTGGAGGCCAAGATTCACGAGGGAGGTAAGCAAATCAGATTTCATTTGTCGTTCGTGCTGGCTCGTGCTACACTCCATAAATCCCGTTCATGGATTCTTCAGCAAGTGGGAGAAATGCCTCACTCCACATGCTACTGGCCATATCCCGACATGGCTGCCCTTGGTGTGCAAGTTCGCAGACTACTTCATATGCATCCCGGCAGTTTCTGGCAGCTCGCTGGCTTTGCCTCATCTATCCTCCCTAACCATCACCCAACCGTTTTTCCTTTGGCTCTCGCGACAATCCAGTACTGACACGACCGCCCCATCTAGGCTCGAACCTCTCGCAAGGCCAGCGCCAACTAATATCCCTAGCGCGCGCGCTGCTGACACCGACGAACATCCTGGTGCTCGACGAGGCGACGGCGGCGGTGGACGTGGAGACGGACGCGCTGCTGCAGGCGACGCTTCGCTCGGCGGAGTTCAGCCAGCGCACGATCATCACGATCGCGCACCGGATCAATACGATTCTGGATAGCGATAGGATCGTGGTGCTGGATGCGGGGATGGTGAAGGAGGTGGGGAGTCCGAGGGAGTTGGTCGCGAAGAAGGGGCTGTTCTGGGAGTTGGTTAGGGAGGCGGGGTTGTTGGAGGGGGTGAAATGAAAAGAAAAGAAAAGGAATTTTTTTGGATAGGGGGTGGGACAGGGGAAGAGAAGGGTGAGAGGATGGATGGAGGGACTGTATGGACGACTGAGTCGAGGTATCAAGCATTGGATGCTGCGATGCGATGCGATGCAATGCAAAGTAGGGAGATTTTGTATCGTATACGTCCGACAGGACTGGCGGCTCATGTGTGGCCATGTGGCCTTGGTAATGAACAAGTACCTAAGTAAATAAATTGCACAAATGGACATCAAGATTCTACAACTCTGGCTCTGTCGCGCCTTGACCATCCATCCATCCTCGCCCATCCCCGTCCGTCTCCCTCGCCACACATTGGGCCGCTGGCGTTCTTCAACGGCCATTAGAGAAGGTGCCACGCCATCGCATCGCACGCCGTGCACACCTGACGCCCGCTCTCCAGGAGTCGGCGTCGGCAGTGCAACGGCCGTCGAGCCGTCAAGCGTCAGCGCTCTTCGAATAACGTGCCTCCTACCGGTATGCGCAGGGCTGTCTGTATACCGTGATGGGCGGTCTTCCAGCGATGGCGGTGCGGCTCGGCGTCGCGGCATGGCATGGCAAGGGGTGGGATGGCGGGCAAGGCTGGTGCGGAGGCGTTGCGCGCAGGGCTGGGGAAGTGCCACGGTGGTGGTGCGATGGGGAGGAGGTGGCAGAGGGGATGGGATGGGATGGCAGACTGGCTCGATGACGGCCTGGACTGCGCGTGGCTCTCTCGCAGCGCTGGACTGACGTGGCTGGGCGGTGGGCGGTGAGATGGTGATGGGATTGGGAGGGTACGGTGAGGCCTGCTTTTATTGCCTTCTTTGCAGATGCTGGCGCAGGGGGGAGAGAGCTCTGGTGTCTCACGACAGGTGGTGAGGGAGCGCAGGGCAGCGTTGGGTAGGGTGTGGCTGGCTGGTTTGGACTCATGTATGTTGGGTCTGGATGGTTAGGGGGTAGGACAGGAGCAATGGAGGGAGGGATTGGGAGGCAATTCAGGCTGTGAGAAAAGGGGGTGGGAAGGAGGGATTGATAGAGCGCGATATTTTGATAGAGAACGGAGTGATGAGGATGATTGGGGATCGATGATGAGATACGTGATTGCCGTGGGACTTGGGAAGCAATGCTTGCGACCCTCACGATCAGGCAAAGATGGGGAATAGAAGGTAAATAATGGGAGGGCGTGAGAGAACGAGACGACGAGATGGAGACGATAAGAAATGGATGAGCCTTTGGTTGACATTGGGCAACGACGACGTTACTCAACAGCGCTGTGATGTATGAATGAAGCGGCCGTTGCGAATCGCAGACAATGCTTTTGGTAAGGATGAAAGCCACAGATAGAGCAGCAGGATGAGAAGTATGAAATGCTTGCTTACCGACTGCAAGCTGTCCAACTGGCAACTGGGATGATAATAATTCCAATATGAATACTAAACCCCGCCGTCGCACAACAGAGACTTGCAATCGCCGTTCATGCCTCGAGTGCGCTGGTAGATAGACTAGAGGAGGGGGTGAATTGCAGCAGCCTTCCTCTCCTCGATGAGCATCCATCATAATATTCGCTCTAGTCAAATCGCCGCCATACGACATTCCAACCAGTCAGCCCCATCCCACCTACTAGGATTTTCGTCGTCGCCATCCAATTGGCACATGATGGCCCCTCCCTGGCGTCCAGGGTCAGGAAGCAATCAGGATACAAGCGCGTTGGACGAGAAATCACTACGGAGTATCAGGAAGGGATCGTTCCGACTCCCCGAATGCGCGCAGCGCGTTGAATTCCTTTATGTACTTTGCTCCATCATGAATATCAACGCGTATTCATATTCATGAATAGGCATTTAAATATGCCAATTGTCGAGTTCTTACATAATTAGTTTAGATTAATGTTAAATTAAAAAATAATTGCGTGATAATATAGTGTATTAATCAAATCATGAGACTAGATGCTTGATCTTAGTAAAAATTTAGCCTAAGTAGGCAAAATTTCGTATTTAACTTTTTATAATTTATAAATATGAAAACATGATATTCATATTCACGAGTAGCACGTGAGTTAAATATGAATTATATCCATGAATATGTTGAAATTTTCTGCTAATCCTGGCTCCAACACACAGGGCCTGCCCTGCCATCGCCGTCTGGACTCCAAAGTAATATCTCCAATTGCGCGATGTCCCAATAGCGGGGTCGAGAGCTGAGATGGGCTTTCGATTTTTTGATTGGTGAGGATGCCGTCCGATAGTCTAATGCATAGGTTCCTAGGCCGTAAACTACGCTGATCGATCGTGAAGCGTCGGTGAGAAAATGAGACGCGTGAGCGATACTCGAGATCGATCGCTGCGTCCCAGTAGTCGCGATGCAGCTAAATGTCTAGTACCACGCCTCCGAATCAGCCTCTCGATTAGTATTTGGTCCATCGCTCGATTCTCTCGACTGCGTCACCCAGTCTCATAATCCATGCGGGGTATTTGCCTTCCTATCTCCCCGTATGTACAGGGTGTGGAGTGTCGTGGGACTGGTGTGGTTGTCGCTTATGGGAGATATGGCGGCGTTGCCAGGGTCGGTCGCAGACCAGGTTGCGTCTCGGAGACAGTGGTGGCGGGCGGGCATGCACGGTGCTGTTTGGAGACGAATCGCAAAATCCAAGATCAACCCTGGCTTGCGGAGAGGGCTGATCCGGGAGCTATCCTTGAGTACGTACCTCAAAAAGGCGGGGTACGGATGACAAACAAAGCCCGTCTCTGTCCCAATCCAGAGAATCTAGTCGTTCATTATGGATATCTACGATTCGCCATTCCTATCGCCGATCCTAGCTCAGCGGTACTAGCTCAGCGATATGGCGATGTGAATCGCCATATTGATCAGATAAAGTGAGACAGGCATACGGAGGATACCGTTGGCCGAAAATGGCCATATGCAGGTGGATATCGAGAGCCACAGCATGCCGGCCTATGCAAGGCACATCGGGTCAACAAGGCCGCAAAGATAGGTGCGTGAGGATCAAGGATGCAAGCCGACGGCTTGAAGCGCTCCAAAACCGGGAAGTGCGGCGAGTACTGTATGTACGAAGTAAGGGAATCACATGAAGGCGCCGACTCGACTAGACCATGCATGTTTGTGCGTAAGTGCTGATCACATCCTGGTCGTGATGTGAATACCTATGAATGCGGTGGCCATTGGTTAATCGCAACAGCTGCTGAGCTTTTGGAGGAAAATCCTCGACTCGATGTTAGGGCGAGAGGAGTGGGAGTGCGTGTGGATGTACGTGGTATTTGTAGTTGCGAAACCCGACCCTTTGTTAAGCAAAAGTATCACATCTCATCTCCCTCAACTCCTGAGAACAGCGGGCTGGAATGCTTTGTGATACCCGTCATAATCTAATCTGACGATGGAGATATATCCAACGGTCTGCGCAGGTTCCAATAACAGAGTAATTTTCGTCTGAATGGCAGATGACATCTCAGCGCGTCGGTCTCTACGGCTCCGCCGACTGGAGGGACCTGGGTGTCTGGTGTCAGTCAGACTGTCGGGATGAGGACTACTCCCTCCGCAGTTGTTTGTGCGGCCTTCTTCGAACGGCTCCATGAACTCCCGAGATGGAAACTAGCCAAGGAGCTGAAGAGGAGCAAGAGATGCATACCTACAGTATTAGGTAGTCGCCAGACACCAAACCAGAACTGCAGTGTCCGTATTTTTCCAGAGCAAAACTTCCAGGTCTTTGATAGCGGATCCCAGCGATATACCCGCAAAACATGATTCAAAAACGCATTATTGCTTCAAGTATTTTGAAGGCCGTACCTACTACACGCCAAATCACAAGTAGGATAGTAGTAAAAACCGCCTGCCTCCCATTTCCATCCTAATAATGCAGCCAGCCGTAAGTAGACGCCCAAAACCTTGCTTTTTTCAACCCGGACCTAGGCGCTCCAAACGCGGAAACGATGTGCGGTTTTAGCTCATATTAGCTCATACTTTCTACTAGGCGCGTCTCGCGCATAAAAAGTGGATTTCCGTTCGTCGTTCCCCCTTGGAGAAATGATTAGGTACTCACCTTTTCCATGAGCCGAACCGATCGCCTGGATATTCAGCATATCATATTATGAATAGTTCGTAATGTGATATGAATGGATATTTTGGTCCTTGGCGCTGTCCGTCTACCGCCACAGCGCAGATATGCACTGCGGTGCGAAGTCATGACTTGCTGCCACGGCGTCAGCGTTAGGTATCACCCGACGGCTATGCGAAAGGCCATCGGCCACGGCCTCGAACTAGGATCTCGACTTCGGGATCGGCTTAGGATGCTGACGCTCGGTCCGAGGGGCTACGTACTGTAGAGTAACAGGGTCGGCCATGGCAAACTCAGAGATCCGTCCTGCTGAAAACCGCACAAAGTATCCATGACATTGGGAACCATTGAGTGATGGCTAGTCGGGTTATGACTGCGTCCCAGGAGAATGGCCGGGATGCCGAGGGCTCGAACTACTCGAAACTCGCCACCTAGAATCTCATATTCCGTACAGTAGCTCTTCGTATCCATAGTTCGGTCCAATTTCAGAAGGCTAGACACTGACGATAGTTTGCAAAGTCTCCCTTTCTGATAATGCAAGCGCTGCTACGCTATGATGTCGGCGCTTTGTGGGTTCTGGGTCCTTGCAAAAGACAATGCTTTCTTAGCCATGTGGTGCAAGGTAGTGAGGTGTTTGGATAAGCCGTCGAAGAAGATGGGGCAATTGGATCCGATTCGATCCGATCCTCGATGTGGCTTGAAGGTCGGATCAATGACCGCATCCGAGCTAAAATAGCCATGCCATCCATCCATGCAAATGCCCAGGATTCCGCGGAGGATGGCCGCATAAGCCCGGTCTAACGTCTTCAGCGACTCGAAATAGTGTGCCGATAGCATGCATGCGAGCTCCAAATCCAATATAGTCCCATATATCCATACATGGGGGATTTTCATCCCTATTTTCCTATTGTCGTGCCTGTTGTCGTGGAGAGCCAGAGCCTTTGGAGACTTTGGCGCTCGAGACTAGTTGGAGCAGGCGCCTCTTGCATCATACAGAGCGAGTCAGTTAGGTACAGCACTGTGGACCAGTTGAATCGGCATGTCCTCTAAAGGTTAACAGATTCGATATCGGAAGCAATAGCAATGAATGGATGAATGAGAGGATTGTGAGGAGACGATGCTCGAGGTCTAGAAGTCTCGATGGATGATGGAGATATTCGTTGCACTGTTGGTCGTCTTCGCTTCCTGTACCCCAATTCTTGACGACGGGGCGGGACGCTTGGAGTGATGGACAATAGCCACGCTACTCTGCATTGGGCCGAGCGTCGACTCGGTAAGTACCTGTCTACGGAGGTAGCGCCAACAACCAACAACCAACAACTTCAGATTTCGAGCTTCCTTCACCTTCACCTTCACCTTCACCTTCACCTACGTCCTCAATCCTTGTATTCCGTACATACTCCGTATTCATATCCAGGACTCCAGGACTCCAGGACTCCAGGAGAACTGCGCATTGACGATGATCGGTGATCGATGATCTCTCCCAAACACGGAGATGAGAATTGAAGCCATAAATAAACACGATACTGCTGAACACATCGTGATTCTCATGTCATGTCGAGATGATAGAGCCTAAAGCATAGCACAGGGCTTCCTGCGACACTCACCCCGCATTTTGCTGGTGGCGTGGACTGCATGTCTTACTCAACACATAACATACATATCCGGACTTGCATGCCTTGAGTCTGGGCGAAATGAAACATTTAGGGCAATTTACCCCATTGGTGAGCTTGGGTGTGGTTCTGATTTTGCTTCTCGCTGAGTAGGAGGGAGTTCTCAGAAACACAGCCATGACCTTAGTTAGGTATGTATCTAGGTACGCCATATTCCAGGGTTGAAGTTGCGTTGACAGGGCTGCCCAGCTGTGACCAAGGAGCAAGTGGCGGCGTGGCGCATTCCAACCAGAGGCCTTCGACCTATAGATGTGCCTGCAGCATCATGGCGATAGGGTACTTGGTACACATACATAGGCACCTTGTTTTACTGTACAGACTCCAAGGTATCGACCGCATATCTTGGCTGCCATATGCATGCACGTCTGGCTCTATGTGGCTAAGGAGCATTGAGCCAGATAGGCCTGGACTCTCTACGAAGTACACAGCTTACCACAACAGGACTACAGGAGGGACAGCTGGAAATCATACTCTAACCCTGCAATATCAATCCCAGAAGACGTCGGAAGAAGCGGGCCATACGAGCCACTCTCTGCTCAGTTCAAGGTTGAAGTGCTCGTATCTTACATCCACATGTTAGACCATGTTAGATTTTGCGGTTCCGCAACCAACCTCGCCGTCGCCGCCTTATTCACTGGCATTGTCGAATTAGAACCCTAGTCCAATCCTGCTGCATAGCAGCCTTGTCAATCGAAGGGCTGCAACTGCAAAGATCGTATATTATCGCGCCGTGGGTAAACCGAAACGAAGCCGCAGCCCACGGAAGCAGGTTCTCATAATACTCACAGCCTGGCTTGGATGTCGTTTGGTCTCGCTGCCACTGTCCTTCCATCCCGTGTTGAGAACGCATCACAGTCCCGTTCATCTTACGGAGTGCTATATCAAACAGACAATCAAGCCAAACACCACACTATACTTGGTCTACAAGCGTTTCAAATTCGGCTGGCCGACGTGGACGAGTCTGCTTGTTGGCACTTTTCAATATCGCCATCCCAATCGCCCGCAGAACCGTCTCCTGATTCGTGGCCACAAGATGTCCCGAGAAGCAAGTTTTCTTGCTCTTGGCCACATACCAGCGGAAATACGTACCTGAACGTAACTGGTCTTGTCCACTTACAGCACACCCCTCTTCAATCGACGTTCTGTTTGCTGTCCACATCAGTGGCGTCAATCGATTCGATTGAAGCTCCAAACGCAAAGCATAACAACCCGCTTTAGTCAGGATCGCGCCGCATTTGCTTCACCCAAAAGAGACGACCAAGCAATAAGAGGTTCCCCATCTTGACGCTTCCGTTTACATACATGCATATGTACCTACATACATAGTACTAAACTAGTACAGTACATCCCTGACGGCAGGGCGATCCGGCTCAGGGCGCCAGTCGACCCCAGACATCGAGCCTTATCGCGGGAGGCTGGCTAGGCCCACCAAAGCAGTGCCTTAGCACATCCAAGGCTCATCAAGCCTCTATACTCTTCGAGTTCACCAATGCAATAGCTGGCTATCTTGTGGCTCCACCCATCTATATCCTACTACTATATACAGAGGCTGTCTCCTGCTCCCCGCACATATCTTTGATGATAATTTTGTGACCTATCTCTATTCTCTCTGCATCTCATACGAGTTTCATCTACGCCTTGTAGTCTGGTGTGCATCGGCTTTAATCCTTCAACACTTTGACGAGCCTGTTACCAGAAACGTCTCTCAGCCTCAGCTAAAATCTACTGGTGAGAAGTTTGGTTATGATCGCAGCCTTAATATATATGTATGTATCCCTGCCATTTTATTGCACAGCAACATCCATATATCTATGCAGCATATAGACAACAGTGCTCTTCTTATGGCTAACAATCAGCCTCATTCTAGCCTTGTGCCATATTATATGTCTGGGGCGTCTTTTTGGTTCCATCAACAATATCAAACTCGAATTACACTGTGCAATCGTGCGTTCAGATCAACCTCTGGTGTTCTCATCTGTGAAACTGGATAGAAGACTGTCACTATCCTGTAAATGCCCATCATTCGGACAATCTCGCTGCCGGTTACTGATTAACTTATAGAAACAACTACAACGACAAGTTAATTTTCCAAAGAAATGACTCGCCTCCCCCCACCAGGATCAGGAGCCTACGGCTTCGGTCATCGAGAGGCATGGCAGAATGCCAATGAAATCAAATCCGAGAGAGCTATGGGCGAATATACTGTTGATGAAAAAATGGCTCGTTTCTGCCCAGCAGGATCTGGAGCCTACGGCTTCGGTCACCGAGAAGGATGGCAAAACATTAATGAAACCAAACCCGAGAGAGATATGAGCCAGTATACTGTTGATGACAGTGGTGCCATGGCTCAGAAAAGTCCGAGGCAGTTTAATATGGTTAGTGTCCACAATGTTTGCGTCTAGTCGAATATCCCAGGATGCATTTAATCTAATATGATACAGCCTCTTGAAATAGCGTTGAATCACCACTGCGGGATACCAGCCGTGGCATATGCTCTGGCAGTTGTTGGGCCAGATGGGCAAGTGGGCACGTACGTGTCAGACAACGTAAAGATAGCACCCAAGCGGCTATTCTCAACGGCGTTTCGCGGACAGTTATTGCGGGCTTCAGGCAGCAAACCCGGTAAGTTGTCAAGCCAATTTCCTGACCTGCCTATACTAATGCCCTCTTTGCCACAGGATCAAAGACAAATTGCTCAGATGACTATACGGATGCCACGGAGAACAGTTCTGTCAAAGGTACATATCGTTGTACAAGCAACCGAAAGCGTGCACGTACACGCCAGTCCGAACCAACAGTTCCGGTGATCCACGAGCAACGTCTGGCAGTCGGTGACGGTCCTGCATTGAAGGCATTTTATACTCGATGCTTCAGGAATATACAGCAGTTTGGCTGCAAGGTCATAGCAAAAGCCTTCATAAAGCACTATGAACCGAAAAAGCAGACCAACTATCCCTATACGAAACGCAAGCAACGCAACCCGAATGCACCAAGTTGGTGGCCCCTAGATAAGGTCATCCACAAGGAGCCGGACCATATTCTTAGGTTACGTAAGAAGCATTATGTCCTATGAAGGTTAGGTACTAGTAGCTGACATTATGATAGCACGGGTAGAGCTGCTCGTGCATATCTTGGATGTGGTCATGGATCAGGAGAGAAAAAAGACGCCAGATCAGAAGAAGATCACCATAAAGGGGTTGGAAACGTATACATGGGCCGAGACCGCACGCTGGTTCAATGGTGAGAATGGAAAGAACCACAACAAGAGAATATTCTTAGAGGAGATTTTCAGGGTTGCGAAGATGGAGGAGCGGTACCGGAAAGGAGAATTGGGTATGTTGGCCAAACATCTTGCCATTTCTATCGCTTACATTCAGCAGATGCCACCGCTACAGTCGGAACCACCACTGGTGACAGACGCGAGGATACTGAGGATGAGGACGAGGACGATGCCTCTCAAATGAGTGCTCTTGGTTTGAACACCCCTGCCCAGAGTATCGCGTCGCCGGAGAGCATGGTGTCTCCACACAGCGCCCATATGGTCACCCACATCCAAATCCGGACCGACGGCGACGCCAATGATTTCAGCGACTACTCCCAGATGCGTCAACTGCCGCCATCTGCCGAAGACACTGCCTACGGGGACAATTCTCACTTCGCCATGTCCAACCAGGCGACTTACGCCCCGAGGCCACAAACTGCTTCATACCACCCCAGCGCTCTACCTCTCCACGACCCCACTCGCCGGGCATCATGGCAGCCAACCGAATACTCTATGCCCAACCCCCCAATCTTCGGGGGCAACTGGGGCGGGCCTACCAACATGGCTGCAAGCCCCTCCCTCCCATACGGGCAATTCGCCCCTCCCAACACGCAACAAACGAACATCTTGCCCGCCCCCCTCCTCCCATCCCTGGTCCAGCAGCATGCCTCCTTTGAGGAGGGAATGTACAGACAATTCGACCCTAACCCGTCTCAAGGCACGATCCTGCGCACAGGCAGCCTCGGCCATCCCAACCAGTTACCGCATCATCCGCACCACGGCTTCCAGGAGTACCTCCATGATAACTCAGAGCAGCCGCAGCTCCATCCATAGGCAGCAGCAAGCAAACTCCTCCCAGTATATAATCATCTGGGCACAAGACTGCCATGCAGCCAAATTGCGTCCATCGCACACGTCGTTTGGCCATGGTGACTGGGAGTGCTAGCCGTTGTGTTTGGAGTGTGTCCCCCACAGCGGCAGGATACGAGTCTCGACTTTCGATTCCGAGACGTCCCCGCCTTCCTAGGTACGATTCCTCGCTTGCGGAAGTTTGAAGAGGATCACAGTCTTGCCAATGTTTTTCTTCTCTATATCTTCACCGTCCGTATTTTTATCCACATCTCTATGGCATTTTTACTTGCCCCCCAAAAAGCCGGATGCGACCACTGTGCGCGATATTTGCTTTCGATCTTTGCTAGAGGGATTGGGAGGCGACACCTGTCTGTTTTTTTTTTTCGGTCTGGGATTCTGTGTGTTTACGGGAAGGACGAGGATGAGGAGGCAGTAATAATGATGTCATGGTCGCGACGATACGATGATGAGGACGATGGATGGTGCACTCAACGCTTGTGCGTGCTGGGCAAGAGGAGGACTTTCAACAAGTAGCCATGTGGCAGCCGGGGGAGGGCGGGTATATATGTATCTTTACGCCTGTATGCGGAAGGGATGCGGGGACGTGGGCGGACGACTAATGCGATGGAAAGTAATGATGTGGATGCCGGGTGATGAACACGGATCTTTGTGGGGTTGAAGATGAAGTCGAGCGGAGTTGAGGTGGCTACCCAGGAGTTGGGGGAAGGAGTAGGCGGTATTTGTTATATGATATCTGTATATGTCCATCTCGCCGTCTGAGTTGCCTCTGCAGTGTTGTGATGGTTCATGCTGGCCTGTGAGTGAGACAGTGCGACGGACGTGTCTGTTGGGAATTTGAAGATTCGAAATTCTCATTTAGGCAGGAAGAAAGACGGCCTTGTGAAATCCCCATTGTGTCTTCTCTCCTATCTTGCTTCCTCCATCCCTCCCTGCCCCTCTCTGGGAGTGCCGCGCATAAATAACGGCCACACACGACCCTCCTCCCCTCCCCTCGGCGCAACAGCGCACAACACAGAGATCGATCGCCGTGCATGGAGATCTGGACCTGCGACGCCTCGGTGTGCGCGGACGTGGCGGGAATTGGAGGGGACGTCGTTGCGGGAGCGGCATCGACACGACAGCAGCAGAGCAGAGCAGAGCAGAGCAGCGGCGGTGGTGGCCCGTGGGACCGCGGCATGGGAGGCGGCGGCAGCAGGGTGCAGGCAGCTTCGAGTCCTGCCTGCGTCGGGAAGCTTGGTTGCCGTATATGGCTTCGAAGGCCACTTTCCTAACGCTTCGAAGAAATCGAGCTTAGGCTCTTGGGTCCTTGAGTGGTGCGGGGGTGGGGGGTCATATAGAGGGTTTTCGGGGCAAGGGTGATGAGGATGGAAACGGGGATGGAGACGTGGAGGGCGTGCGTGGTGGTGGGGTTGGGAGGGGGCGTTGTGTTGATGAGAAGGGGTGTGGAGATGAGCGAGGTTGAAGGAGTCGAGATGGGCTATGAAGAGGTAAAGCAGGCATCTCGATGATGTGGCGGTATTGGTTTTGAGTGCTTCAAGGCTGCGTGTTGTGTTGCAGGTTGTGCATTCTACAATACAACAAGAGTCCCAGCTTCGGGAGCTCACCATCGTCTAGATATCCTCATACCACAAGCTCAGCTCAGCTCATCGGTACTCATGCGCACCATTTCAGAAAATAAAAGGCACAGGCTGATCCACACTCGCCCGCCAACTGCCTTCTGAACGGCGGCAAGGTTACTACCACGGCATCATCTTCATTCTGCTCACTACTACGACCCACGACGGGTCACTCGGCCAGCTGAGTGTGCGTTCACAATTCTTCAACGGCAGGACACGTGCGACAATGAGAGCTAGAACAGCAGCAACAATGCAACGGTATGCGTAACCCTAGAGACATCTGATTCGCTCCTGTCCCAAGAAGGGGAATCGTGAGCGGAAGGTAATGGCAAGAGGGGTGAGGATGTGAGCGGCTGTGATGGACTCCGCATCTTCTCCGTATATCTTGGTTCTTGTGCTGCTCTGCTTCGAAAAGCAACAATCGTCCATATGTGCTGGAATTTATACTATGACTGCACACTCACCAGAGGTTCACAATTTTTATATTCAAATTATCTATATCTCACCCCGTCTAAACCTTCGCCCTCTCTTCGGCTTCTTGTGCTCTATTCCACTCCACACAATCCTCGAACCTCACGCCCTTCCCTCCAAAAACGTCCAAGGCACTTCCAATTGTCAGATCCACCTTGCCGTTACTCAGCCTCTTCACCAACTCCAGATCCTCCAGATTCCGTCCTCCGCCTGCATACGTCACCGGGATACTGCACCATTCTGCCAGTTTGCGGACCAATTCCTCGTCGATCCCTCTTTGCAGGCCTTCGTTGTCCGCGGCGTGGATGAGGAATTCGGAGCAGTAAGGCTCCAGCCTCTTTATGCTCTCTACGGCTTCTCGTCAGCAACTCTCCCCTCAAAGACACTTCCTAGCAATCCAAAAACAGTGCAAGCAACAGGACAGGAGGACAATAAGACAAACCTTCATTAATCTCCATGTCCGTCAAATCCTGCCACTTATTCATCGCAACCCACCAGCTGTCTCCTTTCCGTCTGCAGCTCAAATCGATGACCAATTTGTCTTTATCGCCATCCAGAGCCGCCAACACAGCATAGAGATGTGTTTGGGAGAATTTACCCGAGGGGAAGAGATATGATGTTATGATGACCTACTGCGACGCATTAGCTTCAGCCCTCTCTCTTCACTTCGCCCTTCGCCATCTCCTCCTTTCAATCTTCAATCCCATCCATCCCACTCATCACTCCGACAAGTAAAGTAAACAGAGAAGCACCCACCTTCCCCGCCCCCCTCTCAATCCACACCCCAGCATTCCCCTCATTCACCCCGCCGCCAACCTGTAACCCCCCCCTCCACTCCTCCAACGCCCCCCTCGCCGCCTGCTCGTTCCCCGGGCCCAGCATGATCACATGCGCGCCCTCCAACCCATTCTCCCTATACAGTCCCGCGAAATGGCTCGCCGGGTGCGGCGACACGAAGTTCGTCCGCAGCTCGCCCGGCGTCGTCGTGAGCGTGCCGCCGACGATCTGCTTCACGGCGCCCGAGTGCAGGTCGATGCAGGGGCGGAAACGCGTCATGGCTGGGATGCGAGCGCTGGGATTCAGGGAGCGCAATCGGGTGAGGTGGTGGAGGTGGTGGAGGTGGGATGAGGTTTTGGCGGGGTGGACGGCGGTTGACGTCGCCGGCGCGGAAAGTTCCGCGAGAGGTCGCGAGGCTGCGAGAATTTATTTTGGGGGCCCTGGCGCGGAAGAAACGACGACGCGGTATAGTCACCAACACTGCATATTATCGCAATGGCGCCGACACTTGCGAAACGCAGGAGGGCCGACTCGGAGACGTCGAGAAAAGTACGCGTGATTGAGAAAGCAGGTGCGCCGGCGAGAAAACAGGACGAGGGGGAAGATGAGGAGAGCGACGGTGACGATGGGCAAGAGGTGGTGGACGCGCAAGAGATCTTCCGCCGGCATTTCGAGGCGCAGTTTAAGCCGCTGCCGGAAATGAGATTGAAGAATCAGAAGGTCGTTGTTCCGGAGGCAGAGGACGACGGGGAGGATTGGGATGGGCTTTCTGGCGATGAGGACGGAGACGGCGAGGACGAGAGCGGGAGCGACGATGGCGAGGACGAGGATACAGTGCCCACAGTGGATGTAGTCGAGCACACAGCTACAATCACGCGGCCCAAAATGTCCAAGGCGGAATTAAAAGCTTTCATGGTACCTGCTCCCTTTTTTCGTCTCCCAAAGCCCAACTAACATACTCCTCTCACAGTCCTCCAAACCCCCGACCTCCCTCGCAACGCCCGAGTCCACAAGCAAAGCCAAAGCCGCCGATCCCGACGACCTCTCTGAAGCAGCAAACCTGAAGAACGACCTCGCGCTGCAGCGTCTGCTCTCCGAATCCCACCTGCTGTCGTCGTCGTCGTCGGGCAGCCACGAGCTCACGGGCACCAACCGCCACAAGGCCACGGACCTGCGCGTGCAGACGCTCGGGGCGAGGAAGTCGATCCTGGTGCAGGAGAAGATGCCGCTGTCGCACCGGCGCGGGATGATGAAGAAGGCGGAGCTGAAGGAGGAGACGAGGCGCGTGGAGGCGAGGGAGAATGGGATTGTGTTGGAGAGGATCAAGGCGGGGAAGAGTAGGGAGGCGGGGAACAAGAGGGAGAGGGGCGTGGGTGCGCCGGCGGTGGGGCGGTTCAGTGGCGGGACGTTGAAGTTGAGCAAGAGGGATGTGTATGAGATTGAAGGGCCGAAGAAGAGCGTCGGGAAGGGAGGGAGAGGGGGGAAGGGAGGCAGAGGGGGGAGAGGGGGGCGAGGTGGGCGAGGTGGGAAGCGTTGAGAGGCGTGAGCGTATCCGACACCATTTCTTCTGTTTGCACACGGACGTGGATGGTACCATACTTCGACGGCATATCGTGCTCGCCCGCAGGACCGCACACGCCGCCTCCTTTCAAGCCCCCAGACCCAGCACCCCCCATCGCCGCACCCAGCAAACACCCGCGACGCCGACGAACACCCACGCACCCCAACGCTTCTCTCCGCGGCCACCCGCCCAGACGTCTGCAGCACATAATCCACATCTGCAAACCTCCCATCCCACGCCCCCCCGTCCACCATCCATCCGCAGCTGCAACCGGCCCCCCGACATCTCCACGAACATCTGCACCGCGGCGCCGCACAGCATGCACGCGCCCGCCAGCGCCGGACGCCGCCGCCGTCCCTCGCTTTGTGTGTGCTCCGTGCCAGAATGCGCAGCGAGGCTGCCTAGTGCGCGCACCCTCCTGCGGCGTGGCGGGCGCATGCGAGCTCCGAGCTGCTCCGCCGAACGGTGTGCTGTAGCCTGTACCGTACCGTATCGTATGTACCTGCTTTGGCCCGTATGTACGTAGATAGCTAGCTGTTCCAGAACAAAGAAATGCCCAAGCCATGCATGCATGCGTGCGCGCGTGCTCCCGTGCGTGCCTGTGCCCCTCCGTTTCAGCCTCTTGACTGGCCGTGGCGTCTCCGCGCAGGCCCTCAATCGCCGCCATCGGTGTGGTGTGGGTGTGGGTGTGGGTGTGGTCTCCCCCCCCGCTGGCCGGGCGAAACGCCTGGATGTATTCTTGTAATATGTGTGTATGTGTGTATGTATTCTTGTAATATGTATGCATATATGCACAGCACCTCCTCTCCAATACCTCCTCTCCAATGCGACCCCCCCCCCCCCCCCC
>Ga0209512_1000365_pt1 | contig 80198 bp, 80 predicted proteins | sample frozenSSSSmetaG_FD_184142 | JGI IMG/M metagenome (GOLD analysis project Ga0209512, IMG submission 184142) | Glacier valley bacterial and archeal communities from Borup Fiord, Nunavut, Canada, to study Microbial Dark Matter (Phase II) -... | ecosystem: Environmental > Aquatic > Freshwater > Ice >...
CCCTTCTCCACCAGCCCGTGAATCCTCCCTCGCCTCGCCTCGGTTTCCGATTCCTCGCCTACGCACCCCCACACCGCAGCGCACCGCAGCGCACAGCGAAGCTCCACGATCCACGATCCACGCACGCGAACTCCTTCACTGGGAGATGCAGTCTGTGCGTGGAGTCAGTCATATAAGGGAGTAGCAGGGCTTATCAACAACGGCCTTATGGCGAAATGGCATCGCGTTTGACTTCGATTCCCGGATTCCGATATCAAAAGATTGTGGGTTCGACCCCCACTGGGGTCAGTTAGGGAGAGTGGCAGCATGGATGTGATGTGCTGGGATTGCTTTTTTTGGAGTTGCGCGAGAGAGAGGGGGGGGGGGTGGTGGATGGTTTTGCGCGCGCGGGTGGCGGGTTGAGAGAGAGAGAGAGAGAGAGTGGTGGTGTTGATGGCTTTGGTTTTTGCCTTTCGGGAAGGGAAGGGAAGGGAAGCGAGTGGGCTGGCTGATTGGAAGACGTGAGCGAAAGTAACTGCGGGCGACGAAGAAGATTGTTAAATGTGAGGGAAGTAGAATTAGAAGTAAGATAATCTTGTTCTCATTGTGATATTTAATGAGTCAAATTATAAGATGAGAGCTATGACTATTTATTACTTAAAAATCACTCTCTTCTTAAAAATGTAGATGCTATTATGCTAATACTTATATTTTATTTATGGGGTTTATCAAATCTAGTCGCGGACTCACGATTTTATTTTCGAGAAACTCAGTCATTTACCTCTAGGAGAGTACTCGGAGCTGTCAGGTACTCAGCCACCCGCCTTGAGATGAGCGTCTTCATCCTCGTCATTATTGCGCCAGGCCAGCAGTGTCCAAGTGCCAGACCTCGTCCAGAGGCGATATAGTCTCTAGGGCAGAATGGCCAGCAAGTCATGCCAGAGCACCTTGAGGCCAATTGAGGGCCTGAGTGGCTGATCGCTCTCAGTGACTGGATTTCATAAACCCCATATCTCATTCGAATACCTCCGAGTTAGAGTACATTTTGCTGCACACTAATGCACATCTAAGTTGGACCTCGAGTGCTGGGGGAGATTTTGTGGAAATTTAAATTCGACTACGTGCTACAAGTATACAGACTCTATTCAAGGCTCCCCGCTGCTAGATATTTCTAGAGATCTCGTATCATTCATTCATGGCAAATACACTCTTGCCGCTTAAGTGTACCATGTTGGCACTGGAACTTCATCCAGCAGCACATACCTGCCCACCTCCCTGTTCTTATACGCCACGGGGTCGTGCAGCGTATGCGTCCTGACATCCCTCCAGTATCTATCCAAGCCGGCATTCCTCGTCGTGGCTCTCGCTCCCGTAACCTCAAACACCCCCGCCGTAACCCTCAGTGCAGTGTCGGTCGTCACGATCTTCGCGCTCGCCACGAGCTCCGCCACATCGCCTCTCTGTCTGGGCGTCACATCCCTCTTCTCGCCATGCTTGGCATAGATGGCCGCGAGGTCGCTCACTGCCTTGTCAACCAGCGCCTCGGCGGCAAGCAGGTGCGCGTAGAAGTTGCCGTAGCGCTCGAGGATGTAGAATTCGTCCGTCGCCTTCTCCTTGCTCTCGCCGCCGAAGGGCCACGGGCGCGTGGAGGTGGTGGTATATTTCTTCGCGGCCTGGACGGAGCCCTGCGCGATGCCGAGGTAGAAGTTGGAGAAGACGAGCTGGATGGTCGGGAGGAGGAGGGAGGCGAAGGGGTTGAGGAGGACTTCGGGGACCGGGGCTTTGGTCACGGGGTTCCAGCCTAGGGCGTCGGCCCAGGGAACGTGGATGTCGACGAGCTTGACGGAGCCGGATTCGGTGAGGCGAAGGCCGATGTTGTTCCAGTTGTACTGTTGTGGTGTCAGATCGAAACGATGAAGAATTGCGGAATATGCTTACTGCAAACTGGATACCTGGCTGAGGAGTTGGGACAATGGCAAAGATGTGGCCACCGTTGCCCTCTAAGATGCCCTCAAGCACTGTGAGGTCTGACACTACGCCTCCGGTGTTGAAATGCTTAAAACCGTTGAAGATGATATGATCTCCAGCATCCGTAATACTCAGATCACTATCTCTGGGATTGACGGCACCTTTCCAGTGTCAGTGTCATATCAAGGGCTATTCCAACCTCCAAAGGCAGTGCGGTAAGATGACTTACCACCAACAAAGTAGTTGTTCTCAATGATCAGCTTCTGGAAGCGTGCCTTCTGCTCATCCGTTCCCACAATGTTTGCAGTCGTGCTCCAGAGCAGATGGTAGCCCAGCAACATGCCGATGCTACCATCACCCTTAGCAACCTCTCTTATGAGCTTGTATCCGATATCCCAGCCATTGCCGCCTCCACCAATCTCCTTAGGTCCGAGAGCCTTTGTCAACAGAGAGCTCTTCAGCAGGGCAACCTCTGCGCGGGGAGACTTGTTCGCGAGGTCACGGGCTGTAGCGTCTTCGGAGAGGATGGCTGCAACTGTGCGGGCTCGTTCAAGCCATGCCTCCGGAGAGCTGGGGAGACCTTCGCTGGCGAACCTCTCGAAGTGGGCAGCGTAGACTTGAGGGTCTGAAAATTGAACTGGTGCCTGCGCCATGGTTTCAGTATGAGAATGAGAGGTATTTCTGATATTTTTGAGTTGTCTGGAGGTAGAATTGGACAGTAGCGAATATGAGAGAGCGAGCTTTGAACTTACATCATGAGGAGAGGGCCCGCGGGGTAGATAAGCACAGAGACATGAGGCCAAGAGCAGTGCCCAAAGTCCCGAAAAATGATACCATACCTACTTCGTGAGCATGCCATCAATTGGTAGTCTCAATTGGTAGTCTTCAAGGTGAATTGCATGCTTCTAGATCAGAATTGTATCATCGGGCTACCCCGCTACTCCTGTGAGGATGGTCTGAGAGACTGGGACGATGTAGCTACACACCTACCTATGTACTGGTATAGGCATGAGCAGATGATGATCCCGTCGTGTCTATACCCACCTGTCCATTGCCTATCCGCATGAGCGCATAATTGCGAAGCGTGATGGAAGGCGTGGCTGAATACTAGAGTGATGCCTACTGTGCAGCTTCAAGATCACATCAACAGAGGCCGTCATGACGACATTTCCTGCCAAGGCTCTCGCACGTGACAGGCCATGGGCTTCAAAACCTCCCCCATCCCCCATCCCCATCTTCCATTTAACTTCGTCATATGGACGAGGGTGAGGGTCAAAGATAAAAATACATCATCTTTTCAATCATGCGAATTGCCTTCAGACATACAGTGCTAGATGCTTCAGACATGTACAATACGATCTGGATGTATATGGACTTGATGAGAGGCGACAATGCTACTCTATAACTTTCTTTCATGGCGAGGCTGGATACGGCTCAGCCGCAGCCTTGCTCGTGATCGCAGATTCGAGATGCGTAACTTACTGCTACAATCGTAGAATACTTGCTTGAATCAGTCGTCAATACTCCAGTCAACCATAAAATTCCCATTGTTGGATGGCATCTGCACTGGGCCGCAGTTCATGGCCATAATCTCGTTGCAATTCTGCTCTAGAAAGCAGTGATATTGAAATTGTACAGTCGGATGACGAAGAGATGAACTTCAAGAGCAGGAAAATTAAGGAAGAGACTCGGCAGGGAGACAGACATACATAGATGTTGCAGCAACAACCGTGGGACCCTATACCCCTATTAGACTAGTGCATCATCGGCCTTTGTGGCGTGCCGTAACCTCTTTACGCGCAACGCGTTCGCGGGCGCGACATCTCTACCGACGTCAACACCATCACAGCTGTGTGGCCAAAAATGCAAAGATGGCGCCGCCGAAGTCCACGCAGTCAAAAAAGCAGCAATCGATTGCCAGCTTCTTCACCCCGAGGGCAACTGTCAATGGACTGAGCCAATCGTCAAGAGCCGCAAGCCAGGCGTCACAACCACTACCGCCCCCACCATCGAAAGGCACGTCAAATAGCCTTGGGAATCTTTATGATGCGGACAGCGACGACGATGTTGTGGTGCCAGGTCGACGATCGGTTTCCACAGTCTCGAAAAGGAAGAGTCCCCTAGAGGAGGATGCGGATGCCGCGAATTCTGGGATTGATAGGCCGAGTAAACGGTCGAAAGGCGATGAGGATGGGACACAAAGTGTATTCTTCGAGGGGAATGCGGTAGTGCTCAAGTCTCCCAAACCAGTTCCTGGAGATAAATCAAAAGCAATGGTTCGAACGGATAAATACCTGTATAACGGCACACCATCGCAGGATGCCTTTGAAGAGGCGGAACAAGACGACGAGGCTGTCAAGAGACAGAAACAGAGGTTACATGAGAAATTCGTGAAGAAGCTGGGACATCCCGATAGTATCACGCAGATTAAGAGGCGGAACTGGCAGATTACGGACGAGACACAGGCATTGGACGATGAAGATGCGGAAGCACCAGAGGAAGAGGAGGATGAGCCATCTCCACCGAAGGGGAAGAAGAAAGGATCCAAGGCTGGGAAGTTGACGCCGATGGAGATACAATTCCTAGAAATCAAAAGGAAGCATATGGATGCTATTCTCGTCGTTGAAGTGGGTTATAAATTCAAGTTCTTCGGCGAGGATGCGCGGGCCGCAGCGAAAGCGCTGAGTATCGTATGCATTCCTGGGAAATTTAGGTATGATGAACATCCATCTGAGGCTCACCTTGATCGCTTTGCTTCGGCCAGCATTCCTGTTCATCGGCTGCCAGTACATGTCAAACGGCTGGTGGCGGCGGGACATAAGGTGGGTGTTGTGAGGCAGGTCGAAACTGCGGCGTTGAAGAAGGCTGGAGATAATAGGAATACGCCGTTTATAAGGAAGCTTACGAATATGTATACGAAAGGGACATATATTGATGATATTGAGGGAGTGAATGAACCGACTGCTGGAACACCTGGCGGAGCGCCGGCAACGGGGTATCTGCTGTGTATCACTGAGAATAAGTCAAAAGGGTCGGGCACAGATGAGAAGGTTGACGTTGGGATATTAGCTGTACAGCCTGGAACTGGAGATGTTATCTATGATAACTTCGAGGACGGCTTCATGAGGAGCGAGATTGAAACCCGATTATTACACATATCTCCTTGCGAATTTCTCATTGTCGGTGAGCTTACGAAAGCTACGGAGAAACTGATACAGCACCTGTCCAGCTCAAGCACGAATGTCTTTGGTGACAGGATCCGAGTGGAGCGCGTGGATAAACCAAAGACTATAGCTGCTGAAAGTTATTCCCATGTTGCTCAATTCTATTCTGGAAAGATGAAGGCGCACGGGAATTCCGAGGACGACAGAGCTGCAAATCTTCTCGACAAAGTTCTCAAACTTCCAGAGCTCGTTACCATCTGCCTGTCATCGATGATCAAGCATATGTCAGAGTATGGCTTGGAGCATGTGTTTGACTTGACGAAGTACTTCCAGTCTTTTGGGGCAAGATCTAATATGCTGCTTAACGGCAATACTCTGACGAGTTTGGAAATTTATCACAACCAGACAGATCATACCGAGAAAGGCAGTTTGTTCTGGACACTGGACAAGACTCAAACGAAGTTTGGACAAAGATTGTTACGGAAATGGGTTGGGAGACCTTTAATTGACAAGCAAAGACTTGAGGAGCGTGTTGCTGCAGTTGAGGAGTTGAAGGAGGGGAATAAGACAATGAAAGTTGATAAGCTGAAATCACTTCTGATGAAGATCAAGTCGGATCTCGAGCGCAGTCTGATCCGCATCTACTATGGAAAATGCACGAGACCTGAACTCCTCACGGTCTTGCAGACAATGCAACGAATAGCGAACGAGTTTGCTCTTGTCAGGTCACCTGCAGATGTGGGTTTCAAGTCAAGCTTATTGAATGAAGCTATTGCAGCACTTCCAGCCATCGGGGACGCTGTGGTTGGCTTCCTTGATAAGATCAACGCTGAGGCAGCTCGAAAGGATGATAAATATGCTTTCTTTAGGGAAGCCGAAGAGACAGAGGATATCACGGACCACAAGGTTGGCATTGCATCTGTCGAGCAAGACCTGGATGAACATCGGCCTGTTGCAGCTGAGAAGATCAAGAAGAAGAATATTCAATATACGACTTGTGCTGGTATCGAGTATCTCATCGAGGTGTCCAATACGGATTTGAAGCACGTGCCAGCTTCTTGGGCGAAGATCAGTGGCACAAAGAAGGTTTCCCGGTTTCATACTCCTGAAGTCATCAAGATGATCCAGGAACGCGATCAGCATAAGGAAGCTCTTGCAGCAGCCTGTGATGTTGCTTTCGCTAACCTACTGTCTGAGATCGCAGCTCATTATCAAGCCTTCCGCGACTGCGTTTCTTCACTAGCGACGCTCGACTGTCTCCTCTCACTGGCAACCGTGGCATCGCAGCCAGGATATGTTAAGCCCGAGTACACCGATACGACCGAGGTCACTGTGGAAGGCGGCCGCCATCCCATGGCTGAGCAACTGCTGCTTGACGCCTATGTTCCCAACAACACGTCTCTTTCTTCAACCGGCACACGCGCGCTCCTCATCACAGGCCCGAACATGGGCGGCAAATCCTCCTATGTCCGCCATGTCGCCCTCATCTGCATCATGGCACAAATCGGGTCCTATGTGCCAGCCGACTCGGCGCGTCTCGGCATGCTCGATGCGGTCTTCACGCGCATGGGCGCCTTTGACAACATGCTCGCTGGTGAATCAACATTCATGGTGGAGTTGTCCGAGACGGCGGATATTCTCAAGCAAGCGACGCCGCGGTCGTTGGTCATTCTGGACGAGTTGGGGAGGGGCACTAGTACGCATGATGGAGTGGCGATTGCCCAGGCCGTGCTCGACTATGTGGTGCGCGACCTGAAGTGCTTGACGCTGTTTATCACGCATTACCAGACGTTGGCGGGTGTGGCGAGGGGGTTTGAGAGTGGGGAGTTGAGGAACGTGCATATGAAGTTTGTGGAGGAGAGGGGAAGGGGAGAGGGAGATGAGGAGATTACGTTTTTGTTCCAGGTGGGAGAGGGCACGGCGCACAGGAGTTATGGACTTAATGTGGCGAGGTTGGCGATGGTGCCGAGAGATGTGCTGGAGGTGGCCAAGGTGAAGAGTAAGGAGATGGAGGAGGAGCAGAGCAGGAAGATGGTGAGGGGTCTGGCTGAGGTGATGGAAAGGGTGGTGAAGGGGGAGGGTGAGGGAGGGATGGATTTGGATGTGCTTGTGAGGGGCATTGAGCAGTTGTAAGATAGGGATGGGATACCATTGTGTTAGCGATGTTGGTGATGGCTATGGATTATACAATTCTTATAGCAGAGATTTCGACGACACCATGACCGTCAATAGGAACGAGAAGTATTGAGAAGATCGATCTTCTTTCAGGATATTTATTGATCAAGGATGCTAATGTTGCCACTATGAGTGAGACCACGAGGAACTCATGAGAGTGGGTTTCTTTTCGAATGGGTTTCGTTGGTTGCCCATGGTTGTCATGGATGTTCTCACCTTGATCTGGTATCTGCCTCCGACTGCCTTTGCAACATAATTCAATCGCAGGGACAGCTCTCCTGTCAACATCTTCCATATGCTCGAGATAGCTCGGACTTAGAAATGACAGGCACACATGATGAAAAGCTGTGTGAGTGGTTCCTGCAAGACTATATTCGTGTATTCATGTATTCTGTCCACAACATCTGCAAAGTAGATGCTGTTCATTGTAGAAGTGAGAATGGCCTATGGGAGTGGCGGACTAAAAGTCTCGGCGGTCTAAGACAGGCGTTGCAAGAGAGATGTCAACACTTAGAGAATATGCAGCCTTCAAGTTCTCTATAAATATTGTGTTCTATAACTTGTAACAGCAAGCATCATTATCATCCTCATCATCCTCACCTCTTTCTCATCCGTTAAGTCTAGAACCTCCCTTATTCCAGCATTTCACGTGACCTAACTGACCAGCCAATCAGCGTCACGGAATAAGTCTCGTTTCAGAATTACGCGGTTCCTGACTACGGTGATCGATGATGGCGCGTCAAGGCCCCCAAGCCGTGCCAAGGGGAAACGGGCGAGATCTTGGAGATCCTAGAGATCACCGTCCACATCAATATCAGCAATATCAGCAATATCAGCCATGCCAGCGCCACCTCTCTCGAAAGCACATGGCCATCATTATTGCTGACTTCTTTGTCCTCGATATCATATCATCGGGCTTTGGTATAAGCATACTGCAGGCATTAGCTGCAGCTGCCACGCGCAACAAGGGAACCCGCCGAGGCAGCTCTCAGGGGTGATTACCTATTCTATTCATAGGGTCGATTGAATACGAGTACAGTGCACAGTGCACAGTGCATACATCGCCGTCTCCTCCTTCACCGGTTCGTCCCCGTCACGATCAAGCTTCAAGCTTCAAGCTTCAAGCTTCACGGACCACACGGACCACGACCATACATCTGCCGCCGGTGTATACATATTCCACTCACCTACCTACATACCTATTGTTTTAGGGCGCTTCCTGTCTGCCATCTGGAATGCCGCCGTCGTCTATCTGGAGACGCTGGGCATTTTCTTTGTGACAGTGACAGGCCATACACATCACATCGCATCACATCCATCCACTGACAGGTGGTTTGGGTTTGTGTTTGTGTTTGTGTTTGCGCAACAAGAACAGCAACTGCTGGTTACACTACGATCATCATCACCACAATCCTCCTTAACCACATCACATTCCCAGACGTGCTGGTGCCATATCTATACCTACCTACCATCAAACTCGACACCGCTCAGCAGCCTCGTCCTTGGGTCAAGGTTGGCTGCAGCACACTGCGGCACAGCGCGAATCAGATTCACGACTCCTGACCCCTACAGGAACGAACCATGGCTCGAAAGCCCGTACCACAGCCGCTGGCATTCAGCAACAATCTGGACAATGACGGCGCCAATAACGACCAGACTCCACAGTCAGCTCACAGTACTGCTGTCAAGTCTCCAGGCACGCCTAGGTCTTCCCGCTTCAGCACCAGGCCTACGAAAAGCTCCGAGAACTTGCAGCAGCAGATGCAAGCTGCCGAACAGCATCAATTCCAACAGGCTTCTCGCATCCCCTCATCTCCAGACCTAGACGCATTGTCTCTGGACCAACAGGCCGAGGACTCAAGCAGACAGGACGGCCAGCGCTGGTTCACACCATCGTCGCCCCAGAAGACTGGCTTCTTCGCCAACATCACAGCTTCCAAGTCTTCGAATCGCTTGCAACAGGGCGAGGCGAAGAGGCCAGGGACAAGGGATAATATGTCTAGGGACAATGAATACCAGATCTCAGGGGCTATCGCGAGCTCGGACATTAGCTCCAATAATAGTACGCTCTGATCTTTCCATGTCATTGTCGATTAGCATGCTTACTTTCATCCTCAACCAGAATCTAGAGAAGAGCGATCAACGACCAGGAAACCCATCGCGGTGCCCTCTCGATCCGAACCCCAGTTAAACAAATACGTCGAATCTGCCCCAAGTGAGACGACAAGCTCGGCGGCTCCATCAAACAACAACACCTCCAGGCAAAGACCTAAGCCCAAAGCCTTTAATCTCTTGCGTCGAACTAACTCCACTCGAAATGATTCAGATGGCTTGAGCCCAGGGGAACCAACGACGCTCACGATAAATGACTCAGACCGTCAACAAGCTCTCGACGGATTACGAACAGCGCCTCTCCGCGCCGAGCACGACCGCTCATTCAGGGACCTCATCATGAACTCCAAAGACAGAAACCGTTCGGCAGATCGCCAGGTCTCTGGTCATAGGAACGAGATGTTGCGAAAAGACCCAAAGGACACACATCGCGGTCAACCGTCCATATCATTATCGCGGGACACCACCGCGAACTCATTGATCAGTAGCTTGAAGGGTGCAGGAACCAAGGCCGCGTCAAGCTTTGGCAGGAATTTCTTTGGTAAGGGGGCAATGCGGAGTAGTAGCACGAATGAGAGAGAGGCTGTGGATGATGAGCATTATGTATTCAAAGTCTTGAATCTTCCGTTGATTGAGCAAACGAGGACTACCCGTATATCGAAGCAGCTGGAGACGTCGAGGGACAAGACGGAGTATTGGATGCCATCGTTTCCGTGGAGAGCTATCGACTATTTGAATTATAGGGGCACGGATGCTGAGGGGTTGTATCGAGTGCCTGGCAGTGGCCCTCAGATTCGGAGATGGCAGAGGAAGTTTGATGAGGGTGAGTTTGCAATCCATATCTTGAGTGGACTTATGCTAACAAGTACAGATCTTGACGTGGATCTCTTCGCCCAGAAGGACCTATATGACATCAACATTGTAGGGTCGATGCTTAAATCTTGGCTCCGTGAACTGCCAGATGAACTTTTCCCCAAAGATGCCCAGGAGAGAGTATCCAAACAGTCTCCAAATTGCGAAGAGGTTCCCCAAGTTCTCATCGACGAACTGTCCAACCTCCCTCCATACAACTACTATCTCCTCTTTGCTATCACCTGCCACCTCAGCCTAGTCCTCGATCACCGCGACGCCAACAAGATGAACTATCAGAACCTGACCGTCTGCTTCCTGCCATGCATGCGCATGGACGCATACTGTTTCCGCTTCCTCGTCGTGAAATGGCGCGACTGCTGGAAGGGCTGCAACACGGAGCCGGTGTGGATAGAGAAGGAGGCGCGGTGGCACGACGAGATAATGGGGCTGCGGATGGCGGATCAGCCGCGGACGAGCACAGCCATCGACGACCGCAATGTCAGCTCCTCGGACAGCAGTGTCCCATCGAGCTTTGGGAGGAGTAATAATCAGAGGCCGGCGCAGGGCCAGGGCCGGGGCCAGGGCCAGAATCAAGAGCTGGGGAGGACATCGACGGCGACAACGTTGGTGGATGGCGAGAGGCCGGGATATGCGTACTCGAGAGATGCCACGCCAGGTACCGCGTATACAACCGATGACAACTCGCTTTCAGTCAATGGTCAGAGGGGCATTGGAAATGGGCGTGATATGCTGTTGCCTATTCAGCCCATGTCGCCGCTACACATGCCTGACTCACCCTGAGCGTTGGTGTGAAGTCTATATGCGCCATATATACAGTTCCCGACACTCAGCCAAGGGTTCACGTCAACAATCACCAAATTCGCCACGCGACGGAACCGTTGCTCACATATCAGCCCCATCGCACCGGCTCTCACGTCGCTTTCTCACGCGCTATTTGCTTTGTTCCCAGCATTCATCCCATAATTTTTCTAGCAGTGCATTCATCACTTGCACCAGCATGGACGGATGACGACGTGCATCATCGGCTAGGCAATCTGCACACATGTTCCGATCTTGTAATTTCTTTTCTTTTTCTTGTTTGGCAGCGAGCATACTGATCCAGCCCTTGAATACCCCCCATGACGGCCGTTCCTGTTCTTCGACTGCATTATCGCCAATGGTGTGGATCTTTTCCTGTTCAGTATGTGTGGAGCGAGTAAGATGTTGGATTTTTCTGTTTGGGTTATCGAAGTTCGAAGTGTTGTTGGACTATAGGGGGGAATGAGGAGGAGGGATGGGCTGGAAGAAAAGGATGGAAGGGACGATGAAGGGTTTTTTTGTTTTTGATTTTTTTTTGTTTTGGCATTGTATGATATGATGTGGGTGCGTTACTGACATGCCGATTTTATGATGATGAGTTGAGCGAGCGAGCGAGCGGACTCTGGCACTAGCGAGCGTGACATGGGAGCGTATAGCGAAAGCGATGAATGAATATAACGAGGAGTTGATCGGTTTTCGATACCTGCCCCCTGGTCTTTATGTGTGCGTGATATGCGTGCTGGGAGAGGGAATTGTTCTAGAATTGCGCGTTTATGATGCACATAGCCAACTTCCAAGTATAAACTGGAAGCGATGTTGGAGTTCACAATAGCCAAGGCTTGCTTGCCAGTATTTTAAATCCGTCGATGCCTTTGAAATACAAGTAGTACAATTCTAATTTTACATGTCTACATCCAAACATCTCTATCTACCTCCATCCCCCCTTTCCCATGCTCTCCGTCCGCCATCTACGCAACGATATGCATCCTCAGCGCCCCGCGCTCAATCTCCCCTACCACCCCATTCCCACTCAACGCCCACTTCTCCGCCACAATCTTCTCATCGACCTTCTGTCTCAACACGCCACTCGCAGCCCAATACTCCATCAATCCCCTCGCCTCCGGCCGACTCAACCCCTTCAGTCCCAGCACATCCGCCCTCTTCAAACTCTCAAGGACGCGCGCATCCCACTCCTCCCACGGACTCGGCTTCGTGCCCTCGACCCCCGCAGCCTTCTCCTGCTGCTGCCGTAGCGCAAGATCCATGCTGGGCGTGGTGGGCTTGTTCCCCATCGTCGTCGCGGCGACGACAGCGCCGCCGTTCGGCAGGGCCGCGGAGCCGGAGATGTACTTGACGATGTGGCCGACCAGCGTCAGGTCGTGCGCGTGCACGAGACTGAAGTCCGGCGCGCGGTAGTCGGACAGTTTCATGATGTGGTTGAGGCCGTCGACGGCGAGGAGCACGGGCGGGAGGCCCGCGGCCGTCAGCTCCGACCACAGGGCCTGGAAGATGGGCCAGGCGACTTCGGGGTCGCGCGCACCGAGCTCGGCGAGGCGCGCGAGGGTCGTGTTGGAGGGGAGGGGGATGGGGAGGGTGTGCTCTTGGGAGACGGGGAGTTTGGACAGGATGGCGGTGTTGGACTTGGCGATTTGGCCGAGGAGGGTCGCCGTGTAGACGTTTTGGGTGAATTGGAGGGGGGTGGTGCCTGGGACGGGGGTGTAGGCTGTGACGGCGGTGGAGAGTTCTTGGGCTGGAAATTGTCAGATATAGAGTGGACTCTTGGGGGGAGAGGGAGGAGGGCTTACCCTCGGGGATGCTGATGACGACCCAGCCCTTGGAGAAGGCTGTGGCCATTGCCTGCAGGAGAAGCATGCTCTTCCCCGTTCCGCGTGCACCACTGATAACAGTGACGTCCGTCTTCTTCGCCTCCGCAGCATCGAACATCTTCTTCGCGAGCTTGACCGACTCGTCACGCACAAGGATGCTGGGCGACCTGAACATCTCCCACGCCTGCGTGATCTTAAACGCCTCGATCGCTCTCAACTGATCGATGACCGGGCCCGGAATGGCCACGACCTTGCCCACCATCTCCACATCCACCATGGTCTCGGCATTCAACTCCTTTAGCCCCGGCACCTCCAGGGCATTCGCATTGCTCAGCACGATGCGCTTGCGCATGGCCTTTCGCTCGCCCGGCGCCGGCGACCGGCCCGTCTTGACAAACGGCTTCTTCTTGATCCTGAGCGACTTGCCCGCACCCTTGGCCTTGAGGTTGCGCTGGCTGGGGGGAGCATTGGCCTTTGGCTTCATCTTGACGACGGCGGATTGGATCGAGGTCGTCGAGAAGGCAGAGAGTCGTGGGGCGGGGGACAGGCCGGAGGCGCCCGCCGAGACGGAAGGCCGCAAGAGGCACTTCCAGCAATTCGAAGATGCCATCGCCTGACTCTGTATGGGCGGGTTGTGGTGCTGGTTGCGGGTGAGTTTCGTGGTCGAGGGTTGGGTGTAGAGCAGCTCCGTACACTTTTGAAAAGGACGCTAAAATGCGGCCGACCAAAAAGTTCGGGATCCCTGTTCGCGATAGAAACATCAACTCTGCCCAGAACTTTTTGCGATAGAGATTATTTCGATAGTCCACCACACCAATTAATCCACAACATACAGAATCGAAATGGCAGAAGTTCAGGAGCGCACGAGACTGCCGGTCATCGTCGATAAGCCAACGCCCTACACATTCGACCTGGGCTATTTACTGGCGAACGACCCGAATCCGCTGCTGTTGAAGAGCGAGAACATCGAGGAGGATCTGGCCGCGACGGCGAGGGATGGCGCGCAAGCGCTGATCAACCAGCTTCTGAGCACATGTCCGATCACATCTACGCCCGCAGGCGTCCTGCTCACTCTGCCTACTCCAACCACACATCTGCCCAGAGAAAAAGTTCGTGCAATCCGCAATCTAATCTCCTACTACTACCTAGGATGTTTTACTGACAGAGGAACAGCCACTCCCACCACCCAAGGCGGAGACCACCTGGGAGCGCTTCGCGCGCAAGAAGGGCATCAAGGCGAAGACGGCCGACGTGCGGCAGAAGATGCAGTACGACGAGGCGACGGGAGAGTGGGTGCCGAAGTGGGGATACAAGGGGGCGAACAAGGCGGGCGAGGGGGACTGGATCGTGGAGGTTGATGAGAAGAAGGAGAGGGAGCGCAAGGAGGGGACGACGAGGCAGGGCGATGGAAGGAGGGATCGCAAGGAGAAGGTTAAGCGCAACGAGAGACTGCAGAGGGCGAACGAAAGGAAGGGAAGGAAGGTGGGTGGGAAGTAGAGGCGCTGGGGAGGGCATTGATGGGCGTCTGGGAATATTGTGTGTTGCTTTGGCGTTGGAGGCGTGGGAGGAAGAGAAAAGTGGGTTGGCAGAACATAGCTGCCCTATGACCTATACTCAGGTCATAATGCACGATGAATACCTTCTATCCATCTTTCTCGCAGTCTATGGTCTGAAAAATCTGAGAAGCCCAGCTTATGTGATGCGGCTAGTCTGCAACTATTACTGCACAAGAATACATGTCCTTCACAAGTTTCAGCCTTAACTCGTCGACAGTAGGACATATCAAGCACAACAAGCAAACCCAAACATATCAAAAGGCCTGACAATTCAGTGGTAGAATTCTTGCTTTTGGAACTCATTCCGAGTATTCAAATTGTAAGGCAGTTGCAGTCATTATTATGGGATGAGAACATTCTTTTGCTGTTTTGGCGGTGTGGGTCTGAGAGTATTTCTGCCGCTCTCAGAAAAATGTATGGCCGAAGAGAAACGACCACAACAAGCAACAAGGTACAACTTGAATTTTTGCTATGCCATAATTTTAATGTAGAAATATGGGAAGATGTTGTTTCAGTTCTCGTATAGTCTTAGCAAACATTATCATAACAGTGGTCATCTGCCCGTGAAAGCCACACGCCGAGATTCCACCTCTTCGCGCATCAAATATAAATGCTTACGTCCCAGTAGCAGCCTTCTAGAACAGATCGTCCACGTCCTCATCTCTACCAACGGACTCGATAAACGCCGAGTCCTCATCTCTACCAACGGACGCGATAAACGCCAAGCGTGTACCATTACCGGCAGTTTGCCAAATCTATAGTATATATTAGCACAACTCCTTGCATCTTTAGAAGTAGAAAGGCCTACATCAAGCTCCGTATACTCCTCGATTGCCTTCTGGAACTGATCAATGGTGAATCCCTTCGCAATAATCCTCTCCTGAACCTTCCTAATACTGAGTTCCCCGCTATCGGATCCATCATCCACATCACAAGAACCATCCTCCGCAAGGCCGCGGACCAAGTTATAGATCTTACTGCTCGGCGTTGCATCCCGTCTATAGTTCGTCTCGTCCGCAAACAAACTCTGCTTACTCGCATCAATCAGCCTCAAGGCTTCGTCCACGTCGTCCTGCACCACCACATCACCCCACCTCAATCGCGCCAGCGCTTGCGACAATCTCACAATACCGAGCAAGGTACGCGCCGAGGTGTGGGCAAATTGTTTCTTCACCTTCTCGTCGCGGGCTTGCTGTTCGCGCATCGACACATAGGCACGCTCGATGTATCCTGCGACTTCGGGGGTCAGGGTGGGCCGGAATGTGCGTGCTCTGGCGACGTATTGGCGCACTTCGTCAGGAGTGAAGATGACGCCGCCTTCGACGTCAGGGTGCTTGTTGTGCATGTGTACGTAAGTAACATGCTTGGCGAGCATAGCATCGGTGTCTCGGGCCGGCTTATCCATGATCAGGAACAGGACATCGAAACGGGAGAGCAGGGCTGCGGGCAAGTTGATGTTCTCGACTGGGCTGAGACGAGGGTTGTAGCGTCCATAGAGAGGATTGGCGGCTGCGAGGATAGAAGTGCGAGCATTCAGAGTGGTGGAGATCCCGGCCTTGGAGATAGAGATGGTCTGCTGCTCCATGACTTCGTGGATGGCGGTGCGGTCGGTGTCGTCCATCTTATCGAACTCATCGATACAGCAGACGCCGTTGTCGGCGAGGACGAGTGCGCCGCCTTCGAGAATCATTTCGTCTGTGACTGGATCTTTCATAACGGCTGCTGTGAGACCAACGCCACTGGATCCACGACCGGTAGTGTAGACGCCGCGAGGGGCGACTTTTGTGATGTATTTGAGGAGTTGGGATTTGGCTACACCAGGGTCACCCATAAGACAGATGTTGATGTCGCCACGAATTCTCATTCCGTCGCCCATCTCCTTCGTCACACCACCAACTAACAATAAAAGCAATGCTTTCTTGACATCAAGATGGCCGTAGATCTCAGGAGCAATCGACTTGGCGAGATATTCGTACATGTGTCCTGAATCGCGGTATAGCTCGCTTTTTTCGAAAAATCTTGCATCAGGTATCATGTCCTCGTATGCCTTCTTGTGCTGGGTGACATTCTGTGCCTCAAGATATGTGTCTATCAATAGACCGGCTCTAATGGCCTTGAAGCCGGTGTATGGTGTTGGAAGGAAAACTCCTGCGCAATCAATGAGATCTCCTGGATTGATCCTTCGTACAAGTGCGCCATGGCACATGATGGTCAATTGTCTTGGAATATGCCCAACAGGCACTTGGTCTGGAACTTCCTGGATCGTGATGTCCTGGAAAGGAGTGAACTTGGAGGAGCGCGTAGAAGAAAATAGCTCGCCCTTGGCATTGTTGAGCTTGCACTCCTCTGAAGGACATTGAGTCAATGGTCCATAAGACTTTGTTCCAACAGGTTGGAAGACTTCGCAACCGCAGGTATTACATACAAATGCATTGACCTGAATAGAGGGTTTGATATTGGAGACTCTTGTCGCAATGCCGCGCACAGTGATGAGATGGCCAAGATGCTCTCCGCGCACCTCGCGAACCGCAAGAGCCTTTATTGGCTTGGTGTCGATGCTTGTCCTCGGCTTAAAATCCAGAGTGTATCTGCGTGTTAGCTCTGCAGGGAATATTGCTGGCATGGAGGTTGGATCATCACTGTTTTCTGCATCAATGGTATGAAGTGTATTTTGCTGGGATCGCTGTGACATGAGAATGTCGAGGACATCGTCTTTGAAGCTCATTTCTCTTGTTGGTTCAGGCATCACTGCGTCGACTGCGTTTGACAAAATGTCAATATAGTGATGGGTGTTAGTCTCGATCGACTTGACAAGGTTCAAGAACACCTGATTCGCCTCAAGTGCTTGCTCATATGTGGCGAGATCTTCCAAATCAATCGTAATCTCCTTCTCCTGCCTATTCGCGACCTTCTGTAAGAGATCCATATATTTGTGCGTAGGTTTTTGAGCTTGTCGTCTCGCCGCTCGTCTGAGATTTTGCACATCCTCATCGCTGTCGGCGAAATCATATTCATCGCTCAGGTCATCGTCATCAATATTCATGTTGGCAAGCGCAACTTCGGCGGACGGCACCGAGGTCTTGAAGTTCCGTAAGAAACCTTCAAGGGCAGCTAACGCATGGTCAGTATATTTTAATTGGCAGCCTTGTAGTGCAGAGACATACTCTGCTGCTTTCCATAATCAACCTGCTGTCGAACGTTGTGGAGCGCCATCGCGCCGAGAGCCCCTTGGTGAGGAGGAGTAATGCGCCGACGAATTGATAGAAGTCGTCCTTTGGATCAGAGAGGGCTGACAGCAGTTCCAATGCCGATTGATAGAAAGTTGGAATCCGTATATATTTTGTTTTGTTATGATGGTTGTTGCGTTGACACAATTGAGGTTGTTATTATTAGAGTGGCTGGCTGTTGAGAAGAAGAGTCGAGGTTGGTTTTGGCGATGTTCGGACTTCAATCTGCAAACGACGCGAGACGCGTGAAGAGAAGGCGAAGCCAGCTTCAAGCGCGTCTGCACTTTACGTGAAATCCTAAAGGAGTATAGCGGAATACGGGGAGCATTGCACGCTAACCAAAGCACGCTAACCCTCAAAGTTGCTCGGCCTCGGTTCGGTACCTTTGGGACGAGCACGGGATGGGGTTCTGGCGGTTCTGGGGATTTCTCCGACTGCGAGTTGATGCTTCACACTATTCAGATTCAGGATACTCAACGAAGCAATTATTCTTATTCTTATAATTCCCTCTCCATTGCCTTTGTGGTACTTCTTTCCTCCAGTCCCATTGGGCGTCTCTATGGCTGCCATATATCAATCATAATCGCATCTAAATCGAAATGGCGCCCAAGAGGAGCAGCGGGCAGGTTGCCCAAGCCGAGCTGTCGCTCGTACATCTGAAGAACTGTTTGGTGAACCTGCCTTCTTCGTTGGAGTCATTGCTCGTCAATACTAACACCGTAAGTCTCGACACTTCGTCTTCCTCGGACTTACTCGCTGACATTGCAGGCGGCGCAAAATGTTATTGTCGAACTTAGCTACAAGCAAACGCCGCCACCATCAAGCTCTGGGGAGAAAGTGGCTGCGACTCAAAAGTCGATATACGTGGGATGGACTGGCATGCCGAGCAAGCGCAAGCTGGCGCCAATAGTCACCAGAGATGGCATAAGTGGCACAAGAGGCAATGCCGTTGGGCGAGAGCAGGAAGTGCCCCTCGTTGAGATTGACTCGACGTTTGCGCGTACCCTCGGCTTATCGGACGGTCAGAAAGTGACAGCAAGCCTGCACATCGATCCTCCTCTTGCACATACAGTGAATATTGAACCACTCACGTCCGCCGATTGGGAAATTATAGAACTCCATGCGACGTTTCTCGAGCTGAACCTTTTGTCGCAAATAAGAGCTCTCCCTAATCCTACCTATGCGCCCGCGAATGGACCACAACCGAAACCACATGCGCTGACGCTGCACCTTTCCCCAACTTCTACCGCCAATATTATAGTCACATCTCTCGTCCCTGCTCTTCCTTCATCCGCCGCCTTTGCCAAGATCGCCCCAGATGCCGAAGTTATTGTTGCACCGAAAACCAGAAAGCCAGTTCGCGCGAATACACGAGAGAATCGAAGCGTAGGCGGAGCCTCTAGAAAGAGCGGCGGTGGTAGAAGTGGTGCGAGCACAGGCCGTCAGAAGGCTGAGAGAGAAGCAGAGTCGCGGCCGTCAATATTATTCCGAGGTATCGACAGGGGCAAATGCGATGAGTGGTTTGAAGAAGGCGAGAAACAGAATCCCCAAAGCCTGATGGTCTGGGTGGATCGGGATGTCATCCAATCCAAAAACTTGCGAGGCATCACTTATGTTTGCGTTACCGTGATTAAGCCTGCTGGTTTGGAGGCGGCGGTTGATCCTCAAAAGCAACAACAAGAAACTGAGGCAGCTGGAGAAGCTGGAAAGCCTATGTCAAAGGTCGTTGCCAGGCTTGCGGTATGGGACGATCCACCAGACAGTCGGCACATTGCTCTATCATCTACATTATGCGCTTCGCTGGACTGTGCAGGTTTTGTTGGAGGACTTGTTAAAATTGAGGCAGCACCGCAACAAATGCCACTTCCACAGCATCTCCGCAGGGACACTGAATCAGGCCAAGACCCCAGTGTTCAAAGGTTGAAAATCTACCCGTTCATCCCACCTAACACAAGGCAATCCGACGGTATCCGATTTGGAGGAGAGTCGAAGGCCGAGCGTGAGGAAGCAGCGAAGCGTATTCTCAAAGCTTATGGCAGACTCGTTGCTGGAGAAGGCCTTCTCGATGGGCCATTGACAGATGGATTGGTATTACCGCCACATACGGACCTTAAGAGGTCTTCATCCTGGGAAGGAGGTCTGATACGTTTCGACCCATCTGTTAATCCTGCAGAGCCTGGAAAGCAGCCTTGGGGCTGGTTCACTGGATCTGAGCGCAAGTTCTCAATAGATATCCAAAGTCCTATACCTCAACCTGGCTCTGTCATTGGGAGTACCTCGATTGGAGAGCCATTACCACTGGAAGCTCCTCAACTAGTCGGAATTGACCCTCTGATCAACAACCTGCAATCACATCTCTCTCATTTATCCGGAGTCCTTCTCACTGGAGGTCTAGGTGCTGGAAAGAGCTCCGTTGCACAACTTCTGGCACACAAGCTACAGAAGGATAATCTATTCCATACAACCTATTTTCCTTGCCGGAAACTAGTTACGGACGAAACCCGTGTAGCGACTATCAAGGAGACTCTGACCCGTGTCTTCATGGATGCCGGCTGGGGTGCACGACTCGGTGGGCAGTCTTTGGTCATTCTCGACGATTTGGACAGGATATGTCCTGCGGAGACTGAACTGGAGGTCGGCAGCGAAAATGGTCGAAGCAAGCAAATCAGTGAGATAATATGCTCTATTGTCAAGCAATATTGCGGACGAGACACTGGAGTTGTATTATTGGCAACTGCTCAAGCAAAAGAATCACTTAATAATGTTATCATTGGCGGTCATGTTGTTAAAGAAATACTAAGTCTTAAAGCACCGGATAAGGAGGGCCGGAGAAGAGTTATGGAGATGGTCGTCAAGCAGAATATTGTTGACGGTACTACCGTAGTGGAGGATGCAAAGAATACTGGCAGCCGACCCCCAACTGCTGATGGTGAGACTGATGAAGAAGATGCCGGTGGCTGGATGGCCGCCGCTGAGTCCAAGTCAAAAACACCTGGTTTTGCTGCTGGTGATACCGCGGGCTTCGTGCTTGGCCGTGACGTCGATTTCTTGGATCTCGCAGGACAAACGGATGGATACATGCCTGGCGATCTGGTGCTATTAGTATCACGAGCACGAAATGATGCGCTTATCCGATCCGTTTCTGAAACATCACCAACGGTGCAATTGGGCAGGGTGGACTTTGAAAGCGCTCTAAAGGGCTTTACTCCGGCCTCCCTCCGCAACGTCACTCTGCAGACCTCAACAACAACGTTCGATTCTATTGGTGGTCTTCAAGAGACCCGCAAGATCCTTCTGGAAACACTCCAATACCCAACCACCTATGCACCTATCTTTGCACAATGTCCTCTCCGCCTACGCTCCGGTCTCCTTCTCTACGGTTATCCTGGTTGTGGCAAGACTATGCTCGCCAGTGCCGTGGCAGGCGAATGCGGCCTCAACTTCATTAGCGTCAAGGGTCCCGAAATCCTCAATAAATACATCGGCGCCTCTGAGAAGTCCGTCCGCGACCTCTTCGACCGCGCGGAAGCAGCAAGACCCTGCGTCCTCTTCTTCGATGAGTTTGACTCTATCGCACCTAAGCGTGGCCATGACTCGACCGGTGTGACGGATCGCGTGGTCAACCAGCTCCTGACACAGATGGACGGTGCGGAAGGCCTATCAGGAGTCTACGTCCTCGCCGCCACATCTCGACCCGACCTGATCGACCCCGCGCTTCTCCGTCCTGGCCGTCTGGACAAGTCGCTCATATGCGACCTCCCCACCTACGAAGACCGCATTGACATCCTGCGTGCCCTAGGCAAGAAACTCAAGCTCTCCCACGAGGTGCTCGACGGGCCGGAAGGCGGACTGCGCGAGATTGCACACAGGACCGAGGGCTATTCCGGCGCGGATCTGCAGGCCTTGGTGTCGAACGCACAGTTGGAGGCTATCCACGACGTCCTCGGCGACCAAGACCCCAGCGTCTCGAACAACAAGCGCGCGGGCAAGACGAATGGCGTGCGTCCGACGTCGTCGAGGGGCTTCATCCAGTTCCGGTACGGCGAGGCCGAGTCCGTCGCCGAGGCGGAAGCGCGGGCGAAGGCGGGCTCGAACCGGTCGAAGGCTCTGGCGGAGCAAGCTGCTATTGCTGCCAAGCTCGACGCCATCAAGCTCGCGAAGAAAAAGCAGAGGCTCGCTCAGCGTAGGGAGTTGGGCAAGGAGAAAGAGGGCGTTAAGGAGGAGAAGGAGCAGAAGGAGGTGATGATTGGGTGGAAGCATATTGTCAAGGCTCTGGAGGGGACGCGAGCAAGTATAAGTAAGGAGGAGAGGTGGAGGCTGCAGAAGATCTACAGCGAGTTTGTGGTGGGCAGGAATGGGGAGATGCCGAATGGGCAGGGGCCGACTGAGGTGGGGGGACGGACTACCTTGATGTGACGAGGTGTATGGTTGTATTTATGGGAAATGGAAGGGTTTGTTAATATTTAGAACATGGAATTTATGACATCCCATCTACATACATCATATGATAATCGTCGGCGTCGAGATGAGTGGTGACGGTGATGCATGGACGCAGCGAATCGGCTACTTAAGTCATGTGACCAAGCCTCGTATATAGCCATGTCACCCTGATTGCCTGAGAACGCCGAGGCAAGTTCTTCTGTAACCCCACCTCCAAACAATGCGGGGAAGCGATTTGTGGGGTAAATTGGGGACCCTCGGTCCTCACATGCAAATCGACATCCTAGGGATGAATAGCAAGATAATCTGACTTGGCCTGAGCTGACTTTGTTGAATGTATTATAATAAATTCTTTCCGAGAATTCTCGATTTCATTCCTGTGTAGTGTGTAGCGTTGTTGCTCCGTTTCTCCATCCTTGCTTGCATAACTCAAGGAGTCAAGGTACCTTCATTGGATATATCTCCCTTTGCTATTCAGATCTTGATTCTTAAATCCATACAAAATGTCTGGAAAGACAGCACCAAGGCCATCGAGTGCAACTGATGGCTTCTTCCAAGTGAGACCACGACTTCCGAATCAGCTGCACGATGATCGAGCACTTGACCGAGTGCTGCAGCGTAAGTTCCCATCTGCCTTTACCCTTGAGCTTCGAAGGTTAACTACTGATACTCACCATAGTCTATTTACCTGCTCAAGTCAGAAGCGAGATATTCGGCGATCTCGAGCGATTCGGTGACCTCGTTCTGAGCAAGAAAGTTCTCACCTGGCTCGCCGATGCCGAGAAGAACCTTCCATATCTGCGGACATGGGATACTTTCGGCAAACGACAAGACGAGCTGGTGACCAGCGAGGGATGGAGGAAGCTCCAAGATCTAGGGATTGAGGAGGGCATCGTCGCTATCCCATTCGTCAATAAAAGCAAAGAGTACACTCGGTTGCATCAAATGATCAAGTCAGTCACTCTCCATCTCTCATCTCATCGGTCTCTAGACTCTCCAGCAGTGCTGATGGCTTTGTAGGTACCACCTCTGGACCGGTTCTAACGGCGGCGTCACCTGTCCCTCCGCCATGACCGATGGCGCCGCCGCCTTCCTCACCCGGCATCTCTCCTCCCGGCCAACCTCCGACCCACTATACCCGATCCTCCAATCCGCCTACAACCGCCTAATCTCGCGCGACCCCTCCGCCGCCTGGACATCCGGCCAATGGATGACCGAGCGCCCCGGCGGCTCCGACGTCTCCTTCACCGAGACCCTCGCCCACCCCGCCGCCTCCCCGCTGCCCGCCACCGCCCTCGATGGCCACCCCCTCGGCGACTGGACCATTAACGGCTTCAAGTGGTTCAGCAGCGCGACCGACGCCCAAATGACCATCCTGCTCGCGCGCACCCCCGACGGGAAGCTCAGCACTTTCTTCGCGCCCATGCGCCGCACCGTGCCCGGCGCCCCTGGCGAGACGGAGCTCAACGGCATCAGGCTGCAGCAGCTGAAGCGCAAACTGGGCACGAAGGCGCTGCCGACTGCGGAGCTCGAGATCAAGGATATGCGCGCGTACTTGCTCGGGGAGCAGGGGAATGGGATCAGGGAGATCAGCACGATTTTGAATATCACGCGTGTGCACAATTCGGTCACGGCGGTGGGGGCCTGGGGCAGAGGGCTGGCGATCAAGCGCGCGTTTGCGAGGGTGAGGAAGGTGGCGGGGGGTCAGCCGCTATGGAGGATGCCGAGCCATGTCGCGGTTATGGCAAGGGATGAGGTGGAGTATAGAGGGTGGATGCATGTTACCTATTTTACGGTCCTGCTGCTCGGCATCTCGGAGCAGAAGCCTGGGTCTGTTAAGGAGATCGGGAGGGGAATCGATTCAGCGCTCGTGCCAGACGCGAGGGATGTGCAAAACCTACTGCGGGTGCTGACGCCGGTCTTGAAAGCTGGCAGTGCGAAGGCGGCAATTGCAGGACTGCAGGAGTGCGTGGAGGGGCTGGGTGGTGTGGGGTTCTGCGAGAATGAGGAGATGGACCTTAATGTTGCAAGACTCTACCGCGATGCGAATGTGCTCAGTATCTGGGAGGGAACGACGGAGACGCTGAGTTGGGACTTGGTGAAGGTAATCAAGGGGCGGAAGGGACATGAGGTGCTCGAGGCGTTGGATCGCTGGGTCAGCAATGCGAAGGCGGGATTCCAAGTCGAGAGCAGATGGAAGCAGTGGGTGGCTAATGTGAGGGAGAAGAATGAGGAAGAGTTGCTCTTTGGGGGGAGAGAAGTGCTGTTTGAGCTGGGCAGAGTCGTGGGCGCTGTGTTGCTCGATGTTGACGCCAGGAGAGATGGGGATGAGGTCGTCAAGGAGGTGGCGAGACGGTGGTTGGCAGGGCCGGAGGACTGGAAAGCCCAGGAGGTGGGAACTCTGAAGGAGAGGACGCAGTTGAATAGTAGAATCGTGTTTGGAGATGTGGCTGAGGAGGTTGTGGCATCGAAGCTGTAACTGGAAAAATGCCCGCAATCTCATCTTGATCTCCTATAAGACCTTCTATCGTATAGTATCTAGAATATGAACATTCCCAGCTCCGAACGATGTTAAAACACCTCGCACATGCAAATTCCCTTCTCATTTCATCCCGTCCCTCTCTAAATTTAACCTGTCCAGCCATCTGCAGTTTTGGGGCATCAAAATCTCCTTCTACAAACACAAGTTACAACAATACCGCACTCCATAAGATCACCCGCTACAACCCTCCTAGCCATCTCATTCTCCCAAACCCCCTCTTTGCCAAACACTCCCCCATTCACCCCCTCGTGCTATTCCCACGTGCAAATGTCCTATTCGCCATCTCCAACCTCTACCCCGTTGCCAACAACACACTTTGACCCCGCAGCATCGATCTCACTCACATCTTCGATTAGCATGCAGTCTCGTTATGCCGGAATTGGATACAACGAAACCCCGGCTCTGACGGAAAAAAATCCATATATTTCAATCGCGTTATGCTGACGGCGCTGCTGGCTGCTGTGACGGCTCTGGCTGCGTCTGTGTGCTCGCTTTCGCTGCCGGTTGTGGACTTGGGATATGCTGTTCACCAGGCTACTGTTGATGTGAGTTTGACGTGATGTGGCTTGGATCTGTTGCATCGGATAGTTAGTGCCTTGGAATCTCGAATCCCTCAACTCTCTCATTCCTTCAGTTGGAAACATATGGAGGCAGATTCCCTGATTGCAGACATCAATCTACTCCTACCACAGCTTTCAGCAAGGTCAAGGTTCGCGGCACTGCCCGTGGAGAACCTGCGCTTCGCAGCTCCTATCCCGCCGATAGCGCTCAACAGAACGCTCAACATGGACAGCAGGAACGCATCTGACTGCAAGCCTTACCTGGTTGGTTCCCCGCCTCGGAAAGTATCACATCCACCGACCTTCCAGCTTGGATCTCTTCGCCAAGCAGGATATTCACCCTCGAGACCCTGGCAATCTCGAATCTCCCATTTACTAGTCCATACGAGGACAAGGACTGCCTCTTCCTCGACGTAAGTGTCCCTGTCCCAACCTCCGTCTACGACTCCAACACAGGCAGACGAGCCCGTAGCAAGAAGGGTCCCGAATGCGGCGGTAAGCATCCCCAGTACTCAGTAACCCTCCCAAGCACCCGTCCTCGTCTGCATCTTCGCCGGCGGCTGCACCTTCGGCTCCAACAGGGCTCTTCACGCCTGCCACAGCGCAAGAGCTTCTTCTCTGGCACGGGCAACACGACAAGAGCGTAGTCGTGATGGCCCTCAGTCTGCAAAAAATGCATCGCCAATTTCGCCAGCTCCGGATCGCCCAATGCCTGCGCCACCGTGCCCTGATCCCCGGGGCCCGGCATATGGAGCGGACGAGGCTCTCTCGAATCTCGGCATTGGCGGCACTCCGCAGATTCAGCTAGATACGCTGAGTAACCATTGCCCTGTGACGAATAAGGCCGGCGATAGGTATGATTGAATCGCAGAAGGGTTCATATTTCTATGAGACAAGCCGGGGATGTCAATTATAATGGAGACCATAATGCAGCAGTATTAAAAGATCAAATTATCAGGAGAGGCGTGTCAGAAGATCTCGAAGGCTCCGAAGCCTTGCGTGGGCCATGGCTGGGGTTAACAATTCGCCGTCCATGGTTCCATACATGTGCAACTGACGTGTAATGAAAGGTGTGAGTTGGTTGCAAGACTTCCTTGCAAGAAAAGTCTAGAACTTCCAGCCGTATCGTCATGTAAATCCTGCACGAACAATATCTGCAAGTTGTGATAATGGAAACGTCGATTCTTGACAAAACTATAAACTATTCGTGAAAGAGTGTGGGTCAACAGAAAAAGCTGCTGTCGAAAGGCTAATGTAAAGATATGGAGATACGCCAAAGAATGGTTAGCAAAATAAACTCGTTTAATCGTAATCATGCAATATTCTTCCTCTCTCCCCAGTCATGACATTCCAAAAGGGATCAGGATAGGTCAGTACCGCCCATCAAGTTGATCACATAAACTCATAATCCATCGGAACAATACGTCCCGTCCTGAAAGTAGAAGTTGACTAGTAGCGTGTGATCCCGCTTACTCACATCCCAAAAGAGAATCCGTTGTTGCCAAATTCATTTTGATGGCCTCGCGTACCAGACGCATCTTTGAAAGGCGTAGACATCATGAATGGTCTGAAGTCACTGCCGAAGTTGGACTGAGCTGGTTTGAAATCTCCGTGAAATTCTGGAGAATCATTAAGGCCGAAGGTGTAGGCATAAGAATGATGTATGAGAGGGTTTGTGGTGTGGTTGTGGAAGACTTGTGGTGGATAGCCGTTACCACCAGTAGCGGGCCTTCTGTCGAGATAATAAGGCTGTAGATTCTCTTTGCCGTCGAAGCACACTGGAATTGGTCTATGTATTGGTTTCGGTGAGGCCTGCACCATCCTATTAGATGCAGCATTTCCGAACGGATTCATCAGAAGTCCACGATTGAAATCGAATCTAATATTTGAGAACTTAGTACATCTTCGCGGAACAGGGATTGGAGCGGAAGTCAAGAATCATACCTATGATCATCAAGTGGGCTTTCAGTTCGTCCTGCGTGTCCGTCAGTACGTATTTTACATGCCGATTTGTCCCATATCTTACCAGGGCTATCCACCTCGGAGTCCTTGAAGATGCTCATTTGATGCTTCTTGCTCATATTTGCGACCGTCAATTTAAATTCCTCGTCTTCATCATTGGTCATCACAGAAAATGGATTATTTCCCAAGCCATCTAACTTATTCTGATTTGAAGTTCGGCGTTCAGACATGACGCCGACAGCTGCTGCCTCAGCCTTCGGTTTGGTAGCTGGTCGTCTCCGTCGTCCGCACTTGCTAGAATTCTGAACGGCAGGAATATTGATGTTAACATTGCCCAATGGAGCCTTCGCCTTTCGGGCACGACGTTTCTTTGCCGATGGTAATTTTTCGCTCTTAACCTGTCTTTTGTCAGCCTTCCTCTTCCATGAAGTCTCAACCAACTTACTGGGCTATTGTCGGTCGACGAAGCATATATATCCTTGACTCTCTGAAACTCTCCCTCTGCATTATAAATTATTTCATTTGGCTCAACTTCGCTTGAGGTTGTCTTCATTTGTGCGAGGATTGATCCATCTTTTTTCTGATTCCTCATCCGCTTCATTTCCGCGGTGGCTGAATCAAAGAGACTCATACCAGGCCACAATACTCCTTTGAGCTTGCTGTTGTCGTTCTCGATATTGTCTCCCAAACCATTTGATTTTACGGGAGAGATCGACCTGAGGTTTGTTAGGTTGTAGGAGCAAGGTTGGGAAAGTAGAAGACGAACATATGAGTTGGGTTATTAGTCTCAGGACTGTCCTGGTAGGTGAAGTTGGGGACAGACCGCCTCCTCATCGTTGGGGTTGCATAAGCATCCTGCTGTTCCCATCGAGTGGATGGAACCGAGTTGAACGGCGTATCGGAAAGTGGCAGTGCAGTGGACCATAGATGCATGCGTGGAACTGGTGCCTTATAGATCGGTGTGGAAAGAAGACGATCATCGATGCGTGCCTCAAGTTCGAAATCTTCAGCCCCGTTCTTTACTTTGACTTTTCCTTTTCCAATTTTCTCCTGTGCAGGCTGTATGCTGTAGTTAGCTAATGACGTACACTGAGAGAGGACATATGGAGGTGAATACGCACAGCTTTTGGAAGTGCCCTGGTCCGCTTCAGACCGTTTTTCTGGTCTTTAGATGCCAGCCTCTGAGCCAGTAGCCCATCCAAGCCATTATCGACATACCACGCATCGAAGGTCTCGAGCTGCCTCTTCGCTTCAGGGTCTGCTTGACATCGGATCTGCAGCTTGAACCGATATGAAAGGTGGCCCTTTGAAGAAATGTGGGTGAGTAAGTGTGATATGTCGGAGAATTTTGGATTCTTCGGACAGAGGCTGCAGAGCAGCGGGATGGACTCGTTTTTGGGTTGTCTAGACATATTTTGTCCAACTGTAAGGCCAGTTATTAGCATTTGAAGCCTGGTACAGCAATCATGAATATGATGAGGAACAATCCGGCTACTTCAAAGGGAGGCACTCAATTGAGGCCTTGGAATGTATGACCTTCGCCCGGCCTATCTGGCCTTACATTTGCTTGGAGGCTGGCTTTCCAAATCGAACTCGAGATGTGAAGAGAGCAAGCATCAGGGATCGTTTGCTCTAAGACAATTGAATTTTCAGATCGATTGCAGACTACTCTGCAAAACGTGTGCTCTAAAAGGAGGAACTTGAGGTACTAACCTTGACTATCAATTCTAAACTGTTGGTTGCTGAATAAGTCAACCTGTGGATGAGCAATTAAGCAATGGCAGTGTTGATTGACGAGCTTTCATGCATACGGAGAAATGTCCACCGAGGGAGAACGCAGACAAGGAATGCTTTGCTTGAAAAAAAGAGAAAGTGAAAAGGGAAGAGGGAAAGAAGAGAAGAGAGTGGGATGGATATACCCTCCTCGGTAAGCTAGTCGAGTGACAGGAGGGTTGAGGAAGGGAAGGCACGTCTGACCTGCCAATTGCGCCACGCTGATGATGTCAAAAACGACGGATGCTAAGGTAGGGAGAAATGGAGACGATAAAAGGATATATAAATCTATTTTACTCGTTGCATGGACTCTTAATTGTTTTCTGAAATTGTTACGTGGAGAGATATACAATTAAAGCAAAGGCAGATTCAACGACCAGACCATGTAGAAAAGGATCAAGTTTTACAGCACCTTTCCCTCCACAGAAATAGGAGCATCTACAAATTGGACTTAACTTTGTTCATGTTGTTTTCTATCAAGTTGTTTTCCTACCAAGTATCTTGTCCGTTACCTTCTTCGGCATACAGCTACGTCTCTGTCAGCAAGCCATCAAGACATATCAGAGGTTTACTTACTACATAGGATCCACCTCGACCAAACCTGGGTATCCCAATAAGCTCAATCCCGCAATCCCAAACAGCGTATGGAAGACATCCACCATATCCCCTGGCCTATCGGCCATTCCACCCCTCTCAGGATCCTGACACCTCAGGATAAAGGTCTCCAGCTTCTTCCCATCAATCCAATGCAGCTTGCCAAGCATAGCAAGACTACTTGCCACCCACCAACTATAACACACGTCCTCCAACTTCTCCGGCCGTCCATTCAATCCACCTCCCTCGGTCTGTCTCTCACTCAACCACCCCGCCAACCTATTCTTATCCACCAAATCCAGCCTTCCCGCTATCGACAAGGCTCCCAGGCACGCAAAGATCTGTCCCGAGTGGCTCTCCGCACCTGGAGAGACGCCATAGCCGCCATCGAAGTTCGCACACTTCTTAATATACAAAACAGCCTTCTCTACGTCGACCAAATGGAGCAAGCCGAGGAGAGAAAGGGCGTTGAAAGCACAGTATATAAACCTCGTATCGCACTCGCCCCATTCATCACCCGCAAACGTGCCAGTCTGCCTATCTTGCAGCTTCGCGATCCACTCTCCCAACTTCTGTCTCCCTGGCCCGCGCTCATCTAACTCGTCGAGGGCGTCGACAGTGGCGAGGATCTGTACGGCGGAACAGGTATAGAGCATATGTGCGTCGTGACGTGGCGCGGCTCCAAACCCCCCTTCCGGTTTTTGACAGGAGAACACGAAGTCGATTGTTTCGGATCGGGGCAAGGCGTCGGGGCGGTCGAGGAGGTGGAGTACCGTTAGACCCCAGTAGACGCCGTTGAGGCGAAGATGTTCGGTGTAGTGGTATTCGAGCTCATCCTTGCGCTGAGAGAAGAATAATCAGCTTCATGAGACCATAGTGAGGTTTAGAAATGTTTGAGACAGGATGCGTGAAAGAGGAGCTTACAGTATCTAGGCTTTGGATATACTTGACGTGTGCTTCAACTGCAAGGCTGATTTCTTCTGGCAGTTGGCCTGAACCGCCTGCTACTCCAGGCCCCGAGACAAGAGACATTGCTATTAATGTCTCGAAAGAGATATAAGTAGAAGAAAATTGTGAAGATGGAGCTCGATGTCGTCAACTGGTGAGCTGCAACTGCCGGCAAGGCTGACGGTCGAGCCGTGTCGTTGCTTAGCGCGGGGTAGCTGTGGGGAACCACCATTAACCAATGGAACTGCGTCTCTCAGAGAATGATACAACGACACCAAGACTTCATGTTCAAAAACACGACAATAATTATTTATTCAGTTCATGGAATTATTTAATTATTATTCAGACGCTACTGCTTGCAGACATCCATCACGATATTTTTAGTTCATAACTGAGTCTCGCCAGACCCGTCGCACACAAGTTCCAACCCACAATCTCTGGCCTCTCGTCTTTCTCATCTCGCTTCCGTCGCAGGACTCTATGGATTACTTCCTACCTATATAAGCTACTCAAATTTCCAATTCATACCAACCAAATGAAACTATAATGGAGAAGAGGCAGACACCTTATGAGTCCCGAGCCCTTTTGGCACCTCCAACTCTGTGTTGCTTTTTCTTCACAGCAGTATTCCAATCTAGCCACCAGACGTCAAGTCCAAAATCTCGCGAGCAGCAGATAAACAACAAACTACGCAACAGCAGCAAGGAACCCTGGTAAGAAAGTCGTGAAAGAGGGCGACGGCTGCAGTGGCCAGAAGCATGATGCCGTCCATTATGGACGGTCCATAAACGCGTCATGAAGGGCAGGAAACATTATCAGAACAATCCTTGGTGCATACGTTGGAAACGGCAAACAGTGGTCCAGCACAGGATCATGGGATGCGGATTCTGTTATTCTGTCATTTAAATAACAAAGAACGAAAGAACGCAGAACACTGTGGCGCAGTTTATACCCAAAGCGCGCAAGGATTTTCGTTGCATAACTACACATTGAAAAGAGCGCAGATGTGCCCACTTCTTGAGACAACGAGCTCTATCCAAGATGTAGAACATGATCTATCTTCTGAATACCATGAAATGTCCCATCTCATCAGATCTCGACTACCAGTTCCTATCTCTCTTCCCGAAGTCTACCTTGTGAACGTGCTTCCGATCCAATAATCCTTCTGCGGCCCCTTGACATGATATCCCACACTCCACCTCTCCAACTCCACGCCCTGGAACTTAAACTCATACTCCGGATCGTACGTATCATCGATACACAGATGATGCGATTTCGCTCGCCATCTCCTATCCTTCTCCGGCACCACCCCTTCTGCACCTTCAGGGCCTTGCTCCTTAACACCAAGTTTGCTGTACGACGATTCTAGCGTCTCAAAGTCCCCCGTTGAACTGGGCGCAGGATACGGACTCAGAATCTCCAGCTCGTGAAACAGGTAATCCACAGTCTTATTATCAGTCTTCACAAACCATACAGACAGTTTATCGGTGCTCTCAGTATATCGATACACATAGCTCCTCGTCGCCCTGAACTGCAGTCCCGTCTCGGTCTTGAAATCCCCATCCTCGACGTAGAGATACTCCGCATCACAGCCCTCTTCCGTCGGCGCTCGCGGATAGAACTTTGCTGTCCCGATGACGGTTCCAGAGGGATAGGTGGAGATATTGCTCGCGATCCTCCTGTCCAGTTTCCAGTTACCTTGCAGAGCTCGGAATATTGCTCTGGCTACAAATTTACCCTGTTGACTCGCGATTACTTCCTGACTAGCTCGTTGGATGGCATTTGCGACGTCCTGCTGGCTGATGATATCTAGAGCCACATATCGAGCTGGCAGGATGGGTACACAGCTGCCCTTCTCCCCAGATACAGAGACGGCTTCGTAGCCCTGCAGCTGCCGCAGATATTCCATAGCATGCATGTAGTCGCCCATAGGGAACTGCGTGATTCTCTCCGGACTGTTCTTCTGCACTTCTCGCATCTCTGGAACCGGCGAGACGGCGGTTTGGAGCGCCTCTGCCAGTGCGTTGGATGACAAACCCGAGTCCAGCCAGAGAGTGCGCAGGATGGACGCTTGCTGCTGCATGACACCCCAATATGGGCCACGGTAGAAGCCTACGAAGCCGAGAGAGGGGAGGGAGGGGTGGATCGTGCTGTGCCAGGAGAGTGCGAGTGGGATGTCTGGGGTGAACGCATCGTAGCCGAGTGTTTCGAGGAGAGATGGGGAAAGAAAGGACAGAGACGATGAAGCATCAAATCCGGTTGCGAGGATAATTGCAGAGATGCCAGAGATGGTTTCGGAAGCAGATGGCGTTTCAATGATGACGGAATGAGGCTCATGGCCAAGCCTTGTGAGACGTCCAGGAACAGGGGTGATAGCGCCGGATTGGACGTAGGAGGAATAGCTGTCAACGATTGCTAGCCATGCGGCATCTGTGTCTGTATCGTCTGGCCGGAAAGCATGAGGATGTTTTTGGCCACCATTGAATGCTCGAAAGGCCTCATGCGTCTTTTGCGCACCATCTGGGCTTATGACGCCGGACCTGTTCTTCAAGCGTTGTTCAGGTAAGCGATTGGCAAGGTTAAACATGACAAAGTCGATCGGTAAGAACGAAGGTGCTGGATTTAAAATCTGAATAGGAGTAAGCAGATGGTATCTTGCAATTTCTGGAGTAAGTTATATACCTTGTCACCAATATCTTTATCATCAAGCACTGCGTTTGCTGGTAATATCAAGGGCAATGTCCAGAATGGTTTGCTCGAAACATGATGAACAGTATACTTTTCAATATCGGCGATGTCGGATTTCCCAGGTGAGTGTGCTTCAGATGAAAGCTGGCTCGCAACGGTCGCAGAAGTTTCAGCTCCGGACATCGAGCCGCCTACAACGAGGATCTTCCCTGGTGGCGCATTGCTTCCTTCTAGGAGAGTTTTGATGCTTCTAAAACTCGAGCTATGGACAATTGGAATATGTGGATCTTTCACATCTCCTAAGGACTCTGGAATCCTGGGTTTGCCAAAGAAACCTGATGAAATAATCACATGATCAAAAATGTGTTCCTCGATTAAGGGCTCATCTGCTGGTGCTGCTTGTTGTGCACCTTGGTTCTTCTTGGCAGGAGGATTCTCTGCACTTGATGAGGGTTGTTTTGAGTTGGTAACAGGTTGCTTCTGTACCTTAACATACCATTTCTTCGATCCGTCAGCATTGCCCTGGATCTTTATTTGGACAACTTCACATCTTGTGTGGATATCGACTCTGTTTTTGTCCAAGTACTTCTCAACATTGCGTTGTAAATACTCTCCTACATGTTTCGCTTTTGGAAACACAGGATATAATGGCTTGTCGTCTTTGACGGGCCATTCTTCATCGCCATAGCAGACAGTATATCGGCTCAGGTTTGTGAACATGGACGGGTTAATCAGACCTTCGTCTGTTGTTGAGAGAGGCCATAGTCCCCCGATTTGTGGAGTTTTCTCAAATACAGTTATTTTGAAGGCTCCTTCGGGGTGAAGGAAGGTTTTCGCAGCTGCTATGCCCGCTGGGCCGGCACCTTGATGATATCAATGGAGCCGCCTCAACCGCGAACCACAGAGAAAGAGAAACTTACCTATGATACAGACGGACTTGGTCATGCTGGCAAGAAAAGTAGGCATCAACCCCTGGGCAGACAAAATGTTGTTGGCAGGTGTAGCGGAAATAAACCTGGGATGCGTGGAAACACCAGTACGATTATTTCTTTGGGTTTCCGTTGTAGCAGTTTTACTTCTCCGCTGGTACCCCGAGTTGAGCTTGTTAAACTCTGAAGTGGTCTGGGTTGGGGATGTATCTTCCTCTTAGCAAGCTCCTTCACGGCCTATGCCCTAGGTTTTGACCCTTGAGTTTCTCAAAATTTACATGTGCGGGGTGACATGCAGATGTCAAACGCCTGTCGCGATTCTACCAATGATTGTGGAGGACAAGATGTGACACCTATTGGTGATTGGGTCGTAAGAAGAAGATGAATATGTAGAAGATATCCTGATATGGCGTGCAAAACAGCGATGAGGATTTGAGAGTACGATCGATTCTTAGAGGAGGATGAGGCTAAGGCTGAGGATGAGCCTCAGGATACACCATTGCCGAAACGCCGAAACGCCAAAACAAAACGTCCGAAGTTTGCGGATTTCATTTCAGGACAACCCCGAACCCCGCACATAAGAATCTACGTATGCAGAAGAGTAAAAGGCTAGAAGGGAGGGAGAAAAAAGGGGTCGAATATACAACAAACGTCGAATATTCATGCATGAATTCTTGATATTGGACATTCATGCCCTTTACTCCGTAGATGATTCTCCTTATTGCCCTATGCACAGGGCAATCCACAACTTCCCGCCTGTCATCGCAATTTAGCCTGCATTCAGCACAAGTGGGGTTTCACCCCCACCGTACCGTGCCTGTCAAATTCTCCTGACAAACAATGGTGCGCCTATAGTACCCCGTATCTTATGTCATACGAGCGAGCGATACGAGGAAAGCCGCCCATTTAGCACACACACTGCAAACCTTTCCCAAACCTCCTCTCCTTCAACCACACGCTCGTTCACCATCGCTCCTTTTTTTTATTCCTTTCTCCCAGTCGATTCATTCTGCAATATTGGTAGAGCATTGGTAGAGTATTATTTGGATCATCGGCAGACGACAGACCCGGGAAACGCGCATGAAAGGTTAGACTCAGCACCCGCAGATTGCAAGGAGGAGCCCGAATCTTGGCATTCCTGGCCACGCCCGAGGACATTCCACGCGACGGAAAACCTCACATCGTGTTCAGCAACCGGCGACGTCTTCTCCATCCGAATACCTATTTGCCAACAGAGCCGTGCCGGTCTATCGAGGACGATAATTGAGCAGCCGCTAGATCGACTCCAAGCCCCCTGCCAACGAGGGGTACCACGGCTGCGACGACATCCGCATAACTTCACCAAGCTCAACGCTGTCTTTCCTTATCTCAACAAAAACCCAACTTTGCAATGCGCTCCTTTCTACGCACCCTGGCCCTTCTCGCCCTCCCCCTCACCATCCTCTCAACTGTTGTCCCCGACGGGACACCCCAAGACATCGTTCCCTTCTCCACCCTCCCCCTATGCGCGCAAAAATGCGGCAAGCTCTTCGATGTGCAAGGCGCCTGCACACCCCCAGTCACGACGACGATCGACGACGCCTGTTTCTGCGCCGACGCACGGCTCAGTCCGTTCCTGCAGTCGTCGACGTTGGGCGTGTGCAACGACGCGTGTCCGGATGACGCCAGCGGCCTGCTGAATATCATGAAGTGGGTCAACAGCTTTTGCGCCCAGGCCAATAAGGCGAATCCCACGACGACGAGTGCAACGACGACGGGTACGGCGACGGCGACGGCGACTGGGACGGCTGTGCCGGGGAGTGGAGGGGTGTCGACGCCGAAGACTCAGACTTGGTAAATACCCCATTTTTGATCTTGGGACCCAAACAAGGGCTAACGAGACCTAGGATGGACACGCACTGGAAATGGATCGTGATGATCGTAGTTCTCGTCGTCGCGTTCGTGGGAAGCTGGATCGCGGCATGCTTCTTCCGCAAGCGATACCTGCGCAAGCGCGAGCTGAACTATGAGATGAGGCCGCCGACTGCGCCGTGGGTGACGGGACATACGGGGCCGTATGGCGGCGGCTTTGGGGATGCGATGCACGGCGGGAAGGAGGCGACGATGATGACGAGTGCCTTGCCAGCGGTGAAGGTGAAGAAGGAGAAGAAGAAGTGGGTTGTTACGGAGAGGACTTAGGGGTGTTGGATGGAGAGGAGGCTGTGTAAAGCTCGTGGATCGAGGACGGGGGGAAATCGCTTCGCACAATGGACGAGTGATGGGTGGGACATGGCAGTTTTCACCGTTCGAATTGGATAGGCGTTTTTGTGGATCAAGGCGCATGCACGGACGGAGGGGAATACTTGGGCTTTTGTGTCATGTGTTTTATTAATTAACGGTCATTATGTCTGCAAACTCGTTATTATATGTATGTTCGAAGAATGAATATTATGATGTTTGAAAGGAAGAGCGTTTTCCAATTACAGTTGTGTTTGTGGTATGGAGAATGAATGAAAGGTGCAGAACGGGTGGATTGGCGCGGGAATTGACGATCTAAACACCACGCAGTGGAGGGAAAAGTGCGAATGAGCAAAAGCTGTACAGACTCCATGGAACATTTCTTTGGTGTGAGGGATAAGGAATTAAGGATCACTTGACAGTAAACTAAATTGAAACCTAGATGTAAATCATTAGAAGTGAGCTAAGGTTTGATCTGTCTGTGGATTATCCCTTCCCTTTCTATACAAACTCTATATTTCTCTATCTCTATCTTTCTCCTTTTTCTTCCTACATATAGGCATATACATTAGCATCTGTATAGACACACATTGACATAGAAACTCATCCACATTAACCTCTCTTCGGTCTTCTCTTTCTCTATTCTTTCTGTGTGTCTCTCCTTTTTCTTCCTACATATAGGCACAGGCTATAGACATACATTGACATCTGTATAGACACATCAGCATAAAAACTCATCCACATTAACGTCAAATCCACATCCACATCTCTCTAGCCTTCTCTCTGTTCTTTATAAACACAGACACACAGCATACACCCATACCTTAAATACTCTATACTAAAAAAAAAAAACCATTACGTCTGCAACATGTTCCATGTTCCATCAGCAAGCAACCAGTGCACAGTGCGTCTTGTCGTCCTTTCCAAACTCGTCTGTTGTCTGTTGTCTATTTGCTATTTGCTGCCTGTTGTTTGTTGTCTGTCACCTCAGCACCCTCGTTCAGTCTCTTGCTGCCGTCTTACCTCATTCTTACACATTTTCCCACTTGGAGCCCCTGATTTTGGCCTTAATAGTCTTGGGTTGTTACTAGAAGATTGCAAGGTTTGGAAGCAGCAAAGCAGGACCGGAAGTGACCTTCTTCCAGACTTGATCAAGTTTTGATATGCTTCCACTGTGGAGAGAAGATATGAGAGGCGCACCGGTGGCTTATATATGTACCTAACGGATACAGAGTGATTCGTTGAAGGAAGGGTTGTTGAGTCACTAGGCCACTGTAGATGATTCAAACGCAACACTTGCTTGTGGGACGACTTTGATTGTGACACTGCCAATGGGTATGATGGACGAAGAGGATTGACATAAAGGAGGCTTGGTGGAGAAGATAAAGGCGTACACATTGTGTGGTGAGGAGGAAAGAAAGCACTGAGGAATTCTGCTTGGTTTGGTTGCTTTACGCCACATCTCGCTCCCTGCGGGAAGTGCGAAGAGGTATTCCATAACTGTTCGTTTGTTGAGGAATGTGGATTTCCAAAACTGTAGGTATAAATACCTCTCCCTCGTCTCATCTTGGGCTCCCCGACATGCTGAAATAATGACACCATAGTGTGAACACATGCCGTATTTTGTGCGAACCATTTACTCCAAGCTCCTGTAATTGAGCGCTGCAACTGGAAATATTGTTTTGCAGACCACATAAAGGAATTCTTCTTGGATGGTTCTAGAATATTCACCTAAATATTCACTCAATAGCCGATCATTAGGGCACACACATAAAATAGAATCCCACCTAGATCGTTTTCTTTGATGTTAACTCATTTTTGTTATAATGATAGGATATTAAAGTTTGGTGTGAGGAGATACTTTTATATATTGTGGTACATCCTCATGCCTTCTTTTGCATACAAGTCTACAAGAATATCTTACTGTGGTGTGGGGCTTCTTTGACATTCATAGATGAATGTTGTTACTTACTTGTCGACACATGTAGGAGATTTAACTTCTATGTTCACGGATCATTCTCCTTTCAGGAACGGTCCTGAATCTAGTAGTTTTGTGAAGGGACCATTTCTATAAACTAGCGATCTAGTATGTAGGAGGATGCACTGCACAATTCTCTCTGCAGAATGACAGAATCAAATCAAACTGTAGTCTCTCTATGGCATTGTATGTTCTGGTCACAAAGAGGCTGGGAGTTCGGAATTTAGATGGGACTAAAAAGTTGTGCCACAGACATAGTGAGGACACCTCTGTGAGTTAAGTAGATGATGAGCGAACCTGATTTGACATAAGTAGTGCACGTAATATAATAGAACATAGGGTAATACGGGATGGATACCTCTTACAGCACGTGCTTCCAGAGGAAGTTTCGATTCAACCTGTCCCTGCCTAACATATTAGGGAAGGCTGTGACCTATATATAATTCTTAAATACTTCTTAAAAAGCTTGTTAGATATAGGAATCAACCATCATCCAATTGAAGGAATTCCCATCAACGATTTCCCAACTCTAATTCTCACTTTCTTAGCCACCTCGCTCAGTTCTGTCTTCTGCATTGCTTTCTTGGATTAGGGATATTCCTAAGTCTGAGGCTGATTGAAACCCTTTCCGATGATCCTAGTGCACTTTTTAGCATCATCGAAGACTTCCTATGTCTTAATGAGAAGAATCAGCAAATGCAAGTGTGTTTGCGCCTTTGCAATCTCTTAGGATTCCCATGCCCTTGCTCTTCCATTGAAGGGAGAAGACCTGTGGGCCAGGAGAATGTTATGTTATCACATGTCTTTGGAAGTGTCCATACATGTATATTTCGTCTCATCTTCATGGCTTGTTGACTGGCAATCCAGTGTTGGATGCTCCTTGTCCTGCTCCTGCTCTAAAATCACAATCACAAGTGTGATTTAGTACCAAGCTTGAAGCCTAGGACTGCGACGATGTCCGTGATGACATGGATCAGACTTGTCGTGGGCAGTCTTCGATGGCAGAATGGATTGATCAAAGCTTGATGTCTTTATGGCCCAGCCATCAATTCTGACCGTGGATAATCTGGGTTCTGGAGTCAACCTTGCATCTTCCATGTCATGAGATGGAATCCAGCCTTGCCAAGACTTGGTTGTGGGATGCTGGGGATAACCGAGTCTTGGCATCCTTTGTATTTCAACGTCCTGTGGGTGACTGAGAGCACACCACATTGCAGAGGGCCTTTGTGAGGACATATCTCCTTCCCAGAGAGCCCTAACGTTTGGGTTTGACTATTGTACAAGACCTTCTTAGAGTTGTTTTTGCGGCCTGCATGGCTGGATAGTGAGGTGTTTCTGCTCGGCGAATGCAGCATTGCCTGGTGTTAAATGAGGGCCAAGCGGCCACAATGACATTGTTTAGAGTAGTTGCTCTTCGACAATTGCTCGATATCCAGGTAAACTGCTGGATGGGTCGAGACAGAGGATTGCTCGACAACGCCGTAATTCCTCTTTTGGTCCCACGGGTCAGCCCAGAACTATGTATGGCGGACTTCATACCTCATCAACCACTTGCTCAAGTGCTGTCTGGATGCTTTGACTCTAATGATTTTGAGAAACGGTCCTTTGTATTATTTGCGTAAATGTTGCTGGTTTTGGTCTGGAGGCGCAGCCACATTCTCTGCGGATCGTGGGGAGCTTTTGATGTACTGCATTCAAGTCCGCGAAGCATTGAGCATTGTGCTATTCAGTATATTAAATAAATCTCTAAATTCGTGTATTTGCCAAATTGTTGTTAGATCCTACAGAGTTATTAGCAAAAGTTCATATGATGATGCATAATAGCCTGTCTTTTACGTGCATTTATATATATATAGCCAGCGGCTTCTAATTTCCGCATGGAGGTTGCACTCGAGCTTCATTAAGCATTGTACTTCCGAAATACATATTGTTGGCTATGTTGCGTATATGAATATTTCAAGATAATCTTTAATGTCTGAAATCACACTCTTCGACTCGTCAATGGTTTCAAAAGTCTGCTTCATTGAGCACTTCCTATTCATCCTGTGAATAGAGGTTCCATGTTGGATAGTTGGCCGTCATAAGTCCATATTCGCACGGATATTAGGCACAGCCATTCCTAGCTTCTACATTCATATTACTAAGAAACTTGCTTTACACGCTCCATCCTTGAACTGGCGGCAACTGTAACTGGCGGCTGAATCTGCTAATGGACGCTCTTATCTCTAGACGATTTCTAGAAAGTCATTGCTCAGTGTAGTTAAAACGAATCCATAACGGTTGCTCGCGGTGCTGGCATGAACCTGCGGATTGAGGTTACATCTGAGCTAGCCAATGATGCCATAGCCCACGTTCTCAGCCTATACCAGAATTCTTTTCCTATTCTGTGTTTAAATGAAATTGCTATAGTTCGCAGAGCCAATTGAAACACATGGGTGCTTATAAGTACAGGAAGTTCTTTTCCGTAGTCAAGCGGCTCTAATACCATAAAGCACCCATTGCTCTCTTGTCTTGGCGGCAATGAGACCAAGCAGTTACCAAGGAAATTGGTTTGAATAGATCTGCACAACCAATGCCTCTTGTAAAAGAAGTTTAAGGAATGAGAATTTATTCAGCACAGGACTAGCTCAAAAGATACGCTGTCTCCCGCCATCAGATACCCACACTGGCTTGGCTAGAGTAATAGAACTCTGGTACTGGCGAAGCACTGCGTTTGCCATCTACGAACGGAGAGACACCTAGTCATTAAGAGCATGCTTTTGTCAGATAGAACCAGGAAACTCAGAAAATTCCTAAGGACCATTTAAGCCTCTCCAACACGTGTCCAAGGAGTCGTCCTCTTGTCCTCTTGTCCTCTTCTCACCGCTGCTTTGCTTCTCGCCAGTCAAGTATTTGAGACTTCTCTTACTCGGCGGCTGTTCATATATAAGAGGGGACGTAAATTCATCTGGCACGCTTCCTCTCTTTCTTCTTCCACCTCAACAGCATCGTTGCTTTACCACAGAACAGCCAAGAATTGCTGTTTCTTCACCTCGAACTTCATCCACCACGATCAAGACTTTGGAAAGTACTCATCATAACTTTGCATGCTCAGTCGTCTCGCTCTATCAAACTCGTCTATAGGGGCATCCTCATCATCAACTACACTCTGGTTACATTATCCATCTGCTTCTCTCAAAGGTCACTCCTCAACCACGATACAAAAATATCCATCCTCATCCTCCATCGTTCCTAGACTCTATTGCATCTACAACACACACTTTCCAAGGTCTTCTTCAGATCGCCTCTACGATTTGACTCGTCACTTGCTTCTTCTTGTTTTCTGTCAATCACCACTAACACAACTACTCAGCGCAACGAGCAAACGTCAGACATTTCAAGCTTCGACCAAATCGACCATAGCAACTCTCGCTATCCAAAGCCTACACAAGATTACCTTAGAGATATCAACTGAGGTGCCAAAGCTGTTGCAACAACTTCATCTGCTCTTCTGTCAGTTCCTTTGTGGACTGGTTCATATGTTCACATCGACAACAACTCCTCGTTGCAGTTGAATCGATTTGGTGAGTGGCCAACATCAGTGCAGTCTCTATTTCATATTCTCGATAAAGACCATCTTTCCACTTGACTAGGCTTGGCAGCCTTTAGCATGATGTTATTATATCTTCTTTACTGATAACATAAATAGAACAGCATAGCATCTCAAGAAGGCCACCCAGGCTGTTCAGTCACTGCTATGCCGGCCATACTTCCTATACTGACAGATATGTCATCGACTCAAGATAGCCAGGCTGAGATCGCGCCCAGCTCTATTCCTTTGGAAGCAGGCGGAAATCTCCTCGAGACGCCGAACCGTCTTGCAAGCGCAAACAATGTTAGCCTTGATATTGAAGCTCCGAACCCCATTCATGCGCACGTTAATTTCTTTGCGTCATTCGTGCAGTCCTTAGATGAGATTTTAGACGAAGAAAATGGGACATCCGCCACAGAATTTGCTATTGAGAGTTTGCATCAAGCTCACGTTGAGGAATCAACTTTTTCTTTGCAGAATAATGAGCCGATAAACCCTGAGGACAAGGTACGCTGCGATTATTTTCCTTGTCATAACTAAATACTAATAATTTACAGGAATATGGAGAACGATTATTCGCTCAGTATGAAGAAGATCAGAGGACCGCGCAACAAAGTGCACCTCGCGTTGTACAAGTCAATAACGCCAAAGAAATTCTTGACAGAGGCGTTATCAACGGCACTACAACCCCAGTGAAGAACGTTCCAAATTTCAACTACTCTCATAGTTCTACTAAAGTCAAGAGGATCGAACATACTATTCCTCCGGACTTCAACACTGACCCCAATCTCTGGGATACTCAGGAGGAGCGCGCTCTTTCCGCTGTCCACCAGCAGGAAGTCCTAAGCCGTCATGCGGCCATCTCATCATTCTTCGTCTGGGGTGTTCGTTATCATCCGCCAGAGGATCTCTCTCAACGCTATCGCACCGTTCAGATTCCAGTTGCCGTTGGAACATCCCTCAAGGAGGTCCTTAGACGAATCACCACAGGCCAGATCTATTCGGCCAATATCTTCGATACGGCTAGCATTGCTGGGTACAATACGGCTCTAGTTGTCTTTGTTACCGCATGTGGTGCGTCTGAATTAGATCTTCGTTCAATGTCGATGAGCTTGGCTGCACCTGCGATCATCGTCCCAACACTTACCTGGCCAATTAACGATGCCATGTTAAGGAAGATTAGCAATGGATGGACTCGTTGCATTTCCATCAGAGGATTCGGGACTCAGTATGAATTAAATGAGATTCTGAATATGCTGGTTCCTCCAGGATACGGCAGAGATAACGCACTGCTGGTTGCCCATCGTGGTGAAGACGGAACAATCCACATGCAGTTCTATTCTATCAAGGCTGCGGATTGTGCTTATCATGAGGCCAGAAAGATGTGTTCAGGAAACGCAACGGTCAATTTCGAGCACGATCCCTGTGATCCAACTGAGGGAATTACTTTCAACAGTCTGGATGTTACTCCAACTTCATCCTTTGGCAGCCGGCCAGATCGTCCTCTGCTTCACATCAACATTGAAGCCTCTCCGATCAAAGTACCCGACTTGAAGTACACTGGAGCTGGGAATAGCTGGGCTGATGAGATTGAAGAGGACGAGCAGATGGCATTGAATAACATACATGGCGCCGCGAATTTATCTAGCGACTTAGCTCCTGCGATTGGCCATGCCACTTTGCCCACCATTTGCGATATTCAGCACGTAGCTTCAAGCTCATCTGTCAATGTCATGACTGCCTTCAAGAGTCAACTCCAGTGGAACCATGGGCTCTAAAAACGCAAACGCCAGGCTAATGGAGGTTAAACCCAAAGCACTAAGCCAAGGCATTGAGAGCAGCAGATGGGCTGGTTAAGTTTCCTTTTGGTCCGTTTGGCTTTCTTAGTCGAGCTTTCACAATTGGACGATTTGCGGATTCCAAAATCCCTGCTCTGGATATGGGACTATAGTTTGTCTTTGCTGAAGCATGGACCTTTCGAACTTTGCAGGATTGGAAATTGGGGGGGTTTCCGGATGGTAATTGAGATGGATATGGATTATGAGAGAGACTTGCGTTAGTTTTCCAGACCAAAAATGATCGTGTCACGGTACCAGATTATGGAATGCAGATTCAATAAACGCAATAGTCTGGCAATAATAATATGACGTGTCGATTTAGATCTTGTAATTGAAGTAATTGTGACTTTTCGAGCCAGCGGTGATAAAGAATCATGTCTTTACTCAGGGTTTTCAACTCGAGTTAACTCATGAGTTTTAGGGTCAACTCAAACTCAAACTCAAAAACTCATGAGTTACTTGAGTTACTTGAGTTATAATAAATCTAACCTAATTAATCCTAGTAATTCTTTTAAGTTTAGCTTTATATTGGCTCTAAGTAGTGATGACATAAGATCTATATATAACCTAGAATTTTAAGGGCTAATCCTAAAGGAGTAATTACTAGGCCTAATTAGGTTAGCTTAAAATACCTCGAGCAACTCAAGTAACTCATGAGTTTCAAAATACAACTCATTTCCTGGCAACTCAAACTAGTTTTTGAGTAACTTGAGTAATCGTCGGATCCGCCTGGCGCTTCCTCCGGCTGGTTAACTCATGAGTTTCTTGAGTTTTTGTGAGAACCTGTCTTTAATGAACGTAGGTAGTTAGCGGGGCGCGGGCGCGGGCACGGGCCACCGCATCACCAAGGTACCTTTGGGATTCTGCGTCCGTTTGCCGGAGGTTCACAGTGGCCCTATCTTCGGAATCGTACTCAAAGCACTTCAACCTCATTCTCTACAAACAGAACCTTCGCACTTCAAATTCTTCTTCAGCAGCTTCGATTTGATTAGAAGTCTGTTGGAGGAGGTTCCGGTACCGAACGCGGAACTCCGACAGACATGCTTTGAGCCCTTATCAGTATCAGTATCCTGTGAGCAGCGATGTATGGGATGATAGAAGTTCCGGCGATGAGTCGCAAGAAAGTTATCAGAAGCAATATATGCATATAATTTGCGGCAAATGCAACCGGGAGTTTGTTGACGAGCTCGCATTGAGCCAGCATGTTCAAAACAGCCAATACCATTTCTACTGCCGTCCTTGTGGAAGGGACTTCGTCGACTGGATGGCTCTCAAGCAGCATATCTCCAATAGCAGCGCTCATCCTCAGTGCAGTGTTTGTTATCGCAGGTTCGAATTTGAGCAAGGGATGGAAGAGCACAAGGCCGAAGAGCATCCGGAATGCCATCTCTGTGGTGCTCTCTTTCACGATGCTCAAGACCTCGACATACACCAGGAGAAGAATCATACATGGTGTCGCCACTGCCAGAAGCTATTTCTGGATCAACAAGCTTTGAGACAGCACCAGGCAACCAGCCAGGATCATCCACTTTGTCAATACTGCGAGACTCGATTTGCACAAGAGAGCGACCTCGAAAGCATCAGGAAGATAACCATCCACAATGTGACATTTGCCATCAGAAATTCATGGATTCACAAGCAGTCATTGGTCATAAAGAGACCGAACACCCGACATATACCAGTATAGGAGGACGTTTGTTCTTAGATTCGAACGGAGTGCCAAAGACTTTGTTTACCATCGACGAAAGTTGCCGTCCTACTAATTGCAGAAACAAGCAATTGTCCAGACGTGCCACAAATTTTTACCTACATCCAGCAATGATGAGAGATTATCCTGCACAATGCGAACTCTGCTGGTTCAGATTCCGAGATTACAAGCTGCTTCTGTCACATAAGCAGAGAAAGCATCCAGAGTCTATTAACGTTTGGCTTTGCGATTCTGATGGAAATCGAATGTATCATGACGAAAGGTACCGACGCTGCCAAGAATGCTGGAAAACGTTTGCCAATACGGACGACTTAGAGCAGCACAAGAAGCATGTTAGAAAGTATGGACATCCGGGAGCAGATTCTCAGCAAAAGTCATTCCTCTCAGAGCTGTGTTGCTACAAGTGCAACAGGAGGTTCAAGAATGAATTCGGTCTGATGCAACATTTTGCGCAAAATGTAACTCATATTCAAGAGCGAGAAAAGGGGGAATGGCTCCAAGTCACACCAGGCATCCTTTCTGATTTCAAATACCACTGAACTCGGGTACTTGTCAATGGTTGCATATTATTTCAATTCCTAGGTTTCTCGTTCCCGGGCCTCGTTCTCGGGCCTTACTTCCTGTGTTTGAAAGCTCATGTCTCGAGAAATTCATTCAGCAGTAAATGCAGACCAAGTTCCAGGACTCTACCAACTCTTCGCCAGCAATCGTCTGAAATGCTTCTTTTTTGTCCATCTGTTACTACAATACTTTTGTGGGACACCGCGCATTGGATTGTCTTCATTGGGATCTTATCTATCGGCAAGGAAGCTGCTATGGTTTATAAGACTTCTTGCTTTGCAATACGGAATTAAGCACGCCTGTATCGACTTCAATGGACGAGATCGAAAATTTACTGCTAATGGACTATTCTTGTGGTGTCTGAAACGTTGCATTCTCTTTGTTTGGCATCAGTCTACGGGATCCAGGCATGTGCTACGAAGGCTGATACAATAATCAGGACGTGCACATCTCTATGGCTTTGATTAGAGATCGAGGCTACCGGAAATTGGTATTCTATGTGTCTGAAATTCAAGGAACCCACAGCAAGTTGTTTGTCGCTTTCATGCATTGGCTGTTATGGGTAGTTATCCCACGACAAATAGATGTGGAGTATTTTGCCGAATATTGTGTTCTCTCCGTGCCTCGAAATCAGGACAAAGTGACAAAAGAGTCTTTGTGCACTCATATCAATAATATTACCAACTTCAGGGAGCGAATGCTCGCGGTTGAGAAAGGAAGCATCTATGCCAGGATCACGCCAGGAGATCTTATGCAACCCAAAGTGCGCAAGCGCACTTAAAGATAAGCTCAACGTTCTCCACCAATTGAAACAAGTCCGAAGTTTCACGCCCATGAAATAAATTATTTAGTACCTGAGATGTAGGCTTTAAGAAGTTAAGAGGAAGTCGGCACTGTGGGGTACTGTAGGTATATATTGGGAAACGGAAGTGACGTTCCGAGCCAGATCCGGATGCCTTGGACTCGACCTTTAGATATCACCACATGTCCACCTCTTCTCCTATTCCTTGGTCACACATTATTTCCACAGATCAATCACTTGGATGTGAACTCAAGAATAGGATGATATGATAAACCGTGAAATAGTTACGAGAAGCTGAAGCCATATACTGCCCATCACTCTTTTTCATCAAAGACCAAGCTCGCAAGTTGTCTCCCATCTTTTGGACCAAGACCGAGTTTTCCTGCTCCATACAATCTCAAGCAATGTTTCCCACGACATGTCAGACTTAACTCAAGGTTGGGGTAGTCCAGTCGACCCACTTGGCCTGATCAAAGCTCTGATCAGACTTCGAAACTGCCGTATTAGTGTTCTGATCGAACAAGAACTTCTGAACGAAGGCCGTCAACTCCGACTGCTGCGATGATGGGAACGTGCAGTGGTTATGGCCTGGAGTTCCAGAGAATCCCATATTATCAGGCACGCCAAGTGCCTTATAGATCATCTGTCCAGCCTTCATGCAGGCATACGTGCTCGCGGGGCCAAGCCAGTCAATGTTGTTCTCCATGACATAGAGGCCGCGCGGTGCAACGAGGCCAGCGAGCAAATGGTGATCGAATGGGAGCGTGGTCACTTTGTTGACATAGGGCTCGAAGTTCTTGGAGAACCAGACGTTCTCGGTGATGATTTGGGAAGCTGTCTGGATGTTGGTTCCGGAAGCTTTGATGGAATCGGAGACTCTCCAGCAAGCCGCGCCGCCAGCTCCTGACTCTTGTGGGAGTGTCAAGGCGATACGAGGCACCAAAGCACCTGCGACCATGGCGCCCTTACCGTTACGAGAGCACCCAGTCACGCCGACTTTCTTGGGGTTGATGCGGGCAGCGGATGCGAGTTCGAGTCCGTCAATGATACGATCAACACCCCATGCCCATGCTGTCAGTGCACCGGCGCTGTGCCCGCTGCCGTAGATGGTATAGAACTTTCCTTGTCCTCGGCTACCGGTGCTCGCCTGCGCAGCAATGTCATCGTTGTTGAAGTTGATCATGGCGACGCCTGCGGGAGCTGGAATACTGCCGCCACCGTATCCAATGATGGCCGGATATGGTGCAGTTCCAGAGGAAGGGTAGGTGATGGAAACGCTGAAGGAAATTGATTTTCCTCCTTCGCTGACGCTGATGCTCAGGGAGTTCCCGGAGAAGGATGCTGTCACAGAAGATGGCTTTGGTGGCAGCGTGCCGAGCTCGTATTTGTAGAAGAGTTCTTTGAGTTCATTTGTGCGGCAAGTCCATTGCGCCTTCGTGGTGACACGAGACCCAGTTATGCTCAAAAATGGGTCATTGAGCTTCGAGACCGTGCTGAGAGTTGGGTTACTTGGCACGGCTGCACATGTCGTCTCTCCTGTTGGAGGTGACGTTGTAACTGGGTTGCCAGTTGGTGGCACGACGACACTTGTGATAATTGTGGTTGGCGGTGTCACAATTGTGGTCGGCGGAACAACGACTGGTGGAGTCGTAGCCACTGGAGGCGCTGTGCCAGGTATGCATTGGGAATACCAATCGTTTGACTTGGTGCAAACAGCCCCTGAGATACAGGTAGTCTGGCCTGAATAGTTGATTCCGCCGCCTGTATATATCAGCTAAGTCCCTGTTATGAGTGCGAATGGAGTACTGACATTGTCCCCAGAGTTGGACTTGTGCAAATGCGGGAGCCGCAAAGAGGAGAGCAGTTATTAAACCCATGTTGTCTTGAGAAAGTTTTCGCCTTCAAGATAGCAGTACTTCCTTGTAGGTGTTAGCTCCAGGACTTCCACGACGGATCTCAAGGCTTTTATAGACGAGATTCGTCTCCAGAGCCGTCGAACCGCTCATATTAGCCATGGAGAATCAACCGCTGGCAACCTTGGCGAAGACCATAAGAGCGCGGCGAGATTCTCCAGCTCCGAGGATTATTTTTCTGGAAGAGCTGCCTCTCACGACACTCTTGTCTTCCAGTTAGGAGAGATCGCCAAGAGGACTGGGTGAAATCAGGCACGGCCACGAGACTTTTGATATGGATTGCCGGCAGTGTATGAGGATTGCCCCGCAATGTTTTAGGGGATAGATCTTCGGTATTCGACGGCTAGCATCCACCGGCTTCTATGGGACATGTACGACACTGTGGCATTGGTGTACCGTGCTTCTCGGCCACTATGTTTATTTGATGCATGAACGAGCTATCTTGCTCGAACACGTTTCTTCTGTCAGATCCCGAAGTGCTACCTCATGTGGTCCAACGTTAAGTTGAGCACGGCTGCCAAAATGCTGCAAAAGATGAGGTTCACAGTACATACTTTCATTCAAAGGAACAGGAGATACTGTCCTGGCACCGAGTGCCGTTGACGGCCCAGCGGCGTACAACATCAATATAATAACGACCAGGTGGATGAACAGGCTGTTTCATATGTCTTACTTCATCCACTTCTTCTCTCAAGCATCGTCAACATAAGCTCTTAAACGGCAAACACAGAGTCTGGAGCCGGACCCACCCCCGCATAACCCCACAAAGATCGATCTGCAAAAAAAAGAAGGACTGTTCCAAACGTGGACATCGACAAATTAAAGAAGAACAGCCTGAGTACGTATATGCCCAACGTGGTAGGTAGTATCTTCATTCCTCGCCATTTATGAGGGCGATAAGGTTGGCTTATTTAGCCACAATCGGATATTCTGGTATGGATTCCCGCGCCCTTGGAGATATTGCACTATGAACATCTCTTGATCTTCAAAAATGCAAAGTACAAAATAGGATGGGAATATTCGTTACATTATACCCAGTGAAGGTTATGGTAAAGAGATCTTTGCCTCATTGTCTCATTGTCTCATTGTCTCATTGTGCCATTTGCCGGCTTCTAATCGGACTCATTTCTCCTCTTTCTGTTACCATTCAAGAGGTAGGTGCAAGGTTATATCGGCCTGTTTTTGGCATTTGGGGCTTGTATATTTGGCTTGCGAGATTATTTGTCTCGCATGTTATTTCAGAGCATAACATGGAAAGAAACGCCAGTACACATAAATCAAGATCTCTCACTTGACTCTGCCTTTCGGATAGAAGGAGCATCGGTCTTATAGGTCAATGTCACCACACAACGGGAATATAGACAATATCGAAAGCCTTGTATATCGTTCATTTGAAACATATATAAAGACAAGGCAGGCGGGCCTGCGCCCACCTCTATACAAGAAGCAAATAATTGGTGGAAAAACGCATTGCTGCCCCTTTACCAGGCAATCTTTAACCTTTTAACCTCCTTTAACTGTTTAAACTCACAGAACTTTGCTCATAATCAAGCAGCAACTTGTTGAATGATGAACTGCGCGCCTGCGGTGTCGTCCCCCACATATGACAGGTGTGCGGCCGTGATTATGAACACCAAGTTACAGACTTGATCGCCATCCTCGCAAAAGGTCTTGACCTTCGCGGGATTAATGCCGTTGATGGCGCGGCTGTTGAATGGATATCCATACAGGACAAAGCCCTACATATCATTGTCAGTATTTCTGTTCCCAAAAGCGGAGATTCTCACAGGGTCAAAGTAGAGCATCAATCCACCCCAATCTTCGCTTTTGCCTGTGCATTGGCACTTCCACCACCATTGTGCATCATCATCGCGCCCTGACTATACCCACTCAAGAAGATCTTGGTATACACTGGGTCGCGCTCTGGCTGATCAGGCCTTCCGCGACGGTGCCGCCCGCACTGCCCAGACTGATCACGCCAGCAACATCAGCGGCGTATGTGACGCCCTAGAACATGAACTTCCCCGGCGTCAATATGTCGATCTCACGCTGCAAAGCCGGTCCGACTGTCCCGCCCATGTTACCGCCTTCGGTGGTGCCGCGCGCGGAAATCAGGATGTTTGGCTTGCAGGGAGTGTTGCAGGTGAGATCGTTTGCGGTGGTGCCACCGAGGGAGCCGAGGGAGAGACCGGAACCAGAACCAGAGCTGCCACCCAGGCCGCCTAGGAGACTTTCCAGACCGCCGCTGCCGAAAATTCCTGAGCCATTGGCGCCGCTAAAGAGGGATGTAAGACTGCCCAGGCCAGATGTTCCTTTCCCGGTTCCTAAGCCGCCTAGCCCACCGAAGATGCTTGTAAGGCTGCTGATTTCGGATGTGCTTGAACCACCTAGTCCATCGAAGATGGAGGTGAGACTTCTCAGACCGCTACTGCTGTGGGAAGAGCCACCGAAGAGAGAGCTCAGGCTGCCGAGGCCGGATGAGGACGGCACACCAAGACCGCCGAGGAAGCCGCTTAGGCCTGAGATTGGAGGAACAGGCACGGCGACAGCGACGCTCAGGAGAATGTGATTAACTAAATTCATGAAAACTATCTACCTATGGAGCTCTATTTGTATTCAAATAGAGTGTTTGCTCTTGAGTTTGCTACGTGAGTTTGCATGAGGGGTAATTGAGAACCCTCATGCACCTGAGCCATTTCCCTCCCGTGAGACATTTTCTCACGGAATCTCCAAACTGAGAATCCAAACGGAGGATTCTCAGGGTCAACCGGGTGCCCCGATGGCACTCACCCTCTTATTCCAACATAATCGATATATTGCTGAGAATATGGTCACAAAACAGGGGTAACAATGCTCTTGCTCGAAGCCCCCGTTATTTCCTATTTGTAACTCTCCTTCCGTCGAAACTAATTACATCACAGCATTTTGTGTTCAATCATTTTTGCCCTGCTTCTCCTCACGAGAACAAGTCCAGCGGAAACGCATTCGCCAACGTCTGATACCCTAGCACATTGGGATGCAAATAGTCTCCCGAGCTGTATCTCGCCTGCATGATATTCTTCTGCGCCGGATCTCTCAACACGGCATCGAAATCCACGACACCGTCAAAAACATCGTTTTCTCTGATCCATTTGTTCACCCGCTGCCGCGTGCGCTCCCTCTCCGCGTCCCAGATTGGCTGGAATTGGTCGGCGGGATACATAAACGGCGTGATCGTCGCGATGAACGCTTTGATGCCGGCGGTCTGGATCCGCTCCGCCATCTGCTGGTACGCCCAGATCAGCCGGTCGGACGTGTCCTGTTGCGCAGCGGCCGAAGTCGTGGAGTTCCCCGTCCCGATGTCGTTGATGCCCTCGTAGATCAGGGCGTATTTGACGCCTGATTGTGCGAGGACGTCGCGGTCGATGCGGCCGAGGGCGTTGGGGCCGAGGCCATCGCGGAGGACGCGGTTTCCGCCAGCGGCTTCGTTGGCGATGGCGATGTTACTCGTCCGAGAATTCTTGAGGAGTCGGATGGAGAGGAGATCTGCCCAGCGATTGTTGTTGTTAGTTTCCGAGCCGCGGCCGTCGGTGATGCTGTCGCCGACGATGACGATACCCGAGGTGGAGGTGGGGGCAAGGACTTCGAGGGCGGAGATGAAGTACCAGTGCGCGGTGCTGGAGGTAGATGGATCCGTGAGGTCTGCATCGGAGACGTGATTGCCATGGGAGAAGAAGCTGGTGGTGCGGCTGCCGGGGTGGGAAGTTATATCATTTCCCTGCTGCCCACTGTCAAGGTACATCGTGATCGCTACAGTTGTGCGAGCCTTGACTTCGAAATCAATGGGATCGGAGACGGCTAGGGCGCTATTGGGAATGACGATTGAGGATTTGCCGCTGAACTTGACAGACTTCAGAGTCCGCGTCTGAATTTTGCTTGTGCCAGCAGCACCATCGACAGGAAGTGCAATAGTTAGGGCGCTTATAGGCAGGTCTGTTGCACCGAAGGCATTAGACAGGCGTAGACGGATACGCTTGCCGGGAATGGACACTTGGATGGTTTGGCGGATCGTCGAATTGAAGAGCACATTGCCTGGCTGGGTCTGTAGTTTTTGTTAGCCATGGCTTCAGTAAGTTCTAAAGACATACATATGGCGCAGGAGGAAGGTTGGCGACTTCAGTAAGCTGCGGCATAGAAGCCCAGGTATCCACCCAGTGAGTACCGGCATCTAAATGCCATTGTGGTCCTCGACTGCTTGTGGGAACTGCCACAGCTTGCTGGAACAACGCAGCCGCGAATGCAGCACAACAGAAAGCAGCTCGCATCTTGAACCACAATGCTCCCTCACAATTGGCATTTTAACAAGCTTTCAACGTAGCCAATTAATCATTATATTTTCACGTGGATATCAATGCTTATAAGACCTCATTCCCCGCAAACACTGTCCCATCGCCGGGTTAAAGGCGTCAAATTCCCGTACCGGATAAAGACTCTTAAAGTGATATTATATTAGAATAAAGCATCTCATCTGGCATTTGGATTAGCAGCCGCAGACTGTGAAGAGGGGTTTGAGGGGTCGCCGCAGGTACAATGCATTCAGCCTGTTCCGCCTGATGCGGATGGGAGGATTAATTAAAGTTTGGCGTCCATCCGCCTCTGGATTTCAGTGAGGTTCGGTCCCATTCCGTGTGACACGTGATTTTCAAATGACATTCAGAGTTGGTTTTTTGCTTTTGAACGTGCGACATTCTGTGATATTTAGTCTCTTGAGTGTCTTATCTACAAGCAATCGGTTACTAAAAAAGAATTGCGGCCATGAAGTTCTTTGGAAAAAACTCAAGATGATGCCACGCGAAAAGTACCGGGGGACTCCAAATGCGGTTTCTCACTCAACGTGCCAGTTTCAGCGAGAATGTGGTTTGGCTTCTCTATCATTAAGCTTTCTCCGAGGTTGCTGGTAGATAAGCCACCGCGGCCTTGCTCGCTCCCTCCATGCAGTACTGCACCACGTCGATCTTCTTCCCCTCAGGCGCCAGCTTCGCAATCTGCCTTAGATCTGACGTTCTCGGGAGGAACAAAGCGCAACCCATCTCCTTACACAACTCGTAAATCTGCTTGGCAGAGTATGGCTGCATTGTATCGAGGTTGAAGACTTTATCGGTGCGGTAGCCAGGACCACCCCATGGTGGACTGGCGAAGATGGTGGTCGTACTGATATCAATGTCTGGGTTGTTCGAAACATAGGAGAAGCAGTCATCATTGATCCAAGTAATTTGATTTGTGATACCATACACAGCTGCGTTGTTTTTTGCGCAGGCGATTACTGAGGGGTTCTTCTCAATTGCAATGACTTTCTCCCAGCGGCCAGAGAGCGCAAAAGCAATGGCATTGCCTCCTGCTCCAGCAAAAATATCGATTATAGTTGTTTTTGAAGGATCTGTTGATTGTGCGAGATCTGAGGCGACTTGGTGTGCCACTGGCTCTGGCGTAACTCCAAACCATGCATCATCTGTCATGTAAATGCCTTCATCGTACAAAGAGAATATGCTGTGCCTCTGCTGCCAATACTTCTGAATATCCCATGGTACTTCTGCCAGACTGTCGTAATGATGGCATTCATCCGTGAGACCATACTGATCGTCATAATTATGGTCGGCACCCCCCTCAGGTTGCCATTGATTGGTCGAGTCCGTCATTGAATGCGAGCGTCGAGATATCTGGAAGAGCAGGCTTTCCAGCTTGCTCGAGTGCAATGAACGGCTCCTCAAACTGTGCAATTCTTTCCCTAGTGAAGGAGGGAATGATCTCAGATAATACTTCCTCGTATCCCCTTTCCAAACCCTCTGCCAAGTTTTTGACGGGCACTCGTGCTGCGGCGTACGATTGAGCGATGGCGATGTCGAGTCTCCTTTCAACAGCGCTGCACAGGTCCAGAATCAGTGGCCGTGCCTTCTTCCAATTTTGAAAGTTCTTGATCTTTTGCTCCCTTGATGGTGCCAAAAGCTTGAACTTTGGTTGGATCAAGCTGGCTTTAACTTCCTTGCGGCGTTCTTGTCTCTGCTGCTGCGTGATTGTTTTGGATTTGGTTTCGCTCGCTGTTAAAGGCACCGACTTCTCGAAGTCCTTGATGAACCTCTCAAATGACGCGTCTGGAGTCTTGAGACCTTTGCTTTTGCCTTCAATCAAAACTTCAGCGCTCTTTTGATTGTTGCTTTGACACAGTTCTGCGTACAACTCGTCCGCGTTCTTCTCGGTATGTGATGCTAATGTCTCAGTCAGGTTTCGTAATGCCTGCTTCAGCTCAATCTTATTCTCGGTGGCGTTATGCAGGTCTTGCGCGCAGGCGTGCAGACGCTTCAGAGCCTCTAGTCTTTGTTCCACCAGTTGAGGATTGCAGTTGATTTCGTCGAGTCTGTCCTTTTGGCTCTTGCGTCTTGCACATCTGATTTTCGCCCTTTTCTGCTTATTGATTTTGTGGCTGGCGTTCGCCTTCTTTGTGTTATTCTGATTACTGGCAGCCTTTTCAGCCTCCCGCTTCTTTCGTAATTGCTTGGTGGTCAACTTCTTCTCGACAGATCGTATGTCGTCAAGCTCGATATCTTCCGATGGACCAGTCGCTGGAACAGTTGGCCTCAAAGACGGCTGCTGAGGAATTCCGGTGCCAAGATTTAGAGCAGAGAACAAGCCGTGAAGTTGGTGCTCTGTGTCTCTTTGAGCGAAAAAGTTACTTGAGTTTGCCAGGCGATGGTCAAATGGCTCGAACGTCTGCGAATTTGACGCCATTAGACCCGACTTGGCTTTGCTGACAACGAGAAGAGTTCTTGGAGCTCACGCTGTCTTATAGATCTTATAGATACCAAGATTAGACCAAGACAGATTGATGTGTATAGATGTTTCCTGTCGAGTTTGTTGGTCGAACTGAGGTCAAGGAAGCCCCACGTCTGCCCCTGCAAATCCGAAGCTCTGAACAGACTGACGACACTGGCTCGTAATCTAATTCTATGTTAAAAGACGGATTATGTTCCTATATATTTCAGCTTGAAATAAGACAGATAAATGCTGATATAAGTGCTGTCTGGACTGAACACCACATATGTTGTATATAGTGTTGACGGATCATGTCGAATGTCAAAAGTCCGAGTCCAAAAGTAAAGTTGACAAGGCCGAAAGCTTTCGACGCTTTGACCACAAGGCTGTGAGCCAAGAATGCCTCGCAAGGCAACAGACCAATCATCATCCTGCATGTCCAGGAGAGTACCTGCTTGTCTGTGAATAGGCCAGAGCTCTCTCTCAACACCAGAAGATGCTCGAGAAGTTCGAATATTAACAGCACAAAACATTATCCACAGTATTCATCTTCTATATACAAGCAACTATTATAGAGATGTTCAACGCCCTCAACCGCTTCATTTCGCGGCTCGATTCCGACGCCCCATCTCAGCAATCGCAGCAGAACACGTTTGGCTTTCAGGTCCTTCGCAACAAGAATGCTGACCTGCCAATTGAGCCCTGGTTTGATTTTATAGTCGGGATCAATGGACGCATGATTGTTTGCATCCCATCAAGCCTTGTTCTAGCAATCTCTAACGCCGTGCAGGAGGATTCAGATCCCAATCTCTTCGCTCAAGAAGTACGCAACTGCGCTGGCGGGACTGTTGCCCTTGCTCTCTGGAGCGCAAAGGCACGTTTCCCTCGCCCTCCCTCTCACATCCTTCCATACTCCAATACCAGTAACTGACCAGCCACAGGGCCAAAGAACGCGAACATTACACATCCCAGTCGATGCGTCCTCACCTTCCTTAGGCCTCTCACTCCAACACGCCCCCCTCTCCACAACCCACACCCTCTGGCACATCCTCGAGGTCCCGCCCGCTTCCCCAGCCGCCTCCGCCGGTCTCCTCCCGTACAGCGACTACATCCTCGGCACACCCCTAGGAACGTTGCACTCCGAGTCCGCCCTCTCCGAGCTCGTCGACGAGTACCTCAACCGTCCCCTCCCCCTCTGGGTCTACAACCAGGAATATGACGTCGTCCGCGAAGTCACCATCCACCCGAGCCGCGACTGGGGCGGCGAGGGCGCCCTCGGCTGCGTCCTGGGCTATGGCGCGCTGCATCGCTTGCCGGCGCCGCTGAGTGAGCCAGTCGCCGAGCCCGGACAGGTGATATTTGATGGCGCCGAGACTGCGCGGTTTTCGCAGGACGAAGCACGCGTTGGAGGGTTTGATGCGGCGGCGACACTGACGCAGCCGCCGCCAACCTTCATTGTCCCGGCGCAAATGGCTAGCCCGCCGCCTCCTCCAATAGCCTCACCAGAAAGTACACATGCGGTGCCTCATCGGAAGAGGAATGAGAAAGTGGAGAAGCTGAAGGGAGGAAGGGGGATGGGAATTGATGATTATTTCAGGGAGGGGGAGAAGAAGAGTCGGGAGTTGGATTATGTGTCTAGTCCGAGGGGCGCGAGCACGCCGCCGCCTCCGCCACCGAAAGCAGGCGGTGGGCCTCCCAAGGCAGCGAGTGCCCCGCCGAAAGGAGGACCGCCGAAAGCTGGGGAGAACAAGGAGGACGACACGAGACCGCGGACGATGGAGAGTGAGAAGAGCGTGGATTAGATTTTTGCTATTGTTTGAATGAATGAATCGATACCCAACACATCTCCACACGCACTGTGATTTCAAGCTCGGTAATACTACTGTAAATATGCAAATCGCAGACCCATTACAAAAAGGATCGCTCCAAAGACGTATATCTACAAGTTCCCTATCAATACCACATAACCTCTTTCTGATTTTCCGATGCAATCCCCTACAACGCCTTCACAATCCCTCTCTCATCAAACAGATCCTTCACCACCCCTTCCCTAACCTCCTCAATATCCACCACACCCATCTCATACACCGTCTCAAATGCCCAAATACTCAGCCCGCTGAAGAACGGCCTGAGCACCTTCGCCACCAGCTCGTCCTTTCTGTCCAGGTTCACATCTCTCGTCTCCACTCTCCCAGGTCCAATTAACGGGCGCCTCTTGCTCTTGTCCTTGCTCCCCTCCGTAGCCAGACTTGCTGCCTCATACGGCGTAGAGGCGGCAGTACTGCCCAGCTCCTCCGCCAACTCATCAATCAAGCCCACGGGGTGGTAAGAGGGCGAGCTAGGCCTGTACACCGCATCAATAGTATCCGTGATAAACAGCCACTCGTGCAACTGAAAATCGTCCGGCGCGAGACAAAGCAGCGTATCGAGCAGCTTACACGCCTGCAGAATCGAGAAATTATTCCACGTATCAGCTGGTCCGGAACGGTCTGGTGCCACAGTGCTCGATATTGCGGAGTAGAGCTCGGCGTTGATGGTGGGCCACATGAAGGCCAGGTGGATTGGGCTGGTCTTGAGAACGAGCGCGCGGAGGAGGATGTAGATCTCGGCACGGATGGTGGAGGAGGGCGAAGAGGTGGTGGTTGCGGAGAGGAGCTCGACGATCTTTTCATAGATGGCGGAGAGCTCCGTCACGAATGTGTCGTCTGGGACAGCGAGGATGAGAGCCGCGATGCGGCGGAGATTGAGTTGCGTCTTGCGGTCGGCTTCGAGACGCGCACTTGTGGCGCCGACACCGAAGACGATGCCGGCTGTGGTTGGAGGCGTGAGGCGGGAGAGAAGCTCTGGCATGCGCTCTTTATCGGTGAGGGACCATTGTTTCAGGAGAGGAGTCCAATGGCTCTCATAAAGTGCGGGCGGATTAGAGAAGAATCGAGAGTCATTGAAAGCATCAGATAGATCTTTCTTCCACATCTTTTGAGTATTTGGCAGTCTCGCGAGTTGATATAGCAACGTCAACAGGTTTGTCGTGACGTTCTCTGGGTATGCCTTTGACCGGAAGGTCGGGCCAATCACACTGGTAGATATCGTATTGGCCGCTGTGAGGACTCTATCTGGTTCTACCAGGACCTTTGGCAGGTTTGGAGCAATTGCTGCTAGGATACCAACGATATCTTCGGCTCTGCGTCTGAGCCGTGAAGAAGATTGATCGTCGCCTTCAGATGTCTTCTCGGAGATTGGTTGGGAATTGCTCATAGAGAATCCCATGGGATTAGTAGTAAATGTAGCGGTCAGGAGACGCAAGAATAGATCCTGTGTATATGTTAGATGATGTAAAATCTGAACACAGGAGAAAAAAAAAACCTACTCCTAAATCTTTTCGCATCTTCCGTTGTTCCCCAAAGTTGGTATTATCTACCTTTTCTCCAAGTATGGATGTGAATTCAAGCAACGCCGGCAATATCTGGCGATGGGGAAATGGATTGGCAAGTATATCTTTAAGGAATGTCATACAATCCATCCAGATTTCATCCATAGCGTCATCTTCCACCGAGTCAGTATACTCTACCAGAAATACCGCAAGCTCTGTGTCTAGGAGGCTTGATGTTAATGTCGATTTGCGGGACGGATCCAAAGCATTTGGATTAGTGCGACTATAAATGGCATTAAATATGGCGGGAATTGTATGCTTGGGTCTGGAACCATCAAGAACATGCAGTAGGTGGAAGACAGCTGTATACTTGACAGAACTTGCAATAGAAGTCAGTTGCCATATACCAATGACTGTCTCCAAGCATTCTAATGCCTCGGCATGAAATAAATGCTCTAGCAGCCTTCGAGCTCGGTTTCGCATGCGTAAAGAGGTATAGTTGAAGGATGCGACAGAGTTGATATCAGGGTTGAATTCATCTCGGCCTCTACCTCCCCAGGACCATATCTTGAAGCAGATCCCAACGGCATCCTGAAATGATAAGAGGACAGTAAGCCTGTTATTCGCGGCTTGGGTGCGTGTTTGTTGTGTCTCAGTCGAAAAGACTCCTGAGACCATGTTTCCAAAGAAGCCTTGGGGTTGGTCCGGACTTTTGATTGTGGGCGCTTTCGCTTCATCAGCAAGAAGACGCTCATGGCCACGAGCAAGGACAAGCTCGAGTCCATTTAGTAAAGAGACAAGAGTAGACTCTGGCGTAGAGTCCGCTTTCAAGCTCTCATCATGGATTTTGAACGTATTCCGTAGAATTTCAAACGTCTGAGAAATCTGGGAACAAAATGTCTCTACCAAGGGTATTAGGACTTGGAAAATAGTCTCTGAATACAATGGTATACATTCAGCAAGAAATGCAATCCAATTATCCAGGACTGGACGAGTACTTGGCGATGCAAAGGCAGCCTCCAAACATCTAATCAATGAGCTCGGCGGCAGTGGTCGACGAGCTAGAAGCGCTTCTGTACGCTCAGTAGCCACTGTCAAGCCAGAGCCGCGATGAGTATCAGATGATAGTGGCCTGTGTTCGGATTTTGGCGACGTAGGCGGACTGCTTGGAGCCGCATCTTTAAGTCTTAAGGCTGCCAGTACAACATCAAGCAAAGGGACTTGGATGAAGGGGTCTGGACAAGTCAAAGACTGTTGCACGAGGTTGATGAGATGAACATCAAGATTGAGTTCCGAGAGATGTGATGAGAACGGGTTGACTAGAATCTGATGAAGGACTGATAGTGCTGCACGATGAATTTGGCTAATAGATGTGTTGAGTTGCGGCTCTTGTGGGTCGTAAGTTCCGTGTATTGTACGCAAGCATACGTGTAGAAAGAAACCTTGAAGGGAAATATCACCATCACGGCCGGCTAATAGTGTCAGAAACGAACTTTTAATGGGGATATATTACACTTACTGATCGAAAATAGAGCTTCATCGCTCTTAGGTGTTGAGACATTGCTGTTCGCCAGAGTAGACCAAGTACCCGTTGTAGACCATCGCAATATGCTTAATAACTTTTGGAAAATATAGACACAGCTGTCGATATCATCGTCTGGACTATAGAACTTCGAGGGGCTTTTTTTGTCATTGTTGTCCAACACACTCGGAGTTTGTAAGAACCTGAATTCCGCAAATTTCGATACGAATAGCTCAAAAACCCTGTGCACGTTAATAACCAGTTATATAAGATATTTATATGTGAAAAACTTACTTATCAAGACCTGGAAGGGCTTGGATCCATATTCTTACACTTGAGAAGAGCTGGGTCCTTTCGTCCAGGAGTGCATCAAGTAGAAGGAAAAGAGGCCGGGAGAGCATGAGTTCGTAATCGCCCATGCTTGGAAGTAGTCCAATCAAACTACTATCGCCATTCAGCGGTTTCGAACCTCTACGATCAACGTGACCAGCATTATCTTGCAAAGTGTGAGTCCAGAGAATCGCAAATCTCCGACCAGAGTCTGCAGTTCGAGACGCGAATGTGCCAGAAACATCGTGTTCTATCATGAGTCGGCACAGTGAGGCTTCGATTTCGCGATTTTCAGTGCCCAGACAGGTCTGAAGTTGCCAAAGGCTCCTTACAGCCTCTACGTGGTATTTTGGGCACGATGGAGACAAATAAGTCCACGCAGCGCCGACTAATGAGTCAATCAAGCTAGAAACCTGTTCTGGCTTCAGATATCTCGGGTATAATGTTGTTACAATCGCAATAATAGATGTAAAATGGGAGAAGGAAGGTTGTGCAGATTTGCCAAGCTTATTTTTCATCGCAGATAATAATTCCGCAATCTCCAGGCTCTCAGTGATGGGAGTTTTGGTAAGGAGCGTCACCAAGAGCCGAGTCTTTATGGCAACATCAGCACTTGATATCGTCATAGCCAAACTTCGGGTGATGAGCATCACAGCTTCGCGGAGGAGTAACTCAGAGGCTTCTTGAGTAGAAAATGGAGGTGACGCTACGTCGAGATTTCCCTGGTCTTGGATATAGAACAGGCGGACTTTCTCTGTAATAGCTTTGTTAGCGATGTCAATGTTGTGAGTTTGGCGATCATCTGATGAGGATTGGTGAGTGGAAGGACGAGATACAAAAGCTCTGTCGGGAATGAGGTCAATCAAGTCCAGTACTACATTGATTGCAAGTGTAGTCACTTCCTCGGAATCGATGCCTTTGGATGCCGTCTCGTTTGACATGGCGAGGAGCGTAAGAGCTGTGATCGGCGCATGTACAAGAAGCATTTCTTCTTCTCTGACGTTGAAATGGGACAAAATGAATCTTACAAGAGAAAGCTTGTCCAGTTTCGCATCATTTGAGAGCTTACGTGAGCCAATGGCTCCAGCAATTAATCCGGTAATTTCACTCCAGATTAAGCCACTTTCTACGCCGTCAAAGAAGACGCTGGCACTGCGCAAGACCTCATTGAAGTCTGCTTTCGATGCAGCCTGCATTTGATATCTCTTTACACTGCTGACGACAGGTAAAAATATTTCCGGAACAACCAAGCCGCCAATCTCCCATCTATCCATAAGAGACAAACAGATCCTGAACGGTCTCGCTCTCTCAGCAGGCGTCAGAGGATCTCGGGCAATCATTTTGAGAATAGCACGACTTAAAGGTTTTAAGCCGAACTCCTCAAAGTAGGTCGTTCTTGACGCAGCTATTGTCAGCGAAGAATCTTTATGAACTGCGACTGGAGAATCTGGTGCTCCTTCTATGTCGGCAACAGAAGTAGGTTCTGGACCCAACAACCAGCTCCATAGTCTTCTGTTAAGGCTCATGTCTCGACGAGCTACAACACCTGAGGCTGCTGCAATGAGTAGTTCCAGATCATCTGCTTTGACTCGCTTTTGGAAAACATTGGCGTGCAGAGGTAGATTAGTGACCAGCAAATCGAGAAATCCGCGTTGTATAAGTATTTGTTCGTCTTTTAGGCCAGCTGCAAAACATCTCAGGAGAAGACCAGGCTCTGGAGATGTCACTATCTCCGCAGCATGGTTCGCCGATGCTTCTGGGACATCATTTGGTGCTAAAGAGCCACTTCGAAGTCGACTTCCGAGTTTGGGCAGATTGCGGGTGAGGTATGCCAAAGCTCCAAGCCTGCGACTATTGCCGGTGATTGAAGCAAGGAAGAAGCATTGCCAGAAATATTCATCGCCGCTGGTGTTCTGGATATTGTCCTCGCCGCCCTGCGGTCGCACAGCGCTTTTGAAGCCATTAAGTAATTTCAATGTTTGATCGAAGTCCTCGCTTGTTTCTTCCTCGAGACCCGGGAGGAGTGCTAGTATGATGGCTTTGAGCGCTGGACGCAATGCTGCAGGATCGAGTGGGAGGAGATGTGTCTCGAGGAGTGTGAGAAACGGGGAGCGGACCGTGAGAGAGGCGAAAGACAAAGTCGACGATAGTCCTGGCAAGTATAACGGCAAATCTCGGGAGAGCGCTTCGGTTCCAATAGTTGAGAATACGTAGTTATAGACTTCGAGTGCCTTCTGATGTACCCCAGAGGGTAGTGTCGGATTTAGGCATTGCGCCAATCTACGAGCAACAATGGCTTTTGACGGAATCACTGCGATATTTGAGGGATGTGCCTGTAGAGACTATATGTGCCTTCAGCATCAGTACAAATCCGATATTCTCGGGGCTTAAGCACTCAAACCTTCAGTAGTCGTCCCAGAAAAGAGATGTAGTCCGCCCATTCCTGTAACTGAGTATCGAATAAGGACAACGAGCGTTCTACGCCGGATGCATATCTTCGAAAGCCCTTATCTCTACCAAGAGGTTCGTCTATCATCAATCATCAGCTCTAAGCTTCTCGAAGTATATAATAACTGTGAATATACCTTCACCCCGCCATTTCCTAGAAATGGGGGAGGCCCTGCCTGAATTCGTGGGCGATGCCGACTCATGGCGCCCTGGAGCTGGCTCGAGAGCCATTTCACAGATAATACTGTCGTTGCTGTCTCAGCATGCTACGGACTGTCCATGAATTCTCTGAAAACTTCAAAAGGTGAAAATTGAGAAGGTTACGCGTCTTCGTCGTCGTCGTGGCTTCAATAATGTTCCTGTGGCAAGTTCCGCCCTAGCTACGTAGGTACAGATAGGTACCTAAGATACTGTACCTCTGTGAGCTTCTGACGTGACACAACTCATTGATCGATCGTACCCTACCGCTAAGGTCGCTAAGAGAAATGCGGGACGCCAATCTCGATCCCGCGATAACTACGTATCTTCCCCAGATCTTCCTTCGGGTTGGGACGACCCATGGCCCATGGGATCTACGAACGACTCCGACAAATCGACAACCCCGTCAATTCTTGCGCTGCTCAGACCTTCGATATTTGGCACGAGTAGATCAGAGAATAATGGAAGTGTCGCGTCAAATGCAATGGAGGATGAAGCTGCAGCTTCCGGCGTTTTGAGTGAGGTTGATGTCGATGGAGGTGGGGAAAACGGGACGCAGGTGGCTGGGACAACGGCGGCAGCCAACGATGATGATGATCGCGAGGAGATTCGGCCGCAACTGCCCCCTCGACCGATCCAAATAGGCTCTTTCGACCGGCCGTCAACTTCTCTGTCGGCGAAACCAACGCTCCAAGCAAAGCCAACGACGGCCTTGTCTTCGATAGACATTCAGACCCTGTCCTTTCCAGATGGCACTCGAGGCACGTTCTCTTCAACCGACAATACTGCATCCCCATCACTAGCAGGCACATCCGTGCTAGACTACGATGGCAGAAGGGCTAGTGGGACTAGAACTGAGGTTGATGAGAACGCCAGTCTGCGAAGCTTTGCAGGCTCGTTGCAAACAGGAGGCGGAGCAGATCTTGAAAGCTTGTTAGGAGGATCGAGCACGCAGACCCCAGCATGGAGGATGCTGGCTGGTCAAGCAGAGTCCGTAAACCCGTTTGAGACTGTCGAGTTTGCATATGACGACAGGCTGGCAACATTTGAGCAGGAATTCGACGAAATACCGGATGTAGAGACAGCAAAAGGGAACGAAGAGCAGCTATTGATACAATTCAAATCAAAGCTCAAACATTACATGATATTATCCTCAGCAGGGAAGCCCATATATAGCAGACATGGGGATCTGAACTTGATCAACAGCTATATCGGCGTCATCCAAACGATAATATCCTTCTATGAGGGCTCCAAAGACCCTCTCCAATCTTTCAAAGCCGGCAGCACCCAATTCGTGATCGCCACCCAAGGGCCTCTCTACTTTGTCGCCATCAGCAGTCTCAGTGAGAGCGAATCCCAACTCCGCCTTCAACTCGAGGCACTCTACATGCAAATCCTCTCCACCCTGACTCTCCCTCGCCTTACGTCCCTTTTCTCCAACCGTCCATCCACCGACCTCCGACGCCCTCTCGAAGGCACAGAGATACTCCTCTCCTCCCTCGCCGACACCTTCACCAAAGGCTCTGCCTCCGCCCTCCTATCTGCCCTCGAATGCCTCAAGATCCGCAAATCGCAGCGCCAAGTCATCAACAACACCCTCCTCAAGACACGGACTTCGAAGCTCCTCTACGGCCTCATCGTCGCCGGTGGCCGTCTCGTCAGCGTCGTGCGCCCCAAGCGGCACTCCCTACACCCCGGCGATCTGCAGCTCATCTTCAACATGCTCTTCGAGGCCAAGAGCATCAAATCAGGCGGCGGCGAGAACTGGATCCCCCTCTGTCTCCCCGGCTTCAACAACACAGGCTACCTCTACATGTACGTCTCGTTCCTGTCCATCTACTCCGCTTCTCTCGCCACTGCCGACTGCCGCCCCACCACCTCAGGATCCACCAGCCGCGATGACGAGGTCGCAATCCTGCTTATCAGCGCGGACAAGGAGTCCTTCTACGACCTGCAGCAGATGCGCGATGACGTCGTCGCACAGCTCGACCAGAACGGGAGCTTAGAGATTATCAAGAACGCGGTGAGGCAGGGACGCCCGACCACGACAGATGTGGTGCCAGGGACACAGTTGAGGCACTTTTTGTACAAGAGTAGGGCGAATGTGCAGTTCGTGATGAGTTCCTTCCAGCCGCATTTTGGCGGGTTGGTTGCACATAGGAGGTATGTGTTTTCAAGATTTTCCGATTCAATGCTATTTTATGTGAAGGGGGGTTTCTGACGAGAGGATAGGTTGATGTCGCTGTATCATAATCTGCATGCCTCGGCGCATGCGAGGAATTCGCATGTCAAGGTGCTACATTGTGTGGGCAAGGACTCGATGTCTCTAGCATGGATCACGCCGCTTTTTGAGTTTTACTGTGTGGCTGGGCCAAATTCTGGGAGGCAAGCGCTGCTGCAAGGCGCGAGCAGGGTGGTTCAATGGGTCAAGAGGGAGGAAGAACGACTGTTTATTATTGGTGGAGCTGTCTTTTAGGACAGCAGATATCCTCATGTGGGGGGATAATGGTGTCAGACATATTCTCTGAATTGTGGTTATAGGATGGCGTCTATGAAACGGCAATAGTAAGAAGTGAAATATACCCCTAGAGAGAGATGCTGAAGTCTTAACTTAGCTCTGAAGAATAGAAGAACTTTACTTGTCCCATTTTGTATCAATTATTCCCCATATATGATGCAACGATAGTAACCCATTTACAATATCACAGCCTCGAATTCATGCTGTGAGTCACATATTATGGCTATATCAGAACTTCCCATCTCCATTCCATTACCTACCCCATCAAGCAAATGGCAACGGGCCTGAGAGATATACTCTGTCCTCCCGGTTCGCGATCTTTTCAACAAGATAAACTGCTTCATGCCATGGGAGATGTCCAGTTTTCGGTATGTGACTCTTGCCGCCACCTCCCCCCCTTCTTTCTCCTCATCATCATGCTTTCTCTTACCACCTCCCACTTCTCTCACTGCTAGCCGTAGTAGTACCTCCTTCTTCTATTCTCTGTTGCATTTGCACGCCTCAAGCCAAAATACCAGACGCCATTGCAACCGAAGTGCACACCGAGGTTTTTTCTGCATATGTCGGCTTTCTTCCATAAGGTTGAATTGTCTGCTATTGAAACTATTTTGGCATGTTTATCTCCTGATACCAAAATCCAGAATCAGATTCTGAGACGCAAAGTTGTTTCTTGAGGGTCTGATGGGATCTTGAGATGCCTACTGTGAGAAACTGGTCGAGATGGGGAGGGATAAATAGGAAGCGTTTTGCCAGGAATCTTTTCATTCTGCATCGGAATGAATCAGCAATGAAAAGCACTCTATGGAGAGTCTCGAAGCAGATGTTGAACACGGAAAAGGCTGACTTTCACATGTGCTTACTCCCCAAAAAATCATCTAGAGTAACTAATGAGCTATTTCGAAAACTCAAATGACGAGAGAGTGGACGGCGACAAGACAGAGAAATAACAGCAAGAATCCTAACGCAGAACGACGCAGTCTCCGGCCCTGACGCCCGAGTAGAGATCTGTATTTTCAAGTATGCTCAAGGAGGGAAAGTCATGTAGATTGTTTGAGGGGACTTCCTTCTTTGCGTTTGGTTGAGATATGAAAATGGCGGAGAGGACTGGCCTTATGCATCCCTCCCTTCAGAACCTCACCAAAGCTTTGAGAGATTCTCAAAACCTCTTATGACCAGTTCAAATTTACGGTGCAGCATCGATGCAACATCAGCAGTAGTAGACTTTCGATAGAATCTGAGTCCTGGAGGTCCTTGATTCAATACTTCGGCTCCTACCTGGTACGTCTCCGCGTCTGTTTCATCTCGCGTTCCTAGCCAGCAGGGAGACTATAAAGTTCCCTCACTACCTCGTCTTCTCCTTTTTCCTCAACGCACAAGCAACGATGTCCCTGATCCAAGATTCGATGCTTCGTCTCTCTCCAACCCTCGCTCTTCTCCTTGCTCTTTATTTCCTCCATCCCCTCCGCTCGCTCACTCCCGAGTCCCCGAGCCCCACAGCTTGACGGTAGCACCAGCATCGCAGTAGCAGCAGCAGCAGCAGCCAAAGTCAGACAACAGCAGGAGCAGTAACATTAACAATGACAGCAACACTAACCAAACATCCCTCAAGCCATCATCCACCCCATCATCCCTCACCATCGGCAAAACCAAATGCAAAAGACAGAACAGGCAGAAGACATGAGTAAGTAGGTTGACATTTTAAATATCTGGAAGCTTTGCTTGCCAAAAGAACTTGATTGTTTTATATTTGACGTGATGGTTTAGGGAATGCGGTGCTGATACTCGAGCGGGTTATATAGGCGGTGAAATGTCATGGGTGATGAAACGAATGCCCTCGAATATAATTGTGCGGAAAGCCGCTGAAGAATCCCCCCCCCCTTTTTTCCACCAACCAACATTTTCTCCAGCTATCTCCTATCAATAACCCCTTTATCCTAACCTACAAGAATCCACTGCCCCTCCTTCTAAACCTCTTTCCCTGAATTATCAGCACGGATTTGTCGAAGCCTCGAGTATGTGTTGAAGTGAATCATCTAATCGGGCGGCTTCGTCTACTCGCTCCACCCTTAGGCGGGCCCGCCTAGGGTGGAACACCAAAACAATTCATGAGATAATTTCCCTATTAGTACATAAAAGTAACCTCTGTTTTATACTTATTTACTAACACCTTATAAGTACCAAAACTAGTACTCTCTAGGTTCCATCTTTTAAGTAGGTTTCAATTTAATTTTCTCCATCTATAATTAAATAAGCACTTTTAGAAGCCTATTCTTAATTTACGCCTTATTTTAAAGCTTCTCTTCTTCCCCTTCTTATCCTTATAGAACTCCCTATGCTCTTAATTCTTCATTAATGCCTTTTTTTACTTATTAGAAAGAGCCTTATTGTGTCCTCCTTAAGTTGTACTACGTCTGTAATCATGCTTAAAACTTCTAATAAGGGACTTTAAATGCAAAGCCATATGCTTGCATTAAAGGATATTCTTCATATTTAAATGCTTAAATAACTACTTAAATGTGACTTTCTATTATGTAGGAATTTATATGGTGTTGTGGGTATTTATAAGTCACAATGCAATAGGCAAAAATTAATTCATGAATTGTTTTGGTGTGGCTTTTGCCTTCATGAATTGTTTTGGTGTTCCACCCTTAGACTTCCGTCTAAGGGTGGGCAATTGCAAAGTAGCCGCCCGATTATGTGGAAGTGATTGATTCTAAAACTATTTAATCTGGACTAGGGCTCTCATAATATAGAGCCTCAAACAAGGGCTCAAAGTCCGGTGTGTCATGCATGGAAGGTTCTCATGAATTCTCCAACAGAGAATCCCTAGGTGCCTACAGGCACCAAACCCAAATCCTCCACGTGTCAACCGCGCCCTCGTCGCCAATCGACATCAGAGAACCCGGCCATCTGTCATCAAAAGCCCGGCAATCAAATTGCAAAGTTGCAGGCCTTGTATATATAAAAACCTGGAAGCGCACGGATTAAAGGGAACAGAGCATATGGCGGAGTTTGGTTTCCATCACGAAGCGGGGCCTCACTGCAGAAGCATATCTCAGGGATCTCGCGACAGAGGATGGAGGGTTGACGAAGGGGGAGAAATGAGACGAGGATTATGCACAGTATACCAGAAAGGATCTTCTGAAAACCCTACAGACGTGCGTCCAAATCATTACTCAGGACAGCGTTAAGCCAGAGAGTCTAGGTTTTAAGATCGATCGGAGGCAATCTACTTCGCTTTGGAAACCTAGCGAGAGGCATCCCCAAAACGAAAACGGTGATATGAGTACCGGAGGACCAGTCCATGCCGCGAAGACCTGCGGTGACAGGAGCAGGGCGGCGATTTACTGTACCGCCGCTCCCAAACCGGACCCTCTGCTCCACGTAATCCATCCAACATACAATTCCGTCGTCGGGATTCTTGCAGGAGGGTGGCCATAACATTGTTGACGGTATATATCTTTTCTCAGCGGATGCGCAGACGAGGACGAGACGGGCTGCTTCGTCCTACTTTATAGTCCGGATCATTCACAGCCTCACAGGTTTCAACCTCGACACAGAGGAACGAGGAGAGATCGTATGATAAGTCGGGTATATATTTCCTATCCTAGCTAAAATGATTGCTGTATCTTGGAATTCCCCCCCATCAAAGGAGTGTCCGGCCCAGTCCAGTCCAGTCCATGCTATCTATCTATCGCCTACTCCACGCACCCGCCCCTACGGCTCTTTCCTTCCAACAGAGAGTAAGGAAAAGTATCACTAACATGCCACCAAAACAGCAGAAGAAACTCCCCACCCTTCTCGTCCCGTCAGACAATTTGCTCATATCATATTCCCATTGACATTAACCTCGAACCCCTCCCCCTTCTGCTTCAGCGCCTTCGCCAACATCAGCTCCCTCATCCAATCGATCCTCTCATCACGACTCTTCACCGCAAAGTGATGCGTCTTCGCCGCTCCTGCCTCCCTTCCTACACTCTCCCGATTCTTCTTCAGCCTCTGCGCCTTCTCAATCGCCGCCGGGATGAGCTGGAACGCAAACGCGCCCTCCTCCTCCCTCTTCCCCAGCTTGATGTTAATCGCCTTGAGCGCCGCGTTCAGCTTCCCGCTCGACAGAGAGCTGCACGCGATCGCATAGTCGTCGATGTCGATCGCCTCCAGCGTCTCCACCGCCCGCTCGTCCCTGTGCATCGCCAGCCGCGTGCCCCGCAGCGTGAAGTGGTGCTCGTGCCACTCGTGCCGCAGCATCCGCGTCCTGCGCTTCTTCATCCAGCCAGCGTGGTTCACGTCGTCGGCGCTGCGCTCCGGCGGGCCGCGCACCGGCGAGTACTGGCTGCTGTGCACTGCGGGCGCGGGGACGCTGTTGTTGCGCACGTGCGGCCGCATCGGCGACATGGGGCTGTCCTCGTCGAGGCGCGGGAGTCCGACCTGGAAGCTGGGCCGCCGGCTCGAGCGGGATGCGGAGCGTGAGAGGGGTGGGTTGGTGGGGTGGCGGTAGTTCATGTTCGGTGGTACGGATTGAGAGGCGTCGCGCGAGATGGGGCCGAGTGGCACGGCGGTGACGGGGACGTCCATGTCGGAGGCTGGTGTGCCGAAGCGGTAGATGTGTGGGTTGCGGTCTCTGGAGTTGCGGAGATCCGGAGAGAGGGCTTCGGCTCGCTCCATTGGGCCGGGGGAGAAGGCCATAGCGGATGCTGAGCGGGCGGGTGGAAGTTGGTTGCTGGGGATGGCGAGTTTAGGAAGGTTCCGAAGGTTCATGAGGGGTTGAGTCGGCTGGGGTGGGTGTTGGAGCTGGGCGGGGAGAGCGGGGAACATCTCATAGGGTGGAGTTGCTGGCTCCTCGGAGGACCAGTTCATTTCGACGTGTTGGAAGTTAAGGAATTGCTTGACATTGTCCTGTGGATCGCGGGAGGCGAGCGCTGCCAGTTGTTCTGGGTCGAGGTGGCCGAACTGCGGAATCTCACCAGGGCCAAGGAGGTCAGAGGAAGCGACGACGGAAGGTTGGGCTTCTGAGAATGGGCGGACGGCTTCGGCGGTGAGAGGATTGCCTGGATCGCCGGCAATGAGAATCATGCCGCCATCTGGGCTGACTGGGTGGCCCATCTTGAATTGCTGGATCAGGCGTTGTTGCTTCCTCCAGCGAGAACAGTTCTCGCCCTTTGAGCACTTGTGAGGCTTTGGCATAAGTTGCTCGATGCCAACAATTGAAACCGACTCCAGTGGCGAGATGATGTCCTCAAAACTTGGCTTCTTGTGTCTTCTCTTCGACTTCGACTTCCTTGGTATCCTTTCTTCCTCATCCGATCCACAATCAATTTCTGTTGGCGACGTTGGCTCACCGACTGCATCGCCACGAAGAGTGTGAATCTCGGCCCAGAGCTTATGGCGTTGGCCAAAGGAGTGGATATCGAGTTCCCGTAAATCTTCGAATTTTAATGTGGTCAGGATCGCTCCAGAGATATCATTCTCCTCGAACTTTTCGACAATTGCTGGCTCAAAACCTGCGTGGTACATCCACTTCGCAACCTGACGTGGCGACCACAATGCAACTTCGTTTCTATTCAATTGTGTTACGGCTGCCGTCAATGTGCTAATTGGTCGATGTTTGAGTTCTGGCTGTGGATATGGCACGGGTGGTACTCTGAAGGCTGTTTCTGGCCTTGAATCTGTGGGATACCTTGGGGTCAGAGGGGACATTGTCAAATAATAATCCTCTTCCGGAGTAACATCTTGAGACATTCTGAACAGATGCGGTCCCTTTGGTCCTTCAACTGACTTTGATGACACTTGTGCTTGCTGTAATTGAAAATCAAAACCACGGAAATTATTAGACTTGGGTGTTGGTAGGTCGTCGGTCGAGGAAAGGGTAGTCTGACTTCTCCGGCCAGCCTGCATATTATTAGCCGGCGATGTCATACCTGCGACTGCGAGAACATACGGAGTTTAGGCTTATTCTTGGGGAGTAGTCTTCTTCGATATCGCTGTTGTCGTCATCTTCAAAGTCTGTATCAAACATCTCTGTTGCAGTCGACATTGGTCGAGGCGCCAGCGCCTTCATGTTGAAGAGTGAATCTTGATGGCCCTTCTGGAACATCTCCACTCGAGTATTGAGCGGCGGCAAACCTGTTGCAGGCTGTTTGAGCCAGTTAGGAGATCTATCAGCACATCGCCGTGGCACCAGACTCACCATGCTGTAGGCCTTTTTGTAACGAGAGATGAAGGAAATATGATTTTGGGATCGAGTATACTATGTTGCCGTCGCCGGTCGAGTATACAAGTTTCTACGCAGAGATATGAAAAAAAAATATGAAACGCTACGCAGAAAAAAGTATCAAAAGCTTCAAAACAAGAGGCATGAAATGCCCGGCGCCAACGTCTGTATAAGTATAGAAGCGCAGCAAAGCAAATGTGTGCCCAATATGATGGCAGTTCAGAGAGAAACAGAGAGCGCCAATCGGGCCCCGATGATATGGTGATGCTGGTTGAGGGGGCCGTGGGCGCTGTGACCTACTCTGCGATATCTGCATGAGATGACATGGGAATGAATATGGCTCGATGCACAATTGGAGAGGCGGCATGTCTTCTGAGCTATTTTGAGAGGAGAGACAGACATACATGTCTGTTGAGAAGATCACACACTAGTGCACACATTAAGTACATATGTACTCTCTAGAATATGTACGTACAGTATGTATGGAGGACTGAAGTCAGAAGGACAAGGATGCGGGAGGGAGAGAGGGAGGAGGAAGGAAGAGGAGGAGGAGGGAGGGAGGGAAGGGAAGAGGTTGGAGTGTGCTAAGCGAGGGAGGGGAAGTGTGCACTCTCCTCTCAGAGCCGTGGCACGGGCACACATCCATTGGGGTCGATTATGCATGTACAGTACATGCTCTAGAGACCGTCGACGCCTATCCAGCATCCAGCCTACGGATTTTTCTCATTGGCTGGCCTTTTTCGAGGATAAATTCTACGATTTGCGATTGGCTGACAATTTTCCTGAAATAGGAACGATGTGCGCATTTACGCGCCCACCCTTTCTCTTCCCCAACCCCCGCCAGCGACTACGAGTGGCCGGCAGTTTAGGCAATACTGCACAGTGGTACTCTACAGAATTCTCCTCATCTCACCCCACCGCGACTCTGAGGACAAGGACAGAGGCCATTGTCGATATAGATCGATCAACTAGGTCCGTTGACCCAGCTGGCTTGGGGTCCCCTCTCCAGTCAGATAGATCTTCCCATCTCTCAGAGGCCTCGTAGACGATCTCCCTTCGGAGCTGTGCGAGGCCAAGGACGACACAAAGATGGCTTCTTGTCGTCGGATGGGAATGGGACCTGCACAGGAGAGGAGAGAGGGGAGGAGCGATGAAGGACGCTTACCCACTGACACCCGCGTGAAGCGTTGCGGAAGATCAACGCTATCATTACTATCACTATTGTGACGGCACCAGAGGCACGAGCCAAAATGGTGCGAGGAGCCGAGTTGTGTGGGGCCGCATACTGGCAGATATGCACGCACTGTAAGTGATGCGAGATGCGAGCCGGCATGATGTGGAGTGAGGATTGTGATGCGATGCGATGCTACTAGGATCCTCGATTTGATCACACAACTGTCGGCCTTCTGGCCAATGCAGGACATGCAAAGGCGGTGTTCTCCCGTGTCCCGCTGCATTAGCACGGGTTCAGGCTGCATAATGTCGATGCTACGGATACAGTATGTTCAAAGAGGCCTATCTTCGACCGTTGAGCACCTCGCAAAGTGGGAAACCATCCCTCTGTGGCGCCGTGATACTACTGCAGACCGATAGTGCGTGCTGAACAGCGTGACGACATCAGAACCTTGAGGGTTCTTCATCACCTTTTTATCATACTTTTCCCATCACCGCATACAGAGCATGGATCTTATGAAAATCACCTCATCACAGTGCTTGAACATCAATTGGTCGATGGCATTGGTGGTTTTCGGATATTGAATCACCTCAACAACTGACAAAAGAACGTTGCAATCTACAAGATGAAATCACATATCATATCGACAGATGCCACATATCAATATTGGAGCATCCTACGGGTTTGTGGTCGTCCTCAACTCACTGGCGACACATGTCACACGTGCTTTGAAGGGTTGCCGCATTCGGGCAATATCATCCTATGGATTGGTTTTCCGAGCTCGTTCTCAGCTTGCGTGAGTATAGCCGCGACATGAGCTATCGACGACATGACTACCACGAGCGGAACCAGGGAGAAGGCGAGACAGGCCGGCCAGGCAAGACTGATCTGGGCTGCAGTCCTAGATCCTCCACAAGTTGTCCAATTATCTGATCAAGAACCACTCATACTCGCATCACATGACTGGATGCTCATGAGAGAGATATTCCTCGAGGCGCCATTTTGGGCAAGGAATTCGACCATCGGAATCGGAGCTGGATTCGACGGCCATATCAAGCCCTTGACGAATGGCCCATCAAATCCTCATGATTTCGGCAATGCAAGGAGCTCTAAGATGGCCCGAGTTTACTTGGATGGGATGCTCACGTCTGTCCTTCCAAATCCTCCATGTCGCACGTGTCTGGTCCAGTGCAAGTCGACTGGCCGGGTGTTGAGCAAGTAAAATGTGTCGGGTCCCATATCATATGACTCCGGTGGTACTGGCACCCAACGTCTACATGGTGTCTGTGGATTAACGAGGCCCAATCCCACACCGTCTTGTTCCTGAATTTGTGTATCGGTTTTATCTCATGTCGGCTACCGTGACTTCCCAGGAAAACAAGAGAACATCCGGCGTATCCCGCTCTCGGAGATTCTCGATTGGCGGTCAAAGGACCAGAAGCTTCATCGCGAGGATCCAGCATAGCTGGATTAGCTCGGAACAATGCAGACGATCATTTCATGTCTGACCCCATTATGAGCCTTCTCCTTCTTTTTCTCTTATGATTCCGGCTTCTATCGGAACTCTGCCTTGTGCGATGGGGACAGGGGAAGCATATTGGCAGACTCCACCTCGCTTAGATTCTAGGAAATCGGCTACGCAAGCCCAGCCACAAGAGCCGTCTGTGGCGATCGATTTTGATGTTGTGGCTGGTCTCACCGAAGAAGAACGAGTCTCGAGCACGAGCAATCCTCGAAGCTGTGGCGGAACGCCCTTCGAAAGAAAACACATGACATGCGTCAAAAACTCGCATGATGCGGTCGCATCTTCGGCGTCAAAGACGACCAAAAATAGCTGTCAGGCGCCCAGCGGTTAACCGTAGCTGGCAATATGTTGCTAATTATGGGCACGAGGAATGGGAAACGGAGCGTCAAAAGCAGCCGAGGCCAAGGATCCTTGATGGGCGGCTGTTGGCGTCCCACTTCATTGCTCATCTCTCGATCAAGTTCATCCCGCCATATTACCGTTTTCCCGCCTGCCGCTGATAACGGATGCAGATGCACGAAATAACCAATACAGATTATCCGTGCGAGGCATGAGCTTGTGCTGCTAGAGGAGGGGCTGGGGAGGCGAGGAAGCGAAATGCGACCATGGGAATATGGAGCGCCCTGTGCGGAAGGAAGTGGGACGGACTAGGAAATATATCCGCACAGTAGCACAGTAGAGGAGTACACACCGTACAGACACCACTCTAGCTAGCCATCGTCCATGTCCATGTTACTTTTGACAAATGTGCCATACAAGTCGAGCGTGCTGGATACTTCTTCATACCTCTTCGTCCTTCTTCTCGGCGAATTTCTCTCGTCCACAGATGACAGTAGTATTGTACTAGTCTACTGCGCTGTGTTGGGCAAGATGATAGCGATGGAAAATCGGCATTAATGGGCTATGAAATACTGTACAAAGCTCACGTCGCATTTCGGCCTGTAGCCGGCTATCTATCTATCTGCACTGCCTTGCACTGCAACCCCCGCACTTGGCGATGAGCGGACGTCACGTCTGATGCAGCATCTCATTGGTCGAAGCGGGGGGATATCTATGGCTGTCATGTTTACCAAAGCTCCGTGCACGTTTAGGCTCTAGGCCTGATCCGGCCTAAAGGACCCTGTAAGGGAGAGGGAGGGACCCTGCACTGACCAGGAGCTGCGGGCCATCGATTGGTGACGGTCGCTCCCGCTGCCCAAGACGCCAATGCAGTGATCCCTGGCCGGCTGTCACTATCACAACGACACACTCCATCCGCCCTCCGTCCTCGTCCAACCACCTTTCCAATGCCCTCCATCACATCACGCGCTGGCGGCGGGACCGCCCTGGCTTCCACGACGACAGCCCAGTCTCAGCGTCGGAGGAATGTCGAATGTCGAATGTCGATGCTTTTTGCTGCTAGCGATATCCTGCTGACCGCCCTTTCCGAGCACCTCACTCGTCGACCTGCGTGAGGACTGTCGAGTACTGGAGATTGCACTGCGCTGTGATCTGTGATGATTGGAGAGGTATCGACGTACTGTACCATTCTCTCGTAGTCTCATTCCTCAGCGCAAGCTCAAGCTGGGAGGAGCTATTGTACGGAGGCCATAGGCCATTCACCGCCCCTGACTCCTTCTACTCCACCTCTGATCAGCAGGGCGACGAGCTCGGAGCGCATTGTGGAGCGAAGCCAGTATGATTGCGATCTCGCTCAGCAGCGTATGGCAGACCAAGGAACACCGTTCCATCGATCATGAGGAGGAATTGGGAATGAGATACAAGGCGCCCTTCAGCTCTGAGGTCCACGGCACCAGACAACAATCCCATTATTGGAGGCAGAATAATATTGCCGTGGATCGCCCGCCTTGAAGCTGTCGGACAACGGATGGGTGCGGTGCTTCCTGGATCCTCAAGACCCACCCCACCGTAGGTAGTAGGTACCATGTACTTCACTAACAAAACGTGCTACGCTAGGAAACAATGCCTAGCTAGCTACCTATTGATGTGCAAATTCGAAGCTTGATCGATATGCATTGCTATGATCGACACAGGATGATTACATGTCTAGGCTGTTATCGTTATCGATTGTCTGCAAGCTGCATGGTGCAATCGAGCAAGCCCAGGGATCAGTGATATCGGACGGGGAGCTCGTCGTGCCGAGAAGCTGCGCGAAAGGGACGATGTCTGGCTTGAACTTTTTTTTGGAGTCTTCTGTCGTTGCTTCCACCACTCAGCGGATGTATTGTCTCGCTCGCCCTTGTCTCTCAGTATGGAGGGGCAGGAGGAGGGGAGCGGGGGGTTGGAGCAGGCTGCATGAGGCGGCTCACGAAAATAGCCATCGCCGCACAGCATGAGGTCGTCTCACTGGCTAATGGGCAGCCACACGTCCAATTCCATCCGTTGTTGCTCGACAGCAATATGGGCAGACATGGCCTTGGCGCATCCGCATCTCACAGGTGTGCAGGTGTGCAGGTGTGCACCCGCCATGCTCGACAGAGCAAGCCCACACATTCCGACTGGGGTCTGCTCTCGACTTGGGCACAACACCTCAGTGAGGGGTTACTCGCCCACCAGCAAGATGGCTCAATGGCTCCATGGCTCCCACACTCACTTCTCAAATCGGTTCTAGCACCACACGACAGTCGTACTAGGCCAAATGGACGCAGGCCAAAAATACACATATCCTATTTGCAGTGTAAAAATAGACATCGACAGTCGAATGAATGGCTTCTTCCCGTGAGCGAGGTGCATCTTGAACAATATATAGATCACCAACACCATTAACACCAACTTTCTCAACCAAAAGGCAGACCCGCGTGAATCTTCTCGACCTCTCTCCCCTCACCTTACACCTCTTCAATCCGACTTTCATACAGTTTTATAATACATTCGACCTAAAGCCAAGCTGGACTTGCTTTGATCCTAACATTCATTTCGACGCATTAATAATAATCGATTCCCGGTCTCGCCAATATATTCGCTCGCCTTCCCCTGGTCACTCGATTCGCACTATAGCAATCGCGTCCCGAAGTGGCTTGCAAGCTCTCAAGTCACACCCCACACGACCAGGCGCAGGGACCTTACTTACATACCTTTCTTTGTACATTTAATACCAGCCATGTCCCTCAGTGCAACGAACATCATGAGCAGAACAAATCCCACCGCAATGGCAGTGGCTCAACCAAAGCCCAAGCCGGCTCCAAAGGCCAATCCTCAGAATAAGGCAAAAGCACAGATGCACCGCAGATCACGCACAGGTTTGTTGCGACGTTTACTTCTCCGGTCAATTTCCTTGCTGTCGCTTCCGATAAGATATGAGAACTGACCGGACTGCGCTATCAGGTTGCTACACCTGTAGGTTACGAAGAAAGAAGTGCGATGAGGGACAACACTGCTGCTCAGCATGCAAGAATTTGGGACTGGAGTGCAATTACAAGAGACCGATGTGGTGGAGCAATGGCGAACAGAGACGGTGGCAGAAGGATAACATCAAGATGATCATCAAGCGCAAGAAGCTCACGGAGAAGACCTCGTCGCAAGTCATGACGCCGAGCGCCGACACCCCACCAGGACTGTCGCATTCGCTCCCAACGTCTGCAACGTTCTCAGACTCGATCGATCGAACCCGATCAGCTTCCATTGATTCCTCCTACTCGTTAAACTTTGACTTCAACGCCGCTCCCGGGATTGCAGACTACACCGCTTACAATGCGCAAATGCATTCGTCGCATTCTCAATATGTGCCATTATATGCCGAGTATGCGCCTTACGAAGTGGACGTCAAGACCGAGCGACAAATATTTATGAATGATAACCTGACGAGAAGAGAATCAACAACCTCAACATTTAGCACTTATCATCCACCACCACCAGATGCGGTGCTTCCGTCGTATCCAACTGGTGGCGAGTATTTCGAGGATGTCTACACCGAGCGAAAAGAATCACTGGCGGAGGAGACATTAAACATGAATTTCTTCGACTTCAACCATGGCATGCCAGCCACTAGTCACCAAGTCGCCATCGAACTCGACGAGGGCGATCAACGCCTCCTCGACCACTTCATTCACTATGTCCTTCCATCAATATTCCCAATCCTCGAGACCAACCAGCACGGCTCCGCACGTTCTGATCTGATTCTGCCAGCACTGGAGACGAACAAGTGCTACCTACACTGCTGCCTTAGCATCTCTGCTCAACATTACAAGGCTACGATGAATATCCAAAACGATCAAATCGACAATGACATCATGCGCCACCGCTACGCCACCATCTCCGAGCTCTGCGGCGCCCTCAACCGCGACGAAGAGCATCAGCAGATCCTCGAGGCCACCCTCGGCATGATATTCTTCCAATGCTCCGTTGGCCGCTTCGACGACTCGCTCCCAGATATCCCATGGCACCAACACTTCCAAGCGGCCATCTCGCTGGTGCAAAAGCTGGAGCTTCCCCGAATCGTCACCGAGATGGACGAGCAGAGCCACCAGGCGCCATTCAACATGACGCTCACAAGCTGGATCGACATCCTCGGCGCCACGATCCAGGGCCGCGCCCCGACCTTCGCGCACACCTACCGCGAGAAGCACCTGAGCTCCACCAACGGCTCCATCGGCCTGCGCGAGCTCATGGGCTGCGAAGACCGCGTCATGTACCTCATCTCCGAGATCGCCTGCCTCGAGGCGCTGAAGCTCGACGGCATGGACGACATCCAGATCTGCCAGCTCGTGCACAGCCTCGGCGACCAGATCGGGCTGACCGAGATGGGCGAGTCGGGGCCGAAGATCCCGTTCAGCATGAACGGCGCGCTGAGCCCGAAGCAGCTGAGCAAGAACATCACGGCCGCCTTCCGCCTCGCCGCGCGCATCTACCTCTGCAGCCTGGTCCCTGGCTTCAGCCCCAGCCAGACCAGCTGCGTCGGCCTGGTGGCGAAGCTCACCCAGGTCCTGGAGTTCATCCCCAGCGGGCCGCACGGGTTCGACAGGAGCATGGTCTGGGTGTACCTTGTCGGCGGCGCCGTGAGCACGGCGGGCTCGCCCTTCCGGACGTTCTTCGCCGAGCGCATCCGGGAGCTGGGCGACATCGCGGACTTCGGCAGCTTCGGCCGCGTCGTGTGTCTGCTCAAGGAGGTGTGGGGTCGCGCGGACCAGCAGGCGGCCGCGGGCGGCGAGGCGCAGTATGTCTCCTGGAGAGACGTGATGCAGATGAAGGGCTGGGACTTCTTGTTGATCTAGAAGGCCCGGGTTCCACTGGTGGAACTCCACAAGCATGCCTCGTCTGCATCGGCTGCGCGGCCACTGGGTGGCTGGCGCGTCTCTGTGGTCTTGCGGGCCTATGACGGTGCGATCGTAGGATCCTGGGAGGAGAGGAAGATGGCCATGATTTTACGAATGGGAATGAAGGTGGGAATGGGAACGGGAACGGGAACGGGATTGTGG
>Ga0209512_1000367_pt1 | contig 79891 bp, 68 predicted proteins | sample frozenSSSSmetaG_FD_184142 | JGI IMG/M metagenome (GOLD analysis project Ga0209512, IMG submission 184142) | Glacier valley bacterial and archeal communities from Borup Fiord, Nunavut, Canada, to study Microbial Dark Matter (Phase II) -... | ecosystem: Environmental > Aquatic > Freshwater > Ice >...
GAAGGCCGGATCATTTTTCTTTACACGATATTCTTTTTCCAAGTCTGAAATGAGCTTGGGATTATTGGCCAATTCCAAAGCGACTTTGGCTTTTTCAAAAAAAGTAGTAGCTAGCTTCAACCCCATAAACCGAAAGATAGGAGCTTCATCCGCATTGACAAAAAGATACGTCGGATAATCGTACACCTGATACTGAAAGGCAATTTCGGCACCTTCGCCTTTTTCTGCATCCAGCTGATAACAGATAAAATTGGCATTTAAAAAAGTTCCAACTTCTTCCAGTAGAAAGGTATCCTTGCTCAACATTTTTAAGGGACCGCACGAGGATGTATACAGATCTATGAAAACAGGTTTATTGGTTTCTTTTGCTTTTTTAAGGACATCCTTCCAAGTGCCTTGTTCAAAGTTAATTCCCTGGGAAAAGCCGAAGACGGAGCAAAGAATTGCTGTAAGAAGAAGTACTTGTTTTTTCATATCAATTGGTCTTTAAAAAAATTACTAATTTTCACGGATAAAGATAAGTGCCTAAGGCCTTTTATTCAAGAATTCCTTAATAAAATTTTCACTTTCACCCGACTTCCTGAAGTATTTTACATAAAGATCATCCTTTGAGATGAATTTCTTTTCGGAATCGGGCAATTGATCGTAAATAGCTATGGCTGCGTTCAGTAATTTCTCGTCTTTAGTTTTGGCAGCCTGTAGTACAGCGTACATCATGCTGGAAGAAATCATTCCATCTACAGGGATATTTTTTGCAATCAGTTTGGTCTTGTTGGTTTGAAGATTTCGGAATGCCAGAGAGTTTAGGTTTAGTTTAAATCCATAATATTGATAAAATTTTACGACGAAATCGGATGTAAGGCCTTCTTTAGGCATCAACTTCAGGTAGTCATCCATCAAAACGGATATGGGAAGGGTTAATTTGAGACGTTTTAGCATGAAATTCATCAGAAAAACCGGATCATTCCTTTTAGTCGGGTACTCTTTTTCCCAAACAGACATGGGCCTTGGATCGTTCAAGTCCTCCATAGCATATTTGGTCTTAATCAGGAAAGTTTCAGCTTCCATCCACCCTCCAAATCTGGCAAACAGGTCGCCATCTGAGGTTAGAAACATATAAGGTAAATTCTCGGTGTTGAATTTTTCAGCCATCTCTATACCTTCCCCTATAGCGGCGTCTACCTGATAGCTTATAAAACGGGCATTCATAAAAGTACCAACCAATTCCTGAGGAAATACCTCTTCGTTCATTGCTTTACACGTGCTACTCCATGCAGTATAAACGTTCAAAAAGATGGGCTTGTTGCTTAGTTTGGCCTTAGCAAGAACCTCTTTCCAGGTACCTTGTTCAAAGTGGATACCCTGGGAAAAACCGAGTAAAGTGCAACAAAGTGCTGAAAGAAATAGCAGGCCTCTTTTCATAATGGATGTATTAAACAAAACCACAAATTACATATTAAACGTTAAGATTTTGTGATTATTGTTTAATACATTCCTTACTATTTAAGCTGAAAAGCACCCAAAAAAATCATTTTCTACAATTCACGAACCCTGATGTTCCTGAATTTCACAACCGACCCGTGTCCCAGAAATCCGATATGCCCTTTGGGATTGAACAAACCGGGATGTTCTTTTTTATCGATGGTGCCTTTTTTGGCCGCTTCACGAAGATTTCCTTCCAGAATGACCGTGCCGTTCAAAGTGATTTTGATGTCATCACCTTTTGCAATCACTTCCTGGTAATTCCATTCGCCAACCGGTTTGAGAAAGCTGCGTTTGGAGGCTATAACGCCGTAAACAGAACCGTGATATTGATAGGCATACAAATCCTTGTAAATGGGATCCTCGTTGTCCAATATCTGAAGCTCCATGCCCACATAGGCAGCATCGCCATCCATTGGGGTGCGGATGCCCAAACCGTTGTTTGCTCCGGGAGTCAGTTGAAATTCGAACCGGAAAACAAAGTCATCGTATTCCTTTCTGGTGTACAGATTCCCACCAAAACTTTCGCTTGGATAGATCACCATATTCCCATCCTCAGTAACGTAATCGGTGGTATTTCCAATCCATTCGTGCATATTCGTTCCATCGAAAAGGACCTTGAATCCTTCTTTTATTTCTTCTTTGGAGAGTTTAAAAGGCTCGGGGCGAACGATTTCCTTCACGAAAAGGTTGCGGTAACAAACCTTGCTGCCATGAGCCTGCAATTCAATTTGTTCCATAGGAAATATGGGCAGATTTTTATCCCAATAGTTTTCCATGATCACATTGTCTGTGACCAGAATGCCGTTTAAATAAACCGTTACGCGATCACCAATCATTTTGATGTGGAAGGTGTTCCATTCACCTACTTTGAGGTCTGCCACCCGGAGTGGTTTGCTTACATTTGCCTGGTTGTTGTACAGTCCGCCTGAACCCACCTGAGCTCCGACGTTTACGCGTGCCGTATCCCATATTTGCACCTGAGGGGTTCCACGGAGATAGATGCCTGCATCCGGTTCATTGCCGGGTAAAAGTTTCCAGTCCACCAGCATTTCAAAATCACCATATTTTTTGTTGGTACAGAGATTATCGCCATTTCCGGTAAATACCAGCTCACCGTTTTCTACCAACCAGTTTTTGGCAGCTTCCTCATCGGCCTTTGCTTGTGCTTGTGTTAATTCTTTTGTATTCATCTTGGCACGGGTAAGTGGATTGCCTACCAATCCTTTCCATCCGTACAGATTTTTTCCGTTGAAAATGGATATAAAACCACCGCTGATCGGATTCTCAGCAAGGTATTTCTTGATGGCTTCCCGTTGATAACCGGCATCGGGATTGTTTAAGGCTGTACTGACTTTATCCAGGATGGAAGCAGTCTTTTCACCTGCGAAGGAGGGATTATTCAACGCAAGGGTCATCGCTGCCTGTGCAGCCGTTTCGCACAGGGAAGGAACGTCCATAAAAGGTTCAACAAAAAGTAGAGCTTGATAGGAATTGCAAGTACCCAGTAAGCGAAGGATCTCCATCTTCTGCTGATCGGTCTGAGCAAACGTCAGGATTTCTTGCAGGAAAAGACTTTTGACAGCTCCGGTCTGGTTGGTCTGCGCTATCAGAGAAATCAGAACATCTGTGGTTTTTTGGAGTTCTTCGGTGGTTTTAACACTGCGGGCTATTTCAAGTAATGGATAGATGACATCAAAGGTTTTCCATTTGGCCAATGCATCAAATGCAGCTTGTTTACTTGCTCCGGATTGCGACTGATAAGCTTTTGTAACCAGATCCAAAGCCGGTTTTGTACCGATGTTCGCCAATGCACTATAATATAGGTGTCCTTTAGATGATTGATTCATTTTTGCTGAAACAAGTTCCATTTGCTGAGCTGTTGTTAAGTTAGACAAAGCAGCATTGACCGCTTCCTGTATGAAGGGTGTGTGTTTGGGTTCCGACATTTCAAGCAGGTTGAACAGTTCGGGAATATTTTTTTCGGTGACAACATCCTTCAAGGATTGCAGGGCGGCATCCTGTACCTGTACTTCCGATGTGGAAAGTTGATTCAGGATCAGCGGGTATTGGTTGCTCATTCGGCGGGCTGCCATGATTTGCAAAGCGACGACCTTTCCTTCTGGGCTGGCGTTGTCGTAGACCGATTTCAAAGCCCCCGAAAAGTCACCATCGTAGGAAAGAAGCGCTATTTTTAGTTGAGAAAGGAAGGAACTATCCGTGCTTTTCAGCCACTTAGCCAATTCATTCAGGGCAGTCACACCTCCCATTTCAGAAAGGGAACGGATTGCTGCAGTCTGGAGGTTTGCATCTGAAGCACTCAGGAACTTGGTTATTTCCGGAATGGACTTTTCCACTTTCTGCTTGCCCAACCAGTATAAAAGGACTGTCTGAACTTCAGGAGTTGACTTTGAAAGAGCGCGAACAATCAATTTTAAACTTTTTGGTTCCTTTTCAAATGAATGGGCATTCAGTGTACTGGCTACGTAAACCGGATTACCGGAATTCAAGGCCGTATTCAGTATTTTGTATGTATTTATCGATGGCAGTGACATCGCTATTTCCGTTGCGGCCACCTGTAAATCGGTTTTTTTGAGTTTGTTGGCTTTTAGAAGAAGATCCTTTGCGGGAGCTTGTGCCAAACCGGGGTTTGTTACTGCCACTTTTTTCAGCAGTTGAATGTAAGCGAAAGTGACATCGTTTTTTTGATACGCATAGTTCACTTTTTCGGCGGCAGTCTTCAGGACACCGAGTGATGCCTGAGTCCCCATATGAGAGAGCGCTTTCAACAAGACATACGTTAAATCGTCGGAGGGGTTGTTGTTAAGCATCCGTAGAAGTACCGATTCCGCTTTGGCATCATCATACTGACCCAGTGCATTGACCAGACAAATCCGAAATTCATCGGTGGTGGCTGCATACAATGCATTCAGTAAAGCGTCGTTGGCTTTCGTGGAATGTAGGGCAGTCAAAGCCTGGGAAGCTGGAAAGCACAGTTTTGTATCGGTGAGAAAAAGGGAAAGGACATCCACATTTTCGTCGTTTCCAATCCACTGCAACTGTCGGATCAGAAAGGCTTTTATATCCTTGTCCAGGGATAGGTTCAAGGCTTTTTCAAAAGTATTTGCTGCAACCACTCGTAATGCCGGGTCGTTTGACACTGTGTTGGTCCAGCCGCTGATGGCAAATTCAACTGTTTCATTACTTTGAGATCCGGGAGGATTCAACTTTTTAATCAAAATCATCAGGCCATCTTCACCACTGGAAACCAACCCGCTCATCACCTGGTTGTATTTGGCCGAAGTATTGGATGGCAGCTGTGCCAATGCATCAGCTACAATGGTTGAAACTGCTCTGTTCTGGGGTGTCTGAGCCACCAAACTAAAGACAAAGATCAAACAAACCGAAAAGAGTATGATGTGTTTTTTCATGATTCAGATTTTATCTATTAAATACTCCAGGGTGCTCGCATCGGTTGATTTGACATCAGGTTGGCTTCAGCATCGTGAATGAATTCTTGCCTGGCTGGATCGTAGTGGAGTGTTCTGTTCAGTCGCAAGGCAACCGCTCCCATATTGACAATGGTGGCAGAATGATACCCGTTCACTTCGTTCAGGGCAAATTTCTGACGGGTTTGGATGCATTCCATAAAGTCTGTATTCTGAGGTGCAGGCTCCGGATATTCAGCCAGTTTTTTCTCCCAATTGGGTATATCACAAACGAAATTTTTATAGACATTGCCTTTAGGGCCTGCAATGTAAGGGGTATCGGATTGTCCGTAATCACCTCCCCACAGGACAATCTGGCAACCATCGGCATAGGTATAGGTTATGGATTCCCAAACCCCTGCTGCATCCGGATTTTGTTGAGGCGCCTGCACTTCCACTTTAATGGGACTGGTATTGTCCTTACCCAGCAGGTATTGTACAGGATCGATGTAATGTTGCCCCATATCGCCCAAACCGCCCGCATCGTAATCCCAGTATCCACGGAAGGTCTGGTGCACGCGGTGTGCATTGTAGGGTTTGTAGGGTGCCGGTCCAAGCCACATGTTGTAATCAAGTTCGGGTGGAATGGGTTGTGGTTCCAGATGATTCTGACCTACCCAATAGAATTTCCAGTCGAAGCCGGTGTGTTTGCTGATGGTTACTTTCAAGGGCCAACCAAGCATGCCGCTTTGGATCAGTTTTTTCAACGGTTTTACGGGAGTACCCAAACCATAGAAGTTGTCCTGGAAGCGAAACCAGGTATTCAGACGAAATATATTGCCATGTTGTTTCACAGCTTCCATCACCCGTTTTCCTTCACCGATGGTACGCGTCATCGGTTTTTCGCAGAAGATGTCTTTTCCTGCTTTTGCGGCCTCTACAGACATGAGTCCATGCCAATGAGGCGGTGTGGCAATATGAACAATATCCACATTCTTATCTAGGATCAAATCCCGGAAATCCGAATACAGATTAATTTTATCCTGAACCATAGCCGCCGCCTGAGACAGATGATTTTTATCGACATCACACATAGCAACCACACGGGTTCCGTCGTAACTGATGTGTCCACGACCCATACCCCCTACTCCAATAATGCCTTTCGTCAATTGGTCACTTGGGGCAATAAAACCCCTCCCCAAAACACTACGAGGAACAATGGTGAAAAGACCAAGCGCCCCCACCGACTTAAAAAACTGTCTTCTGGTAGTCATATTCTATGTATGTTTTTCATCTAAAGGCTCATCAACCACACGCCAAATCACCTCAGGCTTATCAAATTAAGGCTTATATTCTTCTCCTTCTTCTCCTTCTCCTCTTTCTCTATCCCCCGGCAAAAACCCCTCACCGCAGGAGGTTTCCAAAGGGCGTAAAGGTCAAGGCACTTTTGAGTAGGTACACCGGAGCGTACTTTTCGTACGTGAGGATTGCCAACTCAAAAGTAACGCAGAGATTTGCGTCCTTTCGAGACCTCCTATTTAGCCGCGGACGATTTGTTCATTGGTGGCATCCCAATACATCGTGCGCCCTTCCAGGTACGCCCTCGTCCCCATATGAGCCGTAATCGCCTCCTGAAAGCCCTCTTCAATGCCGCAGGAAGTCGTTCCACCATTCCGGATACACTCCAACCACTCTTTCAAGTGCAAGGTTGTGGTATTGAAGCGTTTGCCATCCACATAGGAATATAAAAGTCCACGTTGCGCAAAATAAAGCTCCGTGGCAGAGGTCACGGCATCCACATCTTTTCCGGGAACATAGCGATAGAAAGGTTCACCGGGTTTCAGCAAACCACTCTCAATTTTTTCTTTGTATTTTTCGGATTGCGGATCCAGAGTCACTGTTATGGATTCACCCACTTCCATGGTTGCATCCCTACCCATAATTTTGCGGGTACGGTTAAACTGACTGGCCAGGGTAGCCGAATAGAGCATCGATAAATTCTTTTCTTTGTATTCAAACACCGTTTGCAGCACATCAGGCACTGTACGACCGTCCTTAAAGAAATAAACACCACCGGAAGAAACGGCAGAAGATGGTATACCCAAATGGAGGATCTGATTGATAGCATCAAAATCGTGGGTCAGCAAATCACCGCTCAAGCCGGTACTGTAATCCCACCAGCAACGCCAGCGGAAGAAACGCTCCAGACTGAATTTACCGCGGGGTTCTGGTCCGACATATTTGGCCAGATTGTTTTTGGTCATGTAATCGAGGTATTCCTTGACACGGTCGGGATCGCCTTCAAACTGTTTCCAGTCGATGGTTTTTGGATTTGCATCCGGATGAATGGGATAGACCCAGGCACCATTGGGGTCGTTTCTATTCGTACTGGTTTCAACCATACAGACTGGACCTAAAAGACCTTTGTCTACAATATCCTTAGCACGTCGATAGGCATCAATTTGCCTGTTCTGGTGACCGAGTTGGAATACAACCTTGCTGTTTCTCACAGCTTCACGAACCGCATAGGTTTCAGGAACGGTCCATGTCAGGGGTTTTTCAACATAGACATGCTTTCCGGCACGAATGGCATCAATGGTGATGGTACCGTGCCAATGGTCTGGTGTTGCGATGATCACAGCATCAACATCGTCGGCTGCAAGCAACTCTTTGTAATTTGAATAACGTTTGGCCTTTGGGCCGGTTTTACCGTTCAAACCTTCCCGGTAAATATTGGATCCAGCAGCAATTGCATCGTTGGCATGAACATCAAAGATGTCACATACAGCCGTAATCAGGACTCGTAAATCTTCTTGTTCTACAAAATCTTTGTATTGGGTATCCTTTGAATTTTCCTTAGCTTGTTTTTTAAGGTCTTCCACATATTGTGGTGTTCCAAAACCCATACTTTGCATCAAGTAGGAACCTCTGATACCAAATCCGATCAGACCAACCCGAACTTGCCGACTATCTGAAGTAATGGCAGGTTTGGCAGATGGTTCGTTATCGAAATAAAACATATTGGAAGCAAGCTTGTTGTTGCGTTCCTGTTTGGTCTTTTTATAAACTCCATAAGCCATCGCACCCAATACAGGGACTGTAGCCAATGTCTTTAAAGCGTCACGCCTGCTTGTAGAAATATTTTTATCAGCTTTTTTTTCTAAGCCGTTCTTTTCTGTATTCTTATTGTCTAATGCCATGATAATCTACTCTTTAACTTTTCTAAAAATAAATCTGTCTAATCCAATGCTTTTTGATGTGGGGAATACCATCAGCACAACAACGGCTGCTAACATAATGAGGTTTTTATCCACCCACAGATAAGAACCTTCGGGTCTGAAAACATAACTGACACCAAGCAAAGCCGGATGTGACAAGCAATACAAGACCAATAGGGAAATGGCTCCGATTGTACCGATTCTATCAAAAAAACCGAGTATGAGGGATAGTCCGATCACAATCAGTCCATAAATATTAACGAAATCGACTAAGGACATGACTGTTTCATTTGCAGTCAAGAGTTTGAAGACAGATGACAGAAGTCCCTGAGAATCCATCAAATAACCGAAAGATGTCCAATCTGGAGTTAAAACTTTGGCCAAACCTTCATAAAGAAAATACCAGCCAATTAATACGCGTAAAACGACCAACCATACGAGTTGGAATTTGGTGTAATTGTAAATGTTTTTCATAGAATATTAAGAATCAATCAATTCATCAAAAGTCTGAATTTTTCTTCACGTAAACAAACTTTGGGGCATGTTATTCCGTGTTTTTTTAGTTTTTTACATTTTATTTTATTTTTGATTTCTTCTTAAAATACCTCAAACAAAATACCGATATTTGCTCTTCGACTGGATCTAAATTAAAACCATAGAAATATTGACTTTTACAAACAATGACTGACACCCCCCTGCTCACCATCTTTAAAGCATCTGCCGGATCGGGAAAAACCTGGCGGCTCACGGTAGAATACCTCAAACTGCTGCTGCAAAACCCGGATTCTTACCGCAGCATTCTGGCTGTGACCTTTACCAATAAGGCCACAACCGAAATGAAAGAGCGTGTGCTCAATGCGCTTTACGAGATGATGAACATCGACTTGTCAAAGAAACCGGAGGGCATGCTGGAGACGATTTGTGCAGAACTGAATGTGACTCCGGAATTCGTCAGAAAACAGTCGATCACAGCAATGGGCTTTCTGTTGCACGACTACGGACGATTTCGCATTGAGACCATTGACAGTTTTTTTCAGTCTGTACTCCGGAACCTGGCCAGAGAACTGGGACTGGGTGCCTACCTCAACATTGAGCTCAATAACAGCGAAGTACTGAGCGATGCCGTTGATTCGATGGTGGACAAGGCAGACAAGAATCCAGTACTGCTCAAATGGATGACCGATTACATCGAAGAACTGGTACAGGAAGGCAAAAGCTGGAAAATTGACAAGGCCCTCAAGGATTTTGGACAAACCATCTTTAAGGAATATTTCAAGGAAAAGGAAGCCGTCCTGGAGACCAAGCTCAGTGACAAGAGTTTCCTGAACAACTATAAAAAAGAGCTGCATGAACTGGAACATTTCTCCTCGAAAAAAATAGAGCAGGCAGCCGATCTGTTTTTCGAGACTATTCAGGAGCACGAACTGGAAGTGGAAGATTTCACTTACGGAAAAGCGGGAGTTTGTGGCTATTTCCTGAAACTGAAACAAGGTGTTTTTGACGCACCGGCATCAGAAAGCAAACGGGTACAAGCTTGCCTGGATAACCCGGACAGCTGGTGTGCAGCCAAAAGCCCTCGTCGCAAGGAAATCTCCAGTCTGGCAGGTGAAAAACTGATTCAATTGCTGGAGGAAGCCGAAATGATTCGTGCCAAATTTTATCCCGACATCATATCCTGCCGTCTGGCGGGAGCCCATTTGAATAAGGTGGGACTTCTGACGGACATTTCCAGGGAAGTTAAGGAACTAAACCGCGAGAACAACCGCTTTCTGCTTTCAGATACCAACGCCTTGCTCAAAAGCCTTATTGACGGTTCAGACGCTTCCTTTGTCTACGAAAAAACCGGTACGGAGCTGAACCACATCCTTTTCGACGAGTTCCAGGACACCTCCCGAATGCAGTGGGATACCTTCAGACCTTTGCTGGCGGAGGGTTTGGCAAACGGTTTCAAAAGCCTCATCGTTGGTGATGAAAAACAATCCATCTACCGCTGGCGAAACGGAGACTGGCGTATCCTGGGAAACATCCGGTCAGAAATGCGTCCGACACAAGTTCAGGAGGAAGTGCTCAAAAACAACTGGCGAAGCGAACGCCGCATCATCGAATTCAATAACAGCCTTTTCGAGCGGATAGAAAAACGCATCAATCAGAAACATCTGGATGAATTTGAAAGCGAAAGCGAGGAATTGAGGATGGCCTACAAGGATGTCGCGCAGGAATGTCTGAAAAAAGAGACAAAAGGGCTAGTCGAAATAAGCTTCCCGTATGCAAAAACGTCACCCGAATACCATGAGCTGGTTCTGGAGCGAATGGTCCACAAAGTGGAGGAACTGCAGGCGCAAGGTGTTAAACCCAATCAGATAGCCATCCTGATACGCAAGAACAAGTACATTCCAGAAATCGGGGAATATTTTGCCAATTATAAAAAGGCTCAGGGGGAAAATTGCCCCTTCTGCTTCGACATCATTTCGGACGAAGCTTTTCTGTTGGGCTCCTCCAAAGCGGTCCAACTCATCATTGATGCCCTGCGTCTGCTCAACGATCCTGAAAATCCGTTGGCAGAAGCACTATTGAAGCTCGACTATCAAAGCGATGTACTTTGCCGCGAAGGAGAGCTGAATCCGATCTTCAAACAATCCGCCAGGCACGAGCGAACTTATATCAATGCTAAAACGGCCTATAAGAAATCCTATTACGAAACCAACCCCGAAGCATCCTTGCTACCCGGGGAGTTTAATGAATCCTTCTACGCTCTCCAGCGCATGCCCCTGTATGAGTTGGTGGAAGAATTGTACCGGATCTTTAAACTGAGCCTCATCCCCGCCCAGGACAGCTATTTATATGCCTTCATGGACGGTCTGAGTGATTACCTGCAGCACAACCCGTCCGACATGGCTTCTTTTCTCAGACATTGGGATGACAGAATGGCGAGAACCAGTATCCCGGCAGGCTCCGGGGTCAACGGAATCCGCATCATGTCCATCCATAAATCCAAGGGTCTGGAATTTCACACCGTACTCATACCGTTTTGCGACTGGAAGCTATTAAACGAAAGATCCATGCAGGTTTGGTGTCAGCCTTCGATGAAGCCATTCAATCAGCTTGATTTACTGCCCATCGACTTCAGCGAAAAAATGAACAGCTCCTGCTTCAATCAGGAATATAAGGAAGAAACCCTTCAGCTTTGGGTAGATAGTCTGAACTTGCTGTATGTGGCGTTCACCCGGGCCAGGCACAACCTGATTGTTTTCTGCAAAGGAAAAGATCCGGAAAAAGAATCCAAAAACATGATTTCGGTTTCCGACCTGATACAAGATATTCTCCAGGACAAAACAACTGCAACGGATGAGCTAATTCATGGCTATATTCCGGCAAGTGCAGGGGTTGAAGAAGAAAACGGCAATACCTGCGAAGCCTCCTACCGGTTCGGCGAGCTGAGTCTGGAAGCTCCCGTTTTATCGGGCGATTCCGATGCAAAAAGCCTGCAGAAAAAAGGTCAGGATATAGCTTTGCCCTTTCAGAGTTTTATTCACAAGACCCGATTTAAACAATCCAATCGTTCGGTGGAATTTAGCAAAGGTCATGATAACGAAGGTTTTACCAACAGTTTTATTGACCGGGGAAAACTGATGCACCAACTGTTTTCTGAAATTCACAGGATAGAGGATATTGACAAAGCCATTCAGAACCTCCTGAACGAAGGATTGATACAAACGGCAGATGTGATGGAATACAAAACTTTTGTTGAAAAAGCGCTGAGCAATAAAGACGTTTCCGAATGGTATTCGACTCAAAACAGACTTTTCAATGAGTGTTCCATTCTCTGTAAAGACCGGGAGGGAAACCTGAAACTAAAAAGACCGGACCGGGTCATGCTTTCCTCCTCAGGGGTTATAGTGGTGGACTTTAAGTTTGGAAAACCATCGGCCAAATACCGTAGACAGGTACTGGAATATATGAATCTGCTCCGTCAGATGGGCTATTCAGGGATAAAAGGCTATTTGTGGTATGTCGATGAAGACAGGATCGAGGAAGTAAACATGTCCATTCTTTGACGATTCTCTTTGTGATTCCCTGCATAGAAGTCTCTATACAAAGGAATCACAAAAGAGAAAAGAAGCCAAACCCACTCCTAAGTTCTTATCTTCTTATAAATCGTTCAACAAAGATGTACTATGGTTTTTTCAAAAAAAGACTTTTCTGAGAATTCCATGCACAAATGTAGTTGTTTGTTCATACGTGTAAAAATGGGATTATTTCATTTAATGCATAAAATGCATTTTTGCGTAAACAAATGGTCGAATTTCGTGCCTATTGGGAGGATCTTTTTTCTGAAAAATGTGTTTTCACTCAATAATTTCTACTGATAGAGAATATTCCGAAACATTCGTATACAAATACGTAATAATCGCTGACCCTCATACCAGAGAGCATCAGCGACTATTTCAATTCATAAGACAATCACTCAGAACTAAATAAGGTCAAATTTTTCTTGTATTCCCTTCAAAAAACTTCTGGAAATGATCAGTTCTTTTTCACCATCAAAAGGTGGAAAAAGGAGACATTGTTTCCCATCTATAAAGGAGAGGTATTTGATATTAATGATTTGTTGCTGGTTGATTTGGGCAAAGGAAGAAGAATAACTTAAAATCGTTTCTGCCGAGGTATTTCTCCTCAATTGAAAGGAATTGTTGTTCTGAAGATACACATACCAATGTTTCTTGATCTTGTTGTATTCGAAATAACCGATATCATCCGGACGAAGCGTTTGAAAGCCTGTTATAGTGGCAATCATAAAGGAACGGTTTTCAGGAACTAAACGGGAAATGGATTCTACAAAAGTATCCTTTGGTTTGTTCTTAAGATCCAATTCCAGGAAACGGTTCATCACCAGATTGAATTCTTCGGGTTGATAGGGTTTGAGTAGATAATCGAAAGCAGACTCCCTAAGTGCCTGAAGTAAGTACTTTTCGTAAGCGGTATAAAAAACGACCTGCATGTTCCAGGTTATCTTATTCCGAATCTCACTCAATAGTTGTAAACCAGTTTTTCCAGGAAGTTCCACATCCAGAAAGAGGAGATCCGGCTGTTTTTCCAGAATCAATTCCACACCAGACTTGGGGTTATTGGCTGATCCAACGATCCGGACTTTATCATAAACGGCAAGTGAGTTACGAAGATTTAAGGCGCAAACCTCTTCATCGTCGACAATAGCTACCTCGTAAATGTCTTTCATCTCAATTCAGTCTTATTCGTACTTAAAATTGCCGGGTATGAAAAGTTCAACCCTGGCGCCTGTCTGTGTCGCTTCTTCAACGTTATTGATCCGGAAAACGATCTTGACCGTGTTTTTGGAATTCAATAGCTGAATGGTCTGATACAAGATATTCATCCCGGTTCCAGTTCCTCGGTTGTTATTCATTTCTCCCGGAAAATAGCCTATTCCGTTGTCCTGTATGGTGATCATGATGCCCTTGGCAACCTGAGCTATGTGCAGGTTCAATCGTTTTTTACCGATTTGGGAGCGCAATCCTTGTTTGATGGCATTCTCAACCGGAATTTGAATGATCATTGGAGGAATCCGGGTATTTTTCAGGTCAATCCAACTATCTACCTCCCATTGGAGTTCAAAATCAGGACCAAGTGTGCCTCTTTCCAGCTCGATATAGGTTTCCACAAAATCCAGCTCCTTTTCGAGGGAAATGCTGGAAAGCTCGGTCATTTCCAGACTCTCACGCAAAAGCTTGGCAAGACCATACAGACCATTGCGCTTGGATTCTTCCACTGAAATGATCTCTCTGTTCAGGATATTCAGAATAAAATGTGGAGATATCTGATTCCGGATATTCTGCATTCTGAGTTTGGTAACCTGGTCAATGTGTTTAAACCGTTGCAAATCACGTTGTCTTTTCATGACCAAATAGACAAAGAAAGCAATGGTCAGAAACAAAAGACAAATCAAAATCCAGACATACTTAATCAAACGCAGATCTTTCAGTTGGGCTTCCTGATTGCTGATAAGTAAATCTTTTCTGACAACAGTGGTATCGAGTTTATATCGCACATCTGATTCCAGGGCACTTTTAATTGACCGGTCAATCAAAATGGAATCATTCTTATTCTGGTTGATGGACTGATAATGATACGCTTGCCTGAAATCTCCAATTTTTGCAAAGTAACCTCCCAGATATTTGTTTCTGAGAATCACCATATTTAGATCGATGCCAGTTGGATCATCTTCGTTCTGAATCAGTTTGCGCACGGCTGCCAGATTATTTTGCTTGAGAGCCAGGCCTATTTGAATGGTTCGGATGTAATAATCGGCCAGATTACTGTGTATATCCCGGAAAAAAACCATGCTCTTGTTCAGAAAATAACTGGTAGAGTCAAGCTTATCCAGACTCAGGTAAATATCTGCCAGATTTATATGACTGACACCGATCATAAATTTCATATCGGTACCTGCGACCAGGCTTTCAGCCCTCTTGGACCAGAACAATGCTTTGGGATAATTATTCAGATCGTAATAAAACCCACCCCGATTGTTGCAAAAAAGAAACTTATCACATAGGGACCTCTCATCGTAGTATTTTTCAGCCAACTTGAAATAGCTGTCCGAGAGTTCAAAATCACGCAAATCCTTATATATCTGACCCAGACCATAATAAATCGGAAAAACCGTTTTTCGGGTCATGTGCAAGGAGTCACTTAGGAAAAGTGCTTTTCTGTAATAGTTTACACTAGGTGCGTAATTCTCCTTGATGGAGTATACACGGGCCAAATTGATGTATATCTCAGGCAGCTTCTCCTTCTTTTCCAGTTTGGAATAGGCTTCAAGTGCCCTTTTGTAAAACAGGATGGCAGAATCCGGATGATTGGTATTTTTTAAATAATCACCAAAAAGAATATCCGATTCCGCAATCAGTTCTTTTATCCGGATATTTTTGTCTTGATTCTTGCAGAAGTCTTTTACACGGCAGGCAGCCAAATAGGATGAATCTTGCCAACCTTCCGTACAATAAGTTGCAGCGCATAAACTGAGGGCTTTGTAATAGATCAGGCTATCTGTCGTCATGCCCATGGCTTTTCTCAGTAAACATCTGGAAAAAGCCGGATTCATTTCAACAGAATCTTCCGCCTGGTTTACAAAAGAATCAATAAGCTTATTTGTATCGTTTCCGTTATCATTTTGATTCTTGCAGGATGATATTGAAAAAAACAAATACAATATAGATATTAGACCTAGTATGCGTTTTAGCAACATAAACTGAATATGCTTTTTAAAGATATTGAAACGAAAGTAATATTTTTTTAATTAAATACCGTCGATTTTTTCAAAATCTGCTATTTCAGGGCTGAAGTAGTCCTGGAGCCATGTATTTTACGTACTTTACTGTGTTTTCTGCTATAGGTAAAGTAAATCACGATGCCGATTGCCATCCATCCCAAAAGCCTGCTCCAGGTACCTAAAGGAAGAGCTGCCATTTCGACCAGACAAACAATGATTCCCATGATTGGCACGAAGGGTACCCAAGGTGTCCTGAAAGAACGGGGTGCATCCGGTTCTGATTTCCTTAGTACGATGATACCTGCACAAACGATGGCAAAAGCCAGTAGAGTACCAATGGAAACCATTTCACCAAGCAAACTGATGGGGAAAATACCGGCAATCAGTGCACATACAGAACCTGTAAGAATGGTGGTTACATAGGGAGTCTTGTATTTTGGATGAACCTTAGAGAAACTTTTCCAAAGAAGCCCATCGCTGGCCATGGTGAAAAAAACTCTGGACTGTCCAAGTATCAGGACCAGCACCACGGAGGTCAGTCCGGCTATGGCTCCCACGCTCACTATGGGTCCCAGCCATTGAAGCCCCTTACCTGCACTGCTGATAGCCAGAGCCACAGGTGCCGGAACATTCAGTTCCTTGTAATTGACAATACCCGTCATGGTCAGACTGACGGCAATGTATAGTACTGTACAAACAGCCAGTGAGACCAAAATACCAATGGGTAAATCCCGTTTGGGATTGATCGCTTCCTGAGAGGTAGTGGACACGGCATCAAATCCGATGTAGGCAAAAAAGATGACACCTGCCCCCGTCAGAATACCTGACCAGCCAAAATGCCCCCATTCACCGGTGTTCTCCGGTATAAATGGAACCCAGTTTTCTGGATTAATATAAGAAAAGCCGAAACCGATAAAAAGAAGAATGACGGCTACTTTAATCACAACGATGATATCGTTCAGTTTGGCTGACTCCTTGATACCCAGCACCAAAAAAGTGGTCATCAACAAGACGATGAACATTGCCGGGAAATTAATGAAGGAACCCGTTGCGTGCCAGCCATGGATATCAATAGCAAAAGGACTGCCACTGATGGATAGTGGCAGGTATACTCCCAAATTGTTCAAAATACTGTTTACATAACCGCTCCATCCCACTGCGACAGCAGCTGCTCCAAACAAGTATTCCAGAATGAGATCCCACCCTATAATCCAGGCCACGAACTCACCCATGGTTGCATACGCATAGGTGTATGCACTACCGGAAATGGGTATCATGGACGCAAACTCTGCGTAGCACAGACCTGCAAAAGCGCAGGCTAATGCCGACAGGACAAAGGAAATGGCCAACGATGGGCCAGCGTATATTGCTGACGCAGTACCTGTTATTACAAAGATACCGGCGCCGATCACACATCCGATACCCAGCAAAACCAGGTTCATGGCTGTTAAATGTCGCTTTAATCCGTACTCGTTCTTTTCAGCTTCCTCATTCAGCTGAGACAGTGGTTTTCTGATAAATAGTTTTGACATGTTGGGGTCAGAATAAAAAGAATGGATACTCTGGTGCAAATTTACACTTTTTTGACAATGATTTGACTGTTGTGACTTATCTTAGCTGTCCGAAAGTCCAGAATAATTTAAATTTGATTGCATGATTCCTTTTCTCCAACAAACTGCCGAAGACCTTTACACCAAATATGGTGATAAATTGGCGTCCATTGCTGTGGTCTTTCCCAACAACCGAGCCAGACTATTCTTCAGCGAGCATTTGTACAAAGTTGCCGGAAAACCTGTCTGGACACCGGGATTTGTGACCATCAGCGATTTGTTCCGGAATCAGTCAGACTTAAAGTTAGCGGATTCACTGGCACATGTCGGTTACCTTTACGACGTTTACATCCGTGAAAGTGGCAAAGAAGAAAGCTTCGACGAGTTTTATTTATGGGGAGAAATCCTTTTGAGTGATTTTGACGATGTGGACAAAAACCTGGCCGATGCCAGACAATTGTTCCGGAACATACGTGAACAGGCGGAATATACGGATACGCTGGAACACCTGACCGAAGAACAGGTTGCTTCAATCCGACTTTTTTTCAAGAATTTTGACCCGGACCGAAAAACAGAACTAAAGCAACGGTTTATCGAAAACTGGAACATCCTGTACGACGTTTATCAAGGTTTTCAAACCCTTCTGGAAGAAAAAGGGCTGGCTTACGAGGGCATGCTTTACCGCAGAGTCATAGAAAAACTCCAGTCGGAAGGACCTTCCGGTTTTGGTTTTGAAAAATATGCTTTTGTAGGATTCAACGTTTTGAACGGTTGTGAAATTGCCCTTTTCACTTTACTCCAGAAAGCAGGTAAGGCTGTCTTTTACTGGGATTACGACTTGTTTTACATGAACAGGCCCAGACACGAAGCCGGACGTTTCATGCGGGAAAATCTGGAAAAATTCCCCAATGAATTGAAAAAAAACAGTTTTGATAATTTTGAGCATTCAACCAAGAACATCCAATTCATATCGGCATCAACCGAGAATGCACAAGCCCGTTTTTTACCGGAATGGTTGCAGAAATTACCTGGAAACTTCCAACCGGAACAAACAGCCGTTGTCCTTTGCAACGAAGGTTTGCTGCTCTCCATCCTTCACAGTGTACCGGATACTATAAAAGATCTGAACGTAACCATGGGTTTCCCGATGATTCAGACACCCATCTACAATTTGGTGAATGAAATAACCGTACTTCATGCAGACGGATACATCAATGATTCGGTCGGGAGGTTCAATCATCGGTATGTCCTGCCCATCCTGCAACATCCGCTAATCCGTCAGATCAGCGACGAAGCAAATTCACTGGAGCAGAATCTACGGTCCAGAAACAGCTTCAGGCCCACTGCAGATGAATTGCAAAAGGATGAAGTCCTTAAAAACATTTTCACCCCGGCAGAAAATCCGATGGATTTGGCCAGATGCCTCCTGGAACTCTTCAGGCAGCTGGCGCAACACAATCCGGCTCCTCAGGAAGAGGAGGATGAAAGGGTTTCTGTACCTGAAGTGGATGATGAGTATGACCCACTGAACGCTGAATCGTTATTCAGATGTTATACCCTGACAAACAGGTTGTTCGATCTGCTTCAGAATAAAGTTATCGCAGTCAATATCCACACGTTTCAAAAACTACTGCAAAAGATTTTGTCAACAGCTTCGATCCCCTTTTCCGGGGAACCCGTCCGGGGAATGCAAATCATGGGTATGCTTGAGACTCGAAACCTGGATTTCAAGAACGTACTTATTCTATCGGTCAATGAAGGCATGTTGCCCAAAGGCGGCGGAGAAACTTCATTCATTCCATACAACCTGCGAAAGGGTTTTGGCCTGACCACCCCCGAACACAAGGATTCCATTTTTGCCTACTATTTCTTCCGGCTGTTGCAACGTGCAGAAAATATCAGTCTGGTTTACAATACGTCAAGTGACGGTTTAAACCGGGGTGAGATGAGCCGTTTCATGCTGCAGCTGCTGGTAGAATCCAAACATCCTGTCAATCATTTCAACCTCAATTCCGGCATTGAACTGACCACACCCAGACCCATTGAAATTCAGAAAACAGAAGAAATCATCGGGGAACTCCGTCAGAAATACGACCTGCAGACCAATAAAGATAGCAAGGGGTTTTCTCCAACCGCATTAAACAGTTTACTGGATTGCTCTCTGCGTTTCTATTTCCGATACATCGCCGGATTAAAAGAAGCCGATGAGGTTTCAGAAGAGATTGACGGAGCCGCCATGGGCAACTTCTTTCACCATTCGGCCGAATACATATACACCGCCATCCTGCTCAAAAAAGCAGGAAAGGATTTCACCACTGAATCTGTCGAAGATGCAGTGACATATGGTACAATAAACCAGGCTATTGAATCGGGAGAAATCTCCGGCATGATTGAGCCATCGGATCTGGAGCCCTGGCTGAAAGGCATCTACCAGATTGATAAAGTGGTAGATCATTATTTCCGTAAGGACTTCTTCCAGATCAAGGATGAAAAAACGCCCCTGGAATACAACGGAGAACAGCTCATTAAACGGAAACTGGTCATCCATTTTCTCAGGACACTGCTCAAGCTCGACCAGGAAAGAGCACCATTTGAAATGGTCGCTCTGGAAAAGAAGGTGTTTGAAAATTTCGAGACTGAAACGCCCTTCGGAAAAGTCACCCTCCAAATTGGCGGAATCATTGACCGAATCGATAAAAAGTACGGTGAGATCCGCATTCTCGATTATAAGACCGGCGGTCTGCCAAGAACACCGGATTCCTTAGAAACCTTGTTTGACAGTAGTACAGACCATTCTGCCTACATCTTCCAGATATTCTTGTATTCCATCATACTGAAAAGGAGAACCCCTGAAGTGATCATTGCCCCTCAAATCCTGTACATTCACAAAGCAGCCAGGGAAGATTACAGTGCCGCCATCCAAATCGGGACCTATAAACAGAAGAAGACGGTGGATGATATCGGTGAATACGAAGATACGTTCCGGGAAAATCTGAACCAGTTGCTGTACCAGTTGTTTGACAGTTCGCAGAATTTCAGACAGACAGATGTGCTCGATAAATGCACCTACTGCGACTATAAAAACATATGCAGAAGATAACCAAACAGAATAAAAATATCCTGTTCTCTTTAGTAATTATGTAGAGATGAAAAACATGTTAAAACAGAACAACACTTTTTGCGTTTGAACGATGTTTTTATACCTTTGCACTCTAAGTTAATAGGTTATTTGTTGAGGTTCAGATTTATACTTTAAAAAGTAATCGTATTTATTTTTGTTTAATCACTTTAAAAATGAGAAAATGAGAAAATTATTTACTGTTTTAGCTGTTTGTTTTGCTATTGCAACAAGCGCTAGTGCTCAGGATCAGGCTCTTGGTCTTAGACTTGGAGGAGGATCTGTCAACGGTGGTGAAATTTCTTACCAAAAGGATCTCAGTTCAGCCAATCGCTTTGAAGCAGATCTTGGTTTCTGGGGAGATTCAAACTATTCTGGAGTTGCACTGACAGGTATTTATCAATGGGTTTGGGATTTAGAAGGACTGGGCGAAGGATTTAAATGGTACGCAGGTCCAGGTGTTGGACTTCGTATGTTTAACGGCTTAGGTTTAGGAATTCATGGACAAATTGGTATTGAATATACGTTGGCAGAAGTTCCATTGCAGTTTTCTCTGGATGCCCGTCCAGGCTGGTACGTCGGAGGTCATGACGGATTTGGTTACGGTGCTGCCTTAGGCATTCGCTATAAATTTTAATTGTTTATAAAATAGACTTATGAAAGGCTGTCTGAAAAGGACAGCCTTTCCAATTTAAAAAAACGCATATGCCCATCTATTTTAGCGGAATCATACTAGGACTCGCAACCTTCCTGATCATCGGACTTTTTCACCCACTCGTCATTAAGGCTGAGTATTATTTAGGTGTAAAATTCTGGATAGTCTTCCTGATTTGCGGAATAATTTCGACAACCCTTTCTATCTTTGTGGAAAATACCATCGTCTCAGCCCTTCTTGGCGTCTTTGGTTTCAGCTGTTTCTGGTCCATCAAGGAAATGTTTGAACAGGTTAAACGCGTAGAAGAAGGACGATTTCCAAAGAATCCGAAAAGAAAGTAGTCCGTTTATGAAAGATCTCTTAGAGAAAATTAAAAATACCCGTATTGAAGATTACGCTTATCCACTTAATGACGAGCGCATTGCCAAGTTTCCGGTGGAACCCAGAGATTCATCGAAGCTTTTAATCTATCAGAAAGGCAAACTTTCGGAAACGGTGTTCAGAGATCTGCCCAATCACATGGAAGAAAAAGGGTTGTTGGTTTACAACAACACCAGGGTCATTCATGCCCGGCTTTTCTTTCACAAGGAAACGGGTGCCCGTATTGAGGTCTTTTGTCTTGAGCCATTGACTCCGGCCGATTATGCCCAGAACTTCCAGTCTACCAGTAGCTGCGAATGGCTTTGCATGGTGGGAAATCTCAAAAAATGGAAAAAGGAAAAACTAGTCAGGGAATTGGAGGTGAAGGGGAAACACATTCAACTCAGTGCCGAAAAACTGGAAACCGAAAACAAGGCTCACCGGATCCGTTTTAGCTGGCAGGTCATGGATGCAACCGGTGATGAAAAGCTTACGTTCGGCGATTTACTCGATACAGCAGGCCAACTCCCCATCCCACCCTATTTAAACAGGGCCACGGAAGCATCCGATGAAGTGACCTATCAGACCGTATTCTCCAGAATTGAAGGTTCTGTTGCCGCACCCACAGCCGGATTGCATTTTACACCGGAAGTGTTGTCGGCCATCGACCAAAAAAATATTCTGCGAACGGAAGTGACCCTACACGTGGGAGCCGGAACATTCCAGCCAGTACTGACCAAAGAGATGGCCGACCACATCATGCACAGCGAGTTTATTTCCGTGGACCGGGATTTTCTACTGACGCTCATCCATCATCTGGGACACATCACGGCAGTGGGCACCACCTCGGTCCGTACGCTGGAAAGCCTCTACTGGTTTGGCTACAAACTGATCAAAAGCCCGGAAATCCATCCGGACGAATGGACACTCGACCAATGGTATGCCTACAAACAAACCAGTGCCATCGAAAGCTCACCCAAGGACATTCGGGTTGAGACCCCGGATGCGATTCAAGCTTTGATCAGGTACCTCGATCAAAACGGGATGGACGTTTTCACCGCTTCCACCCAACTGCTGATTGCCCCGGGTTACCAGTTCCATGTGGTGAACGCCATGCTCACCAACTTCCATCAGCCGAACAGCACCTTATTATTACTTGTTTCGGCCTTTCTAGGTGGAGAAGAGTGGAAAAGAGTGTACGAATTCGCACTGAACCATCAATTCCGTTTTCTAAGCTATGGAGACAGCTCACTTCTGATCCCGGGAAAACAATAAACTTCAGAATTCACCGTTTAATTCCTGCATGCGCGTACCACAAATAATAGCCTGTTTATTTACTGCTGTGCTTCTTACGGGTTGCTCAGTGGGGATGTCTATCCAAAAAGGAGATAAGCTTTTTGAATACGGGGAATATTATGCCGCTGCCACTCAGTATGGAAAAGCCTACCGCAGACTTCAGAGCAATGAAAAAAAACTGAAAGCACATACATCATACTTTCGGGGAGAAAGCTTTCGTTTGATCAATCAGCCCATCAAGGCAGAGAACGAATACAAGAAGACCCTCCGTTTCGCTGCAACCAACGACACGGTCTATCTCCGGCTGGCCCAGGCTTTACACAAAAATGCCAAATACAAGGAAGCGGCCACCAACTACGAACTTTATCTGGCAAGACATCCGGAAGATATTCTGGCATTAAACGGCCTTTCTGCCTGCCATCAGATTGAAAAATGGCAGAAAAAGTCCACCCATTATGAAGTGAAAAAAGCGACCTACCTCAATTCGAGAAAGGGTGATTTTGCACCGGCTATTGTTCCCGGTGAAAAGAATACACTTTATTTCACCTCTTCGGCCCGTGTCAAGGACAAACAAAAACCCAGCAAGATAACCGGACAACCCAACAATGATTTCTGGGTGTCCAAAAAAGACGTCAACGAGAAATGGATAAAACCCGAATTTGTGGAAGGTGAAATCAATTCCGAATTTGATGAAGGAGCCGGATCTTTTTCCGCAGATGGGAAAACCCTGTACTTTACACGTTGCATCACCAAATCCGATTCCATCAAATCCAGCTCCCAGGTAGAAATTTTTAAATCAGTCCGCTCTGGAGTGGAATGGAGTAAGCCCGAAAAAATGGATGTCCACCGCGATTCCACCGTCATCTTTGCACACCCAGCCGCTTCCCCGGACGGGAAATACCTGTATTTTGTTTCCGACATGAAAGCTGGTTTGGGAGGAAAAGATATCTGGCGATGCGAAATGGGTGGCACAACGTTCGGCCCTCCTGAAAATCTGGGACCGGATGTCAATACCCCTGGTGATGAAGTCTTCCCTTATTTCAGGGACAACGGCGACCTGTATTTCTCTTCCGACGGACTTCCGGGTTTTGGCGGTCTTGACCTCTTCAAGGCGACCCCAAAAAAAGAGGGTGGATACCTCGTGGAAAACCTGATGCAACAAATCAATTCCAACGGAGATGATTTTGGCATTACTTTTTTCGAAAAGGAAGAAGGTGGCTTTTTCTCCTCCAACCGAAAGGAAAGCAGAGGCTGGGACAAGATTTGGTCCTTTGAGCTGCCCAGCCCTTTCACCGTTGTAAAAGGCTTGGTGACCGACCGGTATGGAGAACCAATCCCGGATGCGACCATCCGGATTGTCAACGACAAAGGCCTGAACACCAGGACACGGTCTCAGAAGGATGGAACCTACAGCCTGAAAGTGGAAAAAGATGCGGATTATGCCATGATGGCAACCAGTCGATCCTACCTCAACTACTCCAACCGTTTTTACGCCCTGAATAAGGAAAAGGACACCAGTTATGTGATGGATTTCAAACTGACACCCTTGCACCGTCCCGTACGTATTGAAAACATCTTTTTCGAATTTGACAAATCGGCACTCATGCCCGAATCTTACCCTGCTCTGGATGAACTCGTTAAATTGTTGCTGGATAATCCGCACATCGTCATTGAAATTGGAGCACATACAGACCGTATCGGTGCTGACGACTACAACAACCAGCTATCCGAAAAAAGGGCCAAAGCTGTAGTGGCCTATCTGGAGGAACAAGGCATTGAAATGGCCAGACTCCAGGCCCATGGTTATGGGAAAAGCCAGCCGGCTAAAGTGGACACTTATATGGAGGAAAAGTATCCATTCCTGCCTGAGGAGACTTTTCTGACCGAAGGTTTTATTGAATCCCTACCTGCAGCGCAGAAAGAAACTGCCGACCAGATAAACCGCAGATGCGAGTTTAAAGTTCTTAAAACGACCTACAAATTGTTTTAATACTCGTTTTTTTTGTGTAGGTTTGTCATACGAACAGAAGCTTTTTATGAAACAATATTTAGACCTTTTACAACGCGTTCTGGACGAAGGTGTGCACAAGGAAGATCGTACCGGAACAGGTACTACCAGCATTTTCGGCCATCAGATGCGTTTCAATATGGAAGATGGTTTTCCCTGCCTTACCACCAAGAAACTTCACCTGAAATCCATCATTTACGAACTTTTATGGTTCCTGAACGGAGATACCAATGCCAAATATCTTCAGGATAACGGGGTAAAGATTTGGAATGAGTGGGCAGATGAAAACGGTGACCTGGGTCACATCTATGGTTATCAGTGGCGCTCATGGCCTGATTACAAAGGAGGTAGCATCGATCAGATTACCGAAGCGGTAAATACCATCAAAAACAATCCGGATTCGCGCCGCATCATTGTCAGCGCCTGGAATGTAGCCGATTTACCCAACATGAACCTGCCCCCCTGCCATGCCTTTTTCCAGTTTTACGTAGCAAACGGAAAGCTGAGCCTGCAACTCTATCAAAGAAGTGCAGACATATTCCTGGGAGTGCCATTCAATATAGCCTCCTATGCTTTGTTGTTGCAAATGATGGCACAGGTCACGGGTCTGAAAGCCGGTGAATTTGTACATACCCTGGGCGATGCCCACATCTACAGCAATCACATGGATCAGGTCAGGGAACAGTTGAGCCGTACACCCGGAACACTACCCGGCATGCGCATCAATCCCAATGTAAAAGATATTTTTGGTTTTTCATTTGAAGACTTTACCTTGGAAAACTACAACCCGCTCCCGCACATCAAAGGCGCGGTTGCTATATAAAACCGAATTATGGAAACAGGAATTATCGTTGCTATAGCCAATCAGAATGCCATCGGAAAAGACAATGGCTTACTTTGTCACCTGCCGGATGACTTGAAGCATTTCAAGTCCATCACCAGCGGACACACCGTCATTATGGGTCGCAATACCTTCTTTTCACTTCCAAAAGGAGCGTTGCCAAACCGCAGGAACATTGTCCTGAGCCCGGACGACGAAACGTTCCCGGGTTGTGAAACGGCTCATTCCATTGAGGAAGCACTTACACTAAGCGCTAAGGACGAAAAGGTTTTTTTCATTGGTGGAGCCATGATCTACAGCCAATCCTACCCCATCGTTGATAAGCTTTACTTAACCAGGGTGCATGCTGATTTCGAAGCTGACACCTTCTTCCCTGAAATTGATTTAAGTTTATGGGAAAACACGTTCACCGAAGACCATGAGGTCAAAGACGGTGTCCCTGCTTTTTCATATGTAAACTATACAAGAAAAAAGTAAAATGAAAAAGTTTGTATTCTTTCTGAGTATTTTATTCATTGGTTTGAATGTTAGTGCAAAAGATGGAGCGACCATTTCTTTTGGAAAAAAAATTCACGATTTTGGTCAAATATCCGAAAACGACAATACAGCCACCTGCGAATTTGAATTTAAGAATTCAGGAAATTCCACATTAGCCATCCATAAAGCGGTGGCATCCTGTGGTTGTACAACGCCAATTTATCCGAGAGAGCCCATAGCGCCCGGAGGTACCGGAACAATAAAGGTCACATACAACACCGTTGGCAGGCCGGGAGCTTTTCATAAGACCGTCACCATTTACAGCAACGATCAGAATACACCCAACGTTGTTCTGATCATTAAAGGAAATGTCATCCCAAAAGATGTGACAGTCGACGACCTTTATCCTAAAAACATTCAGGGTTTGCGCCTGAAAAAGACCAATGTATCCATGCTGGAAGCAAAAATAGGCAGTTCCACTATCGAGACCATTGAGGTGATCAACACCAACAAGACACCTATGTCACTTTCGTTTTCAAAAGTACCCAGACACATCAAGGTCATCTCCTCCAAGTCTGTTCTTAAACCGAATGAGACAGGCGTCCTGACCATTAAATACACACCGGCACTCACCAAAGACTTTGGCAAACGGGAAGATTCCTTCTACATTTCAACCAATTCAAAAATAAGGTTCAACCCGGAAAACAGGATCAAGGTCAATGCTGTCATCACAGAAGATTTTGCCCGCCTGACGGCTGAACAACGCAACAATGCTGCAGCTGCATTCTTCTCCGATTATCGCATCGATTATGGCAAAATGACTGGTGGATCCAACAAATCGGCAGTGATCACGCTTAGCAATAAAGGCAAAATGCCCTTGTACATTCGCAAAATTGTTCCAGAATACGACGGCATCAAAGTCACCATGGACAGCAAAACGATTCCCGCAGGAAAAAGCATCCAGGTGAAAATAGATTTCAATGCCGGTACATTTAACGGTAGCGTGGTCAAAGCTGTTTCTTTCATTATGAATGACCCCAGAAACAGTACCCACAAAATTTTCTTAACGGCACAAGTCTCCCCCAAATAAATGAGCCATCCAGAGAACGACGATCATTACAAGGGTTTATCTGTCAATAAAGGCATCGAACAGCCACCCATCGTAAACCCATACCGTACCAGAACGATACGCAAGAAAGATTACAGCGCTTCTGAATACGTGGATGGCATCCTGAAAGGGAACATGGTCATGCTGAGCCAAGCAGTCACTCTCATTGAAAGTTCCCGTTTTGACCATCAGCAAAAGGCACAGGAAATCATTGAGAAATGCTTGCCCTATGCCGGTAAATCTGTCAGGGTCGGCATTACAGGTGTTCCTGGAGCAGGTAAAAGTACCTCCATTGAGTCTTTTGGAATGCACATCATCCGCGAAGGGAAAAAACTGGCTGTGTTGGCCATCGATCCAAGCAGCGAACGTTCCAAAGGCAGCATTCTGGGAGATAAGACCCGAATGGAAGAACTGGCTGTCCAGAAAAATGCGTTTATACGTCCTTCCCCATCCGCAGGAACATTGGGCGGTGTGGCACGAAAGACCCGGGAAACCATCGTACTCTGTGAAGCTGCAGGTTTTGACACGATTTTTGTTGAAACGGTTGGTGTTGGTCAGTCTGAAACGGCAGTCCACTCCATGGTCGATTTCTTCCTGCTTATTCAACTGACCGGAGGCGGCGATGAATTGCAGGGCATGAAGCGTGGCATTATGGAAATGGCAGATGGCATCATTATCAACAAGGCTGACGGCGACAATATTGAAAAATCCAAATTGACTCAGGCACAATTCAAGAATGCCCTGCATCTCTTTCCTGCCCATGAATCGGGATGGGTACCGGAAGTTTTGACCTATTCTGGACTGACTGGACGTGGGGTTCCGGAGATCATGGAGATGATAGACCACTATGTAGCCTTCACTCAAAACAACCATTCCTTCGAAAACAAGAGGGCGTCACAGGCCAAGTACTGGATGTATGAAAGCATCAACGAACAGCTTCGCAAACGTTTTTATCAGAATGAGCAGATTCAGAAATTACTGGCCATCAAGGAGAAGCAAGTGCTGAATGAAGAGATCAGCTCTTTTGCTGCGGCGCATGAGTTGCTCACGAAGTATTTTAAGCTGTAAACCAAAAAAAGATGTCTCAAAAGGACGTTAATCTCTGCGTTGCTGCTCATTCGGCAATCCTCAAGTACGAAAAGTACGCTCCGGTATACCTCATAATCAGCGCCTTGACCTTATCGCCCTTATGAAACATCACATATTCGTATTCTTAGATCGATAGAATTCTCAACACATTCAGTAACTGTTTGTCTATCGGTTTATCATTTTTGATGGCCTTGGAGAAAGGTACATCCACCACCTGATCGTTCTCAATACCTACCATGACATTGCGCTGTCCGTCCATCAAGGCTTCAATGGCTGCATGCCCCAGGCGGCTGGCAAGTATACGGTCGTACGAAGATGGTGAGCCTCCACGTTGAATATGACCCAGGATAACCACACGAACATCGTATCCCGGATATTCCTTCTTGACGCGATCGGCATAATGCAAGGCGCCTCCGGTTATTTCACTTTCAGCTACCAAAACAATACTACTGTTCTTGGATTTACGGAAACCATTCTTAATCAAATCTTCCAACTGGTCCACCTCTGTAGCAATTTCGGGGATGATGGCCGCTTCCGCACCGGATGCAATGGCACCGTTCAATGCCAGAAAGCCTGCATCTCTACCCATCACCTCGATGAAGAATAGACGTTCGTGCGAAGACGCTGTATCACGTATCTTATCAACAGCCTCAATAATCGTATTTAATGCTGTATCGTAACCGATGGTTGAATCGGTTCCAAATATATCGTTGTCAATAGTTCCAGGAACACCAACAATGGGATAATCAAATTCATTGGCAAAGATACGGGCACCGGTTAGCGTACCATCGCCACCAACTACTACCAGTGCATCAATTTCCTCGCGAATCAATGTTTCATACGCAAGCTTTCTGCCCTCATAGGTGCGGAATTCTTCACAACGGGCTGTCTTTAGGATAGTACCACCCTGCTGAATGATGTTGCTGACATTTTGGGTTTTAAACTCAATGATTTCACCGGTTATCAAACCTTTGTAACCACGAAAAATGGCTTTTACCTGGAAGCCATTGTAAATGGCAGTACGAGTAAGTGCTCGCACAGCTGCATTCATACCAGGAGCGTCACCACCTGATGTCAAAATACCGATCGTTTTAATTTCAGACATAATACTAACCTTAAAGTACACAAAAAAATACCTACAAAACTAAGGAACAAATATACAGTTTTTATTAAGTAGTCAACAATTTCTCCACTTGTTTTTTAACATTTTCCATCAGCCAGACAGGGGTGGATGTTGCTCCACAAATACCGATCCGGTCTGTATCTAAGAACATATTTCTTTGGACATCTTCCGGGCCGGTAATGAAAAAAGTCCTGGCGTTTTCGTTTAAACATGCTTGATAAAGCGCTTTGCCATTGGAGCTTTTTGATCCACTGACAAACAAGACACAATCGTGCGTACGGGCAAAATCACGAAGGAGTGGCAATCGATTTGCCACCTGGCGACAAATGGTATCGTGGTATTGAAATGAGACGCCAGCTACCATGGACTCCTTAATCAAAGTAATCAGTGACTGAAATTCATCCAGTGACTTGGTGGTCTGCGACACCAGAACGATGGGTTTGGAAAAGTCCAGCAATAAACTGGCATCGGTGATTTTTTCAATCACGATCGCCTTATTATCTGTTTGTCCCAGCAATCCGATCACTTCAGCATGTCCGTTTTTCCCAAATATGACAATCTGTGTGTCTGTGCCTTTACTTTTCTCGTATAATTTTCGGATCTTGGCTTGTAAACTCAACACTACGGGACAAGTGGCGTCTATCAGTTTTATACCTTGGTTTCTGGCCATTTCGTAGGTGGAAGGGGGTTCTCCGTGAGCCCGAAAAAGGACATTCACATGGTGCATATCCTTCAGTTCGTCCAGGGTGATGGTTTTCATACCCTTGGACTCGAGGCGTTCTACTTCTCTGTTGTTGTGGACGATGTCCCCCAGACTATAAAGAGTTTCCTCCTCACCAAGAAAATTCTCTGCTTTTTTGATGGCTTTCACCACACCCAAACAGAAACCGGAACGAGCATCAATTTCAATGATTGCCATAAACTCTTTGGTTAACAAGTTCTAAAAGCCATGCATCCTGTTCTTCTATATTCAGTCGTCCATTGTCCAGCTGAATGGCATCTTCTGCTTTTCTCAAGGGACTTACAGCACGGTTTTGATCCAGCTTATCCCTCATTTCGATATTCTCAAAGATAGCGCTTAAATCTTCGGGCTGCCCTTTCTCCAGAAGTTCGTCGTAACGTCGTTGGGCACGTATGCGGGCATCTGCCGTTACAAATATCTTCAGGTCTGCATCTGGAAAAACCACGGTACCGATATCCCGGCCATCCATCACCACGCCGCCACCTTCACTCATTTTCCGCTGAAGTCTGACTAGAGACTCACGGACAAAAGGAACCGCACTGATGAGGCTGACAGTATTGGAAACGTCAAGACTTCGGATTTCTTTTTCCACATTCTGACCATTCAGGTAGGTTTGTGGAACACCTTGCGCATTAGTCACAAAAGTAATATGCACCGTTTCCAGTTGTGCTTTCAAGGATGCTTCATCGAGCACTCCGTCCTTTAAAAGCCCCTCCTGCATGCAATAAAAACTGATGGCACGATACATCGCACCCGTATCAATATAGGTATAACCCAGTTTCTTTGCCAGTGATTTTGCCATAGTGCTTTTCCCACAAGAAGAAAAGCCATCAACAGCTATGATCAGTTTTTTCATATTCAAAAATTAGCCATATTCGTACTCAGCGTCATCTGCAAAGTACTTCCGGAGATGTGATACTTGGCAAACGAAGCGCCAACACGTAACTTTTTTACCTTCATGGAGAAACCGGCAGAAAAGCCGCCGAATGCTGTGCGTTGATTGATTTTAAGTTCAGAGCTTCGACGGTAATTATACCCCAGACTCAAAAGAAAATTATCGGAAGGGATAAATTCGACACCACCGATGATGTGCTTGAAAAACTTTGCCACAAAAGGATCCTTATTTGTACTGTCTCCAGTGAAATAGGCCAAATCCATTTCTGTAAGGTTCTGGGCTGTCAGTGTGAACCGGATAGGCGCGTGTGCCAATTTCTTGGAGACACCAATTTGTATGTCAAATGGCATTCTTTCGTACGTTTGATCGTAGGAGACAATCTGCGCCCCCAGACTTTTCAGAACCAGACCGGCAGAAATATTCTTTGAAGGGTCTGTATAATACAAACCCAAATCCGTGGCAATAGCTATCGAATTGTATTCATCCAGCGATGAATTGATCAGGCTGAGATTTGCCCCGGCTCTCCATTTGTCGGACAGCAGGAAAGAGTAGGCACCTGTTAATGCAAAATCCTGGGCATAGGTGTTACCTAAAATTTCATCACTGGGGGTTGTCCACAACATGGATCCGTAATCCACATAACGGATTCCAAGCATCAGTATACTTTTCTCATTGAGTTTATGGGCGTATGCCGCTGTCCCAATATTAATATCTGAAATGTAGCGCATATACCCAACTGCCAGCTCATTATTCATATCCACCGAAAGAATGGCTGGATTATGAAAGGTCAGATTCAAGTCCTTTTCGGCCGAGGATACCGAATTTCCACCTACACCTGCAGCCGATACAGAGGCAGGAATATTCAGAAACTGATATACATCGTCACCGCTTTGAGCAGACAGTGAACTGGACGTTAACGCTAAAAGTAAACAAATCAATAATTTACGGTGCATTGTCTCTGTTTTTGTAAAACATTCAAATATACTGAATATTTCTGCTTCATCTAAGCATCAATACGTCCAGCCCATTAATTAACTTTAAATATTCATAGATGTGAAACTTTTGTCTTCGTCCAAAGCTTTCGGGCTAAATATTTAGTTGTACTTTTGTACAATAGCTTGCATTTTTAACCGACGACGTGGCAAAAGATATAAATACAAACTCAAAAGAGTGGTGCGATATTGTTTTTGAAGGCAAAAATAAAAAATATGGTGCCTATCAGATTCGATTGTCCTCGTCAAAAAGGCATGTGTGGTCCTTTTTCATTGGCATTGCCACCATTGCTCTTCTGGCAAGCTTGCCCTATCTCATCGAAAGAATTGAGTTCTACCTCTTCCAACATTCTGATAAGAATTATGTCATAGAAGATTATGCGTACATCTCGGAAAATCTGACGGAAGTTGAGCTGACTAAACTGTCCAGGCAATACATCCCCAATGCTGATCAAAAGGAAATTGAGATTGAGCCGTCGGAGTCCAAACCGAAGAAAGTCATCAACAAAGATTTATTGGTACCTGTCATAGTGGAAGACGCTGTCATGGATGAATCCTACATTAAAGACCTGATGGGTGAAGATACCAAGGTCCCGGAGGAGGATGATAACCAGCAACCGGAAGAAAAGAAAGCAGCCGAAATGGAAGACGGGCTCTATTTGGTTGTTGATGTCATGCCATCCTTTCCCGGCGGTGAGGCAGGTCTGATGGACTACATTTACAGGAACCTTCGTTATCCCGCCCAGGCGAAAAAAGAGCGCATCGAAAGTTCAGTGATCTGCACGTTTATCATAGACGCGAATGGCAACGTCACCGATGTGGAAATTACACAATCGGCACATCCACTTCTAAACAGTGAAGCAGTACGTCTCATTAAGTCTCTTCCTAAATGGAAGCCCGCACAACACAAAGGAAAACCCATCAAGGTAAAATATTTCTTACCAATCGTATTTCGCCTGAAATAGCAACCGGATTGCTGCAGTTAGGGTTGTTTATTTTTAGGCAACATTTTTTTTGTATAATACACGCTGAATCTGTACTTTTGAAAAAAAAGTAAAGAATGAGAACACCGGATGAGCATTTAGAACACATAAATATCGCCCTCGAACAGGTAAATCTGACTAAAAAACCTGCTAAATTATACGACCCGATTCGCTATGTACTGTCCATTGGAGGCAAACGAATCAGACCTGTATTATGCCTGATGGCCTGTGAACTCTACGATGATCGTTTGGAAAAAGCAGTACAACCAGCCCTGGCACTAGAAATATTTCACAATTTTACACTCCTGCACGATGACATCATGGATAATGCGGAGAAGCGCCGGAATATGGATTGCGTTCACATTAAATGGGATGAGAATGTAGCCATTTTGTCGGGTGACGCCATGCAAATTCTTTCCTACCATATCCTGAATCAACTTCCTGAAAAGCATTTGAAGGAGTGCCTGACCCTATTCACTCAAACGGCCATTGAAGTTTGCGAAGGACAGCAATTCGATATGGATTTTGAAAAACAGGAACACGCTACCATTGAGGAATATCTGGAAATGATTCGTCTTAAAACCGCCGTCCTCATCGCTACTAGCCTAAAACTGGGTGCCATCGTAGGAGAAGCTTCCAAAGAAGAAGCCAATCTGCTCTATCAATTCGGCATTGAAACAGGTCTCGCTTTCCAACTGAAAGACGATTTGCTGGATGTATACGGCGATCCGCTCACCTTTGGCAAGAAAATCGGAGGTGATATCCTCTGCAATAAAAAAACGTTCCTGCTCATTCATGCTTTGGAAAAAGCAGACAAATCGACCTTTGACAAACTCCAATCCTGGTTGGAAAAGACTGATTTTGTACCCGAAGAAAAGATAAAAGCTGTCACAGAAATTTTCGATAAACTTGGAATCAAAGACATTTGCTTACATGAAATTGAAAAACACCAGAAATTAGCTTTCGAATACTTAGATCAAATCAAAGTTCCAACAATCCGAAAAGAGCCCTTGTCAAAACTGGCCAATGAATTGATGGACAGAAAAAAATAACGGACCAAATCCTGACTCATGCCATATAGAAGACTCCCCAACACCGATCAGGCAAGAATTCGTGCCATAAAAACGGCATTAGAGCTCTGCAAAAGAACCAACGTCCCAAATATGGCTTTCTCCACTACGACCAAAAACGAAGCGGAACATTTCTTACCCCTTTTTGAGGGTGCTCATTACGACTACCTGGTTGCACTAGAGAATCAAGTCAAGGCAGGTAAAAAATATCAGACACAAGTAAAAACCATCAGACTGTATATTTCGCATTTCATTCAGGTTTTAAATTTCAGCGTCACACGGAATGAAATCAAAAAAGAATACAAGCGATTATACGGACTCGACCCAATCAATTTCACCGTTCCCGACCTCAGCACCGAAGGGTCGCTGCTTCTTTGGGGAGAACGCATCATCAAGGGTGAACAGGAACGCATCAGAAATGGCGGAGCCCCCATCTACAATCCAGCCATTGCCAAAGTGAGGGTCCATTACGACATCTTCAAAGATGCAAACACCTCCCAGAAAATACATCAGAAGTGTACCAACCGATCGCTCGAACAACTGGCTGCCCATCGTACAAAAGCAGACGAGATCATACTGAACATTTGGAATGAGGTTGAAGATTTCTACAAAACCCTTCCGGAAGAATCAAGACGGGTGCATTGTCAGGCTTATGGCCTTCAATATTATTACAGAAAGAACGAAATTCAGAATGATTGATACCCACGCACATCTATACGCTCCCGAATTTGACACAGACCTGAAGGAAGTCATCCAAAGGGCAAAGGCGTCCGGTATGGAAGAAATCTGGATACCCGGTACCGACCTTTTGAGCCTATCCCAAATGGATAAACTCAGAATCCTCGATCCAAACTTTTTCCGTTTCTTCGGAGGCCTTCACCCAGGAGACGTTACCGAAAATTTTCGCGAAGACCTGGCTAAAATCAGACAGATCGTAGACAATGGCACTTACGCCGGCATCGGTGAAATCGGTCTCGACCTCTACTGGGACAAAACCTTCCTGAACGAGCAAATTGAAGCCTTTACCATTCAGCTTGACTGGGCCCTGGAACGCGACCAGCCCGTCCTGATCCACGTCCGGGACGCCTTCGACGAAATCATGCCCATCATCCGAAGCTACTACCCCAAAGGCCTCAAGGGCATTTTCCACTGCTTCGCCGGCAACCTGGAACAAGCCTTGGAGCTGACTCACCAAGGATTCCTTTTGGGCATCAACGGCGTCATCACGTTCAAGAAATCCACTGTTGCCACTTTCCTGAATCAGATACCCCTTCAGTACATCGTCACCGAAACCGACGCCCCCTACCTGGCCCCCACGCCCCACCGCGGCAAACGCAACGAATCGAGCTATATCCCCCTAATTATCCAAAAACTCTCCGAAATCTACAACCTCCCGCCCCAAACGATTGAATCACAAACCGTTTTGAACGCCAAGCGCCTCCTCTCAGAATAAATCCCATCCTTTTTCACATTCTCGCGCCCTTTTGCTTTGTGAATCCCAAATTTTTCTTACATTTGCACCCGCAATTGGGACACCAACCAACCCAAATTGGAGAGATGCTCGAGTGGTTGAAGAGGCACGCCTGGAAAGCGTGTGTACCTCTAAAGGGTACCGCGGGTTCGAATCCCGCTTTCTCCGCAAGCATAGCTGATAATCAGCCTATTAAAAACAAGAAGGACTAAATTAGGGACTAAAACCCCGAATTTAGTCCTTTTTACATGTTTCTTGTACGTTGATAAATCAAAGCTATTTATCTGATCGTTGACCTTCTACCATCATCATATCAAAATCAAACCCCGTATCTTACTGTTGAATATTCAACTTATTTAAGAATTGCTGAGATCTGAATATTGACAGATTGATGAACAGTATGATTTAATTCTCCATTTTTCCTCACACCTTCATCTCAGCATTTCGGTTTACTAACCCTTGAAAATGATACCCACATAAGAACCCAAGCGAAGAGACTCCTTTTTCGGCAAGCAACTCTAAAACAAGATAAACCCACCTATCAAAACCCTTTAAGGTACTACCCCTGTCCAATTTTTTTTTAAGAAAAAACAAATTCTAATGGTATATGTGCCCTCATAATAAACCGCACCCTTTATACCCTTGGATTAACAAGCTGAGACACATTCGCTTCCTTCTTGAACTCTCAAAAGCACTTCCTAATCCCTGTGGCTGTAATCAAAATTTGTTATACTCATGGCTACCTCGATATTCAAGTTACATATTGGCCTTTTCTCGAACTTTATGGTCATTACAGCCAAATGATGGTTGAGGCCAGGATAATCGAAAAATGCGGGGTATGTTATGCAAATTTCGCATAGTACCTGATAAGTATCGAGTTCATCACAAAGCATCAAGTCCGCATTCATTGTTGAATACAAACAAAGTCCTTCTTTTCAACTTGCTGAAATAAAACAGGACAAACCCACATATCAAAACCTTTTAAGGTACTGCTTTGCCCATTATTTTAAAGTAGGAAAAACAACAAAGACTTAAGGGGTCAATTAACCATCTCAATTTACAAAAGGTTTTACTATTTTATTATAGAATAATAAACTACTTTTATGTTCATGATTTTATGGTCTGTAATTAAATAAACATAATATTTAATTCTATGTGATTAAATATTAATATTCTATGAAGTAGAAAGTGTTTTAGTTGCGGTTGCAGATATGTTAGCCCTAATCGTAGAACCCGTAGATTTAATTTTATGCAATTGACTGATAAAAGAAAGATAATTCGGTCACAGATTTTTGTGGTTATTGCAATGATCTTCGTCAACGGTTGACTTCTGACTTTCCAATTTCAATGGAATCTATAACTGAGGATTCGAATTCTTGCAATTCGAAAAGGGAATAAGGCGTTGGTGTTAGCAGTAATATTAAAATAATACCTAGAAACAAATACCTAGAATTATGACAATTGTTGATAATGAAATAATTCATAAAACTTTGAAACTACAAAAAAGTAATAATCAATTAGGTTTTAAAACCAATATTATTTTTTTAGTTTTCTGCTTGATAATATCTGGGTGTTCCAATGGGTATCCTAATTTAGGATGTGGTTATAAAATTTTAGGTGAAGGAGGTTATACTGCTGCAATTGTTGATTCTCAAAATACTAATATAATTTCTGAATATATATTAGATTATTCAATAGATTCAACTTTTATAATTGTTGCACAATCTCTACCAGACAGCTTACCCAAGATGAGGATTTTTTATTACTCTGATAATGACAGAAAAGAAATTGCAGCCAATAAAAATGTGTTTAGGCAATATTGGATTATTAATAAAAAAGAGAATTGCATTTATTCATATGACTCAGTCAATCAAGTCGCAAAATATTCAAATGTATATGGACCTTATAACAAAAATCAATATTATGACCAACGGTTAATATTAAATGTACCCAAAAAACTAAAACTTGAAAACGAATAAAAACGACTAGGGCTAACAACACCCAAACCACACCCACTTAGTGGGCGCGGTCTGGCCCTCCGTTAGTGGCCATTTTAGAACCCGTTGTTTATGAGTTACTTATTTTTTTTAAAATCAAATAAAAACCAAAAACTATGCACAACTTATCAATTTCAGAACAACTAACTTATTGTACAGTAAGAATAGAATGTGAACTTAAGGGCGGATTGGTTGGAACAGGAACGGGTTTCTTTTTTAAATTTCTAGAGAATAACGAAACTGGAGAGTGCTTACCTGTAGTAATTACTAATAAACATGTAGTAAGGGACTCTTTAAAAGGACGTATTATCTTCACAAAAGCTACTCCAAATATGGAACCAAAAGATAAAGAACATTTTAAACTTCAGTTAGAAAATTTCGAATCATTATGGCGATTCCATCCTGATCCAAATGTAGATTTGTGTGCTATGCCAATTGCTCCCTATATGCAATTAGCAGAAAGCATGGGTGATAAATTGTTTTATATACCTTTTTCAAAAGAGATGTTGCCAACAGATAAACAAAAAAGTGACTTCTCTGCACTCGAGGACATTTTAATGATCGGTTATCCTAATGGGATTTGGGATTCAGTAAATAATATGCCAATTTTAAGAAAAGGGTCTACCGCAACACATCCAAACTTTGACTACGATGGAAAAAAAGAAATTATGATTGATATTGCTGCTTTTCCTGGATCAAGTGGTTCACCTGTTTTGATTTTTAATGAAAGCGGTTATAGAGACAAACACGGCAACTTTTTTATGGGTGCAAGTAGAGTAATTCTTTTAGGTATACTTTATGCGGGTCCACAAGCAACTGCTACAGGTGAAATTATTATGGCACCTGAATCACAAAGACCAATCGCTGTATCGATGATTCCTAATAATCTAGGGGTGATAATCAAGTCTGAGAGAATCTTAGAATTAGAGACACTATTCAAGTAAAATAGTTTTTGAATTTATTTATTAAAATAGTAAAAAAAGCGGCCACTAACATTACCCAAACCACACCCACTTCGTGGACGCGGCTACCTGTTATAGGCAACTTTAAAAACCGTAATAATAGCATGAGTGAATTTTTTGAAAATTATTGGCAGTGGTTGATAGGAACTATCGTAGCCGTATTAAGTATATTGATTGCATTTCTTCAATATAAGAAAAAGCAACAATCTACAAATAAGTTGAGTAGTGGTAGTAATTCCATTAATCTTCAAAATTCGCCCAACTCAAGTATTGGATTGACCTATACTGAGTCAAAAGACTTATTCATCGATTTATTGGAACTCAATTTTCCACGGTTTAGAGAAATTGCCGCAGAGGAAGCATCGAAGAATATTGAGAGACTTAGTGTGAAGTTTGCAGATAGAATTAATGCAAAAAGCCTATCCATTGGTGAGGAAATTTCAACGGCTGATTTTCAATTTTGTTTATATAAGGCTATTGAAACTGGCGCAAGATTTAAAGATGACACACTTCAAAATTTTCTCGCTGAACTTTTAGTAAGTCGAGCTTCTAGTGGTAAAGATGGATCATTAACAGCAATCCTCAATGAAAGTATTTTGACAATTGGTAAAATCACCACGAACCAATTAAAACTGATGACTTTCAGTTTTCTATTTTTTGATTACTGTTACAAGTTACCACTAAAAACATGGGATGAATTTAATTGCTATATAAATGAATATGTTTTTCCATTCATGGATTATTCATACAAGAATATTGATATTTTACATCTTGATTATTGTGGTTGTATTAATAATGGCGGGGCATTTAAACCTAGTTTATCAAAGATAATAAAAAACCGAATTCCTGAGTTATATCCGGATTTGAAATCTGGTTCAAGTGAACAAACTTATATTGATGGTGTTACTAAAAGTGAACTTGTTCATGGTGTTGATTTCTTTAAGATGATTGATAAAACGAATCTATGGGCAATTGAACCAACCTCTGTTGGTTTGATGTTGATCAAGGTTTATTTTGAAATAGAGAGGGGCTACAAGTTGGAAGATATTGATAAGTATTTTAATTAAAAAAAAAGCGGCCTATAACACCACCCGAACCACAGCCGCTAAGGCGGTCGCGGTCTGGCATACCGTTAGGGGTGGCTTTTCTATACTGATTATAAAACACTTACATTTTTTTGTTGAGGATTTGTACCAAGTCTAAAAAGCACATTGTTAATGTATGTTAAGCAATAGACACTCAATTATACTATATTCCCCATGTTCCTTATAAAAGAACAGAGGTGTGGGGGAAGTGGGTGTTTTACATTGAGGCGTACAAGATAGCAAAAATTCTTTCTAATACAGCAAAAGGGAGTGGCCTTTGTCCTCTCTCGTATTTTCGAAAATCATAATAATCGTATCCGACAGCCTCGCACATTTGTTTTGGAGTGACGCCAATAGATTCAATTCTGTTCAATAGAAATGCTCTTATATCCATTGAAGCAAAATATCTCTGTTTAGCACCATCGTAAGTGACCCGATAGCCAGCTTTCTTTAATGCTTCTATCTTCTCGAAGTCATGGATTTTCAAATCCTCAACCTGCTTAATGAACTCTTTAGGATTCATGTTTGAATGTATTTATGGTTCAACTTAATAATAAAACGTTTTTCTTAGGGTTTAAGTTTTGAAATTAGAATTTCAATCTTCACCCTTACCCCCCAATATCCTGCTGTTTTTCAACTAAATTTTGAAAGCATTTCAGTACCTCGATGTTTGACGTTGATAAAGAACCGTATTGTTCAACTAGATGGATATTGTTGGGGTTCTTACTTCCCCATTTATGATTGAATGCACCCATAACTGTAACAAAAAATTTATCGTTTACGATTGATGAACGGAGTATTTCTGCCATTGTCAATGCCTCACGTGTGTCATAGCTCGAGGCCAGCACCTTAAAAAATGCCAATTTTTTTGTACCAATTTTCTGTTCCCCCATGTTACAAAATGTTATCAATTGTTACAAAATATTACCATCTAAAAGTCTTACAATCATTCGTATACGCCATCATCCGCCTCGAATTGAAATAGTTACAAGAAGTGGCTAAAACCGTGCTTGCCCCCCGTTAGGAGCAATTCTACAACCGATATTTCATATTTATACAATTATTTTGATGAAAGAAAATTGAAAGCACAGATAGTGGAGTTTGGATTTTTAAGTATTTTAATTGAGAATGGGTATAAAAAAAGGAATCCCCTGACAAGTTGGCAGACTATCAGGGGATTTTGAAAATGGGTAATAATTATTCGTAATTATATCGAACTTTACGGGTGATAAAAGCACTTAGACCTGATCCTTTTCGAGCAAGTATTTTCATTGCTTCTACATTGGATGATCCTGCGCTAGCGTAACTATACGAGTAAGGTTTACCGCTATCGAACCAAACAGTAATGCGATTCGGTTCGATTTCGTAACCAACAACAGGAGAATTACCTCTAAGATTAGAGTAGCGTTCTTTCATTGTCATCAATTTTTAATTAAAACTCTGTAAACACCAAGCTGGTTTACTTCAGCTGTTCAATTTTGTTGGTTGAACATCCCAATTCAAAAGAGACTTATTTTCTCTTTGAAGGTGTTTGAGATAAAGCACTACCTGCAGCAGTTTTGCTTGCGGAGCCTGTCCTGCCGTCTTTTAGGACTTTTGAAGCAGCAGCTGCAGCTTTGGGGCTTGTTACTTTTGTAGCATTACTCTTTGTTGACATAAGCATGTAATGTTAGAGGTTGAACATAGGGCAGCGTTTTGTAATTAAATATTGATATTCATCGGTAGCTGTCTCGATACCATACTTTTTTATACGTAGTCGATTTTGTGTGTTATTTGAATTACTATTTTGTTACTTAAAGTATGGAAGCAAATTTCATGCCGATTGTTAAAAAGTGTTTCTATTTGTTTTTAATCAATTGATTAACATAATAGTAAAGCCAATTTGTCATAGTTTACTGACAAATATATTAACAGTATAAAAATTTAATACTAATAAATATCTACCCCTTTCAATACCCAGAGCATACCCATCTAAAGGCATATGTTATCAGTGATTTCTCACATTGATGGTCACCTTATGCGTTATGGTGCATATCAGTAATCTTGCGGATCGATTTCAGCTTTATCATAAATAAAATGATTGACCTTCCAGAGGTTGTTGATAGACAATTTTCATAAATGGATTCAGGCCAAAAGAACAAATCGCCTGATATTTATGTTAAAAAAGGACTTAAACCCAATTCAATCATACAATTAAAGCTATAGAATCCCCTTGGGCAATGTCTGCCCAGTGGCAAAGGGAGAACCGAAGGAACTCCTTTGGGAGATAGAACACAAAGTGGAGATGGCTCTGTCGTGGAAGGAGACCGTGGTGACTCTTATTTCAAAAAAACGGGCGCTCCATTTGGTCAATGAGCTACCAAAAACTGGAAAAATCCATTAAACCCGAAAAAAGGGTACCCATATAAGCCAAGGACCAAAATGAGAACATCGACATAAACATATGGTCAATTTTTACTCTCTGACTACATAACCCATTAAATTTACCATTTATAAAATAATTTAAATACATTTACCAATTATTCAAAACTTGATTACGGCATCACAATGGAAGAAAGGAAGGATAGATACATTCAATTTCCGCTATGTCTATTACAGGAAACGTACAGCAACTCCGCAAGGGGGTTAAATTTAATTCTAGATTATGGGATCATTCATTATGCTAAAAAATTCAACTATAAACTTCATGAGGTTGCCAGGCAATTGATGTATTGCTACTATCGCAATAATGAAATGATTCAATATGATTTACTGGTAAGTATTGATAACTATATAGAAAGCGGCCAGTTAACAATTGATGATGACTATAACGGTTTTAAGGGTTCAGAATTTGACCCGATGGATGAAATAACCGAACTACTTAAAATATTTGAAACGGATTTACAATTTAAAGCAGATGCCATATTAAGGTATCAAATATCGAAAGCTTCCGATTTTTTAAAAATTAAGATTGTAAGTCTTGATATGATAATTGAACATTACAATGAGGGACTTGAGTTAAAAAAAAAATTCGAGGAAGTGTATGGTCCTGATTGTATGCCAATGATAAAACCGAAACAACTGATTGAATTTAGGAATCCAGACAAGGATTTAGATCTGTTTAGGGCTTATATTGGAATCAAATCGTTAATTGGGCAACAGAGATTTGTTGTTACAACAAGGAATGTTATCCTAATGAGGATGTTGGGGTGCAAATCAGAGAAATCCTTAAAGGCTTTTATTTCAAAAAATAAGTCCGCCAAAGAATTGTATAACACCTACAGTAGAAGTGATAAGGCAATACGATACCATTTTGATAAGCTTTTTGGAAAACTTCTATCTTCAGGGTTTTTACAAAGCAAGATATTTGAAAGGTCAGTAAGTAGAAAAATTTTCCTATCGACAAAGTTAACACATGACCAGTTGGCAAATGAGATTATTGTCTATGCACAAAAAAAAGACTTTAAAAATATAGAATTACAAGCAAGGGAAAAGATTAAGTGTGCTTTGACTTTTTGTGATGCAATAAAAATATAGGGCTATTTATGGGACTATATATAGGCTTTAATTTACGGCTATAGTTAGGGCTACTATATTAATATGTTTAATAATTACTTTAATAATTAAAATAATATCTCAAACACACATGAAATAAATTTCATGGACCGTAAATAAAAATAAATATACATTTTAGAGATTCATAAAAAGAAACAGCCGTTGAAAAATTGAAAAGAAAACCGTTGAAAATCATCCTTACTATTCTATTCCTATATAGGTAGCATAAAAATCCAAAATTGCTTCATGCGACTTTTTAAAGTAGATCAAAATAGTAATTTAGAATCCCAAAAATAAGCTTTCCAAAAAACAGTTACTGATAATTACTTCAGGTTTTATGAAATAGTTACAATGTCATTTTTGAAAGAAGAGATTCTGGCATACTTGGCCCAACCCATTGACCGATATTGCACCAAAGATGCTTTGCGCTTCTCGTTGAGAAATGAGGTCATTTAATATCAGAGGGTTAAAATATGGACGAAATAGGAAATTATGAAAAAATGTTGAATCAAAACCTCTAAAAAAAAACTTCACTCGATTCCTCTTACAAAATAAGTTATAACATCTATAAAAATATCCCTTTTCCCTCGTGAAATAACTATTGGAGCACCATTCTTATTTTTGACACCACACACAGCTGCTGTGAGTAAATTGTTGGAGATACCTATTACCTTTGCCAGGCCGTCAAGATTTAGCAGATGAACGTTATTTCTAAGTACTTCCATTGCCTCCTTGTAGCTCAAAGAAGGTCTCTGGGCCCGAAGCTCGACATTGATTAACTGTGCTCGATACCAATGCTCTACCCTGCTTTGTAGTTTCGGGTTTTCTTCACCCATCTCAATCTCAAAATCAGGTAGTCGGTAAAGGGTTACAGGCTTGGTATAAAGGATGTGACTTATCTCTCCTGAATTGGCACCCCTACACAAATAAATGTTTTCCATAGTTCGTATTATTTCATACAAACTTAATAAAATAAACACTTAAATACTCTTATAGAGTGGATATCTATAAAAAGCAGGAGATATCGGTGGATAGTAAATAATAAACCTTATAGTCTAAAATAATAAATTATAACGTTTTTCAGAATCTGAAGCGCCCTAAAAAGGAACAGATAGCTACAAACAATACGACCAGACAAATCAATGATAATGAGGACTCTTTTAAAAAAAGTGAAGTTCTTTATATTGTGGAACAAAAGCATTGAAAGTTTGTTAAATAAATATACCAGAGCAATTTATTCCAAAGCTCTGGTCAAAACTTTAAGATGGAAACACGAGACTGACCCTCCAGGGGAAAAGCCCATATATGCCTCCAAAAAATAGCTCAATGGGGTTAATGTAGTATTTTCACCCTTTGGAAGCTTATACTTTGTTCGGCGTTTATTTGACATTCAGATCCGATTATGTGGTTGACGGAAGGACAGAAGGCTGCCAAGCGAATAACTCAAACCTCTGGAAAATAATATCCAGATAATGAACTACTTGTTATGAGTGTCATGACCAGTCTACAATGACTGACCAAAATAAAGATGAGTTTGCATAAAATATAACACTAGGCGAAAACAACTCTGAGAAAAAAGCAAAAATCGATCAGAAACAAAAAACAATTCAAAAAATGGATCAGAAAAAAATATCTAATGATAATACTCAAAGGCCCCATAATGTTGGAATTGACCCTGAGCTGATTGGGATTGGTGTTCAGATGGCTATCTACCACATTGAGCGGGGTGTAAGGAAATATTACGATTTTGCAGCCCGTATGGTGAACGATTGCGGGGAAAAAGTTATCCCGTACCTGAGATATATGTACATATCATCCATGAGTCATCCTTCCATAAGGCCGTATGTCAAGGAAATGGAATCCGTGGAGACGGTGGAAGCCATTGATGACGATGATGTACGGGATTACATCGAATACAATATTATAAGAAAACCGAACAATACTCCTGATGTGAATATTCTTGATAATGAAATTGAACCAATAAATCAGACAATGAGAGCAATAGAAACCCCTTGGGCAATGACTGCCCTTTGGCAGATGGCGGAACACCTACCCGTGGTTCTGGTGGAAATGTCGAAGGATGAGCCGAAGGAACTCCTTAAGGAGATAGAGCACAAAGTAGAGATGGCTCTACAGTGGAAGGAGACCGTGATAACGGAGAACATGATGACGGAGGATCAGGCTCTGGAATTCATGCCCCAGCTCCTCGAACCGAACTACTGCCCACCGAAGCCAGCCAAACTGAAGGTGACCGAAAAGATGATGCAGGACATAGTGAAAATCCTGATGGCCGAAGCCGCAAAAGAAATACCCGAAACAACGTAATAGAAAGAGGCGAAGAGCTTGTCCCCCGTGATGAGGTGGCAAAGTTTCTTGTCAAAATTTTATCTGACTATCGATAAACGCATAGAAAATGATACGTAGATACCTTTTCATTTAATCAAAATCGGGATAGCCACAACAAATAATTATTGTTTATTCTGATACGATTGATTGATCAAAAACATAACATAGTCCAAATCCGTCTCCTGGTCAATATTGATAAAGTAATCTCCATTTCCCCAATGCCCTTTACCATTAAACATTGTGCACATGTTATTGGGATCGTTTAAGCTCCCTTCTTTCATGTTGATAATGGTATAAAGTGCCTTATTATAGATAACTATATCAACAAATGGGCCATTTCTTCTGAAGCTCAGGTATTGAAAAGTTGCTTTAATTTCAACTTCGCCCAGGTTCATGATTCTTTCTTTCAGATTATAGTACAATTCGATGACCCATTTTGGCCTTGTCTTGCTCGCTGTCAGGAGTAGCTCCTCAGTATACACTTTAACTTCATTTGAAACCTTTGCAACAACGCCTTCTGGATTGTCAGAAATTATGTTTATGCTTTCATCTGAGTCATTTTTATGTTGAACCATTCCAAGCATGTTGTTCTCATACCTTTTTACCTCCCAGAGTTCAAATGGAACATCCTTGAAGTTTACAGACAGTTTTTGATATTCGGTGTATTTGGGACTAACAAAAATCACACGTGATTGTGACCAGTCAATGTCTTCTCTCTTCAATGAACTATCACAGCTTTCGTTATACTCAAGTATGAAATCCGACTTATTGTTAAGCATCAGAGACATATAGGTGTAGCCCTGGTCGATTACCGAAAAGTTCCGCTCCTTTTTATACTCAATGACTACAAATGATTTCGTTTCCAGGTTGAATCCCAGGGTATCTATCCTGAAGTTCTTTATTGAGAATTCGGATTTGACAAATTGCAGATTGAATAGGACATCAAGATTCTTTTCAATCAACGTCTGAATCTCTTTTTCAAGTTTAAAGGGATTAACAGATAAGCTTTGGAGTTTCTCTCCATCAATGGAAAATATTTTCATGGCATCAAGGATTTTTCGGTTGTATATTATCCATAAGTGTTATATCTAATTTGAAATTGTGACTGCAAGATAGTGATAATCTCCTTTTTTGTTTGCAAATACTTAATTTCATATTTTCAAAATTAAGCATCGAAGGTAATTTTGGTTTTTAAGACAAAACTCTTAAAACAAATTTGTACTTTTATACGTCAAATTTTCTTAATATAACCTATTGATACCATGTCTGAGGACCATAAAAAACAACTGGAGCAACAACTCTGGAACATTGCCAATACACTTCGTGGAAAAATGAATGCTGATGAATTCCGTGATTATATCCTGGGATTCATTTTCTATAAGTACCTATCAGAAAAGATGTGGCGTTATGCCGATTCGATACTTATGCAAGATGGTATTCAATATATTGATGTAAATGAAAAGACTGAAGATGGTGTCAAGATTCTTGATGCTATCAAAGAAGAATCTCTGGACAAATTGGGATATTTCCTAAAGCCATCTGAGCTCTTCAGTGAAATTGCAAAGCGTGGAAACAGCGATAAGGAAGGTGAAAACAACTTCATATTGGAAGATCTTGGTAAGATTCTGACCAACATTGAACAAAGTACCATGGGCACGGCAAGTGAAGATGACTTTGACAACTTGTTTGAAGATCTTGACCTAACAAGTACAAAATTGGGACGTACTGAATCCGCAAAAAATGAATTGATCTCAAAGGTATTGTTCCATCTGGACAAGATTGATTTTCACCTAGAGAATACCCAGTTGGATGTACTGGGTGATGCCTACGAATACCTCATTGGACAATTCGCCAGTGGAGCTGGAAAGAAGGCTGGTGAATTCTACACGCCCCAGGAAGTAAGCATAGTACTTGCAAAGTTGGTTACAACAGGAAAAAGCAAATTGAAATCAGTCTATGATCCAACATGCGGTTCTGGTTCACTATTGTTACGTGTTGCTAAAGAAGTGAAGGAAGTAAACAACTTTTATGGCCAAGAGATGAACCGTACTACTTACAACCTTGCCAGAATGAATATGATACTTCATGATGTTCATTATAGGAAATTTGACATTCGCCAAGAAGATACTCTAGAACATCCTCAACACTTGGACAAACGTTTCGAGGCGGTTGTTGCAAATCCTCCCTTCTCTGCTAATTGGAGTGCCAGCCCATTGTTCATGTCTGATGACCGTTTCAGTCAATATGGAAAACTTGCACCAAGCAGCAAAGCAGACTTTGCATTTGTACAACACATGATATATCAGTTGGCTGACAATGGTGCAATGGCTGTGGTTCTTCCACATGGAGCCTTGTTCCGTGGTGGTGCTGAACTCCAAATCAGACGTTACCTGATTGAAGACCGTAATTACCTAGATGCGGTTATCGGATTACCTGCCAATATATTCTATGGAACCAGTATACCTACATGCATTTTGGTATTTAAGAAATGCCGTGAGAATCCTGAAGATGTTCTTTTCATTGATGCCAGCCAATACTTCGATAAAGTTAAAACCCAAAACATACTACGTGAGGAAGATATTGATAGAATTATTGATTCTTACCGTGGAAGAATTGAAACTGAGAAATATAGCAAAAGGGCTATTTTGAGTGAAATCGCAGGGAATGACTACAACCTGAATATCCCTAGATATGTGGATACGTTTGAAGCGGAGAATATTATTGATATTGAAAAAATTGCAAGTGAGATTGTTGATCTGAACAAAGCTATGGCTGAAACGGACAAATTGATATCAGGTTTTTGTATGGAACTAAACATTTCAACACCATTCTGAGATATGGAAAAGGCAATGAACGTACCGAAATTGCGGTTCCAAGAGTTTAATGGGAATTGGGAGGAAAAAATGTTAAAAGATACAGGTGATTTTCTCGGTGGTGGAACGCCAAATACTAAAAACTTGGATTCTTGGAACGGTCTAATCCCTTGGATTTCAAGTTCGGATTTAACTGATGAAAGTATTTATTGCATTAGAAAGACAAGGTTTATCACAGAAGAAGCAATCACAAATTCAGCAACTAAACTAATTCCAAAGAATAGCATTTTAATTGTATCCCGAGTCGGAGTGGGTAAAGTTGCAGTAAGCGATTGTGCTTTATGTACTAGCCAAGATTTTACGAATCTAGTACCCTTTACAGACAATTCAATTTTCTTAGCATATTTTATTAAGATTAAGACGCATTTTTTGTTGGGTTTCAATCAGGGCACTTCAATTAAGGGCTTTGTAAAAAGCGACTTGGAGACATTAAGGTTATGCTTACCTTCTCTAAATGAACAAACCAAAATGGCTTCTTTTTTTTCCTCAGTTGATGACAAACTCTCCCAACTTAAAAAGAAGAAGAGCCTTTTGGAACAATACAAAAAAGGCGTAATGCAAAAGATATTTTCCCAAGAATTGAGGTTCAAGGATGAAGATGGAAATGATTTTGCGGATTGGGAAGAAAAAAAGATTGGGAGTATTTGTAAAATAACGACTGGCAAATTGGATGCTAATGCTATGGTTGAAAATGGGGAATATCGTTTTTATACATGTGCAAAGAATTACTATCAAATTAATAAATATGCTTTTGATACTGAAGCATTGCTTATTTCAGGTAATGGTGCGAATGTAGGTTATATTCACCACTACAAGGGTAAATTTAATGCCTATCAAAGAACTTATGTATTAGATGGCTTTAAGGAAAATATAATTTTCATTAAATATTTCCTTCAACAATATCTATCAACACGTATTAACGAAGAGAAAAAAGAGGGCAATACACCGTATATTGTATTATCTGCTTTATCAGAAATGATTGTTTTCATACCAACATCTACAGAACAATCAAAAATTGCCAATTTCTTTTCCGTTATTGATGACAAAATCAATCAATGTGGAATGCAGATTGAGAAAATGGAATTGTGGAAAAAGGGGCTGTTGCAACAAATGTTCGTATAAAAAAATAGATATGACTGCATTAGAAAAGATTAAACTTATTGATGACGTTGCAAAGGAACTTCAAAAAAGGTTTACATATAGAGATATTGATGCATTTTTTATTGCATATGGAATTCCGACTGGTCATATCCCATCATATAACAGCAAATATGTCTACGTAAAAGAAGTGCTTCCAACTATTGATGAAGAAGTAATCATTCAAATTGCTAATGAACTTGATATAAAACATGACTTTCTTAGCAAATCAAATAATTTCAAGGATAATTCAATCTCATTTTGGAAACCAGGGCACTTCAAATTATTTATCAGTCATTTATCTTCATTTAAACAGACTGTTACAATATTAAAAATTGATTTAGAGAAATATGGAATTTCAGCATTCGTTGCACATGAAGACATAGAACCCACGAAAGAATGGCAAGAAGAAATTGAAAAAGGCCTTTTCTCAATGGATGCATTATGTGCAGTATTAACTCCAGGTTTCAAAGAAAGCAATTGGACGGATCAAGAAATTGGAATAGCAATAGGTAGAGGAATACTTGTGGTTCCTATAAGAAGGGAGCTTGACCCTTATGGTTTTATCGGGAAATATCAAGGATTTCAAGGAGTGGGGAAAAATATCGGTGAGGTTGCTGAAGCCATATTTTTAACTCTGGCAAAACATTCCAAAACAAGAAATAGAATAATTAATTCATTAACAGACCTTTTCCTATTATCTAACAAGAAATCAGATGCATTAAATCGGATAGGATCATTAAAAAAAATTCCCAATTTACCTGAAGAGAGAATTATCACACTCAAAAACGGAATTGTCCAAAATTTGATTCTTAAAAACAACGATATTATTAGTGCGTTTAATCAATTGTTGAATATATATCAAGTTGAGCCTATTAACATAAAGGATTTTGAAAAAACTGCTGAAGTAAACACAGATGATTTACCATTCTAATTTTTAAAATTGAATAAATAATGACAACCCAACCCGAACAACTCCTCGAAAACAATCTTGTTTCTCAACTTCAACTTTTGGGTTACTCCTTTTTACCTATTATTGATGAGAAGGATCTGCTAACTAACCTGAAGTTTCAGTTGGAAAAACACAATGGTATTGAATTTACTAAAAAGGAATTCGAGAGAGTGCTTAATATTCTTTCCAAAGGTTCGGTGTTCGACAAGGCTAAAACCCTTCGTGAAAAACAGCATATTGTTAGGGATAATGGAGAAAGCATATATTTCGAATTTATAAGCCAGGACAACTGGTGTCAAAATCAATTCCAGGTAACAAACCAGGTCTCCATTGAAGGTAAATACAAGAACCGTTTTGATGTTACAATATTAATAAACGGGCTTCCTCTAGTTCAAATTGAACTAAAACGAAGAGGTATTGAGCTAAAAGAGGCATTTAATCAAATCAATCGATATCAGCGACATTCGTTTGGAGCCTCAATCGGTCTTTTCCAATACGTTCAGATTTTTATAATTAGCAATGGGGTCAATACAAAGTACTACGCTAATAACAAATACCAGTCCTTTAAGCAGACGTTCTTCTGGAGTGATGAACAGAACAAGACAATAAACCAACTTGACAAGTTTGCCTTTTCATTCCTAGATACCTGCCATTTGTCCAAGATGATCTGTAAATACATAGTATTAAGTGAAGCTTACAAAATACTCATGGTTTTAAGGCCATATCAGTACTTTGCAGTTGAAGCATTGATTGATCGTGTGAAAAACACAACTAAGAACGGATATATCTGGCATACAACTGGATCTGGTAAGACCCTAACATCTTTCAAAGCCAGTCAGATACTGATGAACATGCCCCAAGTAAAGAAAGTCGTGTTCGTTGTTGATAGAAAGGATCTGGATTACCAAACGACTAAAGAATTCAATAGCTTTAGTAAAGGTAGCATTGATGGAACGGACAATACAATGGCTCTAGTTAAACAGTTTTCCGATGATACCAAGTTAATAGTCACAACCATCCAGAAGCTTAATACAGCAATCAGCAAGAAATATCACCAATCAAAAATGCAATTACTTAAAGATGAGCGTATTGTATTTATTTTCGATGAGTGTCATCGTAGTCAATTTGGGGATACTCACACCAAAATTAAAGCTTATTTCAACAATATTCAAATGTTTGGCTTTTCTGGTACACCCATCTTTGCTGAAAACTCGGTTAAAAACGAACATGGGAAACGTACTACCAAGGAATTATTTGGGGATTGCCTCCATAAGTATGTTATCACTGATGCTATTAAGGATGAAAATGTTCTGAAGTTCTGCGTTGAATATATTGGCAGATACAAGAAAAAAGATTCAAGCACAGAAGTTGACATTGAAGTTGAAGCCATCGACACAAAGGAATTGATGGAATCACCCAAGAGACTGGAGAAAATAACCGACTATGTAATTGCTAACCATAACCGCAAGACACATTCACGTGAATTTACCTCCATATTTTGTGTTAGCAGCATCGAAACTCTGATTAAGTACTACGAGCTGTTCCAGGCAAAAAAGGCTTCAGGGGGGCACAATTTAAGCATAGCAACGATCTTCAGCTATACTGCCAATGAAGACGATAAAGAGGCAAACGGATTCATTCCTGAAGAACTCTCAGTCGGAGAAGAACCCAGGACTCTTAATGCTACACAGGTTCATAGTAGGGAAAAGTTGGATGAGTATATCATCCATTACAATCAAATGTTTGGGACTAACTTTTCGACCAAAGACAGTGAATCATTCTACAACTACTATAACGACATATCAAAAAAGGTCAAAGAGCGGAAAATTGACATTCTCCTTGTTGTTAATATGTATTTGACAGGTTTCGATAGTCCATCTCTGAACACTCTCTACGTTGATAAGAATCTGAAATATCATGGACTGATTCAGGCATATTCAAGGACAAACAGAATCCTGAATGAGCAGAAGTCACAGGGCAACATCGTGGTGTTCCGTAACCTGAAACAAGCGACCGATGATGCTATTGCTCTATTCAGTAATAAAGATGCAAAGGATATCATCTTAATGCAGCCGTATGAGGACTATGTAAAAAAGTTTACCCAGGCATTCATTGACTTGTTGAGAATAGCCCCCACGGTTGATAGTGTTTCAAATTTGGAAGATGAGAATAAAGAGTTGGAATACATTAAAGCCTTCAGGGAGTTAATGAGATTGAAAAATGTACTAACCACTTTTTCAGATTTCAATTTCGATCATTTGGTAATGAATGAACAGTTATTCGAAGACTATAAGAGCAAATATCTGGATCTGTACGACAAGGTAAAGACGGATCACCAGAAGGAGAAGGTTTCAATTCTTGATGATGTGGACTTTGAATTAGAATTGATTCACCGTGATGAAATAAATGTGGCTTATATCCTGATGTTATTGGCCAGTCTGAAGAATGGCCCTGACAAAGAAAAGCGTAAGAAGGAAATTGTTGACATGATTGCAGGAGAAGCTCATTTAAGGAGCAAGAAGGAGCTTATAGAAAAGTTTATACGGGAAAACCTGCCAAATATTGAGGATACGGATACGATACCTAATGAATTTGAAGCTTATTGGAATGTAGAACAAATTGCTGCATTCAAGAAGTTATGTGTAGAAGAAAAACTGTCTGATGAGAAAGTCGAAAAAGTGATTGCCGATTATCTATTCTCTGAACGTGAACCATTAAGGGATGAGATACTGGATCTGATCGATGGAGATAAGCCAACTGTACTGCAACGAAAAACTGTTGGCGAAAGAATCCTGGTCAAAATCAAAAAGTTCATTGATACATTTATCAATGGTATGGGTCGTAACGTATGAATACCATTGTTCCATTTTTCATAAATACTAAATAAAACCAACAAAGAAAATGAATAAAAGTTATATGGAAATTTCTTCAAATTATGAAAATGATCAAAAAATCCCCTATGAGGAATTGCTAAATACTGAAGAATGGAAATTTAAAAGAGATACAATTTTACATAGGGATAAAGACTGTTGTACCAAATGCGGTAAAACGAATTCTATCCTATGTAATGATTATAAAGTAAAGCTAACAATTGATACTAACGACTGCCTGTCTAAAGAAAATATTGGTAAGGAAAGTTGTACAATTGATTATGCAATAAAGGAATTAGAATTTGGAAAAATAATTATCAATGATTTAAAAATACTTGAAAATTCATTAGTGGGCATATCAGATAATAAGTCAATAATCTTAATGGATTCAGGTCAATTTGAATATTTAGAAAATACAAAGCGCGAAGATATATTAATTAATAAATGTACAACAAAACTGGGAAGGGAGTATTTCATTTTAAGTATAAGTGGAAAGGATTTAAACTTCCAGCGAATTTCAATCCCAGTAATAACGGAAAATAACATTGCACTTCATGTACATCATAAATTCTATATAGTTAATAAACTACCATGGGAATATGAGGACGATGACTTAACTACTTTGTGTAACGTTTGCCATATGAATCTTCATGAAAAAACAATAATCCCAATTTATAAGATTGACAACGGTTGCCGAATAGGGTTAAATTATTCGCCATGTTCTAGATGTAATGGTGTAGGATATTTTCCAGAGTATAAACATGTAGACGGTGGACTCTGTTTTAAGTGCCATGGAGAACGTTATGAGGAACTAATAACTTTAAGGTCTATCATCTAACGTTAACGATTTTCACAATGTTACATCCAAAAAGGGTGTATACTAAATTTTGTGTAAATGTAAAAAGTAAGTATTCTAACTATTAGAGGATGAGTCACTAACAAAAAAATAGTGATTAAGAACCAAGGCCCAGTTCCAAATAGGTGCGGTCCACTTTTTCTCAATTTCCATGATAGACAGATAGACGGCTTTCCTGACCGCATCATCAGAGGGGAAAGAGAGTTTTGTTTTCGTATATTTTCTGATGTTCCCATTCAGATTTTCAATCTGATTAGTGGTATAAATGATCTTCCTGATCTCTACTGGAAAGTCAAAGAACGAGTTTAGGTCATCCCAATTGGTACGCCAAGATCTGATGGCATAAGGGTATTTCATACCCCACTTTTCATCAAAGGATGTCAGTTCGCTGGCTGTAGCATCCTTGGTTGGAGCATTGTAGATATTCTTCATGTCGGAGGCAAACGCCTTCTTATCCTTCCAGACCACATATTTGCAGCTGTTGCGGATTTGATGCACGACACAAATTTGGGTGGTAGATTCAGGGAATACGAAGCGTATCGTGTCCGTAAAACCGTTTAGGTTATCGGTACATGTGATGAGCATATCCTGCACGCCACGAGCCTTTAAATCCTTTAGTACACCCATCCAGAATGAGGAACTCTCATTCTTTCTGCCCCACATGCCCAGGACCTCCTTCAATCCTGAAGTGCTTTGTCCAACGTATAGGTAAATGGTCTTATTAATAACCTTGCCGCTGTCGCACACCTTGAAAACGATGCCATCCATCCAAACAACCATGTAAACACTGTCCAGAGGACGATTCTGACATTCTGTTGCAGCTTGGGTTACTCGGTTTGTATTGACCGATATGGCAGAAGTGGAAAGGTTTATCCGATAGATGTCGCGCATCTCATCCTCTATATCGGAGACGCTCATTCCTTTGGCTTAATGGGAGATAAAGCATGTAAGTAGGCAAGTCGCGACTATGGTACTTGGGAACTATTTTGGCTAAAGCTTACTATTGCAGTCTCAATTAACGGTAATCATTGGTTACATTATCGTGTGCAGTATTGATAATTCTGGGAAAATATTCCTTTGCGGAAGTTTCCACTGTTTTACCCTTGGGAGAGTTCTTCTCGTACCCAAGGTGGTAGTAAATATCACCTTCAAGCATCTTTTCCAGAACTTGAGAACGATCCTCTTTTATGGAGTTGTTCAAATCGTCATCAGTCTTGAACTGGGTTAGGATTTCATTTTTTTTCTCTAAAGGGACCAACTACCTTGGTATCGTGTGCATGTTATCCAAATAGATAATTAACTGAGTTGCTTGTCTCAATTCTTTCAGTTGCACAAACCTTTGGAGTGTATCACTTGGTAGAAGGAAAGGTAGTTTTCTGCACATAATAATCATGGGACTATTTCAAATGGCTTCAGCATCCTCCTCATCAGTCCGTTTTCCCTTCTTTTTTAAAACGATAAATCGCTCTATAGCCTGATCAAACGAGCTGTCAGCCTTTCCTTTTTCTCCCTGTGTCTCAGTCTTCAATTTAAAAAGTTCAATTAAGTCACGTGTAGGTATTTGGCTTGCGATAACAGGGTCTTGAACGCGTTCTAACAGTATATCTGCTGCACTATTTACCATGATCACTTTTTTTGTCTGTAAGGATATTTGAGCTATCTCATGTATTGCCGCTGTATCAACCTTTCTTTGAAGGACATCAATGCTGGGTTGCTTACTGAATACTTCATCACCGAAGCGATACCGCCAACGACGGATACTATCGATACTTACACCCGTTCTCTGCGAGGTTTTTGCCATGTTAAAATCGTTGGCCTGAAGGCATTTCAGTGTCTGAATCTTTTCGGCTTTAGAATAAATTGTATTACTGCTGCCTGGTTTTTTTATTTTCTTCATCTCTTCATTTTTACATTAGTACTAAGTCTCCTATCATGTCAAGCCTGCTATTGGTGGGAAGTTTAAACATATCCAATAATTATTGGCCTCTATTCAACCACTATGTATATTGTCTATTATGTATCAATCAATGTTGTATTGATCCATTTCAACTTCCTCTCTGCCTTTTCCAAAGTCAAACATGTCCAAGCCCATTTTCCATAGGATTGGCATCTAGGGTACGAAATCACGTTAAATGGCACGTTTTCTTTTCTTCTGAATACTTCGTACCATGATTGTCCAAAAGTGTCTGAAACCCTATATATGTATCCCAAATTTGACCTCTTAACCTGCGTGAAGGTAAAGCCTCTGACCTCACCCTTACCTACAAACTGCGTTTCTAGTTCTTTCATTCTCTATTTTTTTAAATATTGACAATAATTCTACTTTTATCCATGCCTATCGATTGTGCGTACGTAAGCAGCTCACCAATAGTGTTTAATGACATATCCGTCTCTTTGGGGTTATCTTTTTCTTCTTTCAATAAAAAATCAGCGATATCCAAACCGTTATCTTTATCCTCGTTGGTCGCATGGTCTTCTAACCACCTTGAAACATGGACATCAATCCCGTATGCTTTGATTATTGCTGCTTTATCAGTCCAATCCTGTAGACATTTAAGATCAGGGTATAAAAAAACCTTCTTATTCTTTAGTACGTTGCAGACATCTCTTTCAGTCCACTTACAGCCATTCTTTCCACCTGTTGCAATCCAGGTTAGTTTTGGAAAAAAAATGCTTGCAATCATTGCTGTTTTTTCAGATTCAACAATGGCAATACTATCGGCATCATTAATCAGATGCTCTCCAAAGAAGCATTGACAAAAGGTTGCATCGTAATTATTGAGAATGTTTTTACCTGAAAACCAAACTTTGTCTTGATCAGTGTCTGGAATGTAGTCACTTCCGTTCCATTTCAGTGCCTCATGTTCCTTGTGTAGTCTATGACCTGTTTCAGGATTATATGCGATAATTTTAATTTGCCTTAATCTGCCATCCTTATCCACTTGAAAGAAAGCAGTGCTTAATCCTCCGTCATTAGTCCAATGCTTGGATGTTCCCACATGATAGCGCAGAAATATATCTTTGCTTTGTTCATGGCCAAACTTTGAGGTGAAAAATTTGAACAGATTGTTTGATTTTAAACCCTTGCCCGTGGGTAGTAGGTCTATCGGTAAATAATCTGTCTTTGGCTGTGTTTCTGAGCAATGTCTAGGTTTCCAATCGTTGACTGTAACATTTGGATTTTCATCAAAGTATTGTTTTGGCGTGAAGTGGTACCCGCATTTTTGGCTTCGGTTGCAACGTCCTACTTTTTCATTTAAAGGTTGGTTCGTTTCAATATCAATATAAAAAGCAAACTCTCCCTTGTGCCTACATTCAGGACATTGATGTCTGGAGCTGATTCCTCTGTATGGTTGAAGTGCGTATTGGTGATTTTTCATCGCGGTATTGTTCTTAAAATGTCAATGAATAAATTATTACCGACTTCCTTATCTCCCTGTAGTTTATGAAAGCCCCAATCTAAAAAGCCGCCATCGCGAATAATGAAATAAAGAGGTTTTCGGACAATCTCTCTTTTCAGAAATTCGATATCCCTAATTCGGCAAAGCCGATATTCTATTGGTACAATTTCAAAAATGGAATGTACCGTGTCCATCTCTTTTATTAATGTGGTTATCATCTTTTCCACCTCCTATAATTTGGTGTATGAAGGTGTATATACACTGTATATACACTCCGTACAGTGTATGAGTGTACGGGGTGTATATATATACACCTCCGTACACCTCATTCCGTACACTAAAAAACCATTACAAAAGTCTATATTTTTCATCGCTTCCTTTTTTGATATATTTATACCTTACCGCTTCACTAATGTGTTTTTTTGCCGTCTCGAGCTTTAATCCAGCTACCTCGGAATATTCAATACAAAGTTGAGAATAGGTTAATGTCTGGCCGTCACTTAGTGAGATAGCAAAGTTTTCTTTGATGTTGTTAAGCCTTCTCTGATCATTGGTAAGTTCGGGTGTAATTACCATCGGTACAGGGACACCATCAACATCAAGGGAAAAAGACCAATCACCGCAAATCTCATTTCGTCCATCGGTTTCTGACACAATAAAGTTGCTACCGTCTTTCTTCACTTCCCAAACATCAGAACACTTATTCAGGAGTTCCGTCCCTAAATGCCCCCTCATATTACTGTCGGTAGCTGATTTGTTCGTGTGTAAGACACAAACTATTGAGCATCTATACTCATCTGATAATCGCATTAACCATCCGATAAGATTATTTGATTGGGTTATGTCGTTGAAATCTTCCAGTAAATCCCTTATACCGTCAATAAAAATTATGTCAGGCTTTTTTATTGACACTTGGTTTTGAATGTACGAGACTCGTTCAGCAGAATTTTTCGTACGTAAAGTGTAAGCTATAAAACTATCGTTGTTTACTGTCGTATCCAGCCCTGATAGAAAATGAATCTTTCTGGCAATCTTAGCAGTGCTAAGGGGACTTTGCTCCGTGTCGAAAAAGAGTACACGTAGGTTCTTTTTAATAGCTTTAATCTCCATAAATTGACCTTTCAGCATAGCCGCTATCAAGCAAACAATTGTTAACGTTTTGCCATGTTTGGCTTTGGCTTTGATGGCTTGGATATCGCCCAATGGCATACATTTAGTGTCGTTTATTCTTAGAACATAATCCAGTTCAGGATAGTCCATTGACAGGTCAATGATGCTTACATCTTCATCAAGCGATTCAAGTTCATCGCTCAAGCCTTTAATAATATCTAACCCTCGGTTTAAAGGTGATATTTTGCCACCATTGTGACATTCAGGATTATTTGTGGCATTAGCCCCTGCAATAGCAGGGGCATTCACTTTCTCTTTCATCTTACGATGCTTCTTGAGTAATTGTTCATAACTACAATCATGTATTTGTCGAAGACTTCCTTGGATTCGTTTTTATATTTATAAAACCATTCGTGGATTTCACTTCTGAGAAAGTAAACCATCCCCCTCCTTGTATAGTAGGGTATTTTACCATCACGTACAAATCTATTTATTGTACCTACAGTATAACCAGTAATCTTGGCGCAATAAATCTTACCAAATATCTCTGGTAGCTTGTTAAATTCAGATTCTGGTTCAAATTCAGGTTCAGGTTCAGGTTCAGGTTCAGGTTCAGGTTCAGGTTCTTTCACCTCATCCATGATTAATCCCAGCTCCATTAAGAAGTCCACCATAAAAAATTTGAATTGCTCCATTGTGATAGCACCGATTGGCGTTTTCTCTGAGAGGGGTCCCACTGTGTAAAAGATTTCGTACATATTATTTGGTTTTTTAAGTTCAACCCTATGAATACATAGGATTGGTCTTTTAAGACCCTACAAATATGCAGGCACAAAAAAAGCGGACCCGGTGTAAACCGGGTCCGCGCGGGGCAAACTTTTGTATCTTTTTGTCTTTTTACATAACTTGAAGCATTCAGCTCACCAGTTTTTGCAATTTTTGGTAATCTTCTTTAGCTTGATGACTCTCCATATTATTTTTTTTCAGGTACTCAAGAGCAATAAGCACATCATTCATCCTTAATCTTAATGATTTGGGTGTACTATCTCCCGTCCTGTTAATAGGTATCATATATACATTGTAATGATGCATCAACTTCCTTATAGCTATACTTTTACATTCAAAATGTTCTAGTATTGAAGTGGCGTTAGCCATTGTTATCTGCGTATTCTGATACACACAGATTAAGGCAATCTGAGCAAGAGTCAATGGTTTCTCACTAGATAATTCTGTCAACGGCTTCCGATCTGTAATCTTGCTGTGGATCATATAGGTAGTTTGAACATAATCCAAATAGCTATCATAATACAGTTTTATTTCACCACATTGCTCACTTGACAGGTAGTCAAATAATGTACCTGAATCCACAATATTTTTTTGCTCCTGTACTAAATGGATTTCTGGAAATTCCTGAGGCAGATTCCTCTTATAGGCATCTGATTCTGATGCAGCATTATCCAGGTATACTTTTAATTTTTGATCATAATAGGTCTTGAAAAGGTTTACTGTGGCTATTCTCCCTAAATCTCTGAAGATGATTGCGACTATCCCATGAGCCACAATCGGATAGTCATCTAACGTATTTTCCCTATATGGCGAATAATAAAGATAGTATTGACCTCCTTCATTCGTTTCAGCGAATCTCACGTTGAAATCAGCTGGCATATAGTTTAAAGCACCCCATTTACCATTTTTCCACTGCTTTATCATATTTTTTTTAAAAAGGGTAATTTTAGTAAACTCAAAACTATAAAAATATATTTGCATCATCAATTATATTACTGACAAAACTGTCAAGATAGATGATTGTTGTATCAAGGACTTTATGCCCTAACATCTCACAAAGAACCTCCGTGGGTACAGATTTACTTTGTAAAGTCATTGACCATATCAAGTAAACCAACGACAAAAACCAAATCGGGATTAAACTGGTCAACCGTTTCTGTGAGGATTTCCATTCGTTCATATGGAGAGCATTTACGAAGGTAGAGGATATAAAAACTATCATTGTTTATATTCGTATCCCAGCCAATCATTTGATGGACATGTTTAAGGGACTTTACGACTTAAAACTTAGACATTCCGTATCATCCAACAGAACCTTCAAACCTTGATACATATCTAGGGATTTTGCGATGAAGAAGAGACTTTGGAACGTCATATGGCAATAAACTAACCCACAGAGAGTAGAAATGTTACCCTGACTGATTTTACTCCACCTATTGAAAGCGGGGGTTCCGATTCTGACTAGTGGAAATGGTCAACACTTTGGCCTAAAGCACTGTAGGGCTTCAGTACACCCTCAGTCATGGCCATCTGGGGAGCAAAGCTGATTTGCTGATTTTGGTTTTTGTTATTGTCAATGACATTCGGATTCTGTTGGTTCTAAATCCAATGCCCAAATGCTATTCTCCTGGACAAGTATATCTTTGAAATTCATCTGCCAGACTATCCCAATTCCCAGAAGAATTGACTCAATAACACACTATATAGCTCTTAGATATGCCTCCAAAAAAAATCTGTTCTCAAGATATAAATATACCTTGAGAACAGATTTTAGTGTATTTTTTGTAAGCGGCTGGCTGGCCGCTTTATTTTGGGCGAGACTTGCTTGTTATTTTTGTCGTTTTTTCAGAATCAACGCCCTCCATTCTTTTTTCGTGCAAGCTGCAATGCCAAATCTGTATCAACAATAATCTTTCGACCAAGTTGTGTGATGGCACCGTCAATCTTACCAGATGCTTTGATGCGATTTGCCGTGGGTACTGAACATCCGAAGATCTCTGCTATGCCCCGAATGCCATAGACAAACTTTCTGTTTGTCTCTTCCTTCATGATAGGAGTCTCTTTTTCATCGTCCCTTATCAGCTCCAGTAACTGTTCAGCAGTTAGCTGCCAAACAGGTGTTTGTAATAAATAATTTTTCATAAAATATAATATTGAATTATTCGCTTTGATAGCCAGCTGGTCTATCGCTGCGATTGTCACAAATATTACTCCTATAAAACGTGCAAAAACGTGCAAAACGATAAAAAAAATAGCGCTATCATGTTGTATGTTAGCGCTATAAGACATATTAAAAAGGAGTATTTCGTGCAAAAACGTGCACGAGTACAATTAAGGCTTAAATTTTAATTATAAAGTTCATCAAATCCTTGTTCTTATTGTTCATAATCGACCTCGCATCTTTTACATCAACCCTTCGTCTACCGTTTGCATAATACTGGTCCATTGCCTTTTTCCAGAACTCTCTTTTCACATCCATCACAATTTTTTTTGATAGTTCATTTACCAACGCAAAAAATACATCCCTTTTTCCACGTTTAATTTGTATTCGATATTCCGTTACTAGGCTTAAGGCTTTGACAAAATCAGGATAAGGCATCCCCACCCAAACTGCTTCATTAAACTCGTCCCAAACTTTTACCATAATTGTGTGTGAAAAATATGGTTCATTTTGATGTTCGTTATTGTGGGCTATGCTTTCAACCCCCTCTTCAGCACTCTGATTGTGTGGTAATGTATTTGATTCTTCGGTCTCAATTTCGTCAATAACTTCATCCAGATCAGGTAATGGTCGATTTTCAAATACAGTGCCGTTTGATCGATTCATCCTGGTAACAAATTCATCATGGGCAAAAGCATAGCTGATTGTTTTACCAGTTCTTTTATTGTTTATCTTGCAAAAATAGTAGTACATCCACCTCACAAACTTGTTATACAGGCTTAAGTCTGGATCTTTGATAAAGTATGGTTGGTCCTCCCCATCAACCAATATGGATTTTTCCAAAATAACTTTGCTGCCAAGCCAGTGATTAATATAATCGGAGGTTTTTCGACTAGAAACCCTCAAAGGCTTCAATTCCTTTATTACATTAACTAATTCAGGGATGTAGGCCTCCAAATCAGGGTCATCAACAATTCTCCGTCTAAAATAAACTTCAGGGTCAAGCATACCATTAAATATTAAATTTGTTCATTTCCTTTTCCTTCAAAGCATCAACAATTTTTATGTAGGGTTTCATTGCTGAGTAGTCTGAGTGGCCTGTCCAACGCATCACCACTTCGGCAGGTATGCCCAAAAAGAGAGCGTTAACAATGAATGTCCTTCTGCCACAGTGCGTGGTCAATAGGTCGTATTTTGGGTATACCTCTTCAATACGGGTATTCCCCTTGAAATATACTATTCGTTGAGGGTCATGAATTCCAACCAGTTTACCCATTTCTTTAAGGTATTCATTCATTTTTGGATTGGATATTACTGGCAAGGCAAGATCCGAAGGGAAATGAAAATGCTTGTATTTTTCTAAAATTGCGCTACTATAATTATTAAGCTCTATTCTCAGGCCGTCTACTGTCTTTTGTGTTACCACTGAGATATATGTACCCTTGATGTCTGAACGTTTCAATTTTGCCACATCGGAGTATCTAAGGGAAGTAAAGCAAAGGAAGCAGAAGACATCCCTTACTCGTTCCAAATACTGTTTATTGGAAGGGAATTTAAAATTATAAACCAGCATCAATTCATCCCATGTAAGATGAATAACCTCCTTTTGATTCCCATCTGTCCCTTTAAATTTTGGGTGCCATGTCTCGTGGAGTTTGCCATCATAATACCCTCTGCTTGCAGCCCACCTTAAAAACCATCGAATGAAAGAGACCACTTTTGCTATGGTAGTATTCCTCATTCCTAATTGCTGGCTTTCTGGTTGCAACAACCTCTTTTTCTCTTTTATCTTACTGGTATTGCCAACATTGTATTCTCCTAAATAGGTAACAAAACCCTGAAGATCCTGTTCTGAAAGATCCTTTATGGATAGATTCTGATTATAGCTTATGAGGTGTTTCCGTAATGAATTGAACTTTGTAATTGTTGCATTTGTCCATTGGTTCTGCTTTCCCATAGTACTCACAAACTCATCATAAGCGACAAAAAAATTCGTTGTATCCGAAGCTGTTGATGACCCGCTTTTTTTTCCATTCAATGAATTGAAAATATCACGGTACTCTTTTACAGTTGGGATTTGATCCTTCACTTCAAAGGACTTGAAAACATCATCAGAGAGCGACTCCAATCGTTGGATCTCATGATTAATCTCGGATGCAGAAATCTTTTTACTACCATGAGACGTCCCCGATTTACACCTCTGGGCGTCTTTGATCCATTTTTCAATTTCAACTCGATATCCGACATTGAAATTGATCACTCTCTTTCCGTACCGAATACGCATACGAAGCTTCCCGTCAGGTTTGTATCCTGAGAATTCGGATTTTTCCTTGTCTGGAAAAAAATTGATATTTCTTTTGATGTTCATTTTGAAATATATTTAGTCCCTGTTTCACAAATATAGGGACTAATATTGCAATATGCAATAATATTCAATAATATTTTATATACCTGTTATACTGCGTTTTAAATTGATATCAAGATACTAAAATATTCAATAATTCTTTATAAAAATGGACTTTGTAGAGCCGCTTTCTCCGCAAGCATTTTATTTGCAAAACGAGCTTTAGCTCGTAGCCTAAAAGTAAAAATCACCGCATCAAGCTTGCTTGAATGCGGTTTTTTTGCTTTTAGGCGTAAGCCCCGAAGGGATTTTGCAAATAAAATGTTTGCCGGACCCCCACCGAGGATCGCGGCGCCGAAGGTGACGCAATTTCGCTTTCACTCTTTAATACCTAATACCAAAAACGCAGTATTCACAATACATAAAACCATCTTTCACCCATAATTATTACAAACACAAAACTTTATTCCTTAATAATAAAAATATCTAAAATAGAATGAGTAATTTCGAGCCTACTAACCTATTTTTGTTTTGAAAACTGAAAAACATACACGAAAAGAGATTATTGACAACCGACTCAAAGAAGCTGGCTGGAACGTTTCTGACCGCACACAAGTCATTGAGGAGTTTGATATTATAGTAGACAAACACCGTGTATGTGAAGCGCAAACGCCTTATGCAGGTCATCAATTCAGCGATTATGTACTACTAGGGAAAGACGGCAAACCACTTGCTGTTGTAGAAGCAAAAAAAACAGCAGTAGATGCTGCTATTGGTCGCGAACAAGCCAAACAATACTGCACAAACATACAAACCCACCATGGTGGTGAACTCCCTTTTTGCTTTTATACCAATGGACTCGATATTCATTTCTGGGATTTAAATAATTACCCTCCGCGCAAAGTCTTTGGTTTTCCTACACTGGATGACTTAGAACGTTATACTTATATCCGAAAGGCTCGAAAATCATTAATTGGTGAAAGTATCAATACAAAAATTGCAGGACGAGATTATCAGATTTCAGCCATTCGATCCGTACTGGAAGCAATTGAAAAACGCAAAAAGAAATTCTTATTGGTCATGGCTACCGGAACTGGTAAAACAAGAACATGCATTGCATTAGTTGATGCTTTAATGCGTTTTGGCTGGGCTGAAAGAATATTATTTTTGGTTGATCGAATTGCCTTGCAAAACCAAACACTTGATGCTTTTAAAGAATATTTGCCCAATGAACCACGGTGGCCAAAAGCATATGAAAAAGAAATAGCAAAAGACAGAAGAATTTATGTTTCGACTTACCCTACCATGTTGAACATTATCCGTAATGAAAAAAATAAATTATCTCCACACTTTTTCGATTTGATAGTAGTGGACGAAAGTCACCGCAGCATTTACAATACCTATCAGGAAGTATTAGACTATTTCAATACAATTACTCTCGGAATGACCGCAACTCCGACCGATGTTATTGATCACAATACCTTCAAGTTGTTTGAGACCGAAGACGGTGTTCCAACGTTTGCGTACTCATACGAAGAAGCAGTAAATCATATCCCACCATATTTGTGCGACTTTCAGGTAATGAAACTCAAAACAAAGTTTCAGGAAGAAGGTATAAATAAACGAACCATATCACTCGAAGACCAGAAGCATCTGATGCTTGAAGGAAAAGAGATTGCTGAAATAAACTTTGAAGGCACAGAGTTAGAAAAAAAGGTAACCAACAGAGGTACAAATGCATTAATTGTCCGTGAATTTATGGAGGAATCCATAAAAGATGCCAACGGTGTACTCCCCGGAAAAACAATTTTCTTTTGCATTACCAAGGCTCATGCCAGGCGTATGGAAGAAATATTTGATGCACTTTATCCAGAATATAAAGGAGAACTTGCCAAAGTAATAATAAGCGATGACCCTCGTGTCTATGGTAAGGGTGGTCTACTCGACCAATTTACCAATAATGATATGCCTCGTGTTGCTATCAGTGTTGATATGTTAGATACTGGTATTGATGTGCGGGAAATCACTAATCTTGTTTTTGCGAAACCAGTTTATAGTTACACCAAATTTTGGCAAATGATAGGACGCGGTACACGTCTTCTTGAATCAGCCAAAATAAAACCTTGGTGTACGCAAAAAGATTCTTTTCTTATTCTGGACTGTTGGGATAACTTTGAATATTTTAAACTCTATCCAAAAGGGAAAACAATTTCCGCACAAATTCCCCTGCCCGTACGTTTGTTTGGGTTAAGACTGGATAAAATCGAAACAGCTATTGAGAAAAACGAACCCGAAATTGTAGAAAGAGAAATAGCCAAACTCAAAATTCAGATTGAGACTTTACCCCGAAATTCAGTGGTAATAAAAGATGCCCAATTTGACCTGCAACGATTGGATGATGATAACTTTTACACGCAATTAAACAGCGATAAAATAGAATTTCTTCGCAACTTTGTTAAACCATTGTTGAGAACCGTATCTGAAACAGACTTCAAAGCCATGCGTTTTGAAAAAGACATCGTAGAAGTTTCGCTCGAAAAATTGAAGGGAGATCCAACTCCATTTGCCAAATCAGACTCAATAGACAATGAAGTATTGAACAAGTACGAAGCACTCAAAGCCAGCATTATTGAGGAAATTGGAGAACTGCCGTTGAGTGTAAATATTGTTGCCCGTCAAGAATCATTAATCCGTAAAGCACAAACCAATCATTATTGGTCTACAATAACAGAAGACGATTTTGATGAACTGATTGCTCAATTGTCGCCAATGATGAAGTACAGCGATAATGTTGTACCATTAGGCCCTGCCAAGTTCAATCTGAAAGATGTACTTTACAGTAAGGAAAAAGTAGAGTTTGGACCACAACATGAATCGGTAAGTATTAGCCGTTACAAAGAACTGGTAGAAGAAAAAGTGAACGCCCTGGTCTCTTCAAGCCTGTTGTTGCAAAAACTTAAAGAAGGACAATCACTTAGTAAAATGGAAGCAGAGCAACTCACGGAAGAACTGCACAATGAGCATCCACACATTACGGTGGATTTATTACGCAAAGTCTACAATCACAGAAAAGCCCAATTGGAGCAATTTGTAAAACATATTCTGGGCATTAAATTATTGGAGTCCTTCCCTGATTCGGTTTCTAAATCCTTTGAAAAATTTATAACTAAACACAGCTATCTGAACAGCCGTCAATTGGATTTTCTAAAATTATTGCAGTTGTTTCTGATTGAAAAAGGGGAAGTAGAGAAACGTGATTTAATCAATGCACCTTTTACACAAATTCATCCGGATGGTATCCGGGGCGTGTTCTCGAATAAAGAAATTGAAGAGATTCTAATTTTGACACAACAGTTATTGGTAGCGTAAGTTTAAATCCTTCAAATAGTTGATAAATGGCAAAAAGTAAAACAATTACGATCGAGCAACACCCTATTTTAATAGTCTCTCATAATAATGAGGATTATATTTCGCTAACAGATATGGCTCGAAGTCAGTTTGAAGAGGTAATTATCATTAAATGGCTGAGTTTAAAAAGTACAATTGAATACATCGGGGAATGGGAAGCAATGTATAATCCGATTTTTAATTATACCGAATTCGGTATAATTAAAAATGCAGCAGGTTCAAATAACTTTGTCTTATCCGTGAAAATATGGATTGAAAAAACAGGTGCTATTGGATTGACAGCTAAAGCAGGTCGCTATGGCGGAACATATGCACATAAAGACATTGCTTTTCATTTTGGTATGTGGATTAGCCCAAAGTTTCAACTACTTTTGGTAAAAGAATATCAGCGTCTAAAAGTTGATGAAAATGAACGATTGAAACTTGAATGGAATTTTCAACGTATTTTATCCAAAGTTAATTATCGCATTCATACCGATGCAATTAAAGAAAATCTGATACCGCAAGAACTGACTAAATCACAAATTACTTTTATTTACGCTTCCGAAGCCGACCTACTAAATATGGCACTGTTTGGTAAAACAGCATCTCAATGGCGCAGCGAAAATCCCGAAGCATCTGGAAATATCCGTGATATGGCTTCGATAGAGCAATTGGTCGTGCTATCAAATCTCGAAAGTATTAACGCCTTACTTATACAACAGGAAATGCCTGCTACCGAGCGACTCCTGCAACTCAACCAAGTTGCCATCACACAAATGAAATCATTACTCAACAATACAAATCTCTCTAAACTACAATAAATGCTGACTACTTCGATTAAAAGTAAAGTTGCTGCACTCTGGGATAAATTCTGGAGTGGAGGTATTTCAAACCCCCTGAACGCTATTGAACAAATTACCTACCTGCTTTTTATCAAGCAGCTGGACGAAAATGATAAGCGGAAAGTGAGCAATGCTGACTTTTTAAATGAAAACTATATATCAATTTTCACAGGAAAGTTTTTCCCACCAGGTGTGGACGAGAAGGATGAGAAAAACGGAGTAGACAAAGAAACACTACGCTGGAGTTATTTTACCCGCATGCCAAGCGATGAAATGTTGCTGCACCTGCAAAGTCGTGTATTTCCATTTATCAAACAGCTGAACGGTAGCAATACGCATTTTACCAAACACATGGCGAATGCCGCTTTTCTGATACCAAGCGGACGTATGCTTACCGAAGCCACTAAAACCATCGATGAAATCTATGCGGAATTGGAACAAGAAGACCGCTTTATTGACGCGCAAGGTGATTTTTACGAATACTTGCTTGATGCCCTGAAAAGTGCAGGTAAAAACGGACAATTCCGTACACCGCCACACATTATTGAATTGATTATAGAATTAGTTGAGCCAAAACTTGGAAACCGAATTGCTGACCCTGCGTGTGGAACAGCCGGATTCCTGTTAGCTTCTTACAACTACCTGATAACTCAATTTACAAGTGATGACTACAAAAACCTCGACGATAATGGCTTTATGCGTGGCACAATTGCCGATAAACTGGTAGAAGAGAAAGCCAAACAACTGCTGAACGAAGATACCTTTTTTGGTTACGACATTGACCCAACAATGATTCGCATAGGTTTAATGAACCTAATGATGCACGGCATTACCATGCCGAAAATTGATTACAAGGACACACTTAGCAAGCATTACAACGAAGATAATTACTACGATATCGTTTTGGCCAATCCACCTTTTACAGGTAATATCGATAAAGGCGACCTTAACGAAAGTTTCTCGGTTGCAACCACCAAATCAGAATTACTCTTTGTAGAACGTATTTATAAAATGCTGCGCATGGGTGGTACTGCCGGAGTTGTTGTACCACAAGGCGTATTGTTTGGCAGTGGAAAGGCCTTTAAGCAAGTTCGCCAGATACTTTTAGATAAATGCGAGCTGAAGGTTGTAATTTCTATGCCTAGTGGTGTGTTTAAACCGTATGCAGGAGTAGCTACTGCAATCTTGATTTTTACCAAAGGAGGCGAAACCAATAATGTATGGTTTTATGAAATGCAAAGCGATGGAAGAAGTTTAGATGATAAACGTACAGAACTGACGGACTCCAACGGTAATCGTGATTATGGTGATTTGCACAAAATCATAGAAAACTACCGCAAACGTAATCCGCAACAAGAAAGTTACCGCACCTTACAACATTTTTTTGTACCTAAAGCGGAAATTGTTGATAATGAATATGATTTAAGTATCAGTAAGTATAAAACGGAAGTTTATGAGGAGGTCCTTTTTGAAGCCCCAAATGTCATTTTGGATAAAATAGAGGCTATAGAGAAGATAATATTGAAGGGGATTGATGAATTAAAAACTGTATTGTAATGAGGTTTGTGAAATTAGGAAATATTTTAAGTATTCATAAAGGTAAAAAACCAAAATTTACAGAAATTACCACTGAGAATTCTATTAGAGTTTTACAGATTGATGATCTGCGAAATGACAATAAAATTCAATACACTGATGAAAAAACAGGTGTATTAGCAAATGAAGAAGATCTTTTAATTGCATGGGATGGTGCAAACGCAGGAACTATTGGATATGGTAAAAGTGGATATATTGGAAGTACGATTGCTATATTAAGGAAAAAGAAACCAAATGAATTTTCTACCACTTTTCTTGGTATGTTTCTACAAAGCCAATCAGCATTTCTAAAAGGAAAGTCTACAGGTGCAACTATTCCTCATATTGATAGAAAATCATTAGAAAACCTAGTAATTCCAACAATTCCGCTTGATGATCAAATCCGCATAGCCACCCTACTCAGCAAAGTTGAAGCCTTAATCAAACAACGCAAGGAAAGTATTGATTTGCTGGATGAGTATTTGAAAAGTACATTTTTGGAGATGTTTGGGGATCCCACAAGAAATGAAAAGAGTTGGAATAAGAAAGCATTTGAAGATTTAGTAGCATATGATTGTCCACTAACTTATGGAATAGTTCAACCTGGTGAAGAATATCCAAATGGAATTCCTGTTATTAGACCGGTAGATTTGACACAAACGTTTATTGATAGGAATGGTTTGAAATTAATAGACCCCAAAATATCTGATAAATTCAAAAGAACTCTTTTAAAGGGAAATGAATTATTGATTTGTGTACGTGGAACAACTGGTGTTATTTCTATTGCAACGAAAAAGTTAGTCGGTTGTAATGTGACTAGAGGAATTACTCCAATATGGTTTTCAGAAAACTATGACAGATATTTTGCTTTTCACTTGTTACAGACCACTGCCATTAAAAGAAATATTCAAGAGTTGACTTATGGGGCAACATTAAAACAAATAAACCTCTGTGATTTGAGAAAAATACAATTAATCAATCCGCCATTGCACTTACAGACATTTTTTGGAGAGATAGCGACAAAAGTATTTGAAATTAAAGCCCAATACCAATCAAATCTTGCCGAATTAAATAACTTGTATGGTTCATTGAACCAGAGAGCATTTAAGGGGAAGTTGAATTTGGAAAAAAGTGAAGAGATGTTGATGGCGGTTGAGACAGTGGAAGGTTATTGTAAACAAAAATAGAGCCATTCCGAAGAATGGCTCTTGCAGTAAGTGTCCTTATAGCCACATTGTTACAAACAATAGGAAAAGACAGAACACTGAAAATTTGTAGTGAGGATGCCTTAGCGAAGATTTTAGATAAGTGTTTTCGGTTTTGTTTAGTATAGCCACCCAAAGTGGTTTGACCGGCTTTGTTTGTCACAACCACCCAATTGAAAACGGCTTAAAGTGTAGTTTTTTTAAAGATTGACTTCAACTACCACTTCTTATTTATACTCGCTACCCTCCATAGTCCGAGTTTGTTGTAAAAGTAATAATATTATTGATATGAAAATTGAAGTACCAGGAAAAACATTGAAACAAATTACTAAATTGGATCTATCTGGCAAGAACTTAAAGCAATTTCCTAATGAAATCTTTCAGTGTACAAATCTGACTAAATTAATTTTGAGCAATAACTCTATTGGTGAAATACCAAAAGAGATTAAACAATTGCAAAAGTTAAAGGTTTTAGATTTGTCAAATAATAAAATCAAACAACTATATGCAGATTTATTTAAGTTGCCCAAATTAGAGACTTTGAACGTTTCAAATAATCAAATAAAGACTCTACCGCGTCAGATTATTAAATCTAATATCAAGATTCTGTTATTACAAAACAATCAAATCACCCATTTAACAGAAGCAATATTAAGTAACTTGGAAAGATTGAATGTAAGTCAAAACCAATTATCAGAGTGCATTATTAATCAAACCAATTCAAAACTAAAATACTTATGGATTAGTGACAATCCAATAAGAACATTTCAGATTAATAAAACAGCTTTTCCTGTATTGAGTAAGGTTTATGCATTTACTCTAAAAATAGATTCTAACCTTGCTGAAAATTATAAGAAGTTAGCTAGTATTAAAGGGAATTCTTTTAAAGAACTTGAAAAGTTATTTGATACCAGAACAAAACCTACTATAATTAAAGAACAAAAGTCAACAGTTCAAGTTGTACCTGAAATAAATAAAGAAATGACGCAAACACAAACAAGTCCCAAAGTCTTTATTTCTTATTCGTGGGATAATCAGGAACATGAACAATGGGTATTAAATCTTGCAGAGAAATTGTGTAATCCTGGAGGAATTGATGTAATTCTAGATAAATGGGAGTTAAATGAATTAGGTAAACCCCTACCAAGCTTCATGGAGCATGCTATTGAACAGTCTGATAGAGTTATCGTTGTTATGACTGAAAATTACAAACTGAAAACTGAAAAACAAACTGGAGGAGTTGGATTTGAATATTCAATCATAACAAGTAAGATATTCAAAGAAGTATATACAACTAAATTCATCCCCCTTCTAAGAGTAGGTTCAGAAGAAACGAGCATTCCAACCTCATTACAAGGCAGAAAATATTTAGCAATGAGAGACACTGATAATTTTGAAACTAGTTTTGAAGAACTAATAAGAGATTTACACAAAAAACAAAAGAATAAAAAGCCTGTTATAGCTCCAATTCCAAAATTTGATTAGATAATTACTTTATGAAAAAAACATTTTCCAAAGATGATTTCCAAAAAATTGATATTGACGACCGCTGTGCAAAAATAGAAGAATTTTTTACTGATGATTATTATAAAGGTCAAACAGAATTTAATATTTATGGTCCTGTAGGATTTAATGGTGAAATTGGAGAGCCTTTGCCTCAAATTTATCAGGAATCAAAAAAAAATGAAGATGAAAACGTTAAACAAGTGGATTTTGAGCTGACAAATATACTTTTTGAAAATAAGTCAGATATTGAGGTCGGTTTGTCTGAATGTTATTTTCTTGACTATATAGTATATATAACTAAACTGTTGCGTTCAAATTTAGAAAATTTTGATAAAAATAAGATTGATTTAAATTTAAATGTAATTCCTCCATTCAAAGGCAAAAAAGAAATCAAATTGATAATAATTGGACAAGACCCAACTATAAGAAATATAAAATCCAGAAAGAATATAACCTGCACGTTGAATCTGAATAAAAATAATTCGCTTAAAACTTTTATAAGATCAATATGCGAGAAACTAGGTATAACTCTGGACAATGTGTATGCTACCAACTTGTTTAAATATTTCTATACCTATCCGCCAGCTGATACTATCAAAGTACTACAAGCTCACTTAGAACCAAATTTGGAACTTCTGAAACATGAGTTAGATGAATACAAAGGTTTGCCAATAATCACGCTTGGGCAACCACTTTTGCAGTTGTTGTGTGGAGATAATGCTTTAATTAGGACGTTTTGGGATTATGATAAAAAGACAGGAAAAACAAATGGCAATTTCAGTTATTCAAATGCAAATGAAAACAAACTTAACAGAGATTTCTATCCTTTCCCTCACCAACCAAGTATCAGAAAAGAGTTTTATAAAAATACATTGGCTTCATATACTCTGTTTATGAGAAGTAAAATATAGGATTATGGCATTTGAACCTAAGAATATTACTCGAAATCATGTACTGACTGCAATAGAAAAAATTGTAGTAGAAGGAATTGGATTAATTAATTCTAACAGATGGTTAGTTGAAATCAATGGTAAACTATATCCACCGAAAGAAGTAATGCGCTATGCGCATGAACAAATGAATGGTGAAAACCTATGGAAACTAGGAGGTGGCGAATCTACCAATAGTTATCTTGAAAATATTGGGTTTAAAGTGATTGACAAAACAAATGATCGGATTTTGTCATTTATTGAGACTTATAAGGAACATTTACGTCAAAATGGATTAAATGATGAAATATACAAGTGGAAGCTATTAAACTCCTTTAGAGGCAAACCTGAAATCACTAAACTAAATTTTACCGATGAGATACAAAGCGTTGACTTTCAAAATTTAGTTTATTATAATGCAACAAGGGTTATCAAGCACATTTCAAATGACAGACCTGAAGAATATCGGGAATTATTTCGAATGCTCTTTGATGAATCACTATTACTTCAAGATAGAATCACTAATTTTGATCAAGGAGTTAGTTCTCTTTTTCAAGAACTTGAGCCTGAAGGACGTTTGTATCATCAACATGATGAAAGAACAATTGCAAATTTCCTCACTTATCATAATCCAGAAAAATATTCGTTTTATAAAGATTCGTTTTATAAAAAGTACTGTAAATTGATAGGGGTTACCCCAAAGAAAAGAGGTGAAAAATATGCTCATTATCTCGAACTTGTTAATGATTTTATACATGATTATATTGAAAAGGATATAGGACTAATAGAGCTAATTCAACCTTTGCTTATAGGCTCTGATTGTTTTAAAGATGAAAATCATTTGATCTTAGCTCAGGATATTTTATATACACAGCTTGAAAATACGGATTCAATAAATTCTGCTGAGTTTAAATCAGTTATAGCTGAAGTAAAAAGCTTATGTGAAGATGATTATTTTGTTTTTCAGAAACCTACGAGCAAATATGTTTGGATAAGTGATAAACAAAATATAATTGGAAATTTAATTGCACATTATGAAATTTCAATAGATAAAGCTAAAGGAATATATATAGTTGATATTCACTTTGAAGGTAAAGAAAAAACACTAAAAGAGCAGTTCAAGCCGATTATAGATAATTTACCTCCTGAACTCAATCCTATCAATTGGCAAGGTTCAAAAAGTATTAGGTATGGAAAAGGAATCCCCATTGAAACACCCGATCTGATAAATAAACTTATTGAACAACTCGTTTTTTTGGAAGTAACATTAGGAGACCGAATTAGAAATATAATAAGCTTAAATAATACAATAATGGAAAACCAAAAATTGAAAAAAGAATCATTAAATCAAATTCTTTTTGGACCTCCCGGAACAGGTAAGACTTATAATACGATTAACAAAGCAATTCATATTATCAATCCTGATTTTAATTTGAATCAAGATAGAAAAATTATAAAACAAGAATTTGAAAGATTGATGAATAAAGGACAGATTGTATTCACAACTTTCCATCAGAGTATGAGTTATGAAGATTTTATAGAAGGTATAAAACCCCAAAAGCCAGAAGAAAACGATACATTTCTACGCTATGATATTGAGCCTGGTGTATTTAAAAGTATATGTAACAAGGCAAAGTCAATAAAACAAGCAAACAATAAAATTGATTGGGATACACCTAAGTATTATAAAATGTCCTTAGGTGGCAAAGATAGACCTGATTTGCATGAATGGTGCGTTGATAACAATGTAATTGCGTTAGGATGGGGTGGAAATAAAGATTTGAAGAGCTATTCATCTATTTCAAACTGGCAGGAATATCGTGAGAAGTTTACTAAGCAATTTCCAGAATTAGTTACGGAAAGTAGATTCAATATTCAAGCTACTTATGCTTTTATGAATATGAAAGAAAATGATATAGTAGTCATCTCGAAAGGAAATCATTTAATTGATGCAATTGGAGTTGTAAAAGGCTCGTATTATTGGGATGATAAAAATCCAGTTGACTTTTATCATTATCGCCAAGTGGAATGGGTCGTAAAAAATGTAAATACTTCACCTGATCGGTTCTTTAAAAAACAAATTTCACAAATGGCTATATATGAGTTTTATCCACAAGACATCATTAAAGAGGCTTTTAAAGAAATAACTGGTCAAACTGCAGACGCTACGTCAAAACCATACGTACTTATCATTGATGAAATCAACAGAGGTAATGTATCCCAGATTTTTGGTGAACTCATTACGCTGATTGAAGAAGACAAAAGGTTAGGTAATTCAGAATCTTTGGAGGTTACATTGCCGTATAGTAAAGAAAAATTTGGAGTTCCACCTAATTTACACATTATCGGCACTATGAACACGGCAGACCGTAGTGTTGAGGCATTGGATACCGCTTTGCGTAGAAGGTTTAGTTTTGAGGAAATTGCTTCAAAACCAAGTATAGTTGCACCCAATCGTTGTTTTTGGGAATTATTATGGAAATATAAGGGTATAGATTGGGAGAATAAAGAATACAGATCTAAAGAAAAAGAGCTTCTTGATTTGTTAGGTGCTAGTTCAAAGGTTTGGGATGAGCGCAAAACAATATGGGAGAAATTTAAAAAGGAAGGGAAAAATGAAAACCAAATTGAATTTTTCTCAAATAGTGAATTCACTGGAATTAATTTTGAAAGTTTATTAGAGAATATAAACTTTCGAATCGAAAAGTTGCTGGACAAAGACCATCAAATTGGGCATAGTTATTTTATGTGTGTTACTAATTTAGAAGATTTAAAATCAGTCTTTTACAACAAAATAATACCCTTGTTACAGGAATACTTCTATGGTGATTTTGGAAAAATCGGTTTGGTCTTGGGTGATTCATTTGTAAAAAAGGAAGTGAATGATAGCTTTAAATTTGCAACTTTCAGAGGATATGAGAACCAATCGGATTTATTGGAACGTCCGGTATATATCATAACAAACAGTGATAATTGGGACTTTAAAAGTATTTACGAATAACAAAGTCGATTGAATATGAGCAGAATAATTCGGGTTTTTGAATACGAGAAACTAACTCTCACAGAGGATAGTAAGAAACGTGTATTGACCGAACCGGAATTACAAAAGCTATATGATTATAATGATAAAAACCATAATATATACTTTACAGGCATACGCGACGGCATTAAATTTAAAAACTTTGTTGGCGTAATTCAAATTGGAGGCCTAACACTCGAAATATTACCAAAAGCAGATAAAAAAGAAACAACAGCTGATTCTGATTTTGATCACTGGCAAGCTGCATTACTCCGAATGTTGGCTTTATGTAATCACATCAGTGTAGATTCAGTATCCGAAACCAATTTAAAAAGACGATATCACAGCTTACTCGATTTGTATTTTAATATATACCTGGAGGAAGTAAGTAAACTCTTGCATCAAGGACTTATTAAAAAGTATCGTCAACAGGACGGTCAGGTGAAAGCATTGAAAGGAAAATTACTCTTTACTCAGCAAATTCAACAAAATTTAGTACATCAGGAACGTTTTTATACCAGACATCAGGTGTACGATTCAGAGCACCTTCACAATCAAATTTTGCTGAAAGCACTTTCCGTTATATCTGTTGTTTCCAATAATTATTCAATATTAGACAAGATTAACCGGATTAGACTTGATTTCCCAGAAATAAAAGAGGTTGAAATAAAAAAAGAGCATTTTGATCAACTTAAGGATAATCGGAAAACAGTATCTTATAAAACAGCAATAACAATTGCAAAAATGATAATCCTGAATTATTCACCAGATATTAAATCAGGTGGTGATAATATGTTGGCATTGCTTTTTGACATGAATAAACTTTGGGAAGAATATGTATATCGAATGTTATTGAGGTCAAAAAAAGAAGACTATCAGGTAAACTTTCAAAACAATATGAAATTTTGGGAGGACAAAACAATTCGTCCCGATCTTGTTATTAATAGAAGAATGGAGGATGGTTCAACCGAAAAGTATATTATTGATACAAAGTGGAAAATTATTGATGATAATCATCCTTCCGATGATGATCTAAAACAAATGTTTGCATATAATATGTATTGGAAAACCAGAAAGAGTATGTTGTTGTATCCAAAGACAAAAGAGCAGGATGAAAAATTTGGCAATTTCCATATGAAGTTATTGCCCGATAATAAATGTAAGCTTGGATTTATACATATTCTGGATAAGGATGGAATGTTGGATATGAAAATTGGCGAAGATATATTGAAAAAATTTGACTAGAATGGGCATTACCGGTGCCATTTCAGACTCGAATCGAAAATATGTTGTTGATTTCTTAAAAGCAATTAGTTATTTTGTAAATAATTAGTTTAACCACTCTGTCTGGGGTAGCACTAGAAAAGAAGCCGATGCTGGAATAAAAAACAATTGTAAGAATAGACATTGACCACTTACAAATTGATTTTGCAAGTGGTCTAAATTAATCTAAAAACATAGAATCGCTATCATCTATCCAATTCCCTATTTCTTCAACACCTTATAACTCCTTGAACCCCCACCCCCATCAATCCTTAATAACATAACCGCCGAAGCCTGATTCGATACATCGATATCACATTCCTCCCCCTCCAAAAAAGTCTTAGAAGAAGTATAAACAACCTCACCAGACAGATTCAAAAGTGAAAGGGTTGCACTTCCAGAACGACATGCGCGAATATGTATGGAATTGGAACAAGGATTCGGATAAACCTCATACAAGTCATTCAGGATAGAAGTCTTTGGTACAAAAGCAGGGCTACCGGCAGGAATGGTAATCTTGGCTAACAACGCTTTGTGATCGGAAGGCCAGGCAAGACTGTCTGCTACAAAGTCATCGCTTTGAGTATTATCAAGGCTTAGACTGCCCTTCTTGAAGGATTCTTTAGGTCCAACGATGTAACAGGATTTTGTAACAACATCGCTTCCTTTATAAAATATATAATCTATTCGGTCTCTTTCATCGCTTAAAGGTGCCCAGCAAACCGCTTTTGTGGGACTGGTCACCTTGGAGGGCCAGGTGATACCCGGGTTTTCTACTTCATCCGTATACACTGCTCTGAATGCATCCTGATAGTCATTCTTTTCGAGTGTCAAAGAGGTTGGCCATTGAAAAGTGACACCATGGTGATCAAACATATCGGCTTGTCTTTGGGTCCAGTCCAGATGGGATGGTTCGTTGAAATCACCCATTAGGAAAATGGGAAGATCCCTTTGTTCAACCTCTTTCAGAAAGGCAGCAATTTGTTCGTCTCTCAATCCTGCCAGGTTTTGCCTGGAAATGGTAGCGGAATCCAAAACAGGTTTCGGATTTGTTTCACCACCGATTTTATCCCATCCGTCGTATGGAGCATATCCACCGCAGTTGTACCCTCTGGGAAGATAACAGGCATAATGGGTATAATCGAGGTGTGCGCCGGCAACGATGATGGAACGACCATGCACATTGATTTCGTGAACATTGATTCTGCCACCGATTAGTTTCCCGCCATCAACAAAGGGGTACTTGCTCAACACGGATACATCGTTGCCGGATAGATGTTTGTAAAAGTATACAAGCCCAATGTCCTTGAGTTTTTTGACAATGGAACTGGTCGTGGTAGCAGATGTTTCAGACAAAGAAATGATATCAGGATTGGTCAAATTGATGACATTGACCAACGATATTTCTCCGGAGGGACTGTTTTTCCCTTCCTGCCAGATGTTAAATTGCATCAGTTTGACATCGGTCGGAGTTCCATTTTCTGCAACAGCGATGCAGGAATCTTTGATTAATTGAAACGAGTTGTTATTACTAAAAACAGTCAACGAAACCTTAAAAGCACCGGTTTGTGAATAGATGACAGTAGGAGTAGCAGATTTGCTTACCGCGGGAATACCTCCTTAAAAGTCCAAAGACAAGAGTCCGATTCGGGAGTAAAATTCTTAAAGACAACGCTGTCTCCTTTTTTGATTGTATTGAGGCTTGCGTTAAATGCAACATTCAGAGATTGCGAAACCACCTCGAAACCAATGGAAGATTTTACCGTATAGCCGTCATTCGCGCAAAAATAAAAGGTATAGTCTCCAAGGGTTGTTGGTGCCAGAAAATGGATCGTTCCCGTAGGGATGACCGCAGATGGGGCCTGCTGAGTCCCGTTCAAATAATACCATTCCAAACTTGGAGCGGCGGCTCCCGGTGACTTCGTGGCCTCGTACAAGCCCAACCAATCCTTATTGTATTCAGATCCGTCAAATGAAATCTGAATTTCTTCATTCGGAAAATATTGACTCTTTGCCAACTGAATGGTAACGGAATAGGCACATGGAAAGGATGTGAGTAAAATTAAATACAGTAAATAAATTCTTTTTTTCATAGTCGTTGTTTAATTGGATCACACGATTGTTTTGGACAGACATCAAAATTAAATGCAAAAAGAGCCCGATCTGCTTTTTTTCATTGACTATATCTCCCAGAGTTGCAAATAGGAACTCTCAACTATATAAGAATTGCATATTTCACTCATATACTGCCATTTAGTCATTGCGACGATTACATTTAAGATAGGTTGATTTTGAACTATAAGACGTTTAATTTACTAAAATAATGTCTGAATTGACCAAAAAACCGCTCCAGTCAGATTCATTACAGATCAACAAAAATGAATTTCTGCTTATTGTCTTTATATTTGTTTTTTCAAATACTTTTTGGAAAGAAATTCAAATCAATATACGAAAAATGAAAGAAGTTAAAATCAAACTGTTGGTTTTTGTTGTTTGTTTTTATGCAAATCTGAATTTTGCCCATTCATCGTCCAATTATTGTTTACAGACCTCG